>Ga0306906_1000088_pt1 | contig 53387 bp, 100 predicted proteins | sample AntRauTorcE11897_FD_190405 | JGI IMG/M metagenome (GOLD analysis project Ga0306906, IMG submission 190405) | Saline lake microbial communities from Rauer Islands, Antarctica - Metagenome Torckler E11 #897 (v2) (version 2) | ecosystem: Environmental > Aquatic > Non-marine Saline and Alkaline >...
ACGCCGCAGAATCGCTTTGACGCCGACAAGATGCGTATCCCCGTAGGTAATCCGTTGGACGCTCTGGAGTCCGATAACGAGGATCCAGAGGAAGGTGGTGCGGTGCTTTCATGTGCGACCCGTGTTCTTACGGGTACGATGCACACCACCCCATCATTCGTTATTTGCCGCCTGCTGACAACGATATGTATCGACGTCTGTACGGGCGCAAGATTATCCTCAAGTGCGGGTATGCTCCCGAGGGCTAGGGCTAGGGCTAAGGTATGGTACCCGATTACAAAGAGCGGTATGTCAAGATGCTGGTCCCTTTCGGTCTGGTCCGTTTGAGTAAATGGGGCCTTCGGGTGTGGGCTAGGAGACGCGGCGTCTACATCGAATTCGTAACGGGCTATCCCGTTATGTCAAAGCTCTGGCAGCGTCCCGTCAAAGCCAAAATCAGTGGTTTCCCGGCCTTGGTTGATCATGTGTTTCGGAGCTTACGGATAGGGGTGCGGGGGACTAGTGCAGCATTTCCGATGTAAATGGGAACACGAATGGCCGCATACCGAAGGTAGTGCCTGGCCTGCCCTGCCCCGTATGTAAATGTCCGGGCACCCAGAGCTTTGTGCGGTACAAGTATTACGACCGCCTCCGTTTGCCCGAAAAGGACTACCGCTTTGATCCCGGTGACGAGGTACGTTGCGTCTGTGACTATCCGCACAACGGACGCTCTGAGCCTTCCTTAGTGATAGGTAAGGTCTACGAGGTAAAGGAATACGTCGAGCCTTGTGACGTCCGTTTGACGCATTATTCGCTGGACTATCTGGTATGGGATGCACGACGTCGGTTCGAGCCGGTGAAGGTAAAAGACACCATTATACAGGTGAGGCACGTTGGTGGACACAGTTGGCCGATCGTTGGGGAGTCGAGTTTCCAGATGTTAATTAACCGCTTGAAATTTTACGGGTTCCTCGAATGGATGTGCAACGAAATCGAAGGCGCCTCTATGATCATAGAGGCACATGGCCTGCCGTCTAATATTTCGAATCTGGGGCATTGGTTTTACCACCATCCCCATTCGGTGACGCTGGAATACAGTTTCGAGAAACCGATCCATATTGGCGGTGATCCGACGTGGCGGGAAGACTGGAACTTTTACCTTATCGGCGGCCCCGATATGCGGACTATTCCGCGCTATACCTTCAAGCGCCGACGTGAGGGTGAATGGGTAACTCTTGCCGACAAGAGGGAGATGCCGACGTTGCGACAGGTGGTTCGTCACATGCGATACGCAAAAGAGGATGGGTTCACCAAAAAGAACCTTGAGCGTTATGTGGGCTACCTAGACATCCGGGACAAGATTAGGACACTCACGCCGGGCACCTATGACGGTTTGCTTGATCGTCCCGAACTCTGGGGTGGTCGTCCCTTGAAGAAAGACGCCTATTGGAACACGTATAAGAAAAAGAGGTTTAGGTGATCACTAACAAGACGGGCCTCGCCACCTTATTCTGGTTGCTCGACAAGTACATCGACCCTATCCCTACCTTGACGTGTTATTTAGGCATACCCACCGAGTTTTATCTTCGGTGGGTGAGTGGTTTCTTGATGTGTAAATGCGAATGGAAAGCGAACAAGACCGGGACGGTGGGCGCTTCTTTTAGCGTTGATTTACAGTGGTACGTAGGCCACGAAGATCCCGTAACGCAATACCGGGTGTTTCTACCCGACAGCCAAAAGCACCGGGACATTGACGAGATGTGGCCAGCGTTGGCTGAGTACATGCCGGTGTTTGACCGGGGGTTTAAGACGGAACACCAGACACTCGACATGACCAGATTTGTGTGGCAAGTTCTTAGTCTGGCTGAAACCGTCGAAGACCAAGACGTGTTGGATTATCTTGACGAAGTGAATTACCTAACTTTGCCCCCGAGGTCCGTATGATATGCCTGAACGCAACGCTCGTTCGTGAGCGACAAAATATCGAACGTATCATTTCGGAGCTAGGTTACGACCGGTTCGGCGTGCGCCCCTCGGAGTACTGGCGTTTCGGGCGGAAAGAATACGGCATCTTTTTCGAACGTGACATGTCGGATACGAGTGAGCCGAAAAGAATCGTATGGCACCCGTCTCATTGCAACGCCTCCGAGTTCATTAGCCGCTATCGTCCGAAGAATATGTGGTCGCTTAGTGATACGTTTCATATTACGGCAGCCTGATGATACGGAACTATTTTGCGGTTGGTTTTTTTTACGGGGAGCGTGACAAGATAGAGCGCATTCTCGACGAATTCGGTTACGACCGTTTCGGTATCAGCCAAGACACACGTACCGATGTGTTGGGGTCTTACCGAGGACTCGTATTTGAACGCGATACGGTGATGGCGGGATACTCCTGCACGGTGAAGACGATCTGGTGGGTTACGCAGACCGATTTCGAGGATTTCATCCGTATGGAACGAGTCAAGAGTACCGAGGCCGTAACTATTTAGCGTGTTAGACAATGCCGATTATCAATTGGTTTGATCTCATTGACATTGAGGAGGTGGGGCGGGCGGTTAGAGTGGCGTCGAGGGACAAGTTCCTCTGGCGCATAGGATTCAACTTTGACCGTCACCTGCGGTTCAAAATCGACGTACCCCCGACCGGACCTATCCGGGGGTTTTCGATGACCTGTGACTGCGAGGATGCCTTTTACTATGACAGTGCCAAGGTCGTCTTGGAGACAAGCTACGGAGGCGTACTCCGCAACCAGTTGGCCGCTTACCGAAAGACGTGGCGGTCGTCTTAGTACCCTCTGAACGACTTGGAAAACATAATTTTACGGTTGCCGTAGGATGATATCGACCAATCATCCAAAACTTCAATACCACTCTTTAGCATTCGTTCTGTTACCACCTTAGTGCTCGGATCAAACACTTTGAGGTTACCGCGTTGGATTTCATCGTTGAGCCATTCAATCGCTTTTTCCAGTGGCTTTTTGAATGTAATCTCCGCATGGAAATCAACGAACATTTCCCTGTAACCCTCTCGGGTATCGATGTCCATAACTTCGGTATTATTGTAAGTGACGCGAGGCTTGTCTCGTAGGTTCCCAAAAACGTCTTCAAAATCTTCCATAGCATATTCAACGAGCTTTTCGTCCCGGCTTGTCTTGACCAAGGGAAGAAGGTCCGGGCGTAGCTGCGGGTTGTCGAAGGCCAATTTGATTACGGCGTCTCTCAGATCACTCATTTTGTATCCATTCAAAGGGGTCCAGAGGTAACTACCCTCTTAGGATACAAACAGATTATTTGGCCTTTTGACGTCGCCTATCACCTGTGGTATCCTTTACCTCACTATGATACGTAATTACGTACATTACTGGCCCGCGTTGATAAGCCTGAGTGAGACCGTCGATTTGGCACATCTGCTTCGCACTTTTGGTATGCCTTCAAATGCCAGCCTTGAGGCGGTCGTGTGGAAGTACACCCTGAAGCAAGACGGGGAGTATCACAACCACGTTTTCAGGGTGTGGAACGGCCAATATCTCGTATCCCGATCCACGGGTATCTGGGCTTGGGATGGGAAGGTGCAAGAAAACGTGAACTTTGAAGTGTTCTATGGCCGAATGCTTTTCCGTGCGAAAGAGGGGTGGGAAAAGTTGAGGTGGCCAACTCGTGATGCTTTAGTTTGCCTAGATATGCACCTTAAAATACTAAAGGAACGGGAAGCTCGACGGTGATACGTAACCTATTTGATTACAACTACATTCTAGGGCACCTAGCGGACCTTTACGGCCTCCACGACACCTTGGACGTCGTGGATTACCCTTCGTCAATCAACGGCAGATACGACGCCAAGAGGGACGTAAACACGTATCCTTTCATTCCGGGAAAGTTGCAGTACAGGTTCCACACCATTGTACTGAAATGGGAATTCAACGCATTGATTAGGGGCAACCTAAAAATCAACCCCACTACCAACGACAAGATGTACCTGTTAGCGATGGGGGGCGACCTTCAGAGGGTCGACGAGGAGCTTTGGGTTTCGGAAATTGAAACGGCCCGCCAAGCATATCGTTTCCATGAACCTTCCCGCACCGCTCTTGACGAAGCGAGGTGCCTGTGTTGGGCATGGGAGCAAGGCGGTCTTTTCCAATGATTATCAACCAGTTTGATTGGGTTTACCGCCACCGTCATATCGTAAAGCGTGCGTGCGACCACCCTGAAGTTCTTACGTTCGGTACCGTCTGGCCGAGGGAACGGCCTTGGCCCACACGAAAAAGGCTGGAGCTGCACGCTTACGGCGTCGTGGTGGTGTTTGACCCTCTAGAATGGACAACGAGTGTGGGTATCAATATCTTGGTCCGTACAGCGGTGTCAGCGCTTTCATTCACCGAGCGATTCAAGAGAAAAGTTCGCATCCTGATGGATCAGTGGAAACGATGATTCAGAACTATCTGAAATACTACCCCAAGCTCATGGAGTGGACGGAACCGTGGACGGAAATGCAAGTATTGCTCTGTCGTCTGGGGATGCCCGCTCGGGTTGAGGTGGGGGACAAAGACGATCGTCACGTGATGCTATTTTCGCTCCGTAAACCACCTCACCACGTACTTTTTCACGTGACCGCGTGGCCAAGCGGTAAGATGCGTTTCGGAAAAAATAGGTTCCATGATCAGCAAGAAGGTCACACGAAAGATGCGATAGAGTCGGCGGTTAAGTTGGAAGTTGAATATCGCCAACTGAAACGCCAAGGTTACCGCAAGACGGGCGTGCATCCCCGCATGTTGGAGCGCCTCTGTGATCTTTAACCATTTCAATGTGTTGGTGAATATCGAGGGTTTCCCATGTACTCAACGAATGGTGGAACGTCTGGGTTTGCCTTCTGAGGTACAAAAGATGCCTTCGGGGAAGCTGTTCGTGTCTTACATCTTCAGGCATCGCAGATTCAATGAACGCATCCGTTTCGACCTGTGGGAAAGGGACGGGTCGATTGAGTACTGTAACGGATACAAAGAGAGCCGCGATGCTATACACGGGACGTGGGATTACAAAGGCAAGGTAGATGTCAACACGGTCGAAGCGTGGTGCTGTGCTGTCAGTGCTTATTCCAATGCCTATGACGTTCGGAAGGTGCGCGCCTGTGTTTCCGTGCAGGGGGAAAAGGCGTGATCTCTAACCACTTCAACACACTTGCCGAAGTGTACTTTGCACCTGCCGGGTCCGAAAGTCGGTTCCCCCATACGCAGTGGGTATTCGAAAAAGTGGAAATCTTACCCACTAAGGTGGAGATCCATCTTGTGAACCTTCGCGTGGAGTACTTGTTTGTCAACAAGAAGGCGGGCTTGCGCCACCATTTTATTTTTCAGGAGTATTCCGGTGGCGGCCCCCTTTCTTTTCTAGTACACAAGTATAAGCTCTGTTTTAACAACTGGCTCTATGATGGTTTAGAGGAAACAAGCAACTGTTGGGCATGGTGCCAGTGGCTCATTGACAAGGTGGAGGACCCGAACACGGAGATGGTGATCAGTGATTAAAAACTACTTCACATATTACCCGTTTTTCAGGGTATGGATACGTAAGTACCCGACGTTGCAGGACGTCTTGCTCAAGCTCGGGATGCCTACAGCGGTGAGCCTACACACCCTCCGTGGGAACCGCACTTTCAGTTGGTCCTATCACCGACTTCATCTGGATGAAATGCGTAGGCGTGCCTTTTGCTTGACGGTGTATTCCAGTGAGGCGGTCGGTAAGAACTACGAGTACTATCAGGTGTCGCTTGCTCGGATGATGGATTCAATGAGCGGATTCAAAGAGGTAGGAAGGGCAAAGTACGAGGGTGTGCGCACTTGGACGGAAGATATTGACCGTGCCCTTGGTGGGGGCTACCATAAAGTTGCGCCGTCTGATAGGGTGCTGGAGGTACTTAATCCATGATACGTAATTACCTCCAATTTTACCCCCAATCCCAGAGGTGGATGGAAAAGTGGCCGTACCTTGAGGAGCCCCTGTGCAAACTCGGTATGCCGTCAATGAGTCATACGTGTGATGGTGTGGTCACATTCACTTGGAAGTATACCGACCGATTTGTGGGGTCTGAGCGCCACAGGGAGGTTTATTATTTGCGGGCGGGGCAAGACCCGTGCAAATACGAATGGTTTTCGATGCTTAGAAATCCGACTCTTGGTACTTTACAGTGTGTGGATACGTCGATCTGTGACGAATCCGACTGGCTTGTGCGTGCATTGATGAGCCGGGGGTTGTATACCAAAGAACCACCTTCGAAGTTCACCCTTTTCAGCGTGATAGGTGCCCTGTGATCCGCAACTACCTCCCCTATTACCTAGTGCTAGGTGCCTTGCCTATTTACTGGCGGGAGTCTTCACAGTTGCTTGAGTGGCTTGGTATGCCTAGTATCTGCACTTTCGACCAATACCATACGGGTCCTAACAACCAGATCAGCTATAAAGGGTTCTGGCTATCGTACCTTTACCGGGACCACGAGTTCCATTTTCACTGGAATGCGGACCGCCAATACAAGACGTGTCATTGGTTGAAGAAAGGTCGCCGTGGTTCGCGCTGCACCATTGATTCCCTTGAAGAGGCAACCGACAAAGTTATCGGAAAGCGGTACGACAAGAAGGCCCCTGAAATAGAAGCCATGTCGCAGTTCGTCATGCGCTTTCAGTTGGTCACGGGGATTCGGTTCAATGGGAAACACATGGAGCTGCTTGACGCCCTTCACGATACGAACAAGTTCTCAAGGGCTTCGCTGATTGGTGGGGAGTACAACCGGTCACCTGATTGGTGGGAAACACAATGATCACCAACTATTTAGACGCGCTTTACGAGCGTTCAGCGGGCTTTGAGCGGGCCTTCGAAGCCCTCCCGTTCGAAAGTTTTGAGATCACTTTCTGGAATGGGATAATGAAAGTTTGTTTTCATGCGGCCCCTGAAACGGACCGCTGGCCTGCAATTTGGTTCCCGTTGGAGCAAACGTTTGATAGGTTCGTCGAGGATCATTTTCCCAATGATACGTAACGCCTTTCCGTACATACCAATGCTTCGGGCACTTGGGGAGTTCAATTTGCCCTTGATCGAACTGTTCAGGAAAGTGGGTATGCCTACCAAGCTAAAGCACGCTGTTACCCTCGGTGGTGGGTTCAACCGTTGTATCGAGATCACATACGATTTTTACGAAGGTGACAAGGATTCGGGTTACCGCATCCGGGACTATTTCCTCCGGTTCAGGATGAATGGCGAAGTGGTCAAGGCTTACGCGGGAACAATGTGGACCGGGGAATCTTCCCTTCGGGAACAGGAAAAACTTGCGGGGTCTTACGAGGTGTATCTCAGAGCTTTCGTGACGAGACGTAACGGGTGGCGTAAGCGCAACTTTAACCCGGAGGGTATGGCCCTTTTCATTCGGGAAACCGAAGACCTTTTCGATTACCCCGAGGGCTATGTTGACCTTTTCAGGGAACGCCTCCCCTAGATTCTTTTTGACAGACCCTTCCCGCTAGGGTATAAGCTACTGACGACGAGACGACATACCCTAGCGGAGACGACAATGAGCAAAGAGTTCCGATACATAGGCACCGCCAAGCACGGGTACAGTGTGGGCCATAAGCGTCCTACCAACAATCTGGGCGACTTGGGCCGTGTGAAGCGTGCAGAAGATGGCACGTGGACCGCAAGATTCACCGTCCCTCCCCACCAAGTGGGACCCTTTGAGCGGCAGTCTTGCTCTTGGAGTCGAAGTGGTCGTCGCCACGGCTTCCGTACCCGTAAAGAGGCTGCAACCTTCCTGCGGGACGAGAAAGATGTCCAGAGGAAGGTGGGCCGTGAAGGTTGGAATGATTACCGAGAAGACCGCAAAGCCAAAGGGTGGATGCCGTAATGTCAGTACCTAAGCCTACATGCTGCGAGAAGGCCCCTTACGTCGTCTTCTTCGATACCGATACCTTGGGGACGTGGGAAGGTCCGGGTTGGTATGTGCTCTGCACTGAGTTCGCCCGAAGGGAAGCCTTCCAAAAGGACGAGACTATCCTCAAGGGTGCTTATCCCGCTACCCACTGCCCCTTTTGTGGTTCCGATCTCCCGGAGGTACGTCCTATGGAAGATCCACCACAACCACTTTGTGTGCCTGAAGAAAGTCACTGTTATTGCGAGACGTGCAACGAGCGTCTCATTGCCTGCAACTGTCACAGACCGGAGGAATCATGGGAGATAGTCCCTTAAAGAAAATCGACGCTGATGGAACCGAAACCGAACTGCCGGATGCCAAACCGGATCTCAAGACCATGCAAGGCTGGGTCGGAGGCTACGTCGAGATTGTCCGTCTTCGAGAGCCCGGTATGATTATGGTGGTCGACGAAGAAGGCCGCCTCAAAAACAAGCCCGTCAATCGCAAAGCTAGCCAGCTATCTCCTCTGCCGTATCAGGTGCATGGGGACGTCGTGGTGATGCCCGAATCCTACTTCGAGTGAATTATGAAGGTCCTATTTTTGGACGTGGACGGGGTACTCAATGGGTACCCCTTCCTAGAGACAGCAACGAACGACGGTAACTGGCCGATCCGGTCGCCTCGCTACGCAGCTACTCAGGTCAATGAGGAATGCGTCGAGAGGCTCAACCGTGTGATAGCTGAGACTGGCGCTAAGATCGTCGTCTCGTCTACGTGGCGTAAGCACTACGGCCACAGAGAGATGGAGTATATCCTTCGAGCCAAGGGGTTTGAGCACCGGGGCTGTGTCATTGACGTGACCCCTGACCACCACAAGGCACCACGGAGAGCTAAGAAGAGCATCCGGGGAGAAGAAATTCAGGAGTGGCTCGACGCTCATGACGAGGTTGAAACCTTTGTCATTGTAGACGATGATGGCGATATGGACCCGGTGAAGGACAGGTGGGTACAGACCTCCCTGTTCAACAACGGGATGCAAGACGAAGAAGCCGACGCCCTCATAGCCCTACTGAATGAAGCCGATGGGACACAGGATCGAGACAGCGAAGTACCTGATCCGGGAGTTCAAGAAGAGCCCGGTCTGGCAGAATAAGCACAGTAGGCATGGCTTTATCGCCTCGCAGGTGTGCTTTTTCGTCTCCATCCTTATGTCCATCTCCAATTGGCTTGGTGGGACGATAGAAAGGGTGACGTACATCGGCGGCGGCCTCATTGTCATGGCCTGTGGCGTCTACGTGCTCCGGCTTATCAACGAACTTCAGAGGGAAAGGGAGCACTCTCAGCACCAAAGAGAGGTCTGGGAGACTCCTCGATCCGTGACCATTTACTTCGAGGACGGTACGGAGACAACCCTGTATCGTGCCACTATTCAGAATAGCCTGTGGAAGAAAGAGATGACAAAAAAAGCAGTGAGGGTCGAGATTCAGTATGATGATGGTACTTCGATCGAGCTAAGCCCTGATCTCGTGGATAACACGACAGACAAAGACACGGCCCAACAGTTGTGGGAGTCTTTTGATGGAGGTCTCCATGCTGTCCGTCTTATGCTGGGCCTGCCGAAGGGCTTCAAAATATCCGAGGCATTACAGTGTCTTGACGAGGAGGGGCCTGACTCCCTGAGGGAGAAAGTCGAGAACTTCGACTCCAATCGGTAAGATTCTTTTGACGCCGTAGGATAGCTATGGTACTCATTAGTGAGCCGGGGAGGAGTCGCCTCCTCAAACACTAACTCCCACTACGGAGGTTCATATGCGCTACGTACCTTATGCCCACGTCTTCCATCAAGAGGAAGGCTACCTTGTGAACGCTCGCACGAAGAGCGGGCTTATCAGCAAGGTCAAAGGTCTTGCCCGCAAGGGTGAAGCTGACGGTGGTGCGATCCTCCGTGAGGGTGACTCCAAGATGATCTTCGGCGAGATCGTCGTCGGGGGTGAAAACAACGAAACCGTCAAGTACGTCAAGCGATAAGGAGCCAAGATGGCAGACCGCAAATGGAAGGTACTAGAGACGACCAAAATCGACGATGACCGTGAATTGGTCCTACAGATGTGGCCCCACGGTGAGTATGGGGGCAACCACGAAAACGAACATCACGTGGCGGTTGTCTACACCCACCCCGAGGAGGGGTGGTCCACAACCACGGACAACAACCATTTCTGGGGCGAGGACGCCGATAAACGGGCAAGCATTTACTACGGCCTTCAGCAAGAGGTTCACACCCAATGAGTGACTTGCAAGCATACCTTAAAGAGGTTGCCGAGCATAGTTGGGATCCCGAGGGCGACCACGACAGGACTTTTCAAGAGGTGCTGGTTGCCGGTGTTGAATATTTCGAGGATGCCGATGATATGTGCCGATCTATCTGCGCGAGCGCCAATCATCGAATTGGCATGGCTTTACGTTGCAATTTGCCAATCCCGGTAGGTAGTGAGGTCACTCCGTCCGAGATGCAAAGCTGGCTGACGGGGGACAGTGAACCTTCTACGGGACAGGTGGAGGTTATCGGCGAGTACATTTACCAGCATTTGCAGGGTCGGTATAGGGAAGAGTTGGGCCTTTAATTTGACGGCCCCCGATAGTTAGGGTATAGGTTAGTGAGACGACAAACCCTAACGGAGATACACAATGAGCACGCAACCCAAAGTAGGTGACGCCTTCGCTTATGTCGGTGACTTTGTAGACGAACCGACGTGGGCACAGGTGGTCGACGTAATCGGCAACCCGGATCGCGAGGGTGGTCTGGAAGTCGAAGTCGAACTGGACGTGCGGACCCGGAGCCGACGCAAGCCGACTGTAACCGCTTTGCAAGGCGATCTGGAGCCCCTCAGCAAGCACCCATTACTGACATGAGTGACGCCGACAAGACATTTTCGAACGATGGTCGTAACAAAGCCGTCATGACCGATGACGAACGCTTTGCTCTTGCTAAGTGGTTCGTGACGGGGATGGATGTTCCCGAAGATGAGGCACAACGCAAGTTCATGTTGGCCTTTGCAGAGCGGGACACGGTTAAGTGGGCACAGGTGTACGGTGCGAAGCTGGTCGCAATGCTTGCGGATCGTGGGCACATGGAACCGGGACAGAACCCCGTAGACGCCCTCTTGAATGTACTGGTTGATCTTGAAGATTTGCAACGGGACGAGTCATGAATAACAAACGAGCCAGATTAAGGGTCCAAGTACCTATCGACACCGCCTTGCAAATCGCCCAAGGTGGTGTGGCTGTGAGTGCTCGTGAAACCGAAGAGGTCATGCCGGGTGTTCGGGTTGTCCAGCTATGGAACAGCTACAGGGACTACTACGGCAATAAGCCTTTGGGTCTGGTAGTCAAGTGGGGTGGGCGCTATTTCGCGAACGTCGATGAATACTGTTACATCGACGGAGACGGCGACCTTTGTGACCCCGAAGAGGTCGTGTACCGGGACCATTACAAGGATACGGTAGAGTTCAAAGAGGTGTTCCCCGAGGTTGTAGAACGTACCGTTTACCAATAGCCTTTTGACAAGTGCTGGCCGCTAGGTTATAAGACGTAACAGTTACTCTTGACGAGCTTGACCATGAATTTTTACGAAATCCATCGCTGTTCCATCTCAGACGCTACCCATGCGCTGGTCGGACGAGGGCCGGAAGGGGCGGTAGGGGTGATTCATTGGCACTCCCAACTCAAGAGCGCACAGAAAGATGCACTCGCTATCAACAAACGGGGTGGGCGTGTCCGTGTCGTGGATGCGCCGGGCGGCAAATTGCGCCCGCACGTTGCTGACGAGGTGCGGGAAATGGTCCTAAAATCCTTGAATGCGGTTGCCCATGCCTGATAAAGAACGGCAGACAGTACCGATTGACAACGTGGTAGCTCACGCGGATCAGGATTTCTGGCTCAACTGGCTGACACGTATGAGCTACGAGGTCTATGAGCCTACGGACAATCTGGTCCAAGCCCACAAGGATAAGTTCGGACGTCAGACGTATTGCTGGACGAACACTCTGGAAGGCCGTCGTTTTTGGGTGTGGGAATTCGAAGACTACAGGATCTATGTAGCGAATAGTTTCGGCGTCCAGATTGAAGTGGATTCCGAGATTACTGACGTCGAAGAGGGCAAACGCATCCTATCAGAATACCTAGAGGCGTGGGAATGAGTGACGAAACCACATACTATTTCTGCGAAACGGTCACAGCCGGGCCTGTAGCTCCGTGGCATATCCGCAAGGGTACGGATGCGGGTCCTTTCTTTGGTGGCGGTGCGGACACACCTGCTTTGTGTGGTCGGGAAGTGGCTTGGGATCTCGACGTCGAAATTAACGAACGTCAGTTGGAAGCGGGCACCTGTTCGACGAGTCCAAACTCAAGGGGTAATGATGATTCAGATAAGACATTTGATGGTCCCGGACTGGAACACGGTCTGGGTCAACGGCAAACGGGTTTCTTCCAATCACGAGATTAATGCAAGCCGGGTGTTCAAGCATCTGGCGACTTCCGAGGAAGTCGAAGGGGAAGTCACCTACGAAAAGACCGAATTTTACGGTGATCTCTACGATGACGAAACCCCCGATTACCGAGCCAACACCTTGTCCGAAGATGACTGGAAGTATTGGGTAGAGCATGGGTGAAGACATTATGGTCAAGCCTTTTTGACAAGCTCAAGGCGCTGTGGTATAAGCTACTGAGACATAACGAACCACGGACGGAGCGGTAACGATGAGCAAGGAACGACTCAAGCAGGCAGCAGTGATGGTAGCCACATACGCGGCGTTCAGTGCGCTGGTTTATTGGGTATTCGCGGTGGGTTTCGACCAGCCGATGTGAACGGGTTAGCGATGAGCGATGAACTAAAAGATTTGACCTCCCAAGAACTGGACCAGTGGGAAGAAGAGATCGAGGTGAGCCACGGCCACCGCCGTCATCTGGTTTCCAGTTGGGACCTTTTTGTTCCCGGCACGGACAAAGAAATCGTCGGCATGTCCACGGGCGATATCCTTCGCCTTATCCAAGCAGCACGTAAGACCCTCGACGATGATTAAGGACAAGATACTACAGGGCCTTTTCTGGAGCGAAGCCCGGCAACGTGCAACGGCTGAGGGACTCCATTCCGAATTAGCGCAACCCGCTTTTTCGGCGTATGACGAACCCCACACGTCGTTTATTTCGGTCCATCTGACGTGGACCTACACCGAGGGCCATTTTTTTGAAGGTAGGGCTTTTCGGTTTAGCTGGGATCCCGGAACCAAGTCGTTCAAGTATGCAGTCGGCCCACTTGCGGATCGTGGGCACATGGAACCGGGACAGAGTATGTTCCAGTGTGCCAATACCCCTTGTACAGAGGGTGAGTTCTGGTACAAATTCAAACGGTATTCCTATCCGGGCGACCTTATCACACAGCGTGATTACCTGAACTATTGGCATGGTAGGTATTACCGGGGCGACGGAATGCACGTACTGACACCGGCAGTGGCACGGGATCTTTTGACCATTCCCTACTACGTCGATGCGCTTAAAGAGACGTTCGCCGAGACTTCAGGTTCAGTATTCGATAACCCTTTCAAAGCGGCATTAGGAGGCAAGTGATGGTAGAGTTCTTCAAGACAAGAATGGGTATTACCTTTTTCCAAAGCCACGTCCCCGAATTTGTGCGCCAGTTTAAGGCGCTCAACGACAATATCAAAGCCCTTGCGGACGCACTGAACGCCCAGAATTCCGTTCATGCTGCGGTTGGCCCCGATGGTACAGGTGTTCGGGTATTCGCCGATAAGGAGTCGGCTGAGGCGTTCATGGATGAGGGTGCAGTCGACGATGGCTGGATGTTGTTTAATGGTCTGGTGGTCGAATAACTGTTTGACCGGGCCTCCGGTTCGTAGTATAAGGGGTGTTACGTACTAAATACGTAGCACTAACTTAACATACGACACGGAGGTCTGTAATGGCTACCAACCCCGAAACCCGTATCCAGCAACTTCGCGACCGACTCAAGACGAACGTAGAAAACTGGAACGCCTATGACGTGATCGAAGATACCGAAACCCTTTGCGGCACGCTGGGGAAGGTACTTTTGTTGGCCCACGACACTGGTGATTGGGATTTGGTACAGGACACAATGCAAATGCTCGACGCCGTATCCACGGCCACTGAGCGCATGACCATCCTCGACGCTTTCGATACGCTTGACAGCGATTTGGAATTCCTTCAAGACGACCAGACGGTCCAAGCTACGGCATGAGCCTTTACTTTTATCTGGTACAGTACACCCCGGACCTGCAAAGGCAGGAGCGGTTCAATGTGGGCCTTATCCTCGGTATCAACGACGATATGCAAGTCCGCTTCTTGTCCGATGAACAGTGGCAAGCTCGCTTTGACTCCAAAGGCTTTAGCAACTGGCAGGCGTGGCGCAACTACTACGACCGCGTTCTGACAGACAGAGGCATTCCGGGTGTACTGGCCGATAATGAAAACAAAATACCCTCCACCTATACCGTGATCGAAGCGGCCCCCGGTTTAGAGTCGATGAATCCTTGGGGGTCGGTGCTTTCAATCCACGCGGGCTGTCACGTCTCAGGCTTTCGAACGAAGCCGAAATGGTAGCGCAAGAACCCGAACCGGAGTTCAACGAAACGGAATGGAATCAGCGCCGATCACGTCTAGCCGAAGGTATCGAAGATGATCAAGAGTACCTCGAAGAGGTGCTTAGGATGTCCCGTTTGATTATCCAAGCTGAAGATGCGGCGGGGCGTTATTACAGAACCTTGACCGTCTTCGAAGTAACCGCAGCTCGTGATCGTTTGCAAAACATAGACAACGAGCGTATCCAAAGAGGGGTGGAACTTTTGTTGGAAATAATAGATGAAATAGAAGGCACATGATTAAGAATTGGCTGGACAAAATACCGGTAGCTGACGTGGAGGAACAGACCGACATCGTGGTGTCCGAAAACCCGGAGATCACGCATAGTGGCGTTCGTTTTCGGGTAGTAGAGACCTACAAGGAGGTCTATTGTTCGGTGTACCTCGACGGCGAAGAGGTAGGCCGCAAAGTTGTGGTCGAAGATAAAGGTTATTTTTACCACGCCATTGAAGGGGACAGTCGCGCAGCATGGGCTGCCGCAGAGCCGGAAGAGGTGATGGTAAGTCAATCGATCTCCCTTGTCGGCGACCAATTTAATGAAGACCTCAGCGACGAAGTTCGTATCACGGACCCCCAAGGCAATGAGGTAAGTCCTCCGGGCGGTGAATTCACGCTTCACTACAACTATGGTGGTCGTGTTTCCGGCGTGGTAGACCCCATTCCCGTGTACGAGGATCACGTCAGTGGGCCGATAGGGCCTGTAGCTTATGTTCAGGGGTGGTCAGGTGCGCCCTCTTCCCTTACTATGGCGCGGGTGCCTCGTACCCGGACTATGAACATTGCTGCAGCGCTGGATATCTTACGCGAAGCTGGGCTGGTCGATGATTAAAAACGTCCTATTGCGTCTACCTAAAGACACCTTGGAAGATGCGGCTCAATCCCTCATGGAAAATTTCGACGTCGGATTGGATGGGTTGGTCTTTGAGTTGCGGGAATCCCGTATAAATAAAGATTACGCTTGGTTTATCATGGTGGATCCGGGTAAAGTAGACCCGGAGTTATGGGAAGCCCAGATGGCGGCTAATATTCGGCACACTTTTTGGGGTTTCCCGTGGGCTAAACTTTGGGAAAAGTACCCCTAATATATGATCAAAAACTATTTCAACCGAATGACTTGGGTGCGGGAAGAAGCCGAGGCGCTGCGGCTTAAAATGACCGACAAGTGGGAGGTTGATCTGGCTGAAGTCAAGGTCAATATATATTGGCGGGAGTGGACTGACGGTGACGAGCACCACCGTGGCCCTTTGATGTGGGGCGTCACTTTCCCGGATTATCTAGAGGATACCCTTGGCGGCCACGGACCTTATACTGATGAAGATGGCCCGTATGTTCAGATCATAGGCGGGGAGGTTAAACATGCCCTGTCCGATGTGGTGATGAACGTGGAAGTAACGCCTGAATTGGTGGAGTCCCTACGCGAAGACCTTGCCCAAGTACAACGCACGTTGCGAGACATGAGACGATGATCAAGATGCAATGGTATATGGGCCTTCTGGCGTCGGTATGCCAAGAGGGCACAGGATTTCCCGCGTTTGATGTTGCTTCCCGTTGTGGCGCACCTTCTTACCTCCAATCAGACGGGGAGTCATGGCGAATGTGTTACCTGTTCGTGCGTAATCACGAACCGGAAGAGGGCGCACGGTTCAAGCGGTTTGTAATGACTACACAGTACGACGAACCACTGACTTACCTATCGGAGTTTGGCCGTCAAAGCCCCGGTGAATACACGGGGTCGTTGGATAGTGAAATTTGGTACCAGAGGATTCACGAGTGCCGTGCTGAGGGCACTTGGATTCAGACCGGGCACATGCGGCACGTCTCTTGTTTCGCTGCCGTTAGAAGTCTAATCAACCAAGAGGACGTATGAGCTTATACACCGTCAACCGTTTGTTCGAAGCTGTCCGCATGACCCTCCCTTTCCCTGAGTTCATCGATTGGGTGGCATCGGCCCCCTACCTCTATCGAAAACCACGAGTCCGTGGTTGTAATCACGTGGGGATTCAATTGGGGTTCACTTCGCCCGTCGTGGAAATGGGAGTTCCGTCTTGTCTGGGACACTGGTTCGGACCAAGTGACTTACGAAGAAACGAAATCGTCGGGCAATGCGGTTGTGGAAGAGGTACATACTTCCGCCACGTTTTGGTCCGCTATCCTCAACCACATACGGGATAAAACTTACGTCTTTGAGGGGGGTCAGACTATCAAAAACCCGAATGACCGTTTGAAATACCTCTACGACGTCTTTATCCCGAAGGTAAACCAGTCTTTGGTAAACACCGAACCGGTAAAAACCTCTTGACTCTGTTACGGATGGGGTAAGGTTAAGGGTTGCAATAGGCCAAAAGAGATAACAAATAAGTAGGGGAAGAATTCGTCTCAGACGGGCATGATAACTAGTTGTAATCCGGCTTGGGGGTCGGTTAAGTGGGTGTTTTGTTAAGAACTTTTCAGTAATATGTTTGACAAACCCCAAAAGATTCGGGTAACTTACCTAGTGAAGTGGGGAAAACATACAGGGAACAAAGCACGCCGACACGGATGTCTTTAGAAATACCATTTCGGCTAAACACGTTAACGGGAAGACATCGAACAGGTTGGATTTATGAAAGTTCACGAGCATTTATCACACCACGGTTTCGAACATGCAATCTTCCGGCACATATTCAAAGCCTTTGGAAAATTGTTTTGCTATCCGGGTAAAACACGGCCACAACGGCAACATCCTCGCCCTTTACCTTATTTACCTACCCGACAACACGCTGGTTGAATCGGCCCTTCTATGTGCCAATGATGCGAAGCTATCCTCCAAGCTCGAACGCCAGCTTTTTGAAATGTCTTCCCTTTGCTCCGAAACCTGCGATCCTGACAGTATTTTGACCTGTCCCCATTGCGGTAGTCGCATCACTACCAAGGTGTACCGCAACCGTGCGGGCAAGTCAGCAGTGATTCACGGGTGTACCAAACATGGGTGCGGAGGTACAGTTCAATTGCGGAAACTCCGGTTGAATTGAACCGGAATGTTCGAACAGTGTTGTAAGTTTGTTGACAGAGATATTGCCATTCCCTAATTGCAAGGGAAAGCCTACCTTATGAGGTAGGTACGAAAGCACGAACGGGACATACGTTCCCATTACTACTACTACGGAGACGAACAATGTCGGCAGAAAACAAGCAGAATTCGGTGCTCGACGAGTTGGGTGACTTCGAGAAGATGATTGAAGAGCGGGCGTACCACGCGGTTTGTTCGGGCGTGTCGAAGGCCATGAATGACATGGGTTTCAGTGCCCCGCAACAGACCCCGGCCAAGCCGAAGCAAAAGCAAGACCAACCCGCTGAAAAACCCAAGAGCACGATGCGTGCTCGCCGCCGTGGCCGAAAAGGTCGTGCGACCAAGAAAAGCCCCGTCGAACTCACCAGCACGCAAGAAGAAGTCCTCAAGACCATTCAGGAATTCGTGGACAAGAACGACAAGTCCCCCACCTATTCCGAAATCGCCGAAGACCTCGACAAATCCGGTGTCGCTACGATCGTTCACGCGATTGCCGACAAGGGGTGGATCGGCCTCGACGATTCCAAGTTCAGCCGCAAGATTGAGGTGCTCCACCGAGTCTAAAGCCCTCCCGTATTACAGCAGTAGGGGGCTACTCATGTGGGTACCTTTCAGAAAAGGCCGGACTTAATGCCCGGCCTTTTCCTCTTCGTGCTGCCAAGGTGTTTTGACGCGCCGACGACTTTGGGGTATACATAAGCAGTGTTAACCCTAACGACGTGACGATCCGACTATGACTACCGCAATTGATAAAACCTTTCGTATCCCGGCCCGCAACTTGGATGCTTTATCCAAGGCGGTCAATCACCTGAACAGCAAAGCCGATGATTTGGGGATGGACCCGATCGGGTTGCAAGTCCTCGACAAACAGAAAGACATTGTGGCCGGTCGCCTCCACAAATACGTAAAGGTTCGGTTGATAGGGGAGGCTCCACAAATCGAAGGGTACCAATTGGTGGGGCGCATCAATCACCGCCGTGACGAAACCGATATTATCCGCACGGTCAGCGGCAACCTCCCCGATAAGTATCGTGACCGGGGTAACATTTGCGACCACTGCGGCTACAAGCGGTTCCGTAAGGCGACGTATGTGTTGCACGAACTTGACCAAGGGGAACACCTCCAAGTCGGCTCTACGTGCGTCAAGGACTTCACAGGGGGCCACAGCGTCGAGCAGATAGCCAAGCACTTCAGCAAGATGCTGGACACCGTAGAACAGGCGGGTACGACTCACGGCACGGCGAACTTTGAGGACCCAGATTATTTGTACTATGACCTTGAAACCTACATGGCTGCCGTGGTACACAGCGTGTACCGTTATGGATGGGTGAGTAAGACCAAGGCGGTATCAGGATGTGTCCCTACCTTTTACCGGGCACAGCAAGTCCTGAAAGACCCCGAAGTGTCCCTAACTTACGCTGAAAAGAAACGCGGGCTAGATATCATCAAGTGGGGCTTGACGCTCCCCGAAGATGGTACCGACGATTTCCTGCACAATGTGCGTGCGATCTGTGTGGCTGACGAAGTTCATGTCGGCGACCTTCCGTATGCGGCTGCAGCGTACACGGCATTTTGCCGCGAAGGGAAGCAAAAGGACAGTGAACACGTTGCTAAAGTAGGGCAACGCAGACGCTTCCGCCTGAAGCTCGTCCATACGTTTAGTTACGACACTAGATACGGGCCTTACAACGGGTTCAAGTTCGAAGACGACGACGGCAACGTGTTGGTCTGGAAGACACAGACGCAGCAGGATCTTCGACGAGGCAACATGTACGGCATGGAAGCGACGGTTAAAGACCATAGCGAATACAACGGTGTCAAGCAGACGATACTGTCTCGGTGTTGGATTGATTAAGATTCGGTATAATCTAAAGATTCCGTAAAAATGCGCTTGCCCTAGAAAAGTAAATGGGTTACTCTTAAAGAGCGGTAAGGACAATGCCTAAGACTCGTAGACGCGGGGATACGAAACGTGAATTTTCACTGATACGCCAAGCCCCGTTGGGCCGCGTTGAGATGCTCCTATTTACGTTGCGCCTAACCTATCTCCTTTTTAGATCTCCGGCGTTGTGGTGCCAATATGTAAGGGCAATGCACCTTGAGGGTTATTACAACCCACGTTCCTTTACGCAGGCTTTGCTGTTGCGGCTCGGGCGTAATGCTCGTTTTTACGATCTTGACCCGTTAAAGCCGAAATCGGTAGCACGAACTATCAAGCAGTTAAGGAACCAACAAGCATGTCGAGAGCACTTGACGTAGAAGAGTTGACGAACGGCGCGTTCCAGATGTTTTACGACTGCCTTCGTCAACTGCATGGTACGGCTTACGCGGACTTTGTACTTGGAGCACCTGAAGAAGTAGTCATTGAAGCATTCCCGTCCGATCGTTTGCGGGCAAGCCACGACAACCAAACGTGTGTATCCTGTCAGACAGCAATCAACGAGGATTGCGCTGAAGATTGCATGTTCGAAAGCGTGGAAGAGGGTGACTTTGATGAGGCTACAGAGTTCTTCATGTGTACGCCTTGTCAGGATTCGAAGCTGTAAGCAATAAGAACACCCCAGCCAGATACCCTCGCTCTTTACGGAGCGGGGGTTTTCTATTTATGGTGTGATCTAGGGGTTGACGTAAGCCTTGATCTCCGGCATTATTTAGCCGAAGATCGAGCGTCCCGTCAGACTATACGTGGTTTATTGCGAGTACCCGAATGGCGTTGAAGAAAAAAGACACGCCTGAAGCCCGTGAATTCTGGGCTTTGGCCGAGAAAACCGCCGCCGAAGTCGCTGAATGGCCCGAGTGGAAAAAGGCTAGTTTTAGACGCAGTGATCCGCAACCACGTACCCGTTTCCAAGTACTCATGAAAAACGCCAAAAGTAAGGAGTGAAAATGCAGCAATACCTCGATATGATCGAACACGTGCTTAGTCACGGGCTGGTCAAAGAGAACCGGACGGGCGTCGATACGCTTTCCGTTTTCAATTACAATTACAAGGTCGATATCAGCGAAAAGTTCCCCCTCCTTACCACCAAGGACATGTCGGGCGGCGTGTGGAATTCGCTGGTCCGGGAGCTTGAGTGGTACCTGAGCGGTACGCACCACATCAAAGAGTTTTCCAAACACTCCAAAATCTGGAACGCTTGGGCGGACGAGGACATGAACCTTGAGACGGCCTACGGTCGTTTCTGGCGGCAATATCCTGTGCCGGATGTCCACGAACGTATGCCCGGTGAAGCATGGGCGATAGGGGACAATGACGCGATGCAAAAGTTCGTGCGGGAGATTAAAGCCCCCGAACAGGACCGCCATATCCTTGTGTTCGATCAGATTGCTTATATCGTCGACCTGTTGCTTAACGACCCCATGTCTCGTCGTATGGTGCTCCTTGCGTGGCACCCGGCGAATGCGGGGGTCAGCAAGCTACCTCCTTGCCACTACACCGCGTGCTTTAACGTGAGCGGGGACGGTAAGCTCAACTGTCATTTGACCCAGAGGTCCGGGGATCTGGGCCTTGGTGTTCCGTTCAATATTGCCTGCTATTCCGCCTTGACTTACGTCATCGCCAAAGCAACGGGCCTTGAGCCGGGCCACTTCGCACACACCATCGTCGACCTTCACGTTTACTGTGGTGACGGTATAGACGACCCCTATTCGCATGTCCCGGCCCTCCGAGAGCAACTGACACGTGAACCACGGGAACTTCCGACCCTCACCATCAAAGGGGAGCCGGAAGATGGTCACGAGTTAGACTGGATTGATTCGTTGGGGCATTCGGATTTCAGTCTCAAAGGGTACGATAACCCACATCCCCGCCTTCGCATGAAGGTAGCGGTTTAACCTTTTGCCTTGCGCACTTCGGTGTGATCTGCTATGTTCGATCTCGGTACCCTATGATTGGTGCGATCTCGGAGCTATTGGATGAAAATTTACCATATCGCTGCCCTCAGCGAGAATCACATTATCGCCAAGGACGGGGGTATCCCGTGGGATATTCGGGATGACCTCCGTCGCTTTTCAGAAATAACAAAGGGCCATTCCATCATCATGGGGATGAAAACCTTTGCGTCACTCGGCAAGAAACCCTTGCCGGGGCGGCGTAACGTTGTCCTCAGTCGCTCCGACGAGATCTTTTTCGACGGGCGACCCCTGTCTTACGGGATGGAGGAGGGTGGTAGGGAGATTTACCAACTAGCAATCAAGGTCCAAACCGAGAAGGCTGAGGTGTGCTTTTGTCGGCGCATCGAAGACGCCCTGAAAGTGTGTTCAGATCACAACGAGGTTTACATCATCGGGGGCGGCACCATTTACGAGCAGACCTACGATCTAGCCCACGAACTCCGCCTCACCATCGTCCACGAGGAACTGGAAGAGGATGCGTCGTGTATTTACTATCCCGAGATCGACGACGACGAGTGGATGCTATCCTTTGTGGACGCACGCGAAACCCATTCTTATATTGATTACGTCCGTCGACAAGGCTGATATGTCTGATCTTAGTTACCCGAGTCCACCGAAAGTCGAAGAGATCCCTAGTGGGAAGGTCGTACACGGGGACAGTCTAGAGTACATCCGTACTATCCTGTCCAATTCCGTTGACCTCATCGTCACGGACCCGCCCTACGGCATTGATTACGTGTCCAACCGTCGAAAAGATGGGAACCCGTTTGGTGGTATCGTAGCGGACGCCGATCCCTTCGACCTGTTGGCTCACCTTGAGGAGTACTATCGTATTTTGCAAGACGGCGGTGCGGCGTACCTATTTACCCGATGGGATGTAAGTCCTGAATGGATGCGCCAGATAGAAGATCACGGCAAGTTCCAGATCAAGAACGTGGCTGTGTGGGTTAAAAACAACCATACAGCGGGTGATCTCGAAGGGTCTTACGCTTTCAAATACGAACAGTGTATTTTCATCGTGAAGGGGCGTCACAAGCTCCGGGGAAACCGACCCTCTGATATATGGAAATTCAATAAGGTGTCTTCGCAAAAGATGCGGCACCCTACCGAAAAGCCGATCAAGCTCATGCGGTTCCTTATTCGCAAGTCAACCGACGAAGGTGACGTAGTTTTGGATCCCTTTTCCGGGTCCGGGGTTACGGCTGAGGCGGCGGTAGCTGAAAGGCGCAGGTTCATTGCGTGCGAGATCGAAGAGAAATACGTCGACGTGATCAAAGAGCGCCTGCTCTTGTTTGACGAGAAGAAAAAGCAACAAGGGGAGGGGCCGGGCACCCTTTCGGTAACTGATCTGTTTGGGGCGTAATGTCAAAAGAGCTTGATGTAGTGGTCCTTTACGTACATGTTGATGATCTCGACGAATTGCACAAGGGACTTCATGTGGTAAGAAACAAACCAGAGGGTGTTAGTGCCGGGTGCGATGAACATATAGAGCTAGGCCGCATACATTTCGACGAATGCCCGACCTGTGCTGACGCTGGTAACTACCAGAAAGAGGGAGGTGGGTGCGTGGTGAGTGGTCCCTGCCCTACCTGCAAAGGGTCCCGAAAAATTGACGCTTAACATTTGACGCTTCCTTATTGATACGGTATGTTACCTTAGAGATATACCTATGGAGGCCACGGATGGAGACGTTAAATAGGGACAGCCAGCACCAGCAGCTCGTAGACGCCGCTTATCGGGGATGGGTAGACGATTCGTCGTACCCAGATTTCATTGAAAGTCTGGACCCTACGCACCGTGCAGCCGTCTTGACGGCCAACCTCAATGAACAAGTGGTTAGCGGTGGTTTTCACGGCTGGCATACCCACGGTTTTTCGTCGTGTGGCGAGCAATTGCTGGAAGTTCTTTCCGATATCGAATTAGAAATTAGGGACGGCGTTACGTATCGAATCCGGGACATCGTTAACCGGGCTTGGTTGAACAGTCGACTTTTCCGGGAAGGCATGGTACCTGAGTTCGAAGGGTACCGCCAAGCCCAAGCGGAGTTTACGGCGATTTACCTGCGCCTGTGCTCGGCCTTTATGGCTGAGGTAGAGGTCTATTTGATGCGTAAAATGACACCAATGAGGCGTAGCGCATGAGCCCCTCCATGAAACCCTACATCCTGTTTCGCGTCGACCAAGACAACGAGCCTGAGTACGAGATTGCCAAAGAGATCTGGGGCGACCAAATTACCCGGTTCCGGTCTGAAATCCCCGAGGGTTCCTTGGTGATTGGCCGGTATTCGTGCTTGCCTTTTTACAAGGATCTAGAGGACGAACTAGAGGCTAAGGGTTCCCGGCTGGTCAACAGCCACAAAGAGCACAAGTACATAGCCGACATGGAGTGGTACGGGGACCTGAGAGATATGTTCGGGAATTCGACACCGACGACGTGGTTCAAGGCGGGCTGGCGGGCTGGCAAACGGTACCTGACACTGAGCACGGTTACGTCGTGAAGGGGCGTACTAACAGCCGGAAGTTCAAATGGAAAAGCCACATGTATGCCCCGGACCGTGAGGCCCTTAAACGGGTGGTCCACCGTTTGTACGACGACCCTTTGATTGCGGACCAAGGGCTTGTGATTCGTAAGTACGAGCCATTACGTAAGTTCGAGGAGGGTATCAACGAGATGCCCATCACCAACGAATGGCGGTGTTTCTTTTACGACGACCAGATGGTGGCTTCCGGGTTCTATTGGTCGATCGCTGAGTGTGCCGACGATATGACGGAATTGCCCAAGGCAGGCCGGGAGATTGCTCAAAAAGCGGGAAGTATTTTGGGTGCTGGTTTTGATGTAGACCGGGATGACCCACCATTTTTCGTAGTGGACGTGGCCGAGCGTGCAGACGGCAAGTGGACCGTCATTGAAGTCAACGACGGCCAGCAATCGGGACTTTCCACTATCGATCCTAGAGAGTTTTACCAAAACCTTTGGGACGTTTTCCATGCGTAAGACTGATCTCAAAACCGAAAAGTTAGTGTGCAACCTGTATAGGAAAAATGTAGCTCTTGCAGATATAACTGACAAGGCGGGGGTCAGTATAGGTACAGTGCATCGCATACTTGAACGAAATGACGTACCTAGAAACCGCAAAACAGGTCCCCGTAAATTGCTTGCATGTGATGAGAACTATTTCGAGACGCTCACAAAACAATCCGCTTACTGGTTGGGTTTCATCATGGCTGATGGTTCGGTCGGGAAAGGGGGTAGCGGTAGCTGGCAGTTACGTATTAAATTGGCGCTTAAAGACAAGGACCACCTTCACACGTTCAAGAGCGATATAGGGTCTGACCACCAATTCAGAACAGGACTTACTAAAGACGGGCACCCTTATTGCGTCCTTGGGATTAGTAGGAAAAAGATTACAGATGATCTTCGTGAATGGGGCGTTATCCCCAATAAAACCAAAAGCCTAAGTTTGCCCGAGGTGCCGTCCTCCCTTTTTAGGCACTACTTACGGGGGTACTTTGATGGTGACGGATCCTTTTATTTACGAAAAAAATCAAAAACGCCCCAACTAGTCTTCAATTTGAGATCATCCACAGAAGGCTATCTCTTACAAATTCGAGAAGAGCTTACAGCACATACTGGAGTTGTTTTTGGTCAAGTGTATTCAGATCCCCATGCCGATGCGTATTCCCTTACTTGCGAAGGCAACGGGAAATCTGCTAAGATATTTCACTGGATGTATCACAACGCTTCCAGATTTTTGCCTAGAAAATATCATTTAGCTGCTAGACATTTGGCGGAACACGGCGATGAGTAAGGCCGAACATTTACACACGCAAGCGATGGAATTAGCTGACGAAGGCGACCACTTGCGACGTCAAGCAAAGCGTAAATTCGGTGAAGCGTTTGATCTGGAACTCGAAGCTGCAGAGGTCGTCGGGTCTAACCCGGTCCTTTACCGGAGCGCGGCGGCCTGTGCCCTCGAAGCCGGGATGTACGACGAGGCTATTCGCGTGGCTAAAATCGGCCTGACGAAGCCCTGTGATCAGTACGTCAAAGAGGGTTTGCAAGACGTCATTGACTTAGCGACGGAAGCTCAATGAGCTATAAAAACGTAGACGTCAAAGTCGTAAACCAAGACAAGCCGAGCCAGTGGGGTTGTCTCCCTACTGTCATCGTGTGCATCATCTTTTGGGGCTTGATCTTTGGGGTGACTTTTAACGACACCCACTATTCGGTCGAATGCAACGGTGATGAGGGCGTTCACATCAAGGCGAAGCACAAAGGTGTCCCTAATGAGTAGTAACGGTAGCAGTGTAGAAATAGGGTGCGGGGGCTGTCTTGTGTGGGCGCTCGTATTTATTAGCCTCTGGGCCTGTTGTTTTGGCGTCACTATCGACGGCAAGCATTACGGGTTAGCAGGGTGTTCCGTTGAGAAGGGCGTGGAATTAGGTGGAGGAGACAACCATGAGCAAGAACATGATCGTGCAAGTATTGGAGTTGCACCCGGAAGTGACGTGGACAGTTCGCCTTCCGACGCCGGAAGATCCTCCGAGCGGACATCAGCGCCCTGAGTTCGTTTTAGATATCGTTGGTGGGGCTGTGTTTTTTATGACGCTTGACGAGGCCAAGGAGGTGCTGGAATACGCGGCACCTACACCGGAGCCTAAGCTGTCCGGCATCGAAATCACACACACAGAAAGTCACGTTGTGGAATACAACACGATCGTAACGACTTTACTTCACGAGTACAACGAGACTGGACAGTTGCCTGAGTCCAAAGCACAATGCGAAGATTGGGTTGCCCAAGTCCTTGATTTTGGTGATGCCCTTTTGGTAAGCAGCGACCATCCCAAGCGCGATGAAGTCGAGGCACTGGTTCAGAGCTTTTACACGGATTTCGATAACAGGATCTGGTAAGATGGGAAAGCTGGTACGACGGGATGAAAGAGCACTTGTCTTGAAACGTGATCGTATCTCAGCGGGGCCGCCTCCCGGTTGGACATGGGAAGAGTGGGCTGAAAGTTTAGGTACGGATATCAGAGGCGCTAAAAAAGCGTGGCAAGCCGCCCGCAAAAGTTGCGGATTGTCCGTACCGCACGCCCCTTTGAAATTGCCCAATGCACCAGCCGCAACCAATGGCTGGGTGCAAGTGAGCGCTTGGTACAATGTGATATTTTGGATTTTGTTGTTTCTATGGTGAACCGATGCCTGACGTATTGACCCTATATCGCCCGACCGGGCTTAAAGAGTACCAACTGATCGAAGAGCATGGTGTCTTCCCACCACGACTTGATCACCAGCCTATCTTTTACCCCGTGCTTAACGAAGATTATGCAGTCGAGATCGCAAACAAATGGAACACAAAGGATAAAGTGTCGGGGTACGTAGGTATCGTAACCCGGTTTGACGTGGACGCTGGATACGCGGGGAGGTTCAACCGGGAGGTCGTAGGCAACTCCACCCATGAGGAGTTGTGGGTACCTGCCCGTGAACTTGACGAATTCAACGCCCACATCATAGGTGAGATCGAAGTTGCGCAAGTCTTTTACGGGTCCGAGTACGCTGGTCCCGTAATCCGTTGCGATTAGCTCTGCAGGTTGCTCACGGTCTTGTAGGCCAACTCAAAGACCTTACCTGAAAACTTCTTGGTCCGATTGTCCATGCGGATGCGGGTCTTGCTGTTTCCCGCTGTGACAAGGTACATGCGGTCGAATACTCGGCCCATATCACCGTAGTGACCTTCGATCACTAGGCGGACAGGATCCGATGAGTCAAGACCGTCTAGTTCCTTGAGCCGTGACCTTGTTTTGCGGCTGAGGAGTTCCTTAGACCACACCAAAGTATCGCCCTCTTGGAACTTATTGCCGGGGCGGCTTTCTTTGATGTCAAGCACCTTTTGCATCTGGGATACGCTCGTGTGTCCCGTCAAAGACTTGAGGTCGTGGGCGGCGAAACCATAGGCTTCATTCTTGATATGTTCGGCCTGCTCACGCAATTCTTTTTCGGTGGGAGGCTCCATCGATTGGTCGATCATATTTTGGAAAAAATCGGAGGGGGCCGCTTGCTTAACCAGAGGCAAAAGGTCGTCCCTGAGATCGGGTCGGTCGTAAGCTAGTTTGATGATGCGATCGCGCAACGTTGACATACGTACTCCGTGTGGTAAACTACATCAAGGATCCTACGGGTAGCGGTATATCAAAGCATTACCAATGAATTTTGACTTCGAACATATCGGTCCCGGTGATCACATTTGCGTAGTTGCAGAAGCCAGCAATACCGATGCCGTGGGCCTTCACCTGCGGCATCTTGGTTTCGAGATTCGTGATGTTATCACGATCTTGATGCCGGGCCTTGAGCGGATGGCTATCCTTGCACGCCAGTCCAGTAATCATACCATCGCTGACATAATGGTTCGGTATGGGGCTGGGTCGGTTAACATCGACGCCTGCCGGATCTCGACAATGGATTCGTTAGACGGCGGAGATACTACGCGGGGTAAACGTAGTGCCTTGTATGGGGATCGTCCTTACATGCACGATGAGGAGCATCTTGACCACCGGCGCAAGGAGGCCGTAGGGAAAGTTGCAAGGGCAGAAAAGCTAGGGAGGTTCCCCGCTAACCTTTTGGTGATCCACGGACCTGACTGTTCACTTGCCGGTATCCGCGAGGTGAAGACCCGAACGGACACACGCCCTGACGTAGACGCTGGACGGTCCAGCAAAGTGCAGTGGCGTTACACTCCTACGTCGGAAACAAAACGCGGCTATGGTGGTGCTGACGGCGTGGAAAAGGTTCCTGAGTGGAACTGTCAAAGCAATTGTCCTGTGTATCTGTTGGATTCCCATCCTTTTGGAGGCTGCACATGTCTATCCCCATAAAGAAGGTGGGGACGACTCTACTCGCATAGGGAATATGCTCTTACTGAGTAGGAACGTCCATAGGCTTTTCGACAACGGGAAGATTTCTATTTGTCCCCGCACATACGAGGTTCATGTGTCCGAGGACGTGGCGGACCGTCCACTAAGGTCGGGTGTTCCCTGTAGTACCCTTCAAGGAAAAGTTGCCGAGGTTGAACATGTCGATCAAAGCTCTTTGGAGTACCATTGGCGCAAGTTTCAGGAACAAAAGGAAAAGGTATGAGCGATCTAGTACGTGTTATCAGCTATCGTGAACCTGTGCCCGAAGGGTACGAGGAAATCGTCACCACCTCCCGGTCAAAGAACTGGACGAAGGGTTTGAGTCCTTTCGTGTGTGGTCCGGTCGACCTGTACGATGGTTACGTGGCAAAGAACGTCGAGAACGGGTGGCAATTCAGTAAGGTCTACATGGAGCACATCGGCGACGATGGGTGCCCCAACGATCTGTATTTCGAATGGGCTAAAGAGGGGTGGGCCGATAACTATGCTCACCGGTATCCGATGGGAAAAGGAGCCAAGCCAGAATTCTCTTGGTGGGATGGTGAGCGACTTACCTACGTAGAGGCACGCAAGAAAATCTACATGCGTATCTATTCGCAAGGCTTGCGAGATACCTACGCTTTCAAGCGTCTAGTGTCGATGGTGCAGTCGGGATCGAAGGTTGCGCTCCGGGACTTTGACGGGTACGATCACAAGGCCGAAGGCTTGACTTACAATGAGGTCGTGAACAATCCCGACCGCAAAATGGGCCACGCTTTCGTGATCGCAATGTTGCTGGACAAGATTTTGGAGGCTAACGATGCTTGAAGAGCTTGACTGTAAACCGCTATCTCATGAGGACTTTGCTGAGATACTAGAACAGAAATACCACGAGGGTATCCGGGCGGTACAGATGCACCGCAACGACTATGCCTGTATCCGGGGAAAGGAGTTAGACCTTTGCCTCGATGGTGATCAGATACGTAAGGGCATCATGGGTACTATTCGGGATGTAACACTTCTTGTATTGCGTGATTCCAGTTTGCCGGAAGGTATGGTAGATTACCTTGATCAAGTGGCTTATCAACGATTTATGAATGCTAATTAACCACTTCAACGCACTGACTTTACTGCCACCAGATCACCGAACAGCTAAGAGGATTTCGGTCCAGAAATCAATCACTCCGCGTTCACGTTACGAACCGGGTCGTGTCCTTGTCCTTGTGAACGGCTATACAGAATACGGCTTTCATTGTAATTTACGTTCCCCGTTTTTGACCTTTAGCGAATTCGACCGCTTGATGAAAGGCGATCGGTTTAACCAATAAGAGACTTCAATGGCGCATTTGCACGAAGAAATACGAACACGTTACTTGAACTACGCCATGTCCGTTATCATGAGCCGGGCTATCCCGGACGTGCGTGACGGTCTGAAACCTGTGCAGCGTAGGATTCTCTACGCCATGTATAAGAACCTCCGCCTTACCCCGAGCGCACGGTTTAGAAAGTCCGCTGCGATCGTCGGTGAGGTGATGGGTAAGTACCATCCCCACGGTGACTCTGCTATTTATGGGGCAATGGTTCGTATGGCACAGGACTTTTCGCTCCGCTACCCTCTGGTAGACGGACACGGCAACTTCGGTTCGATCGACGGGGACAATGCGGCTGCCATGCGGTACACGGAGGCTAAACTCCTCCCCCTTGCCGAGCGTTTGCTCGATGAGTTGGGTGACGGAACGGTGGGTTACCGACCCAATTACGACGGCACCGTGGAAGAACCCGACGTCCTACCCGCTCAGATCCCCAACCTCCTAGTCAATGGGGCCACGGGTATTGCGGTCGGAATGGCAACCAACATCCCGCCTCACAACCTGAAAGAGTGTATCGACGCCTGTTGTGACTTGATCTCTAACCCGTCACGCAAGGTATCGACACTGGTCAAGAACCACATCAAGGGGCCGGATTTCCCGACTGGCGGAGTGATCTTGGAGAGCCAAGATGAAATCGCTGAGTCTTACGAAACGGGTTCTGGTACGTTTACAATCCGGGCGCGGTGGCACCTCGAAAAGGTGAGCGCCAATGGGAAACAAGCTATTGTGGTGACGGAGATTCCGTACAGCACGAACAAAGATACGCTTGTCCAAAAGATCGCCGAGCACGTGGCGAACAATAAGGTGCCTCAGATTACCGACGTGCGTGACGAAAGCACCGATGAGATTCGGGTCGTCATGGACTTGAAACGCGGGTCCGATGAGAACGCGGCCTTGGCTTATCTGTTCAAGCATACGCCATTGGAAGATCGTTTCCACTTGAACATGACGTGCCTCTTACCCTCTGACGACCTCAGCGTGCCGAAGCCGGATCAGGTAGACTTGAAGACGGTCTTGCAGGCGTTCCTAGACTTCCGTCTGGACGTCACGACCAAGCGGTTGCAAAACAAGCTCGACGGCCTTGAGTCACGCATCCATATCCTCGAAGCCTTTGAAGTGGTTTTCGGGGATATCCAAAAGGTGCTCAAAATCGTCCAGAAAGCCACGTCCAAAAAGGAAGCCCGCAAAGGTGTGATGAAAGGCTTTGGGTTCGATGAGGAACAAGCTGAGGCGATCATTTCGATCCCCCTATACCGACTTGCCAATACCGAGAAGGAAGGCGTCCTGAATGAACTGAAGGCCAAACGCGGGGAAGCCGAGCGTCTCCGTGAAGTCCTCAGCGACGAGGAGGCAAGGTGGTCGCTGGTTCGCACTGAGCTTAGGGAGATTGGCCGGGCTTATGGGGACGATCGACGTACATCGGTAGAGGTGGAAGTCGAAGATTACGAGTACAACGAAGAGGACTTCATCGAAGCCGAAGACCTGTATGTCGTAGTGTCCCGTGACGGTTGGGTGCGCACACAAAAGAGCTACGGCGACCTGTCGAGTTTGCGGTGCCGAGATAACGATGAGATTGGGTGGGTACTTCCGGGCAACACAAAGGATACCGTCCTGTTCTTTACTTCGGCGGCCAAGTGTTATACGGCGCGCATCGTTGATCTCACCCTGACGACGGGGTACGGCGACCCTATCCAGTCCATGTTTTCATTCGGGGACGGCGAAAAGATCGTGAACGTACTCACTCTGAGCGACCTTGTGGTGCCCGGCTCTCCAGACCCTGCAGATATCGAAATGGTGTCCGTCGCTAAGAGCGGGTTGGCCGTGCGATACAACCTCGATGGTTTTGATGAGCCTTCGACTGTCGTGGGCCGCACTTTCCAGCGCCTAGAGGATGGGGATAGCGTAGTCAATTGCTGTTACCGTCAAGACGGCGATCACGTCGTGCTCGCCACACACAACGGTAGAGGCACTACGTTCGAAGCCACCGAGGTCAAGAGTTACAAGGGTCCGGGGAAAGGCGTGAAGTCTATCAACATTCAAGATGGGGATCTGGTACTGGCCTTTACCCTTTGTGGGGATAACCAGTCTGAAAACCTGTACGTCGAAACGAACCGGGGTGCGGAGCGGATGGTCACTCACCAGACGTACAAGCCCACCAAGCGTGGTAACAAAGGTTACACGATCATCAAGCGCGGCCATTTGATTCGGTGGAAGCGCCAGCCTGTAGAAATCAACTATCCCGGAGACGAATGATATGATTGTTAATCATTCCAACACGAGTGGCTTGCCCTTAGATCATTTCCTCGACACCAGTTTGGCTGTGGACAACATGGTCTTTAGGATCATGTATCAAGTTGAGTCTACGGGTGATGTGGTAATCGCAGCCGACAATCCTCGCACGACAGCATCGGTTTCGTTGTGGGTGACATGCAGTATGAAATCAGTGTTTTTCAGGTGCGTGATAACATGTCCCCATGTCTGGATGATTTTTCAAAACAGCGCCGGAACGGCGACGTTTAGCGGAATTACTCACGAACGGAACGCTGTTGGACGAATTACGTAAAAGGGCAACGAATGACTGATCAATTAGATGAAGAGGGGTTGCTCGACGTTGAATGTGGGGCAGCTATCGAAGAGGCGCTGGAAAACGACAACCCCCTATTACAGCGGGCTTTGCGTCGTATCCGTGCCCTTGAGGGTGGTGTGAGGTATGCTGACGAGCGCGTGAACAGTTTGATCACAGAACTTAGCCGCATCCGGGATGTTGTTTTTCCACCGGGCAGTGGTATCCCTACCGGGGATGCCTTGTACTTGGCGATCAAGGAGACCTTCGAAGCTAAGACCCCGCCCGAAGAGGCCGAAGAATGATCCGCCCTGAAGAAGTGCTAGACCACAGGTTTTTAGTGTGGGAAACGACCATTGATGGTATTCTTCGCAGCCACGAATGGAGCCAATCCCGAACGTGTCCCGTACAGATCGGAACCCAACAGCCGGGACTAGATAAGTTGCTAGACGAATACCGTCGTATCGGTTGGATTGTTCATGCGGTCCAGAACGATCGCGGTACCCTTTGTCGGTTCATGCCTGCAGAGTTACTGGAAACGGACGATTTCGATGAGCAAGCGTGATCAAATAGCGGCCCGCTATCCAGAGGTCCTTTTCGCTGACGGTTTCGATGATGCAATCGTAGGAGTGGCTTACAAAGGCGGACAAGGCATTTCTGTAGCTTATGATACGACATCGTGCATTTTGATTTTGATGGACGACATGACTGAAATGGAAGCTGTAGAGTATTTCGAATACAATGTGTTGGGCGCTTTCGTAGGTGAGGCTACACCCGTATTTATCATGGAACCCGATGAGATTTGATCTAAAACCCGGCGAACACGCAGTTTTCGTGAGCGAGGCTGCAACCGTGGATGGTGCGGCTTTCCGTATACGTAAAGAGGGGCTAGAGATCCGGGACGCCGTGGCTATCCAGATGGTAGATCAATCGTTGGTGGCGATCCTTGTGCGTGCCGAGCTTAACGGTTCGATCGTTGAGAATACGGTACGGACCGGTGCGGGTACGATCAATATCGATGCGTGCCGTGTGTCGGTAGAGTCCAGTGAAGTCGTGGATCAAAGCTCCGGTGACTGGACGGTAGGTAACGCCCACGAAGGGTACAAAAGGCCGGGACGTTCCATGTTTACGCACAGTCCGAAGGAGCGCAATGGCCCTGCTAACCCCGCTGGCCGTTGGCCGCCGAATCAGATCCTAGTCCACGGTCCCGACTGTGTGTGCAATGGTACTAAAAAAGTGCATCCCAAAGAGGGGCATCGTCCTAATCCGGTACAGCAACAAGCAGACGGGCGTATTCAGTTTAATACGAAAGAGCCGGGTTACCAGAAGATCAGCTACACTGCCGAAGACGGCAAAGAAACAGTAGCCGATTGGGATTGCCAGCCGGGATGCCCTGTGGTGGCCTTGGATCAACAAAGTGGTGACAGACCGGGCTGCACAAGTCCGTCTGACGCCCAACCCGAAAGTATTTTCAGGCCGGGGCAGGGTGGGTATCAGAAACAAGGTCCTATTTACGGTGACAAGGGCGGTGCATCGAGGTTCTATCGCCAGACTCAAAGCATAGACGACCTGATCTGGTACCTTGCGGATCTTGTGGGGTCGGTGGGTCGTGTGGTGTGGGTGGACGCATGAAAAACTGGCCTACTTTACAACCCGGTGAGTACGTGACGGTCTTGACTACCGAAACACAAGCGGACGCCGTAGGCTTTCGTGCCCTCCGTGCGGGCTTGGAAGTGCGGGACGTCGTGACGGCTCAGTTGCCGGGTGGTCAGGTGCAAGTGGCTCTCCTCTTGCGTCAAGACCCGGAGTCCTCAGTCGTAGAACGCATCGTGCGTTCGGGAACGGGCGCTGTAGACATTGATGGGAGCCGTGTGGCCTATGCGTCCGATAGCGACGAGGATAACGCTAGGGTGCCGCAGCCTGCTTTCGATTCACCAACCGGAAAAGTCTACAATTACAAAACAGGTGAAGGACGTTCCGGTGATATGTTTGATCCATCAAATGGGCGGTGGCCTGCCAATTTCATTTTCGTACATGCTTCGCAGTGTGAACGTAGAGGCACCAAAAAGGTTACGAACACTTCGGGGTCTGTAACAGGCAACGAACCCAGCGCCCTGACTAAAAACGCCTATGGCGAATACAAGGGTCGCCCTAAATTCCAAGCCTACGGTGACGACGGTACCGAAGAGGTAGATGATTGGAACTGCCAACCCGACTGCCCCGTAGCCCTTGTCGATGCCCAGAGCGGCTACCTGAAAAGCCCTGCTCCCTATGTTAAAGCGACGTCTACCTACAATCGGGTCGCATTCGGTAAAGGCATTGGACAGGCGGCTGGCGAGGTCGTCAAGGGCTTTGGCGACGATGGCGGTGCGTCAAGGTTCTTTAAGCATGTAACTTCCCTTGACGAATTGGCCGATTACCTGCACACTTTGATACGTAACGAATATGTATTGCACGACGAGGAAAAAACACATGAGTGATAACCCTTATGAAGCGCCCTTTCTGTATACAGCAAAGGCGTCCCGATCCGAGCGTGATGCCGGTTGTGAGCATCTTTTCTGGAAATACGAGGGTTCCGATCCCGTCCAGATCACAAAGGAAGAATACGATGAACTCGAAGCCGCTGGAGAACGGGTGGCCGAGGGTAACATTCATCCCACGGTCAAGCCGGTCGAGGTGATGGAGTGGTTGGTCAATAGGCTCTGTCCCGAAGACGGCGTGGTACTGGACCCTTTCACGGGTTCGGGAACAACAGGTATCGCGGCAATCAAAGCCGGGCGTGATGCCCAGCTTATTGAGCTTAATGCGGACGGCTCTTACGCTCCGATTATCCGGGGCCGCCTTGAAGCTGCCAAGTATACCCATATCGAAGAGGTTCCGGTCTGGGAAGCGAAGCCTGAGATCACGGTACCTACCGATGTGGATGAAACGCCGCAAGCGGAAGATGACCAAGAAGTCAATTTCGGCGACCTTTTTGGGTAAATAATCTATTTGTGGCCCGCGTTAAATAGACACATAGAGGGATCAGATGCAATTTACTGCACCCAAATTCAGTACCGAAGTTAAGACCTTCCGGGACGCAAGTGACGTCCTCATGTCCCTGCTACATGCTCAAAACCAGACGTACAACACCTGTATCATGCCGAGTTTCCATCACGGAAATGACATGGTTGAGGCGGTGATCAAGATGCTGGACACCGTAGAAAGTCCCGATGGCCTCGATCATATAGTGGTTCTAGCTCATAGCACTGTTTACTACCGTATCCGTAAAGAATGCCGTTCCGTGCTGGAAATGGAAAACCACGATCCCCGTGTAGGGTATTCAGGTACCCTCCTTGGTCATCGGTTTTTTGCACACCCCCGTCTTCGCCGAAACACGATTGTCGTCGGAGGTAAAAAGGGTAAAGCGGTACGGTTCATTGTAGGTGCTGAAACAGACTGGAACCCCAACCAGCCACTGGTGGTGTGAACATGGACATTCATCCGTCACAAAACAGAGGGTGGATCGAAGTCGTTACGGGAACTATGTTTGGCGGCAAGTCCACTGAACTCCTGAGACGCATGGAGCGCGCCCTTATTGCGCACCAAGATGTTATCGCTTTCAGTAAAGACACCCGTTTCGAAAAGGGTGCGATCACAACCCACAGCGAACACTCCCTAACTGGTCATTACGTCGAGACGGCCCAAGATATCGACCGCATCTTGTCGGACAACGCGACCATCCAAGTCATCGGCATCGACGAAATACAGTTTTTCGACCAAGACCTTGTGGACGTTTGTCGTGATTGGGCATTGGCGGGCAAACGGATCATCTGTGCCGGGTTGGACCAAGATTACCACGGTGAACCTTTCGAAACGACGTTAGGTTTGATTGCCGAAGCCGAGTACGTCGACAAGTTTTTGGCCATTTGCACCAAATGTGGCAACCCTGCCGTGCGCAATCACCTTAAGATAACCAGTGATTCACGTATCGTGGAGGGGGCGGGTGATCTTTACGAGGCCCTGTGCCGCAACTGTTTCGCAGCTATCAGCTAATGGAGTCAAACATGCCGAAAAGCAAGGAAATGAACAAGTACCGGGTTTCATTACCACTCAAGGTGGGGAAATACGTCGCTTGTGTATCCCCGGAAGCAGCGGTTCAGGCATGTTTTCCCGACGCTGAAATCGAAGAGCATTCGAAAGGTCCGAGGTGGGTTCGTTACAAGACCTCCGAAGAGTTGCCAAAAGGGTGGCCAAAGAAAACCGAAGGTGGCGGTGGCGGAACGATCATCGACCTTGAAGAAATCGGCAACGTATTGGTGGTATTCGATGAGTGACCTGAGCACCAAAGAGCTGCGACGCAAGATGCTGGAGGCGTTGCGTCACGAACCGGAAGCGTTTGATTTAGCTTTGGATGATGAAGGGTTCGTTACGGTAGCGGACTTTGTATATGGGTTCGGTATTACCCAGCCTGTAGACGCCGATGAGGACGCCGTGCGTGATGTTCTAGGCCCCGATGGTGGTGCCTATTTCGATTGCGACGGGGATCGTTTCAGGGCCGTTACAGGACACACTACCGAAGATTTCGATTACCCTGCAGGACAGCCTACCTTTTACCTGTACTATTTGATCGACGAAAAAGACCTTTCTCATACTAAAGAGCACGGCTTGGTGGCGGTCAAGCAGCGGTACCTGCGCTTAGAACGGTCGCCCGAGGATGCAATTGCTTCCAAGGGTCGTCGGCGCATCAAAAAACCTGTGATTGCTACGATCGACATCGAAGCGTATGCACAGGGAGTTGCCTTTTATCATTATTGCGGGGCTTGGTATTGCGAAAGCGTGCCTCCCCATCTCATTAAATATGGACCAAGACATGCGTAAGCAAATCGAAGATGTATTTTTGGAGTGGCAAACTTCACTCGAACGCAAGGATCAAGAGCGTGTTCATTACGAGGAATACGATGCCTCGCTCCAGACGGTGTTCGTCGAAAGGCTTGACGGTTTTGATAAGCTTAAGCTATCGGCTCTAGAAGCGATGCTGCAAGATCGGGTCTGTAAGACCGTTCTCGTATCGTCGCTACACACCGAAGGTTTTGACGGAAGTTAAGTGTTATGGTATAAATAGATGAGGCAGGAAATGCGCCTTTCAGTTAGGAGTGGCACAATGCGAATCCCAGACTTCATCATATACGACGAACTCAAGAAAAAACGAGAACAAGAACGGCAGCGCCGTGAAGAGCGTCCAAGGGTTAATATCCCGGAGCCTTCGCCCGAACAAATCCGCTATATAGAAAAGCAAGAGCGGGAAAAGGAACGCGAAAAGAAGGACGACGTGGACCGTGGCGTAGAGATATTTCATATGTGATACAGGTTCCGGGGGCGGGCCTAACGTAATTGGTAATACTGTGTCCCCCTATACCTAAAATTCCACCGACCGGGCTATCTAATGCCCGGTTTTTCTATTTGACCCACACACAAAGGAGGCCCGGCTTTTACACCGGGCCTCCTTTCGCATCCCCTCCGATCCCTCATACCAGAGACTGTTGATCTGGCCAGCCTATTTGCTTGACCTGTTGGAGCACATCTTCGAGGAGTGCGTCTGGCCCTGTATCCGTACTGTCCACCATGTAAAAATAGTAACGGTGCTGTGGGAACATCACGTTAATGTTCATGCGAACGTGGGCGTAACAAAGTTCGAGGCGGTCCTGTAACGTCGCCAGACGCTCCGTAAGGGCTTTGGGATCTGTTACCCGTTCAATGTCGTCTACGCGGTCTGTGGTACGCCCCAGCACCCTCTTAGACGCAACCTCCGGGTCACATTTGACGTAGATAAAGAACACGTCTTTATCGTCGGTCATGTCAGAAGGATTGCGGGTTGAAAGCAAGGCTTCGGCACCTAGCGACATAATCCCATGAAAGCGTGGATTGACAAGCTCTTGGCCCACGGTGTCGTTGTACCCTTGGTAAGCCATCGTCGTGATAAACGACCGGTCACAGATCCGAATGTCATTGAGCCTCTTGTGGTTCCGCATCGTTTCGTGAAAGTCGTTCAGGTGAAACATAGTCCGGCTGAAAGGGTCCGCTTTCTCTGCACCTTCCGGGATCCGGGTTGGAAAAGGGAAAGTGGTGACGGGACGGTCAACCGGTTCGGCTAAGATCCGATCAAACAAGTTAGTCACGAGGGTGCTTTTCCCCGTCCCGTCAATACCATCAATAAAAATCAACATGTGTAATTCCTTTCGTGTTCGTGTGGGGTGACTTTAGACACCGTACCATTTGTTGTTCCAGATGAAAGATCCGTCGTAGTTTACCGGGATCAGGTTGGGCTGCATGACTTCATTTTCATCGTCACGGTAGACCATACAGAACCCGTTCATCCAGTTCGGGTTTAGCATGTAATCGCACTGTTCGATGTCGAACAGGCCGCCATTCTCAATAGCCCACCGGTTACCTGTGTAGCCCTTGCGATGGTGGAAAGCGAGCCTGTGAACGTGTCCTGTGATGATGTATTTGAAGCCGCCACGTTCCAGTTCACGTTTCGCCGAGTAACCGGCGTGCCCACTGATATGGGTGCCGTGGTAAAGCGCCAGATCTCCAAGCCATACGATATCGCCATATTGCTTGTACTTGATCCCGAGGCGGTCGAATTCAAGCAACGACTCCAGTTCGAATGCCCGGAGGCCATAAAGGCCGTGCTGTTGTTTGATCAGGCGACGTAGACGTTCCTCATGGTTGCCTTCCGTGTACCAGATATCCGCCAGCGGACAGTAACGTCGTAGCTGGTCCAAGATCTCGAGTCCCTCATCAAGTTCCTCTTGGAGAGTGGGAGCACCCGGCTCTTTGTGGAAGCTACTGATCGAGTAGCAATCGAGAAAGTCGCCGTTGATCACGATCGTATCCGGCTGGTTGTCCCGACAAAATTCGAGGACTGCAGCCACACCATTTTTATTGTGGAAAGGAACATGGACGTCGTTGAACACGACGATCTTTTCAATTCCATCGGGCAGGGTACAGGTGCTTCGGAAAAGAGACTCGGCCTCATCCGAAGCAAGGTAGTTCGTAGGGGCCTCTAACCCGTGCCTTTTGAACGCCGAACCAAGTGAATTTGCGGACTCGTCTAGTTCTTCCAACGCTTGACTATAGTCGTGTGATCTGGTAAGAATAGCAAGCGCTTCTTCGATACGATCTTCTGTCCATTTTTTGCTCAAAACAACCTCCTAGACTGACGGATTACATAAGGATGTACACCTATCAGCGACGGCGTGTCCCGTTAAGGTGTCTATACGTCGCTGATACAAATGAATTACACCCTTACTCGTCGGTTTTTGTGATCTGAAAAGGACTAACCCTTTATGTCTGACCGCCAAATTCGTATTATTCCGTCGTTCACCGGTTACAAAGAGGGTGTGATTTGCTTCGAGACACAATGCGGTCCCGAAGAGGTTAATGATCTCTCTTTGTATGCTTTCGAGCATCATGGGGACGCTTATACGCCCTTTTCGCCCGGTGCTTTGAGGTTGTTTCATGAGCGTGTCTTACTTGGTCAGGACATGCCTTCTATGCTGGTACTTACCCGATGGTTTCGTTACGACCAGATTATGGCCGCCGCTATTTTCATCCAGCCGAAGATCGTACTTGAACCCTCGTGTACCAGTCTTGTCAATTCCTTCGATCTCGTAGATCGCCTCGGGCCTCCAGCCTTCGGTCATGTGCCTTTCGAGCACAAGGAATTGGCCTACATGCTACGCAACATTACCGAGCCATACGTATCGAGTCAAGCATCTGTGGAAAAAACCTTGGAGATCGTGACTAGATGCGCCATGCTGATCATAGATTACGTACAGGACGGAGTGCTGCCGCCGATCGAATTACCGCTCCCCCATTATGAGGTCCTAGACGAGATGGGGCCGTTCGTGGCTTTCGAGTCTGAGGATTATGTGTGGGATGAGCTTTACCGGGAGGGTTATATGTGTGGCGTGTGGTTCCGGGAGGATGACACTGTGATAAGCCGCAAGAGCGCCCTCACGCCGTTCTTAGAGCCTGAAATGGTGCTAGGCCACCTCAAAGAGATCGACCCCGCAGGCGACTGGTCAATCGCTCACGGGGCCGTGGTAGGTACAGAGACAGGGTTAAAACGTGCGGAGTTACTAAAGGCTATATGTGACTTATCTCACTTTTCCTGAATAGTAAGGTTGCCAGCTTTGATAGTGTAGGAGTCCCCTGATACCACGTCCAATCCTTGAGAGAATTGACCGTGGTAAAGGACATTACCGCCAGTTTCGGCGTCACAGATAGCGAAGTGCGTAATCGTCCCCCAACCCCCGGTAGCTTCTGTGAACACAATTTCATTATTTGAGGTTTCTCCTCCAGAAGCCGTGGTGAATGTGATCTCTTCACGGACATATCCATTCCCAGAAACCTCCCCGCTAAGATCTCCAGCCTCTCCTACCTCAGTGGTTGATAGCGCCAAAAAGGGCGTCGGACTCGCTAGGGGAGTTGTGCCTGTGAGGTGATCCAAAATAGCATTTTCTAGGTAATTAGATTTTTGGCTCATGAGTTTCCTATGTTGAAGATGTACGGGACGCCGGGTAGGGACGTATTGTTATTATCTATATCAATTCTACGAACACTGCCGTCAGGATTCGAGTTGTAAGTAGCTTGGTAATAGGCGTGACCGTCTGGTGCCATTATGACCCACCCACTCAAGTTTGCATTGGCTTGGCCGTGATTTTGATTCCACACTTCTACCCCATCCCCGTCCAAGCCCTTAACCCAGCCTCCAGAGGTTGAAGTAACACAAATGAAAGAACCATCTCTTGAAACTGCGATCTGTTCTAGCTGTGCTCCCAAGGCAGCACTCTCCCATATTTCGTCTCCGTTAGGGTCAAGTTTAATTACGGTTCTGTCATTATGCCCCACGTAAGTATTACCGTCACCGTCCACATCTACCGTCCATGCGTCTCCTGCCAAGTAAGATTCCCATACTTCATCTCCGGTGGGCGATATTTTGAATAGACTCGTACTATTACCCGCATAGACAAATCCGTCCTTGTCTATGCAAATATATCACCTGTGGGGACAAGCCACGATCCCAGATACCATACGTCGATTCGGTGAACGTACACATCTCCTGTAAATAGGTCTTCGGCTATGCTAGGGTCTCTGCGAAGAATGCCCCACCAAAATGTGCCGGGTCCTATTTGACTTGATGTGGTGATATCTAAGTATCCCAATTCGGAGTCACTAGAGGGTGTGCTTGTTCCTACCACACTAGGCGGTGGGGATGGTCCAAAGGACTCGCCGCTTTCCATACGGGAAATGAAAAGTTCAAAGGCGAATTGATCTAAAGTAGCGCCCGTTTCGACCGTATACCATATACGAAAATGAATATTTGACCCCTCCTCCCTATTTCCCAGAGGGGGAAATTCAAAACTCCAATCCCCAGACCCTGAGACGGGGAAAGTCACTGCGGGCACAATAGAGTCACCTGACCCTCTTACGGCACCATCTAGTTCCCCTTGGCTCGTATTGATGGACTTGAATAGTTTTGGATCGGCTGTTGTTTGGACGAGCGCTGGACCTGTGAATATTTCAGCACTTAGGTGGACATCCACACTTTCCAGCGCCTTTTGTACTGTCGACCCCGAGATTTTAGATAGATCAGATTCGTCAACACCTACCCTAGTTGCGCCCGGTTGGTGATAAACGGTAAGATCATCACCGCCAGACGAACTAGAAAGGTCCTCATTGACTTGGATTTCCGTGGCACTTGTGACTTGCGCTACGGTATAGTCCCCGGCATTGGGGCCACCTGCAAGCTCAACCACGTCCTCTGGTTCAATCCCCAACTGAGTGAAATCTATCCCGGATGAAGTGATCGTATTAGTGCTGGTATTGACACTATCCGTCGTTACCGGCCACGTCCCCGAAATTCCAAGGGCAAGGTCTTTGTAGCTCGCCCCAAGCTCGTCATTCGTGACCAAATCTTCATCTTTGATCCGGCCTTCTGTAAATTTAGTCCGTGCCATCTCTTAGTGCCTCTTCTTGGGTGGCCTTTGCCTGTTTTTGCTGCTTGCGCTGCAGCTCACCCTTGTGGATGAATGCACCGAACTCTTGGTCCGGGTTAGGCAGATTAAGGAGGTATTCGTCACTGTCTTCCGGGATACCGTATTTGGCTCTCAGTCCGTTTGCGGCGACCCGAATGGTCTTTGTCTTGTCCTCGATCTGCTGGAGCAGCTTTTTTTTCTCTGCCTCGAACTCTGCTAGCAACTGACCTAGCTTGTATTTAGTATCCGTGATCTCGTTGTTGGTCTGTTGGAGTCCACGGAGATTGTCAGCCGGAATTCTCACATAGGTCGGAGGCTTTTGAGCGAGTTCCTGCACCTTTTCGGTAGGTTCGGGCTCTTCTGGGAGGGGTTCAGGCTCTTCTACTTGCTGCTCCATACTATCCTCAACACGGGTGTGCTTCAAAATTGAACTCAAAAAATTTTTCATTTTTTCAATTCCAGTATGCTTATGGTGTCAGATGAAAGGGGGCGGTCGCAATTAGGGTGCCGCCCCTAGCTACTTTACTGTGCGTAGGCCACTTGGATGGACGCGCCGGGCCGTGGCGTGTATTGAAAAGTGATAGAAGTTCCCGAGATCGTGTAGTCGTTACCAGCTCCCCTGGCTTGGAACTGACCATTGACGTATACGAGTTCGGAGTCCGAGGCCGGTGTGTTACTGAGAGTAAAGACGGTGGTCCCCCCACTGCCCGTAAAGGCGTCTCTGGCGAACGTGGTGAGATCACCCGTTCGTGCTACCGTGTTATCGACGGCAATAGCCCCGGTCTGGAACTCAAGGCCGTCACCGATATTAGCAACGACATCGTTAGCGTTGACCGTGATACCGTTGCCGCCTACCACGTCAATGCCCGTCTCGTCGCCTGTAAGACCCGCACCTGCAATGTTGGTGGTGTCTGTGTGGGTAACAACTACCGTGTCGTCAATGGCGATGTCAGCACCACTGACGGTAATGCCTGTGCCGCCTGTGAGGTTAACAGCTACGGTATCGGTATCAATCTGAATACCGGTGCCGGGATTAACATCGAAAGCGCCGGAGGTGCCATTCAGGACAAGACCCGCACCTGCATCGGAGTCGCGGATAACCGTGGTACTTACCGAGAAGCCGGTGTTGTCACCTGTGAGTCCGTCACCGATAGCAGTGTCAAACTCAGTTTTGGTGTACATATCCGAAATGTCGGAATCACGCACAACGTCGGCTGTGACCGCAACAGCGTCGCCCACGATCTGGATACCGTCACCGGGATTCACATCAAGAGCCGACCCTCCTACAATAAGGCCATCACCTGCGTTTACGCTTACGCCAGAAGCGCCCACACCGATAGAGACGTCAGCCGCCTGCACACTGAATCCAGACGTGCCTCCAGTGAGGCCGTCACCAACGTCGGAGCCTTCAAGATAAATACCCGCAAGGTACGTGTTGTCGAGGCTTACGGTTCCTGTAGTGACCGTAAGGCCCGTCCCCATATCGCCTTCGAGAAGCACGTCAGAGGCGGTGCTGATAGTCGCACCACTAACATCAATGCCCGTACCACCTGTCAGGTTAACGGACACTCCGTTACCATCAACCGTGATACCTGTGTGGGAATTTACCTCTAGACCGGTACCAACCGTAAGCCCATTACCGGCATTCACGGCAACATTGTTTGCGCCGACTGTCAGTGAACTATCAGCGGCTACAAAGTCAATGGAGTTACCGTTTTTGACAAGTCCATCACCTGCTGTGATGCTCCCCGCACCTGAGAACTGAGAGAACGTAACCGAATCCGTACCGGGGACAAGGCTTCCGTTAGCCGTAACCACCCAACCAGAGTTAGCCTGTCCACCACCTTCTTCGACGAAGGCGAAGGTGCCGCCAGACAATTCATCGGTCTCGTCCGCATCATTCGAGCGGGTCATGCCCCCACTGTTATAGATGTAGAAACCGTTTTCGGTGTCGTCCGTCTGGTTTTTAACCAGCACGCGCTCACCGTTCGCCATTGTCACCCCGTCAATGGTGGCGGGCGGGGTGGAAAGGCTGATATTTTGTGTGGTGGCAACCCGGACCGATTCCTTTACATCCAGACCTTGGATGTAATCTGAGATCTGAGAGTTAACCCACCCTTTATTGGCGGCGTCACCATCGAGAGACGGGTCAGGGAGGTTAGTGATGGTATGGGTGTTAGCCGCACTAAGGTCGCCCTCAAGGGCCACGCTACCATCAGCTCTCAGGAACCAATTTGTTCCCGAGGAATTGTCGTTGTTAGTCTGGGTTTCCAGACGAATCAATGTTCTAGCCATGACGTCTCCTTAGAGGTAGATTAAGGTTTATTTATTCAATTACGCGATATACAAAAGCAATACCGATATTTTTCAGGCGCTATATTGGTAATTGATCGTCACTTGATCACCCGGATGTAGTTGGATTTCCTGGGTAAGTTTGATCGTTTCTTCGGTGAGTGTATAATCCTTAGTGGTACCTTTGGTAAGCCACACACCATTCCAGTAAACGCCTTCGCTACCCTCTATAGGTGTGTTTTGTAGCGTAAAAGTCGCCGCCGCCGCCGGGTTCGTGACGTCAAAAACCTCTTCTTGATAGGGTCGTTGTGTTATGTCAGAAGGTAAGGGGTACTCGGATACGATCCACCACCCACTGGCAGCACTGCGAAGCTCGAAGGCCCCGAAATTGGCGGTTGTAACAATAGCAAGCGAATTTCGGTCAATACGATCAGGGCTTTGCGTCTGCAAAATGAGTTGATTAGGGTCCGCAGTGGTCTTTTTGATAAAAAGTTCACGTCCCTGTGGCTGGTTAATAAGTTCAGGGAGGGTGATTGTAACATCATGCGCGCTGGTATCCACGAGGACGATTTCAGAATCTCCCCGGACGGTGTATTCCGTCATCCCAGTAATATCGGCGACGCTTTGGTTCGAGAAAATAAAGGCTTCGATTAACCCGTTCTCAGCGTGCCGGTGGAGGGACCCTCGATTGTGGGAAATCAACACTGAGTCGATCAACGGGATATCAACCGTACCACCGTAAGGCACGTACACCGGGATCTTGAGATGCTGGTTGTGGTTTTCCAGCGTATCCAGATCGTTCAGGTAAATGGACCCCGTGCTTTTCTTGAGGTGTCTTACCCTCACGAATAAAGAATTTGGGGGGATTGCCATCGTCGACCTGTTTCGGGACTTCAAAATTTTGGATATACAGCAGTAACCATCAACCCCACAATATAAACAGAATACGAAAGCGGTGGATTCGCCGTTAGTTATCGTCAGAATCCCAGAGGTCTAACTCTAAGGTGTCTGGTTCGGGGACAGGTAAACGGGTGTCTGGGTCTTTAGGGATCTCTTCTGTTATTGAATCCTCTTTACGTAACCCTTCAGCTAACTCTTCGCTGCGCTCCGACAGGGGTGTTTTTTCCCGGACCCAAAAAGGATGTTTCTTGGTGTCTTGGACTTGCCAAGGAGCAGGTATGAGAATCGCACAAAGCGGTACTTTATCGTCACTCATGTTCGGTCCCTCCGTTAAGTTAATTGCCTCGAATTTTTATAGACAGAATATGATCTTGACAGAGGTGGGAACTTCTGGTATGGCTTTCACCACTTAATTGATCTTGCTACGGAGTGATACGTATGAGTGTGATAAAGCTACTTGTATTGACGACCATGTTTGTCTCTTACCAGTCCGGGGAGGTCCCCGAGGTTCCAGTCGTGGAAGTTCCACCAGTGGCACAAGTGGGACTGGCTTCGTGGTATGGTTCGGGTGACGGCACCAATGACGGCGGCCTTCACGGGGCTATCACAGCTACCGGTGAACGCTTTGACCCTTCCCTGCAGACCTGTGCGTCCCGACACATCCCGCTCAACACGATGGTTCTGGTCGAAGACGTCAAAAGCGGTCGCCGGGCTTGGTGTCGGGTAAATGACCGTGGGCCTTATGGGGCTATGTTTGAAGGGGAATGGGTTCTGAAGATTCGAAGGTCCGACCCCGGACGTTGGCGTGGTGTTATGGACCTTTCACGAGGCACTGCAAAAGCTCTGGGATTTAATTTCCGGTCGGGACTTAACCGTGTGCGTTTGCGCTACCACCGTGACCCTACGCCTGCGAGGTACGCTTTTGCTCGGAGGCCACTTTCTTTTTGACGTGGCCAACCTTTTAGGGTATAAGGTAATGTGTATCCCCTTTGTAGGGGTGCAATTAGCGACGGACATGGAGGTTATGCGTGAGAAGCACTCTGAGGAGAAAAACCAATGGGAAGACGCATTACCGAAGAAGACAAAGAGGTCATCCGCCAAATGATTTCCATTGATGGCGCAAGCCTTCAGGAGACAGCGGATGTTTTGAGCGGGGATTCAAATGACCCCGTTTCCAAACAAGCGGTACATTACCACGTCCAGAAAATGGGCTTGGAGCCGCCTGACGACGACGAACGCGAAGAGCGTCTATTACAGGCCAACGAGTTGCTTTCTGAGGACTCGGACATGAACATAAAGGAATTGTCCGAACACTTGGATTGCTCGTGGGCATGTGCCAAATCTGTGATGGAAGAGTTGGGCTATTACGAGGAAGCCGTGCCGTTTATCGACAAGGTAGACTCGACCCGGCTTATCCGGCTGTACGTGGTTGAGGACATGAGCTTGGCAGACCTTAACAGGGTCTTTCCAGACGTGTCCGAGATGACTATCAGCAAGACCCTAAAGGAATTAGGTGTCCCGATGCGACCGCAAGGCGCATCGACCGGCAAATTGCGCCGAGATTGGCGTAAAGAGGCTATCGTTAAGATGGGCCTCGGCAAAGACCTCGCACGTTCCGAAGCCTCCTAAATATACCTACAATTCATTTTCAGGACCCGGCCTATTTTGTGGGCCGGGTTTTTCTCTTTCTTGCCCCCGCCGCAACGCCCCACGAATAATCCTTTGATAGTCCACTCTAAATGTCCGCACACACCCAAGGACTATACATTCGGAGTAGGCACATGAGTGAGTTCAAAAAGATTAGTCGTTGGATCTCTGAGGTCGAGCAAAACATCAAGGATATGCACAAGCGTCGTGCATCAACCGAAGCTCGTATCGCCAAGAAGATCAACCGACTCGTAATTGATGCTGTGAAAAACGAATTTTGGTTGCCGCAGGACAAGGTGGCTCTTTGTAACCAGCTTGACCGCATGTCGCGCCTTCTGGAGTCGGAAGACGCAACCCAGACTTCCCTTGAGCAAGTCGAAAAGGAAGTCGACAAGATTTACGGCAACCAGAGTGACAACAGTTCGTACTATTTCGGTCGCAAGTCAGCGGGCGAAAAAGAGCGGAAGCAGATGGAAGAGCTTTCGACTTTCGATCACAACAGTCCTGAAAGCCGTGACGTCAACCCCGAGTTCAATGACGACGGAATGCGTCAGTTGGTTGAAAAGGGCGGCGGCAAGAAGAAGGACGCCAATCTTGTGTTTCAAAAGCGTGGCTTGATGATGCTTTTGAAGCAAAGTCACGGTTCGAAGTGCCTCGACAATACCGACGATGTATTGGCCGTTGCTTCGGACATTGTGAAGACTTTCAAGCTCCCCCGAAAGGATGTGGATAAAGTCAGCAGCATCCTGAATCAGCACAGCCACCTGTGTTTGGATAACAGTCGTGGCGTTCGTGACGTGGTTCAAGCACTGATCGACGGGTTTGCTAAGACTTCAAGCTGGTCGGATTTCGCACAGAGCGAAGTGGACTTCGAGGATATGGAACAGGCTGCTCGCCTCGAAGACGATGGCCAATACATCGACGACGGCGACCTATTGGACGTCGATGTACCCGACAATTACGACTACGAGCAGCAAGATCCGCTTAATGATCGGGATTTTTGAAGTGTTAATGGCTCCGTAATGTTTCCCCCTAACCTAGCGTAAGAGGTTGTCATGCAAGACAATAATAATTATATCTACCGCAAAGGCACCACGCCGAATACGCGGATTGCCGTTAGCCAGAAGAACAAGATTTATTCTGTTCCGACCGGCAAGGCGGCCTTTAGTCAGATCGGCGTCGTGTCCTCATTCGGTATCTCGGAAAGTCGTACCATTGAAGAGGTTCGTGGACTTGGTTACGGTGATCAGCTTGCCGAACTCGTTCCCGGTACGACTCCTTCGATGAGCATTTCGATCACCCGTACCTTGCTTTACCTGTCCAACATCTATCAGGTGTTCGGATACAAAGCGGGCACGGACGGTCTGGTCAGATCGCTCAAACATCACCAATGGCCCTTCGATATGAAGCAGGAGTTGGTGTTCAGCCGTATCGCTACAGGTGATTCGGTATCCCCGAAGCTCATTGCCCCATCTTCGGATGGTACCAATGATGCGCTCTTGACGTTCTACGAGGCTTGTTGGTTGGAGTCGTACAGCGCTAACTACGCTTCCGATTCCGCTATGATCTCGGAAGATGTGGGTGTCAAAGTAACCGACATTATTGACGGTTCCAGCACCTATGGTGAGCTTGCTTCGGATGCTGAAAGCACGGGTAACAACCCGTTCTCGGATTCGAGTAACTCGATCCGATATAGCACGAGCGGCACCGGCGTTGCAACTGGCTTGATCTAAGCCTAATGGGGGACCTTCGGGTCCCCCGTAGCCCCACGAGAATTCAATGAACCCTGACGAACTAAAACGTGTCCTCCTGATCATGGGTGTCAAAGCCCCTTCCCTGAAGTTGGCGATCCGCCAGATCCTCGACCACATGGTTGAAGATGGCGATGACATCGTGAAGTCTGCGAAGGTTGCCAAAGACCTCCCTAAAACGGTGGAGCGGTACGTCAAGGAGCACAAAGAACAGGGGATGGACGAGGACAAGGCATGGGCGATCGCATGGTCCCGTTACTGTGTGGCAGGCAACACCTTAGTGCCTACACAGAACGGACTTAAAAGTGTGGAGGAGTTATACAACGAAGCTGCGGGTCAAAAGGTAATGCACTCCGATGGGGTAGAAGCTAAACCAACCCGTGTAAGACTGGCCTCCCGATATGGAGAGGCCGCTTCTAGCCATATCATTTATACAGGTACCAAGTCCACGGTGTCCGTAAACACTAAACATGGTTATTCCCTCACCTGTACCCCGGACCACCAGATCCTCGTACTTAACGAGAATGATTACAGTACGGAATGGGTAGAGGCTCAGGAAGCTCTAGGACGCTATGCAGTGCTACCTACGCATGGTGTATGGGGAGCACGTACCACACTACCTGAGATCGGGTATGAAACCAACACATGGAACAATGTCATTCCATTTAGGCAGCCACGAGAACTATCTCCTGCTCTAGCGAGATTGCTGGGCTACTTAGTTGCTGAAGGATCTGTAACGGAAGAAGGTGTGGAGTTCTCCAACACCGATCCCCGACTCATTAGGGATTTTGTTCGCTGCTCAAAAGAGGTATTTGGACAGGAGCCTATCGTAGAGTGGCGAGATAGGTCCGAGGAAGGGTGGAAAGATTGCGGGAAGGTTCGTCTCAGAACACGCTGGTATAGAGAGTTTTTTGAGGCTTTAGGTCTACCTCCGGGAACAGCTCACGACAAGCAGGTACCTTCCATTATTATGGAAGCGCCTCGTGAGATGGTGAGGGAATTCTTGGTAGGTTTCGTCGAGGGTGATGGGTACACTGGAGACTCCGACCACCTGAACCGTGTTGACTTGTCTACCTCCTCTGAGCCTCTAGCCCGTCAGCTACACCTGCTTCTACTGAACTTTGGTATACCTGCCAGTCTCGAATGTAACGCTCGTGGCTATTTTAATGTCCGGGTACACAGTAAGCCTATGGTGGTGAAATACCGAGATCAGATAGGAACGGCATTTAAGAAGGTGGCCGTATCTGGAGATCGCCAGCGTCAGAGGGGGTCCGAGTTTGAGATGATCCCGGCTGAGTCCCTTCTTAAATTAGGTAGCAAGGTTAGGTCAGCATTTCCCGGCACCAAAAGGGTGAGCCTCTCACGTCTACTCCGCAAGTGGGACGCCTTAGAATCCTGTAGAGGCACCGAAGGTGTTGTTGATAATATTCGTGAGCTTATGAATCATGGGTATTACTTTGATAGAGTCACACAGGTAGAGGCTCAAGGGGAGACTGATGTGTATGACGTTAGTGTTCCCGAAGATGTATCTTTTGTGGCAAATGGAATGATTGCCCATAACTGCAAATACAAAAACCCCGGTTCGCCGAGGTGCAAACAAGATGGCTATTTCAAAGGTCGGGACAGTTCGATCGCCAAACGTGTTGCATCCAAATTCATCCGGCTATCCTATCTACCCAACATCCCTAATCGGTTCCGTCAAGAGATGGAAAGCAAGCTCATGAGCTTCATTCGAGCCGGGCTTTCCCCTTTCCCGACCGAAGATCCTCAGCGAGTCGAATCACTTCTTGCCGGGGATATTTTCAAGTTTTTGCAAAAAGAACTGCCCCCTCACGTGTCTGTTTCCAATGCTGACGTCCACCAGTTCATCGGACACGTGGCTCGTCAAGTGGACGTGTCGTTGCGGTCGTCTGTGATCGAAGATGCGATGAGCGACGTTCTGGGGGAATCCTACGCGGTCGATAACCGCACTGTCGGGATGCTTGCAGCGCAGATCGAGATGATGATTGATGGACTGGCTGAGGACGCTTCGCGGGGTGCCATGAAAGCACAACGAAAAGCCGTCTCCCTGCTTGCTAGGGGGCTTGGTGTTGACGATTACGCGGCACAGCAAATCCTCGACTATGTGGTGTCGGAAGCCAAGATGGTGCTTCCCCTTACGTCGGATCAAATTAACTCATTGCTTGGTTCCTATTTGGACGAAGCAGCACGTGCAGCATCAAGCGAGGTATTTTAATGGGCGACCTATTACAGCCGGGCCAGTATTCAATCCCCAATGAAAACCAACAGCGCATGGATTACGCTAAAAAAATGGCGTGGACCGGTGGGCTTATCCTATTGCTTTTCATTGTGGCTACGTTTGCTGTGGCCTTTGGTATGGATAACGTGGGCCTTGTGTGGGCGATGCTAGGCTTGAACGTACTTCCCGCCGCAGCGATCGTTTCGTGGGCGCTCTATTGGTACCACAAGCACGCACATTTCGTATACGAAGTGTTGGGGACTACGATCACATTTGATAGCCCTGACTATTACGTACCTTCGTCATTGATGCTCCGCCTTGTCCGCTCCGTGCATAAGGCTTGGAAGCCGCACCTTGACGTTGATCCGAAAGAAGTGTATAGTAGAGTATCACTTACGATCATGAAAAACCGACCTATTGACCCTGCTGGACGCACGGACAAAGTAGTCGGCCTTACCTACCACAGACTACATCACAGCCAAGTATGGGGACCTTATGCTCTTGATCCGGGCGGAGCGGGGTATGAACTCCTCCTCCACGGGGCGGAGTACAAATGGCCCGGCTCTGACGAGGGTGACAAGATCGCCCGCATGAAAGAGCTAGGTGTTTTCGATGCTTTGCGTGAAGCCTACAAGTTAGAGTTCAACGAATAACCCGTCAGTAAAAAGTATCCACGGTAATTGGGAGTAATACATGTCGAACGTCCTATCTTTCGACCTGCTTCAGCAGGGTCTCAGCAAGATCGCAGATCTCGGCCTTATCGAAGATGAGGTTGAGATCTATGATACCCGCATTTGCATCCGCACTTTGCGTGCCTCTGAACACAAGATGGTCAACGCTTACGTAGCGTCCTATATGAACAAGTACGAGGATGAGGATGCGTCCTTTCCCCTCGACGCTACGATGGACTTTTTCACGGTCCGTAAGATCGAGCCCTTGACGTATGCCATTCAGGAATTCGGGGACATGAATCTCCGGGGCATTGAATTCATCGAAACCGGTGATGTGGATAAAAACGGCAACCCGGTCAAGATCGAAAAGAACGTGTTCCTGCGGCGTATGCTGTCTGATATGGACCTTGCGGTAGTAGATGCTTTGCATCGCAAGTACGTCGATATCTTGTCTGACTCAGAGGAACGTGCGGTCGAAAAGATCCAATTCCGCAACCCGGAAGAAGAGTTGGAGCGTATTGAAAGTCGGCGTCGTGAACTCTTAGAGGAATTGGGCCGCCTTGACGAGATCGAAGGCACCGAAAATGAAAGTGCCGAAGATGAGAATAACCCGAGCGGCCTTGAAGGTGAAAAGATCGCTGAAGAACTGCGCAACGCTGCGTTCGGTAATGTAGATGAAACCGAAGCAGAGCGGCTTCTCAGGGAGCGTGAAGATGGGGCGCGGCAAGAAACACAGGATGAAGCACCGTCCAAGCCTGTTCAAGAAGAAAAGCCGGATGAGATCGAAGTAGGTAATGAGAAATTTATCCGTCTTGATGATCCCGACACGCCGTATAGCGAAGAAGAACAGATGTACCTCGAAGAGCAGGAGCGCCTGTTCCAAGAGCAAAATGGTGGACCCGTGGAGGATGAAGATCCACGGGCCGAAGATGCTCAGGCAAGGTTGCGCAAACGTCGCCAACCTTTGAATCAAGTAGCTCCCCAAGTTCAAGAGGGGGAGCTGCCTTCGAAACAGAACTTGCACAGGGCACCCGTGGTGCGCAAGTCCCAAGTAGATATGTCAGATATCCCGCTAGCCGATGGATACGAAGATCACGAGCCAGAGCGCCTCAACCGGGCTGGCGGTGATCAAAAAGGGTCCGATGGCGGTCAAGTAAATCCAAACCCCGAGGGCGGAGTCAACCCGCATTTCAAGGGTAACAAGTGAGTGACCTTTACAAAAATAAAGAGTGGCTTGTTAATCAATATGTAGATCGAGGAAAAAAGCTAGTTGAAATAGCCGATATCTGTGGAGTTCACGAAGTAACTATTCGTTACTGGAGAGATAAATTCTCTATACCTCCAAGATCAAGAAAAGCTGCACAAAGACTTAATTCAGACCCCCGTCTTAAAGACCGTGCGTGGCTGTATGATAAAAACGACTATGCGTTTGTGAAGTGCGGAGACAATACCGGAAGAAACCTCAATGCGGACCACATAGTGCCTTTTGCCTACATCCTAAAAAAGAACAACATTGAGACCGTAAATGAAGCCCTTAACTGTTCGGACCTCTGGGA
>Ga0306906_1000092_pt1 | contig 52774 bp, 57 predicted proteins | sample AntRauTorcE11897_FD_190405 | JGI IMG/M metagenome (GOLD analysis project Ga0306906, IMG submission 190405) | Saline lake microbial communities from Rauer Islands, Antarctica - Metagenome Torckler E11 #897 (v2) (version 2) | ecosystem: Environmental > Aquatic > Non-marine Saline and Alkaline >...
AAAGAAGTTGCTACGTGGTGACTTCAACACGGTAGCGGGTTTGATGCAGGACCGTGAATACCTACAGTCTTTCCCTGAAGGCTCACTAGGCCATGCACTAGGACAGTTGCAGCTACCCAACCTCTACACCGTTAACCACCGTGACTCCTACACCGTTAACCACCGTGACTCCTACACCGTCAACCACCGTGACACCTACACCGTCAGCCACCGTGACGCCGACAGCCACCGTAACCCCGACACCATCTGGATAATAGCATGATTAAAACAGACATACAGACTGATAATTTCTACTATAACCAGCAGCTACGCAAGCATATTGTTCAGTTCATGGCTATTTTTTCGGGCATGAAAGTGTCCATTGGTAAAAATGATTTTGATTCTGCGAGCAATTTAATAACAGTCCCCGTGCTATATGGTAGTAGAGACCGAGTTGTGTCTTACATTTTTTCAGAACAGACTCAGAACAAAATGATCAAACTGCCGATGATGAGTGTGGGTTTAATTGGTTTAGATCTGGCGCGCGATAGGCTTGCTGGACAAAATCAAGAACGTAAAGAAGTCAAGCTTAAGCGTGGTGGTACTATACCAGACGATTTGCAGCAACACACAATGCTGAAGCCAGTGCCATATGAAATAACAATGGAACTTGCTATCAATGCAAGCAACACAGATCAGCACTTTCAAATACTAGAGCAGATAATGCTTCTCTTCAACCCATCTCTGCAAATCCAAGTTTCGGACGCATATGGTAACCAGCAGAGCATTATTGAAGTCTTTTTACAATCATTGAATCTAGAAGAAAACTATCCAGCTGGGACTGATAGTCGGATTGTATCATCCACTCTAACATTTCAATATATTATGTATTTGGCGTCACCCGTAAACCTGAAAGATGAAATTATAAAATCCATTCAGATTAGGATTAATGGTGCAGGTGAGAGTGGCTTCTCACCGTCTGAGCTAAATGATGGAAAAATAGACCCTTTTATTATTTCTACTAAAGACGCGCCGACTAATTAAATTACTAAAAAACAGTTACAACGTTCATAAATAGTAGTAACGATAATTATTATTGGGAGATATCCAAATGGCAACACTAGTTAGTCCCGGCGTAGCGGTAGACGTAATTGACGAGTCCTTTTTCATTCCGGGCCGTCAGGCAACAGTACCGCTTATCTTCGTTGCTACGGCAGACGAAAAGGCGCAATCAGATGGCTCTACACCAGCAATCGGTACGTTTGAAGATAACGTAACCCGCACCGTAACCAGCCTGCGTCAGTCCGCACAGCTATATGGTACCCCACGATTCCTGACTGATTCAGCAGGAAATCCACAGCACGGCGATGCGCGAAACGAATATGGCCTAGATGCTCTAAACAAGTATCTAGAAATTGGCGACCGCGCATATGTAATTCGTGCCAACATCAACTTAGACGACACCTATGCAAATACGAAGGCACTATGGAGTTCTAAAATCGCAGATTCGGGAGACACACTAAACGCACTTGTTGTCGATTTTATTACTGAATACAACGAAGAAAATGGTTTGGTCCCTGCTTCGCCGGGATACAAGGAGACTGTAACCTCTTCAGAACTAAAGACACTAGTAGATACTGCTCTAGCAGACGTATTTTCTAGCTATTCCTTTAGCTCTACTACTTTCCAAGCAGATTTCTTGCAGGATAAGACAATCGATATCGAAGGGTATCAGGAAGTGATTTATGATAACACTGGTGGTAACATCACAGGTTCCGATAACACGGGCCTAAACAATGATGCTACCCAGTATGGTTTCGAAATTATAGTATCTGACAACGGTTGGGTAACCACGTTTGTTGTGGCAGTTGCTGGTCAGGATGCACAGACATTTGCGGAGCTTATCTCTGAAATGGAAGCTGCTATTCAGGGTGTGACGGGCGATGCGGGAACTGTTGTTGAAATTCTTGCAGGGCGCATCCGCATCACTTCGGGTCTGGCGGGCGCAACATCGTCAGTTGACATCATTTCGGATGGGTCTAGTGGAACTACTGCTCTATTTGCAAACACAAACTTGTTTAACTCGTTTGCTGCCCCAGTATCGGGCACAGGGCCGGGACCATTAAGCATTTACACCGATGACTTCACCTTGGTGATAGATACATATGATGGTCTTAATGCCATTCTAGATAACTGGACTGCGGGTGGAACAGTTGGAACCGAATTCACTGCAAGTGAATCTGAAGGTGTACTTCTAGCAGCAGGAGCAGATTTTGATAATACCCTAGAGTTCCGCAATGGAACCTCATTGGGCGCAAATGATGCGGCACGCCGTGCAGCTATCGTACAGCAGATTCAAGCTGCAATCAACAACCCAAACAGTCTGATTCGTTCCGACCGTTTTGACTACAACCTAGTTCTAGCACCGGGATATTGGGAGGCTACCGATGAGCTTCTACGTCTCGCAGAGGATCAGGATGGTGAAGTATTCGTTATCGCTGATACCCCGTTTGACCGTGCACCAACCGGACCAAATGGAATTGTTGAATGGGCAGATGATAACAAAGTATTCAGCAACCTAGTTGCATACTATTACCCACATGGCATAACGTCAAACATTGACGGTGCAAATATCATGGCAACCGCTGCATCTGGTGCACTTCGAGTATTTGCGTTCAGTGATCAGAATGGAGAACTGTGGTATGCACCAGCTGGACCAACCCGTGGTGGTGCAAGTTTCTTCAACCGAATCGGATATGTTTCTGGAACTTTGGGAACCGCAACACAATTTGTTGAAAACGATATCGATAAGGGCACACAGGATACATTGTTCGCAATTGATATCAACTACTTTGCAGACATTGTGAACCGTGGTATCATCTTAATGGCACAGAACACTACACAATCCTCGTCTTCGGCTCTGGATCGAGTAAACGTATCACGTCTAACGGCATTCATTCGTCGTGAACTACGTCGCCGTCTATTCGACTTCCTGTTCGAGCCGAACGATACGCTAACTCGACAGAACGTTAAGGCTGCAACTGATAGTTTCCTTGCAGAACTTGTCAGCCGTCGTGGGTTGTTCGATTACGCCACGCAGGTTGATGATGAGAACAACACTCCGGCAGTTGTAGACCGCAGTGAGCTTGTTATTGATATCGCTATCAAGCCTGTTAAGGCAGTAGAGTTCATTTTGGTCGATCTACGACTAGTTCGAACAGATGCGGTGATTCGATAATGGGATGGCGTCTAGAAAAATCAGCGGTGGAAATCAAGGATTACGCCGCTGAAATGAAAGACTCGTGGAATCGCAGAGACTGGAAAGGGAGAATTGGTCACTTTCCCGTTGATGTTTTCGTGGAAGCGTATCGAAGAATGCCGTATACCCTTGGACATACTTCATTCTTTGGTAACCTAGCATTGTTACTCTATGTAATATTTTGGTAGTAAAAAGGGGGCTAAGCCCCCTTTTTTATGCCTTGATGATTGGTTTTACTTTTTGATCATAGAAGCTATCTAAGCGGTTCTCCAACTTCTCCTTATTTTCCTTTGTAAGCTGGCGCTGCATTGCACTATTCTTCCCATCCACACCATTGTTGAGGATACCCATGGCGATCTTTTTGAATTCTTCTAGGTTGTCACCGAAATATTCTTTCGCAAGGTGCCTGTGTGCAACTTTACCGGTTTCGCGCACACCAGTATCTTCAGTATCCATTTGCTGATTAAGATCATCACATGCTTCGTTGTACTCTTCTATACGATCATGAAGTTCTGCGACAACCTTTTCATACATAGCTTCAAAATATTTTTTACCGTTTACTAGTTGCTCATCTTCGTAACGAGTCTTTGAACCATCACTGTCGCCAGAATAATGTTGGCTCATATAGTTGTCAATACATGCCTTAATGGCAGATGCCCGTTTACGGTCTTTGGCTAAAAATGCATCAATCTCAGTTCTAACGGGAAGGCGATCTTCAACATCAACAACGATATGCATAACACCATCCTTTTTACCCAAACGAACAGACGGGGCGTCAGATGGTCGAATGGTCATGAATAAATCGACAGCACTGTTTTTGGTAATACGGCCTATATGAAAGCAGATTTTGTCTTTGTCAAAATCTATATGTGCATCATCAAGTACGTCAAGCATTTTTTGGTAAATTAGATCGGAACTGGCTTGTTCTCGAAGAACCATCTCTGTAATAAAAGTTTTGAACTTAAGCATCGTGGACTCCATTATGTACATATATTTATTTGTTGGGCAGTTAAAAAACACATAAAAAATAAGTACATGTTGTATAAATACTTGTAGTAACCTTTATGGAGAATTACCAATGGCATTGATTACTGACTTGGGTGTTGACGGTGGCGGCATCGCTCAACCGAGATTAAAGCACAAGTGGGCAATCACCTTCCAGAATATGGCGGGTGACTCCGAACCCCTGCGTCTGAACGCGATTAGTGCAGATCGACCAAAATTGCAATTTGAAGAAGTTGTACTTGATCGTTACAACTCGAAAGCATATGTTGCTGGTAAGCACTCCTTCGAAGTTTTGAACGTGACATTTGAAGACGATCTAAATGGCGGTGTTACATCTGCTATTCAGGAACAACTAGAGCTACAACAGAATATCATTGGTCTAAACGCAGCACCACGTCTGCCGTCCGCAGCAGCAGGGCAGGATTATAAGTTTGCGGTTAAAATGGACCTACTTGACGGTAACACGCGGGTCGTGGAAACTTGGGTTCTAGAAGGTGTATTCATTCAGAACGCAGACTTCGACGGCGTAGACTACGCTGCATCTGAATCTATCAAGGTCACCGTTGCATTCCGTTATGACCACGCTCGACAGAACGTCAATCCAGACGGTGTATCAGGTAAGGCTACCGGTGGTGCTGGTTCTACGGGAAGCGGTTTCATCCTATAATCTTAAGGTGAGAGCCACGGGTGGTGCCTTGGCTCTGTTGGTAAAGGGGGGGCTCGTGTTTGCGAGCCCCCCTTTTGTTATAAATACTACAAACAGCAGAGGTTAACATGGCTAAAGGTTCATTTAAAAACTTATCATACCGTGCGGGGATAGCTAACACTGAGCAGGGTGTTATAGATAAATTTTCAACTATTGCACGGCCTAAGTTAAAGTTTAACTTTACAGTTACTTTTAAATTCAGAAATCCAACGTTTATTGGCGGTGTCGGTGGGAAAGGTGACGATGGTACTATGTTTGATGAGGTTACGTTTGCACTAAAGCAAGCCTCTCGTCCCAATCCAACCATAATGTACCAAGATGTAAATTTCTATAATTATAGAACCAAGGTTGCAACCAAAGTTGATTATGGTACTATGCAACTTACGTTCTATGATGATGTGCAAAATAATGCACATGATTTATTTGAAGTTTATTTAAAGATGATCAGCCCCATTGCAAACGCCAATGCCGGCCGAGCGAGTATGTTGGCAAATGAATCTATGCCTTCAAGAAACAAAGATTTCAATATTGATCCGGGCACAGTTCTAGAGGGTGGTACTGGATCACTTGGACCACTTCCTAACCAAAATGGTGGCCAGTATGGACTTTTGGAAAATATAACTATTCGCCATTGGTTCTTTAGTCAGACGGAAAAAAGAATTGAAGGTCCGCCAGAAGTGGATGCTTTTCAGGTGGGCAAAACTTCAATAGAAAACTCAACAGGTAACACACTCGACCCTGAAAATATCAGCTATGTGGAATATCAATTCCTAAACCCCAAGATAATTAACATGACCTTCGATGAGTTGGATATGGCAACATCTGACGCTAGTACTATAATGTCAACGTTCAATTATGATTCAGTTTATATCAATTCACCAATGTCTACACGACCAGAAGCTGAAACGCAGCCGGTATTTCCAGATGATAATAAGTTCACACTAAATGACGTAAGGGCTAAAATTGTAGATATCCAGAGGCTCATACGACGAGTAAAACGTTTGGATACTCTTCCAGATATTTCGGTGTTAGAAACGGCTGGCCTAATTGTCCCACCAATAACTGGAAATCTGCCAAACATTCAACTGCCAAAACCGGTAGTTGATAATTTGCCACCTATACTATTCTAATATGTACAAGAACAATAATTGGCGACAGAGTTACTATGAAGTAAAGAACCCCCAGAAGTATAAGGGAGACGTAAAAAATGTCTTCTATCGTTCTTCTTGGGAGTTTGAAGCATTTAAGTTTTGTGACAACAACCCCAACGTATTGGAATGGTCGTCCGAAGAAATCATTATACCATATGCGATGCCTACCGAAAGTGGTGGGGTAAGACCGGCCAAGTATTATCCTGATCTTTATATGAAATATAAGAATACATCAGGCAATATATGTCAAGAACTTATTGAAATAAAGCCTAAGAGAGAAACACGCCCATCACAAGCAAGAAACCCAAAGACAAAGATGATGGAAAACGCTACTTACCAAAAAAACATGCTTAAATGGGAAGCTGCACGTAAATGGTGTCAACACAACGGGATGATTTTTCGAGTTATAACCGAGAACGATCAGTTCAAATAGTCATCAAGTTGGGTTCAAAACGCTAAATATAAGAAAGGATTGAGGAATATCAATGCGCAAGATTGCTGAAACAGCGGCAGGGGGCAGCACCGGAGCCGGTTCTATTGCCACCGTACCGAGCAACCGTCTAGGTGGCATGCAGACTCGTATGTCGCTTGTGGACTTTATGAAGAAATTTTACGGTCGTATGAACAACCGTAATAAGTTTCATCCTTTCAAAATGGAAGGGTCTATTCACAGAATAGTAGAAACCGCAGGTTTCCCATATCAACTAGACGATGCTACCTCTCGTATGAAATCTATGCAAATGCAGGGTGAAATCGAGAGCTACCATAAAGAGACTGATGTTATAACCTATGGTATTGAAGATGACGAAGGTTCGCTGATGAAAGTCACCGTTCCTATCGATCAGGGTGAAGAGTTCGAACGCCATGTTGCACAATCATTGGCAGACGTTATGGACTTCAAGAAGACTGGACATGGTGAAGACAAAACTCTGGCCGAACTCCTATATGAGTTAAAGGATCAGTTCACCATCATCAATGCAGAGTTCCCCCAGATTCCTAAAGACGCAATATACAATGCGTCCGAGATTACAGAAGACCTGCCCGATGGTGAAGAAGGCGATGATGCCGACTTTGATGGCGAAGAAGGCGATGATGCCGACTTTAATGGTGATGGAGGGGATATTGGTGACGAAGAAGGTGATGGTCTAGACTTTGATGGCGAAGGTGACGACGAGGATAGTGACCTTGGTGTTGATTTCGAAGACGGTGAAGAAAGTGAGGAATCTCTACTGAAGTCTATCCTTGGAATGTTAAAATCACAGGCAGAGCGCGATATTGCCCAAGCAAACGCAGAAGCTGAAAAGGCCAAAGCAAAACAGGCCGAACTGGCACTATCCTCTTCACAAAAAGAAATGTCACAGCAAGAAGAAATGGTTGCTGCAGAAGCAGAACTAGATGCCGAGAAAGAGCGCGAAAAAAAGGCTAAGAAAATGGCCGAGCTTGCAAAATACAACATTAAGAAAAGACGCAACGAAGGTTTTTCTCCGCTTTTTAGAGAAGCTCTTGACCCAAACGCCAACCGTATGTCTGTGCAGCGTGACCGTATGAATATTCAGCAGACAATGAAAGCTGATAACGACGCAAGTCCAGAAGACGAAGCTTTCATTCAGCGTCGTAAGCAGCAAGCGTTGAGAATTAATCAAATTGAAATGCGTGCCGCTATGGATAAAAAGCGACATGAGCGAGAACAACAAATGAAAGATCGGGAGCAAGAGCAAGACCCGAATCAAGACCCGAATCAAGATCAAAATCAAGATCAAAATCAAGATCGTAGCGCACGTCAACCAAGGGGTCCACAATGACACGACTATTTAATATTCTAGACGAATCACTTCTAGAGTTCGAGCAAAAATTAACTGAAGGCGATGAGCGACTTATCAACGAAGCAAACACGGCATATGATAAGATGGTCGATATGCTAGACGAAATTAATGAACTTCGCGAAATGCTTTCTGGTGAAAAATTATCACCCCAAGCGAGATTAGTTGCAAATCAAATCATTGACGAGATGAGCAAAGAAATACCATTCGATGAATATCGTACTATGCTTGAGAAGGTGGAGCGACAGTTCCGCCGCTATAGTGGGCAAGACACGCTTAAGCGCCAGTACCGTTGTACGACTGGACAGAAAGCCGGTAGAATTGTTACTTCGCCTGAAAAATGTGGCATTCGCAAGGACCCAATGGCTGTGCGTCGTGGAAAGAAAGCATCTCGTATGAAAAAGGGGCAGCGTGTACGTAAGACACAGTTCACTAAGCGTAAGACAGCTTCTAAGCGTCTAGTCCGATTGAACAAAGCTATGGGGGGCGATAAGTAATGTATTTCAAAAATGGCCAAGAGCTTTTGGAGTTCATGAACACTATCGACCTAGATAAAAGCACCCTAATCTTTAAGGAGAGTGCTAAAAAGCCGTGTGCATGTGAGGGTAAGAGCAAATGCCAGTGCCCGCCTAAGAAAGACGACACAGTGGCCGAAAGCATGGTCAAGGTTAGCGACGCGGCAACCAAAATCATAGTAGAATCTTTTGTTGAATCTGAAGAATTCGATCTTGTTACGTCGGAAACTGTAGATGAGAATATTTTCTATGTCAACGACTACGAAGCTATCGAAAATGCATGCGGCACTGGCCGTCTGCAAATTGGTGAAACTACTACGTTTATGAATATGTGTGAAATGGATAATAAGGCAACCGTTCATTTGGATATAGTTGTTGAGGGTAAACAGCGTACAAACGTACCATTCACATTACTTAAAACTAGCGTAGCACCATATTTAGTTTTAAGCAAGTAACATTTAATGTGCAGAATTATACATACCCTTGTAGCTATAAATTCTAGGAGTAGGTATGAATAAATCACCTTTTCTCGTTGCAAGAGAATTGGTTTCCCCGCTTCAATGTGAAGATATGATATCACGCCTGAAGCATACGATTCCAAACACAGACCAAAAGGGCGACCCCACGGTTACCTATAAGGGTAACAGGCTTTCTGAGATGCGAGTTGCTCCAATATTCAGAGAGCTATTGCCGAACGCGGAAAAGCATTTTGGATTTGAAACAAAAGCATTGACTCCCTTCGTGTTTGAATGGTACCCTACGGGGTTCTCAGGATCAAAGGCTACGTCAGAAGCATATAAGCTTAATAAAAAGCGGGGCCATGGGTCAAGTTGGCAAAAAATCAAAGATTATGACTTTACCGTAGTTGTATTCTTAAACGATGCCAACACTGGCCTAGATTTTGATTCCGACTTCGAAGTTCGTGGCGGCAAACTAGAGTTCCCATCACATGGGTTTGGCTTTAACCCACAACGAGGCACTGCTGTAATATTCCCGTCTCGTTCTAATTTCATAAATGCAATAGCTCCAGTAGAGCTAGGCGACCTCAACCTGATAAGATTCCAGATAATAGCCAAAAAAGAATTCGCTTATAACATGGATGACTTCCCCGGTGGTTATAAAGAGTGGTTTGGTGAATAGTATTACTTGAAATCTCCTGTGAATAGTGGCATACTATGCCACGCTCTCTGATAAGAGAATAATAACAACAAGGAGATCATATGAGCGACTTAAGTGAATTTCAGCTATCTACCAACCCGGACGACATTCAGTCCATCCGAAATAAGATCACGGAAATCTCTGCACAACAGCAGATGATCAAGGATCGCCAAGAAGCAATCAAAGAAATCAAGCAAGACCTCAAAGACGGTTTTGAAATGCCGACTTCCCTCATCAATAAGCTGGTCAAAGCCCTTGACGACGACGCTTATGTAGAAATGACAACCGAAAACAGTGTCTTTGAATTAGTCCGAGAGACTGTTTTGGGCGATGCAGGTTTGCCTGATGATAATACATTAGAGGACGATGCGTCGGGAGGATACTAAATACCCCTCCGCAACACACGAGGGGTTTTAACGTATGACATATATTTCTACAGCACTAGCCGACAGCAAAAATGATGTGATTGTCTGGTCACGGAACGAAGACGGGGAGCGAGTCACAAATAGATTCGAAGCCCCGTACTTCTACTACGTGGAAGATGACGAAGGAACCTATAAAGACCTATTTGGGAACCAACTTGTTCGTCATGATTTTTCCGCATCTAAAGACTTTTTCTCTGCGCGCAAGAAGCTCGTAGAGAAGGGTTATAACATGTATGAGTCAGACATATCTCCAGAGTACAAAGTGCTCTCACAGGAGTTCTATGGGGCTGATATCGGCAATCTGAACGTCACCTTCTTCGATATTGAGAACGACTATAACCGTGACATTGGTTACGCTACAATAGACAACCCATACGCTCCAATTAACTCGGTTGCTCTATACCATGTGCATTCTGGAAGAACTGTTGTCCTTGCAGTAGCACCGGACACACGTCCGGGGTATTCGCATGATGATCTGCCTACAGATATCACAGATGATGCCGAAGTAATTATATGCAAGGACGAGAAATCTCTGCTAGAGTTTTTCTTCCTCGAAATCGAAGATAGTGATGTTATCAGTGGGTGGAACTCGGATTTCTTCGATGTGCCTTACGTCTATGAGCGTGCAAACCGCGTCATGTACAAGAACGCCGGAAATAAGTTATGCTTTAATAACCGAGAGCCACATTATCGTGAAGTTGAGCGATATGGTAATACCCAGAAGAAGTTGATGCTTCAGGGACGTGTTTCTCTCGATTATTTGGACGTGTATAAAAAGTTCGAGCCCAGTGAGAAGTCGAGCTATGCATTGGAAAATGTTGCGGAAGAAGAACTTCCACATTTGCCGAAGTTGGAATATGAAGGATCGTTGTATACGTTGTATCGTGATAATTTCGAACACTTTATACGATACAACATTCGAGACACGGTAATTCTTAAGGGTCTTGAGGAAAAGAAGAAGTATATAAAACTCGCTATTCAAATGTCCCACATGGCAACCAGTAAGATTGAAGACGTACTAGGCACCATCAAGGTTGCAGAAATGTCTATCATCAACTATTGCCATTATGATTTGGGGGTGCAAGTCCCTAACTCTAAGGAACATGAAGATAGAGCACAAAAGTACCATGGTGGACTTGTTATTCCTCCAAAAATTGGTATGCATGAATGGGTTGCTTCGCTTGACTTGGCCTCACTATATCCATCAACGATGCGTTCATTAAATATTAGTCCAGAAACAATTGTAGGACAGTTTGCGGAAGGGCAGCACGCTTTCGAAGTGCTACGTGGCATACCGTCGAATACTACTAAGCTAACATTTATAGGCGAAGATTCTGGGAATACCGTAAGGTCTACTGCTTCTAAATTTAAAAAACTGTTAATAGAACAGAATTGGGCGGTAAGTGCGGGCGGTACCGTGTACAGGCAAGATGTAGATGGGGTAATTCCAGCTATTCTTACAACATGGTTTTCTGAGCGTAAGAAATATAAGAAGCTGATGAATGATGCTCGTACCGTCGGTGATAGTGAAGTATATGAATACTACGACCGCTTGCAGTATATCAAAAAAATTCAGTTGAACTCTATGTATGGTGCATGTGGTAGTAAGTACTTCAAATTCTATGACGTGCGATTAGCGGAATCGACCACACTATCTGGTCAGGAGATTCTAATACATATGGCAAGTAAGGTATCTGAAGTTTTGACGGGCGAATATGAAGTAGAAAACGATTCTATCATATATGGCGACACCGACTCCGTGTACTTCAAGACCTACAAAGACAATAGGAAAGATGCCCTTGAGGTTGCGAATCACCTATGTGACGAAGTAAATGCATCTTACCCAAAGTTTATGAATGCCACATTCAACTGTGATACGCCGCATTGTCAACTCATGAAGGCCGAGCAGGAAATTATTACTGACAGAGGAATCTTCATCAAGAAGAAGTATTATATCCTCCATCTTGTCTCCGATGATGGGAAGGAAGTCGATGAGATGAAGAATATGGGCGTGCCGATCAAAAAGACGACACTCCCTAAGCCAATCAAGAAAAAACTGAGTTCTTTCATTGAACGGCTGTTGAGGGGTGAAGACTGGGATATTATTGGTCGAGAAGTTGTGGCGTTCAAGGAAGAACTAAAGAACCTTGAAGACGTTCACATGTTTGGACTACCCAAAGGCGTTAACAAGGTTGAATATTACACTGGAAAATTCAAAGAAAAGGAACCCGGATTGAGAGTCCCCGGACACGTATCCGCTTCTATCCTGTGGAACACTTGTCTAAAGAGCTATAAGGATAAAGATTCACCCCGAATCATATCTGGTAGCAAGATTAATGTCTACTATCTTACACGTCCCATTGACGGGTTTAAGAGCATTGCTGTACCGAAAGATATAACCGTGATCCCTGATTGGTTTACCGATCATTTCACTCCACTAATTGATCGGGATGCACAGATAATACGACTGGTAGACAAGCCAATGGAGATTATGGTATCTGCCGCTGGCATCAAGGTACCTACGAAGAAAAAATTAATATTTGAGGATGAATTATTTCTATGAAACTAGACAACGCAACGGTTAATTTGATACTGAATGCCACCAATCTTGGATGTATCTTGGGTATTGATGGACTCATTTTAGATGAGAATGCCATCCGTGGTTACAATGACGACCAAGGTGTAATGGTATTGGCGAGAGGACCCTATGATTTTGAGTTCAAGAACATCGGAATATCAAGGCTACCGAGCCTAAAACAAAAGATGAAACTCATCAGCGAGTCCGAAGTAGAAGTCGAGGCCGTACCTCGCAAGTCGAACCCGGATGTGATCGAAAAATTGAAGTTCGATTGTGGTAGGATCAACTTCGAATTCAGATGCGCTTTGGCAAAGGCAATCAAAGACGTACCTTCTTTGAAGATCAATAAGACACCAGTCTTTCAGTTTGAGTTAACCGAAGACGACTATACGCTCATGACAAAGAGTGCTTCAGCCATGCGCAGTAAAAACATGACCATACAGAGTAGCGATAACGGAGTACGTCTGCGTTTTTCAGATGATACTGGCGATATTCTTAATTGTGATGTTCAGACAACCCTCGATAGTAGTGGAGACATAGAAGATATGTCTCTTACTATCAACCTAAAGAAGATGCTACCAATTTTCCGACTAGCGATTCAATCGGGAAAATTCACACTAAATATACTAAAAAGCAACATAGTTTATATCGAAATTGGTGATATGGAAATCTATGTAATGCCGGAGGTATAACACATGGCTTGGAATTGGTGGGAAAAATTAACGGAATCGGAGGAAACCCGAAAGGAGCGCGAGTTCCACGAGTTTGCAAAGACGGAAGATTTTCGCAAGATGCTCCATGCAGAAGCAAAAAGCATTGTAGAGGAATCCAAAAAGCAAGACGAAGAAGATAAAAATAAAGCAAAAGCTGACCATAAGAAGAGAATTGATTACGCGAAGAAGAACTTGTCAGAACTTGGACAAGAGATGACAGATAGCCCGGAGCCGTTTGTGAATGTACTCAGTATCGGGTTCACCGCTGAAAATGGAATCGAAGTTAAACTAGACTACAATAAATCATTCATTCGCTATCTGAAAAAAGCAGGTATCAAAGCTTCAAATGACGAAGAGACAATTAGACTGTGGTTGGCTCATCTGAACTATGATATTAGTGAAGAAGCCAAGGCTGAAGATTATCTAATGAACGGTGTTTCAGACAACGAAATGCCATCAATGAGTTATGATGAACTATTTGGAGTAGATGATGACGATGAAGACGAACTTGATTCTGGATGGGAACAATCTTCTGCACCGAACGTTCCACGCAAATAATCGGAGCGGTGAACCGGATGATGTAGTGATTGGGCTGTGTATACATTCAGCACTGACTACAATGAACAAATATTACAATATGTTCAACCCGGACGACATTATTATGACGTTTGACTCACATTCGTGGCGTAAAGAGTATACGAAAGATTTATCAAAGTGTGTGACAAACAAAAAGTATAAAGGAACACGCAGAGCAAATCAAACTCCGAAAGAGGTGCGGTTATTCAAACTACTGGATGATCACATTGATGAGCTTTACGAACTATTATTGCATAGAACAGCTGTATTAACTTTGAGGCGTAACCTTCTCGAAGGTGATGATTTAATGGCAGCATACGTCCAAATGCACCGCGATGATCAAAACATCATCATTAGTGGCGATAAGGATATGATTCAACTATTGAAATATGAAGGCACTCGACTCATAAATCCTGCAACAGATGAAGATCGAACTCTCAAAGAGTGGGATGATGATGCTGGTCTATTTCTTTTTGAAAAATGTGTTCGCGGTGATTCTGGGGATAACGTACAGAACGCTTATCCCCGCCTTAGAAAGATTAAGCTGTTCAAGGCGTACACCGATCAGTATGAGCGTGAAAACATCATGAACCACACGTTTATCCAGCATGAGGAAGTGTCTAAAGATGAGTACGCCGATGTAGAGTATCATACGGGTGCGTTGTTCAAGGAAAATATCGTCTTAATGGATTTGGCCGCACAACCCAACGTCATTAAAAAAGAGATGGTCAAAGAAGTATTATGTGCTAAAAAGAATCGTGCGAAATATAATCATCGCAAGTTTCTTAAATTCTGTCAGGTAAATGAACTACCAAATATCATTGAAAGGGTAGAAGCATTCGTCCCAATGCTCACAGTATCCTGATTATTCGCTCTGCTTACCACCAGTATTTGCGTAGAACGCAAATAGCGGTGTGGCCAATCCAATAACAGTTGTAACAAAGGTTGTCTGTGCCGTGGTAGGCCCACCGATAACATCACCAATTGAACATGCAAGCTGGTGAACTTGTTCAGGGTCTATTCCGGTAGCAAGATATAATTCGATTAAAGATTGGTCACAAACTTGGGTGACTGTTGTCTCAATAGATGTATACCATGTATATAGTTTATATACTAAGACACCATATATTGTCAAGAATAAACGGGGAATTATGCGATACGCATTAATGATAGCACCAAAAGCAATTTTATTGTTTGTTGCATTGTCGCGTTTTTCATCTTCGAACTTAAATTTTTCGCGTTCGAGTTTTAGGTTTTCAAGCTCTTGCTCAACTCGCTCTTTTGTTGCTTCTAAAGTTTCTTTGTTTTTTTCCATCGCTGGCTCCATATGATTATTTATAAAGGTTTGAATAGTGTCTGAAAAAAAGAGCACCACAAAAAGAGGAAGACCTCGCGTAAATCTGGAATTTAGAGAAGCTCGCGAACTCATAAGAAATGAACAAATTTCTTCGGTTGTGCAGTTTAAGCGGTGGTGGGCTCTCAACACTCCAGCAAGAATACCAAAGCGTCCAGATCGGGCATATAAGCACGAGTGGGAAGGTTGGAATGATTTCTTGGGATCGAATAATCCATTTCCATGCGTGAAGCAACACTTCAGGTCCTTTAAGGAGGCCCGAGCATTTATACAGCAGTTAGGGCTGACAACTAAATCGGAATATATTGAATATGCTAAATCGTCTAGAAAGCCAGCAGACATTCCGTCAAGACCTGATTTAATCTATAGGAAAGACTGGTTCACATGGGCTGATTTTATCGGTGCGGATATTGCTAGTGTAAAACGTAATATCGAAACCGCAGATGCTATGTTCTTTATAATCAACAATCCGGGCCGTCCAAACAACGTGTATCAATTCGGTATCACTATGGATAACGTTCAGGATATCGTTAAGGCGCAGCAAAACCAACGCTTTAAGATTGTGGGGTTATATTACTGTAATATAGAATTCGATTGGACAGGCTTTGCGGAAGAATATGGTCGAGAATACTGGGAATCGGGTAGGCAAGACGAATACCTAGTCCCCAATATACATGATTTCATATTCCAGATAAGTGATTTTGTGGAACCAGTTAGGAAGCAATAGCCCGTAAGAATGCCTTAACTATTGGCTTGTGGATGTCTCTACCTTCCAGTAGAAAGTCTTCAACTGCCATCCAATAGGAGGCCCCCGTTTCGTAGGTAGTTTCCGTGAAGTTTGTGGGGTCTTTGATTAGTCCATAGAAAATTTCAGTATAGCCCAAAAAGTTACCGAGGGGCTCAACTGAACACACGTTACTTTCGACTAAACCGACTTCTTCACTGGCTTCACGCAGTGCCGCAGTCCTAGCATCTTCACCCGGATCAATTTTACCTTTTGCGATTTGTGGCTTGTCACCACCAAACTTTGGGTTAGATGGGACCATGATCATGATGTAAAGCTCGTCACCCTCCACATAGTACGGAATGAATCCGGCTCTTGGAATTTTCTTGTTGACCTTTGACATAGGCTATTCTCCTAACCTATTTAGTATAGCCCGGATCACCATCAAAATCAACCTATAAATAATGGTATCAATTTTGTGTTTATAGGAGAAACATCATGGGAACCAGAATTATACAGAAGCACCCAGAACTACCACACGTCGGTTATGTCGATTTGGATGATAACCACGTAGCTGTGGAAGTTGTGGTGATGAAGCAGGATAAGAGCAACGGTGATCTATATTACATTAAGACTGAAGATATGGATGCAATCGACCGTAGACGACTCGAAACAATTCTTAAAAAGCGCGATGCTACAACATATCCGCTATGGGACTTGCTCGATAACACCGTTCTCGGTAATGGTGAGAACGCACTTGAGTTCTTCCACCAGATGGTGAAGGTGAAGACTGCTGGTGGTCAAACCCTTGTACCGGGACAAGGACGAAAGGGTATCGCACTTGGCCCCGATCCAGATACGCAGCGTCGTGGGCCGGGACGCCCACCGAACTCCTGATAATAAAAAGGGCTCCCTCGGGGGCCTTTTTTAATTATGTGAATTTCATTATCCTGTGGAGACGATAAATAGTTTCACAAAGTACAATGACAGGAGTACATATGGAAGCCAACACCATTTTTGTGCAGATCGCAAGCTACCGCGATCCACAACTAATTCCCACCTTAAATGATTTGATTGAAAACGCAGCCCACCCCGAAAACTTGCATATTTGTGTATGCTGGCAGCATTCAGATGAAGATGAAGCAATTGATGTTTTCCTTGACGCTGGGTTTATTCCACTAGGTTATGAGCACCCCGACGATAAGGAATACGTCCGTATTACGTTTGATCGTGACGGTACAAAACTTTCCGTGCTGGATATTGATTTTAACGACACGGAAGGGGCCTGCTGGGCTCGATATCAGATTCAAACATTCTACGAAGGTGAAAAATATACACTACAGCTTGACTCACACCACCGTTTCGTAGAGAATTGGGATGACGTATCTATTAGCATGCTGGAAAGCGTGCGTGATGAAAGCCCTAAGCCAGTATTGACGGCATATATCCCATCGTTTGATCCAGACAACGACCCAGAAGCTAGGGTGCAAGTTCCTTGGAAAATGGATTTCGATAGATTCATCCCAGAGGGCGCAGTGTTCTTCCGCCCAAGTACAATGGAAGATTGGAAAGAGCGAGATAAACCAATGCGTTCTCGTTTCTATTCTGCACATTTTTGCTTTGCGGACGGGTCATTTGTTGAAGACGTACCACATGACCCTGAGTATTTCTTCCATGGTGAAGAAATCTCTATTGCAGTAAGAGCATACACTTGTGGATATGATCTTTATCATCCACATGCGCTCATAGCGTGGCACGAGTATACGCGAAGCTACCGAACGAAAGTTTGGGATGATCACACGACTCCCGCCAAGAATAGTGGAAAGATTAAACTAGACTGGGTAGAGCGTAACAACCTATGCCATCGCCGCAACAGAATTCTATTCGGCATGGATGGTGAAGAATCTAATCAGATTGATTTTGGCGTTTTTGGGTTTGGTACCGAACGCACAGTTCATGAATACGAAGAGTATGCTGGTATCTCATTTGAATACCGGGGCGTTCAGCAGCAGACACTGGATAAAGAAGAGCCACCGAATAAATTTGAATATACAAGCGAAGGTGAATGGGTTAATTCGTTTGCACGATCTAATGATGTGCATGTAGTTGTACATCGTGATGAGATTGAAGGTCTCTTCGATGAAGACGGTAATATGCTCGATGATTTGTCCTTTGCTTACGTCGGAACCCATGATGTCAACGATGACGAAGTTTATCGAAAGGACTTGGACAGAGATGCACTGTATGCCGAACTCAATAAGGAAAATGGATTCGTGGAATATAGGTTGATTTTCTTGTCAGCCAAGCGTCCAGAATCTTTCACTTTCTGGCCACATAGTGAATCTAAAGGCTGGTTGAATAAGATCACAAAAACGCTCGACTACTAAAAGGTCGATTATGAAGGACGAGCTAATTATTGCAGCTTATGGTTCACATAATGCAACCGTTGCAATGTTTTACAAAGGCAACTACACTGTAATAGAAGTTGAACGCTGGGTAAGTAAAAAGAACGCGGGCCTGATTGCATATCTGCCCGCCGCATACCCACAAGTAATTTTTGACGAAATAACCGACTATCTTTTATCCCAGACGGATAGAAGTGATGTTGATTTATACCTAACCAACTACAACGACTTGAATCGGTTGAAGCCTAAGTTTAACTACAAAGCACACAAGAACTTTGACCATCATGAAGCCCATGCCGCGACTGCATTTTATCAATCACCCTACGAAAGGGCTGTGACCTTCACATATGATGGTGGTGGTGATGCAGGCTTTTTCAACGTCTATATGGCAGATAGACAAAGTGGTGTAACGCTTCTTGAACGCTTCAATCAAGACCTTGGCTTTGCATACATGATTCTTGCAGACCATCTTGAAGATATTAGACGTGACCCATTGAACATCGGCAACCTAGTGTACGCTGGGAAGTTGATGGGGCTATGTTCATATGGTAATGTGCGAGAAGAATGGTTGCCCGCATTTACTGAGTTTTATGAAACGTTTAATTATCATGGCGATTCGTATATTGGTGGTGCGGAGGCTGCCAAAGACGCACTCCCTCGACTAATGCAAAGACTTGGAGTTGAAGGTTTCAACAACAAGACCCGTATCAGTGGCCAATTTGCATGGGACCTTGCTGCTACTACTCAGAGAGTATTTGAAGATCAATTTTATAAGTTCGCACAACCATATTTCGATAAGTACCCCGACCTCCCAGTTACTATGGCTGGGGGCTGTGCGCTTAACGTAATTCTAAACTCTCGCGTCTTAAAAGATCGTAACGGTAAATTGTTTGTACCACCGAATACAAGCGACTGTGGCGTGGCTGTAGGGGGTCTCTTGCTATATCAAAAGCCAGAGAACCAAGTTGACCTGACCTATAGTGGAACACCTATTCTAGACGAGCATATGTTCTCATCGTATATTGAGAACAACAGTTTTTCTATTGTGGAGGACGTTAATGTTAAGGGGTTGGCGGAGTTCATCAAGCACGGTAATATTGTAGGTATCATTAATGGAAACTCAGAACATGGTCCGCGAGCATTAGGCAACCGGAGCATTATGTGTAACCCCGTTGGTGATATGAAGGATGTACTAAACGATAAGGTTAAGGATCGAGAGTGGTATAGACCATTTGCACCTGTCGTGCGATTAGAAGATGCACCCGTGTACTTTGACTTCCCCGAAGGTGTGCAATCGCGGCATATGACATACGTCGCAACTATTCGCGAAGAGTACCGGGATGTTATCCCTGCCGTGACCCACGAAGATGGTACTGGTAGAATTCAAACTGTTACGGCACAGCAAAACCCATTCTTGTATGAACTTCTAACGGAGTTCAGCCATATTTCGGAAGAGCATGGGGTATTGCTGAACACGTCATTTAATGTCAATGGCAAGCCTATTCTAACCCGTTTATCCGAAGCATTGGAGATTCTGAGCACGACAAAGCTTGATGCTGTTTACTACAAGAACAAACTAGTTTTTCGTCGTGGAGAGGAAGAGAAGTTTACAAAAAACATTATCAGTGAAAACATTCAACCACTTTCAGATCAGACAACAGTTTATTTAATGACGTATGAGGATGCTTCTTTTGATCACAATACAACTACACATAAGATAAGAGAAGTTCTTGCTACCGGTCAAAAGAATGTTGTAGTGGTTGGGACGCCTGATACTCTAGCTATCCTTGAGAGTGAATTCGGTGAAGCCGTTCAATACTTCGAACTTACTCAAAATCTGCTATATTACCATGAAGTTATGCAGGAGACGTATTTTATAGGACTAACCGTAAAAGAGTTCGCTCCGTTTGTGCGTATGCTTTGGATGAAAAACATCATGTACAAGAATCTTTGTCGAACGCAAAATCATATGTTTGTATCACTGGATGAATATGCCTCCGTGGCCAAAAGCGTAAATATGGTATCGAACTTAGCACGCGAAGATGACAAGATTGTAGTTGACGGTGGTCGGTATGGTGGTGTGTTCGTAGAAGATACGCTCAGTAGATATCACAATGACGCCACCATACCATCCATAGTTCCACAGTTTGATATGATCTGGGGCAACATCGATAATATCGAATGGTTATCTGTAAATTATGAAGGCCAGCTATTGAGCTTTATGCGGGGAGCGGTATCTGGAACAGATAAAGACTTCGGTCTTATCACATTCCTCAAATGTGCAGACAAATTTAAGGTGTGGTAATGGTAGATGTGACCTTTGTAACGAGTGTCTATGATGAACTTTTTGAAACTGAATTTGCAGGGCGCAATAATCGGGGCTCACACTATGCGTTTTCGTTGACCCAAATCCATAGAACGGAAGCCCCAATTTATTGCTATACTGACCAGTATAACATCAAAAAGTTTCTACCACCACTACTAGCGTATGGTTGTGATAAAACTCGCTTCTTTAACTTTGATTTAGGAAAATATCAACATCATGCCGAAATATTAAAGATTAAAGGGGAAGTATCTCAGTATGTTGAACAAGGCGCATGGCAGCAGCGGTGCGTAGAAATAATGTGGGGTAAGTTTGACATGCTCATACATGCCGCTGAAACCACAGGTATTGCGCCCGATAAATATTTGTTCTGGATTGATGCTGGGCTATCACACGATGGTATTCTTCCACCTAGTTACAATACGGAATACATTCCACATAAAATTAAACTAGCATCTCTTGACTATCAGTACAGATTCCAATTTGATAAGATTTTTAACAAGAATCTACCACAGTATTTGGTGGATTATATGGGAGATAATAAACTTCTATTCTGCTTCTGCTCGATGCCACAGCATAATGACCCATCACCCTTACCAAATACAAAAATCGGTGGCACTTCGGTCGGTGGCCTATTTGGTGGAGACATTGAAACGGTATATCGATGGGCAAAGAAGGGGAAAGAAGTATGCGCCCAACTTATTGAAGAGCGCTGCTTGATCAAAGAAGAAGATATTCTTAGCCACCTTATCGACCAGAATGAGGAAGACCCAGTTAAACTGTATACCTTTACAACATGGTATCATGAGGGGTGGGGGGATAAAATATTCATGCCCGATAAGGGGCACGTAAGTTTTGCGAATTTATTTAAGGGTATGTTGTGAAGACTGGATTTGTAACCCTTTGTGTAGGTAAAACACATATTGATTATTCGGCATTAACTGATAGGCTGGCAATTAGCTTAAAAGAACAGATTGGTGCAGATTTACATGTATATACATACGACAATGAATTTGAAACAATAGCGGAGTCGAATGTAGTTCGCATCCCCACTTTTTCATCAGCCCCAAAAAATATGAACGCCTGCTTTAACTTCAACCTAAAAGGTATAGTTACCCACCATTTCTTCAACAATAGCGACTATGACCAAGTTGTCTTCTTGGATTGTGATATTGTCATGAATAATGCAACAAATGCGTTCCAAGCAGAAATGTTCGAAAAAGATATATGGGGCAACTATTCTGAGTTTGGTGAGGCACACGTGAGTCTTCAAAGTGGAGATAAATTTAGAATGATTGCTGATCTATTAGACATTTCCCATGATATTTTTGTTGGAGCGCTATATTTTAGCGAAACGATTTTCATGTTTAATCGAACAGATAAAAGTAAAGAAGTTTTGGGCAAATGGGCCGAAATATGCGAAGCTGTATCTCAAACTAAAATCAACCCCGCCTACGAATGTGTTGAGTTTGGAATTGCCTTAAGGCAATCGGGGGGAGTTGAGTGTGGGAAACTAAATACTACCACACTTCGCACCGATAACGTATTTTCTACTGAGCACCGGGATAAGATGCTTCCCGTTGTTCAAAACTAAATTGAGCGAGTAATACAATGAAAAATGAATTAACACTTGTAACTGGATTATTTAATATTGGCAGGGGAGACCTCAATGGGTTTGGTCGATCATTTGATCACTATCTTGAATGTTTTGCTCGCTTGCTTCAGACTGAACTTCCCATGGTCATCTACGCCGATGAAGAAGTTGAAGAGTTTGTGTGGAAACATCGTGATTACGAAAACACTATTGTTATTCGAAAAACGAACGATGATATACGCGAGCAATTCCCGTTCTATGAGAAGACTAACAGAATCAGACAAGAAGAACAATGGCGAACTCGCGCAGGCTGGATTCCAGATAGTCCACAATCTCAACTAGATTTGTACAACCCACTCGTAATGAGTAAGCAATTTTTCTTGAACGACGCAGCTATCTTTGATTTCTTTGATACAAAGTACTTCGTCTGGATCGATGGTGGAATTACTAATACAATTGGCGATCCATGTGATTTCTTTACCTTTGAAAATTCGAGAAAGCTAGTCGAACATATGACTAAGATGATGTACATCTGCTACCCATACGATGGGCAAGTTGAAGTACACGGTTTTGAAAAACAAGCATTCAATCGTTGCGCCGGTACAGAAACAACTCGCGTAGCTCGTGGGGGGATGTTTGGTGGATCAAAGGATACTATACATGAAATCAACGACATTTATTATCAACTTTTGAACGATACACTCCATCACGGGCACATGGGTACTGAAGAGAATATCAATACGCTAATCACGTATTTGCATCCAGAAAAGTGCAACGTTCTTAACATTGAAAATAATGGTTTGATTATCAAGGCACTGAATGATGTTAAACATGGCACTATTGTATCCGAAACTAACAAGCTTGCCACTTATACACTGGTATTCAATATCCCTGAGCAATTTGAAATGTGGGCAGAGTCGTTTAAATCGAATTTACCAAAAGAATTCGAACAATGTACCAAGTATGTCATTAACAACTCAACCGACGAAAGCTCGCGTATACGATTTGAAGAATTGTTTGTAAAATACGACTGTACTGAAATTGTGGGTGAGTTGCAGCGCAAGAAAGAAGAAAAGGATGGTGACCGTAACGTAGGCATCTGCGGTGGGCGACAAGTTGCAGCAGAACATTTTTACGCAAGTGATCACAAGTACATGGTATTCTTTGAAGATGATATGCTACTCCATGGGCCAAATGGTGGGCACTGTAAAAGTGGCATGACAACATTCCATCAAAAACTCTTTGATAAATGCATGGATATTATGGAAATGGAAAAACTTGATTTTCTGAAACTCTCATTTTCTGAATTCTATGGAACCAACCACTTGAACTGGTCATGGCATAACGTCCCACAGGAAAAAAAGGATGAGTACTTCCCAGACCGTGAGGATGGTGTTGATAAGAAGGCGTTGCTCGTTAGCCATCTTGGCCTGCATCGGGGATTGTCATATGCCGTTGGTGAATATTTCTATTGTAACTGGCCAATCATGTTCACGAAGGAAGGCACTAAAAAAATATTCCTTGATGTGAGATATCCACACTTATACGAGCAGACATGGATGAGTCATACATTGAATTTGCAACGTGAGGGTGTGCTTAAAACCGGAGCATTACTCGCATCACCCATTAATCATAATCGTAGGCACCACTATGACGGAAAAATTAGGCGAGAAAATGAGCACTATACGAACTAAATTTATTGTTGTAAGTTTACCGAGAACTGGCACAATGTCCCTATGCCAAATGGCAAAAGATGTGGGGTTAGAAGTATCACATGCTCCCGGCCCTGCATATATTCCGTACCTAAACCGTTATGATTTCATAGCAGACACACCAGCGTTTAGACCGTCTCTTATTCGAGATGTAATGGATATGTCAGATGATGTGAAATTTATCTATTGTATGAAAGATGCGGATTCTTGGGTTGCGTCTATGGAAAAGGTTAAATTAAGCAGAAATTACAATAACATGTATACGCAAAGTATTGATAATCCAGATAGCATGAATATTCATATGCAGACGGATTTTTATTCACTAAATGAAGTGCTTGGTGGGGAATTTAAGGTACCTGAAGCACAGCAAGCATTTGAACTGCACCGGGGGGTTGTTCAAGAACTAATTCCTGCCGATAGACTTCTCATGTATGATTTCAACAACGGCTGGAAACCACTAGCAGAATTCATGGGCGTCCCAATTCCAGATGAGGAAGTTCCCCACTTAAATGAGACGACCATGTTTGACCAACTAACTTAACTGTCTACTGTAACGGTTGAATCAGAATTCTGTGTCGGTGAAACAGTTACGGTCAACGTATACACAATTCTAATAATACTGGAACTTGATTTTAGAATTGGTGTGAACACAATGTGTGAAAGTAGTCGCTCTCTTTCGTTGGACTGCACAACCGCATCATTAATCACACCCGCTCCACGTCCACTCAGCGATGAGTCGTCGCCCGCGTCAACAACGTTAGACCAAATACTATTGGCCAATACGTAAAGTATGTTGTCATTTCCAGTAATTGGTGTATCTTCAGGGATAAGAACTCCTGATGTAGCACCGGTTAGCTTGCTTTGTACGTTGAAAAATCCAAAGGCTTCTTGTCCAGTGATGGTGGAATACGAACCCCCTGAACGGTCGGTTACAAAGAAGAAGGCTCCGTTCGAATTCGAGAAATCAAACCCGCTTGAAATCCAAGCACCTCCATTTAAGCCATCACATAGATCACCATAAGTGAATGCCCCAGAGGTACCAGTTCCAGAACCGGGTGCCGGGGTTGTAATGACTGCATCACGTGTGGTACCATCCAGTGTGATGCGCAACGCATAATCAGTTGAACCTGCCAGTGCAGGAGAGATATCATCAGTTGACAGCACATTACCCACATCAACTCTTGCAAATGCTGAAGTATCTACCGCTGATAGGCCGGGGCTATAGAGACCAATTTCATCAAAGATAAAAGTATCCTCAGATTCTTCAAGAGTTGGAGAAGGGGTACTTTGATTTGCAAGCTGGCTAGACGGTTCATTTTCATCGATAAGCATTGATATAATGATGTTTGATTGTTTACCAACTTCCTCTGATATTACCTTATGGTCTGCGGTTGTCGCTGCACCCGATGTGCCACCTCCAGTTCTAATGTTATCTGGACCGGCTGAACCGGGGTCAGTTCCCAGAAGCGCGTCTCCATCATCAACAATTTCTGAATATGTTTCGCGATATAGGCGGGCTTCCCATCCAGCACCATTGTTACCATCATTTGGCTGACGATATACAATGTTACCACCAACGTCAATAAATGTACCACCATTTCCAAATGCTATACGGTGTATGATCCCGTTTTCTTCGTTTGCTAGTGCTCTAGCGATGATACGGGCCATGTTTTGTGGGTGGATTGCATTATCCTGATCGAGCAGGACTTCGCCCGTGCTTTCATCTGTGATATAAACGTGACCCTTTACTGTTAGGCCCGCAACTTCACTGTGTCTTGACATTAGAGATTTCTCCTGCTATATTGTTATTTATAGCTCCTGTAGCTATATTTATCGAGGAAAATACCCATGTCATCTGTAGTTAAAAAACTTGTAAAACACGGCCTTATGAACCCATCGAATGACTTTGTGTCGGAGACAGTATACGAAGTCATCATGGGCTCTATGGCGTATGGTGTGTCTTCTGATACGTCTGATATGGACGTGTATGCTGTTTGTGTACCGGATAAGACCATGGTATTCCCGCATCTGGGAGGTCAGATTACTGGATTTGGTCCAAACCCTAAACCATTTCAGGTTTTCCAGAAGCATCATATGGAATTAGATGAGAAGGAATACGATGTTGTGGTATATTCGCTGGTGTTTTATTTTCAGCTTTGTTATGAAAATAATCCTAATATGCTGGACTCGCTGTTTGTTCCAGACCGATGCGTGATTGCGGCGAACGATGTGGGACAGCACATGCGGTCCCATAGGAAACTATTTCTTTCCAAGCGGGTTTTTGACAAACTTCGGGGATATGCTTTTGGAGAGTTGAAGAAGCTTGAAAAATACAACCCCAAGAAAGGTGGTAAGCGTGGTAGCGACTTTGAGAAGTACGGATATGATGCGAAGAGCGCATATCATGTTGTGCGTTTGATGTTGGAAGCCGAAATGGTTCTTCACGAGAACGATTTGGACCTTGAGCGTAATCGTGAGCAGTTGAAGTTTGTTCGACGTGGTGGTTATACGTTGGTGGAATTACACGACTGGTTCCAACACAAGGAAAAGGAACTCACGACAATACATGCGAGTAGTTCTCTTCCATTGACGGCGGATTACGAAAGACTTCGCGTGCTACTGCTGGAATGTCTAGAAATGCATTTTGGCTCACTTGAAGTTGCTCGACATGCAGATGCTAAAGCCGTCGAAATGCTGGAACGTGTCCGTAGGATTGTGAACGGTGAGGGATAAATAAAAAGGGGTGATTGTGCCCCCTTTTATTTTGGAGGGTAAAATGAATAGAGTAAGCCCTAAATATCTTCTACAGAAATACTGTGAAGGTGACCCCGACTGTGAAAGGTTTGTAAGAGACCATGCCGGTAGTTTCATGGCATTGCCCGGTCACGACCCATTGACAGATGAGTTATTTGTGCTACAATCTGTCCGCTTATACAACAAAAATAACACCAAAAATAAAGATAAGGAATAATATGGATAACTATGTCCCTACTACGTATGGGTCGTTTGAGCAACAATATCTACAACTAATTCGCAAGATTGTCATGAACGGGACGGTGCAACATAACGAGCGTACTGGTAAAGATTGTCACTTTTATCATGGGGAGATGCTACGTTTTGATCTTTCAAGCGGTGACTTCCCCCTCCTAACAACCAAGAAAATGGCAACCAAGGCAATGATTGGTGAGCTTCTTGGTTTCATTCGCGCAACCGATAACGCAAAGGACTTCAGAGACCTCAAATGTAACTTCTGGAACGCTAATGCGAACGAGTCCGTAGACTGGCTTGCAAATCCTAATCGTAAAGGAGAAGACGATCTAGGGCGTATCTATGGGGTACAGGCCAGAGATTGGCAGGGGCCGAGTGAAACTGTCACCGTAGACCAGCTTAAAAACTGTGTGGATAAACTGTCGCAAGGGATTGACGACCGTAGACTTATTGTCTCTCATTGGAATCCGGGCGAACTTGATCAGATGGCATTACCGCCATGCCATATGTTCTATCAGTTTGGCATTCGGGATGGCCACCTAGACATGTCCATGTACCAGCGATCATGTGATGTTCCACTAGGTGTCCCAATGAACATTGCGAGTTATGCTCTACTGCTTCGCATTGTTGCACAGATTACTGGCCTTAAGCCCGGTACCTTTGTACACTTCCTCTGGAACGTACATATCTACGAAGATCAGATGCCCGATGTAAATACGCAGCTTGAACGTGAGCCATTTGATCCACCACAACTATGGATCAATCCTGAAATCAAGTCACTTGAAGATTTGGAGACTTGGGCCACAGTTGATGATTTCAAATTCGAAAACTACAACTGTCACGATCCAGTTAAATATGCTTTTTCGGAGTAAAAATGGAGATGTGGAAGAGCCCGTTCAACAAAGTTGTTCGGTCACATGAGGCAGGGATAGTAGGGCTACTCGGCGGCATTATGATCGGCGTAGCAGCTATGTTTTTCGTTCCCGTGGTAGTCAAGGGAGCACATGCTGCTCAGTTACATGAGCTATGCCCAAATAGTGTTCCGACTATCATATCCATTTCATATGCTGGTGAAATTGTGCGCGCTGAATGTGAAGATGGTACTCGAATTAATAATTAGGCAAAATCTAAGCTGGAAACAATAATTGTAACCGGCTTATTAACATTCAGTGAAACAGTTAATGTTGAACTTGAATTGTATTCAAATGATATTGAATGATTAGGGTGAAGGTGTAATTTCCACACAGTCACCAAACTTGTAAACTGAAAAGTTTACTATCCCGGTAACTTCTTCGGAAAAGGTGATTGTGAATTTATTGCTATTGTTGATTATGATATCCTGTGGCTCTACTAAAATGTCATCAATATAGACCTGTACAGCTAATATTGTAGAATCGTTATTGTGGAGTGCAACCCATGTATCGGATGCGGTTGTTTGCTCAAACGTGTACCCCGCAGAGATTAAGGCCAGCTTCATCTGCTAGTAGATTTGTACCATCGGCTCTATTTTTGAAAAATTGGCGTAATATCATATTTATATTTCCAGAAAATTAGGACAGGACGAATGGTGGTAAAGTAGCTAATGGTGTAGGTGGTGGCGTGAACGATGGCGTTACCGTTGGTGTAACCGTAGTTGTCGGCGTAACTGTAACCGTTGGGGTAACCGTAGCTGTCGGCGCAAGTGTAGTTGTCGGCGTAACTGTAACCGTTGGGGTAACCGTAACCGTTGGTGTTGTCGTAGCTGTCGGCGCAAGTGTAGCCGTTGGCGTAACGGGAACCGTATCTAAGCTGGAAACAATAATTGTAACCGGCTTATTAACATTCAGTGAAACAGTTAATGTTGAACTTGAATTGTATTCAATTGACGAAATATTTGCATTGGAAATGCGCCGAGGTGTAGTAAAGCTCATATCAATGATTGTCACATGACAGAATTGTTCACCAAGGCTATGATTGACGGTGAATGTGTTCAAAGTCCCTGATAGCTCTTGATACTTATAGAATATAGGCTTGTTGCGCCATAACCCATTTTCATAAACAGCAATTTGATCGTTTGATTGTGACGTAAAGTCAGTATCGATCAGTTCATCGAATCCGATATTAACTAAGTCAAGGTCATTAACCGTTCCAGCGACAAACTCAATACCATTGAAGTATACGATGTTACCTGCAACCAAGCTACCTGATGTGAAGTCCAAATTAACTCCACGTAGAGTTGTCACAGACAGTGCGGAAGTTATTGCAGCATCCAACCCTTCAATTACGCTGTAGAGTGAATCCCCAGTAGTGAGCCCCGTCAGGTTGTCTAAGGCGTTAAAGTCGGTTGGGTCAAACGAGAAATCGGGATTGATCCAATTACTACCAAGAGTATCCACAAGCTCAGTTGTTGATGTTAGCGATACCTCAAATGTAACCCAAGAAGTGCCATTGTTGTACTTGTAAGCCTTTTGAGTTGTATTGTAAATGATACGACCTTCACCGGCAGCATCAAACGCTGGATCAGCAGAAACGTTTTCTGCCTCCAAGTTAATGATTGCGCCACTAATAAGTTCAATGTCACCGTAATGTTTCTTAGCCATTTAAACAATATTCCTTTTAATTATTTATAACCGAGCCCCTTTATTCAAATGATATTGAATGATTAGGGTGAAGGTGTAATTTCCACACAGTCACCAAACTTGTAAACTAAAAAGTTTACTATCCCGGTAACTTCTTCGGAAAAGGTGATTGTGAATTTATTGCTATTGTTGATTATGATATCCTGTGGCTCTACTAAAATGTCATCAATATAGACCTGTACAGCTAATATTGTAGAATCGTTATTGTGGAGTGCAACCCATGTATCGGATGCGGTTGTTTGCTCAAACGTGTACCCCGCAGAGATTAAGGCCAGCTTCATCTGCTAGTAGATTTGTACCATCGGCTCTATTTTTGAAAAATTGGCGTAATATCATATTTATATTTCCAGAAAATTAGGACAGGACGAATGGTGGTAAAGTAGCTAATGGTGTAGGTGGTGGCGTGAACGATGGCGTTACCGTTGGTGTAACCGTAGTTGTCGGCGTAACTGTAACCGTTGGGGTAACCGTAGCTGTCGGCGCAAGTGTAGTTGTCGGCGTTGTAACCGTTGGGGTAACCGTAACCGTTGGTGTTGTCGTAGCTGTCGGCGCAAGTGTAGCCGTTGGCGTAACGGTAACCGTTGGGGTTACAGTTGGTGCATTTGTAGCTGTTGGTGTTACCGTTGGTGTTGGCGACGGGGTAACAGGTACTGCATTGATTTTAAAAGGCTCTTCGATATTAATGAACGCTGTGTTGGCATCTACAACTTGGCCTATACGCTGCATTGAGATTCTTTGCGGAACAGCCGTCGTTACTTCCCCACTGGTGCCGACAAAAAGTAAAGTACCCGGCTCTTCGGTAAAGTTCCATGCTTCGTTAATCACATATCCATTCGTAACATAATTTCTTATCTCATTACGGCTTATATCTTCTACTGAAACACCGACAGCTTCACGATATTGGGTATCTGCAGACGACGCCAATCCGATTTGATTTGGGCCTTTGAATGTAACCGCATGGAACTTAGGAATACTTTCAACTGCCCGGACTCTCTTTTGTGAGGCTTCCAATTTGTATGAGTTTAGTGGATTATCACTTGCGTATACTGGGGTTTCCGTTGTAAGGAACTGACCGTTTGTTCGCTTAATTGGCGCAGCCAAGGCATCAAATAGAATGTGCCCAACATTTCGCATTTGGTTAAGATTAATCTGTGAACTTTCTGTTTCTGGTATTAGTAATGTACCACCTTGTAGTTTAGCCGCGAACACTCTAAGTCGTTCGACCCACTCACTACCGCTCCATACTACCATTTTGTTTATAGTGGTGTCAAAGAAATGAGCGTCTATTGATGGTGAAGATGGGCGAGTATTGCCGAAATGTGGAGCTACAGTAGTCGCACCAAATGTTCGCGTACCGGTTTCTTTGCTAATATCCCAATAAAGCCAATAGTCCGTTCCACCGGAAAATGGCCCGGTCCATGCACCATTGATAGTTTCAGATTCTGTGAGCAAATAATCGGCAGAACCGTCCGCAAATGTGACCACCACTGGGTCATCAACCACAATCAGATTAACTACTCCACTGGAGAGTGCCAGAAACGCTGGGGAATCTGGTACGCGGGCTATTCCTTGTCTGATGGTCACTAACATATTATAATCTCATGCTGCATTTCAAATATTTATCATTTGGGTTAAGTAATGATTAAACTTGATGCCCAACTGCAAGTGACCGTTGTGCCGGTGACGATGGTGTTAGATTACCTACCAATGTAACCACGCCGAATGGTGCGGCAGCAAATGGAAATCTGAATACGTCCAATGAAGTTGCCCCGAGGGGAACACCCCACCGACAATATACCCGTCATCAGATGAACTAATACCCGTTCCGAAGTTTGTGGTCTGTGCTAAATCCCCAACATTTGTAGCTGTTGCAAATGGCGTACTGAATGGGAAGCGCTGTACCGTACTGCTGTTATTGCCACCCATTGCGTATCCATCTGTTGCTGAACTAGCCTGTGCGTGATTTTCAACTACAAATAATAAATTACCAACGTCTGTGGTGTTGGTAAATGGGGAACTGAATGGGAAGCTTTCAATATTATTGATACTAGTTTGTCCCCCACCGGAAAGCCACCCATCTGTAGTAGACTGGTGACCACTCCTGTGACGCCGACCACCTGTAACCGAATCTCCTACGAGAGTAGATGTGGTAAATGGTGCACTGAATGGATATCTATCAATATTCGCGGTTTGGCCCGGAATTGCTGGTGAGTATCCTCCTGCAGAATATCCATCAATATCTTCTACTGAAACACCGACAGCTACGACAACACCAACTGTGGTGTTGGGAATGGTGTAGGTGGTGGCGTAAACGATGGCGTTACCGTTGGTGTAACCGTAGTTGTCGGCGTAACTGTAACCGTTGGGGTAACCGTAGCTGTCGGCGCAAGTGTAGTTGTCGGAGTCGATAGAATTAGTATTTGGGGCTCAATATCTACAAAAATAACATATTGTGAAATCACATATCCAATCTTTTGAATAGAGCTATCAGATGGGATATTTGTACTAATATTTCCGTTTAGGCCAACAAACAACGGAGTAAGTGGTGCTTCTGAAAAATTGAACAGATTTCTATCTTCAATAAAGCCCCGAGTTACAATATTTCTTTTATCACCAGTACCTACTGCAACCTCGGTTACACCCAACACTTCTTTGTCTATGTTAGTATAATTCGCTGCTATAAGCTCACCATCTGCGTTAAAGACCACAGCTTTGCTTTTGGCTATATTTTCGGCGGAAGTTGCTGAATTATCAACGCGCTTTAACCTAAAGTTTTCTATCTGGCCGACATCTTGTTTAGGATTTCCAGTATCCACCAAGAAGATAAAGTTACCATCGTCAAGCTCTCTACGGATAGGTTTGCCGACTTTAAAGAATCTAATAGGGTAAGCTTGAAAATCACCATAAATATCGGCCTGTGATCCTGTACCGAAGTTTAGTAGCACCCCATTGACTAAAGACCCAGCAAATGTTCGGATTTTTTTGATCCAATTAAAACCATCCCACACTTTCATATAGTTGTCGGTTTTGTCAAAGAAATGCTGATCTACTACGGGACTACCGGGTAGTGCTCTACCGTTCAATGGTTCTATTTGGGTGACGCCACGAGTCAACCTACCAGTTTCAGTATCAATTTCCCAATAGAACCAGTATTGCCCAGAGTCCGAATAACTACCCGGCCACGCATTTACTACATCGGATGAAACATCTGATAGGTAATTAACTGGCCCGTGTGTAAAAACTATACGCACAAAACGAGGAATTCTCAAATCTACGGAAGTGGCTCGGCGTACTAAATAGTCCGCTTTATTTGGTAGTATCAAGCCTTGTCTTAGATTAACTTTCATTTTATGGTACCGTTGGAGTTGGAGTTGGAGTAACAGTTAATGTTGGTGTCGGCGTACTCAATAAGTTAGTAGTGCTTGCCCGTTCAATGCGCGGATACATGCGCTCAATATTTGACTCATCCAAGAACACTTCTCCACCAAACACAAAGAAACGGTTTGCGCTAGCTAGAGATAGCTCACCTATATCCACGGTACGATCTCTTATTTTGTCAACAACACCATATGGTGAATTAGCCAAAAGTAGCATCAATTGGCGGGGTTCAATATCGATGAAATCACCTAGATACATGTCATCCACATTCCGATATCTTACCTGCTGTATTTCAAAGCTAGTTCCGTCTGGGATATCTGATAATGTTATTGCAGAGGGAAATGCGTCGGAAATAATATCAAGTACCTGTAGACTTTTGGTTGCAAAGTTTCTGCGTTTACGTAATAGAACCTGCCCCCACCCAAACCATGGTGATGAGTTAGGAAGTGTGTCGAATAAGTATGTGCCCTGCACGTTTATAGCCGGAGTACTAGGAACAATGACTTCAATATCAAGATCAAAGTCGTCTTCTGTCAGGAATCGAACACCACCGGTGGTGTTGATAATTGATGTAACAGCGAAGTCCAAATATCCCAGATGTGATACCTGAAATAGTTCTTGTTCATTTGGGACTGTAACAACGTTGCGCGGCACACTAGAGCGAGCCACCAAATGCACAATACCCCTGCGACGAATACCAAATGAGACCTCTATGCGATTTTCATTTATAATCTGCACGGTGTACTCGTCAGGAGACACTTCAATCGGCTGACCAGTGTTATCATCGAAGAAATAGATCGTAACGGCAGGCGATACTCCCAGATCATGAGTAAGCTGCCATGTATCGGTGCTGATGTTTATTGTTTCTTGATAGAATGTTCTACGTGGATTGTAGTCAGATAAACCGGGCACTACGGGAGGGAAATCCAAACCCTCTCGAATGGTATTGGGGTTCCGTGAAAGTTTGTATAGACGCCCTTTACAGCCTTCTGTTATCACGCATTTCCCAAAGACGGTGAGCCCTCGGATATTCTCCGTGATAGCTATTTCGCGCTCACATGTATTACAACGGTATTGAATAGTAGCCATAAAAAAGAATCACCTTCCCATAGCTAATATTTATACTCACGTCAAAGGGATATCTTCTTTAGGTGGTTGATTAATTCATGTGCATCAGTAATACTATCTTCAATTAGGCAAAGTGGGCCACATTGTATATCATATAGTATCCATGCGAAGTCACATTGATATTTGTGCACAACCGTACCTCTGACATTCCCACGCAAAAGCTCTTTCTTTGATCGGTTGCTATCTCGACCATCCAGTGCCAGTCTGTATGTCTCTACGGCAATGTTAAATAATTCAGCCAGTTCAGCTATAATATTTTCAATATCTTGTATTGTATAGTGTTTTTTAATCATTGTTTCCAATATTTTCCGAGGTTGTTCGTAATTTCGTGAGGTCGCGGGTTACCATGGAAGCATACTACTTTAGCGTTCTGTGGTAATGCGTCCTGACAGTGTACTTTGTAAGATACAACTTCTCCGGGGAATGCATCTTGAAAGTATTCAAGTGATGGTTTGTAATAACTGATAAAGTCTTGGTCCCCGCCAGACAAATACTTTTGCATATAATGGTTAGGATTTTGTTTAAATTCATCGTAAATGCGAAGCACTCGATCCCCGTGCCATGACATCAGACCACTTCCCATTGAACTCAAGTGATAGAAATCTCGCAATGCGCAAAACTCACCATCATATTTAACAACATTGTCTATATTTCCTACGACAAACGTATCTAGATCAAAATAAAAGACTTGTTCACCAGTAAACAATCCGGGCCGAAACAATTCAATCTTACCCCACCATTTGGGCCAATTATGCTCGAACCTGATAACATCATCGATATCTGAACTCAATCCCCTTTTATCATCGGTAATACACACCAATCTATGGGGAACTGACAAGTTTGACTTTATGCCGTCCACTAGGTTGTTTACGTATTTATGAGTGTATATCCCACCTGTTCGCAATACTAGTGCAATCGATATTGGGCGTTTAATTAACTGATCGTCATTCCAATTTCGTGGGCGGCGTGCTTTCCGTAAACACTTAATGGCAAGCTCCTTTTCGCGAATACCATTGATCATCATCTGACGAGACGCGAGCATCTCATCTTTATGGTCTTCCATGAATTCTTTGATTGCCGCAGTACATCCGAAATTTTCGTGAGAAATAAAATTATCGAAATATAAGGTACCACCATAAGACATACGATCCCACACATATTCCAGTGCCTGTCGTGTTGGGGTATAATTAATTAAGTCCACTAATGCAAAGGAATAAGATACATCAGGCAACTCGCCCAAGACTTCTGGTATCCATCCTGCCAATACGTTATATGACTCTTCGGGAAATGCAGTCAGTTTATCCGTAACTTCTTTGAGTGTAGCTTTATATTTCCCCTTGGCATGTGGTAGTGTATTATTAGAATTTCGGTCTTTGGGTATCGGTGGGGGTAGACCCTGAAAGCTATCTATCCCATAAGCCGTCTTATCCGTAGACGCAGCAAACGCAACCAAATGGCTGAATGTGGTGCCCTGATACACGCCAAATTCTACAATATCACCTTCAACATTTCGAGAATCTTCCAAATGCTGTTTCATTCTATTAATCTGCATCGAATATTTCCAAAGCTTCTTCCAATCGGAATTTAGGGTAAGTATTTATTTTACTTGTAATGCTCCCATTGATAACTTGAATACCGGCCTGCGCCATTTGTGTTTTCGTTGAATTAAACATTTTTGGCAAGTGGGTGAGTGGTCTATTACGCTCCGCATCTGTATAAAAATAACCAACAGTACCGTCCAGTCCAAGTAAGAGAATTTTACTCGGCTTCAAATGGTAAGCCAGATTGAATGCACCGTAGCCGGAATTTCCAGTAGAAATACATCTGGGGTCTTCGGATAGCGTTAAAGCAAATGCATTCTCGGAAGACTGCTCCATTAAGTTATTGCCTAATAGTCGCTGAAGGTAGATTATATCATTCGGCATCCGTGTCCGATGTGCGGGGTGCTTGGCATCACGTCTTCCAAAATCTTGAGGAACCGCAACGTATTTCGTACCTTTAAATGATCGCGGTGGTAATTGTGGCCCATGGATACCCCACGGATCAAGTGTAAACCATGCATCGGCAAAGGGAGCCGCCTTTACCGAATTGTTTATCGTGATCACAAAATAATCTTTACGATTGATGCGTTGTAGATCAAATCCTTTAAGGCTGGAGCCACTTGCTAGAATTACTACTTTTTTAGCCTTTAGATTTGGGGATACACGCCCGAATGATATACCATTACTCATATCGCTATTTAGTCCTTTAAATAATCCATATAAACTCCAAATTTAAAACAACGCAGAGCACTATTTGGGTTTGCATTTATAATCTCAACCAGACTCCCTTCGCGTTCTATACCCTTGGCCAATCCATTCATCGATGGTACGAACAAATCATTGTATATGTGATCTTGAATTGGAAGCCTAGATTTGTTATGATAGTGCGTCTTGCGAGTTATCGTATCACGTTGCATATCGAATCCAATTAGTACAATGCGTTTAGGTTTCATATTCACAACTAAATTCAAAACTTGAACGCCACTGTTATTACCACAAATGTGATCAGGGGCCGGATCGTATCCATTATCACTCGTTCGCTTTAAAACTGCGGCCTGTGCAATGGTTTTAGGATCACCATTTCGGTCATAGTTAATATGTTGTGCTGGCTTAGATGTAAAACGATGTGGCACTTTATGTGCCTTAAGAAAATCGTAGTTCTCTGACGCCCATGTTTCGTCTACCCAATAAATGGCAGTGGCATTTGGGAAGTCAGCTAATGAATCGTTGATACATATTACTACCTCATCTTGTAGCAAACTGAAATCTACATTTAGGGCACTTGTACCACCGCCTACGATAAAGACGGTTTTGCCTTTAATCGCTTTCATAAAGGCTTGCAATGATGGACGCATGGTAGTATAATTCCAAATGTTACATAAGGTCACGAATGAAAATAACAATTATAAGAGACTGTTCTGAATTCTTAAAGCAAAGTAACGGTAAACCGTTAGTTAAGTTCTTACCCAAAGAAGGCCCAGATCAAAGAAAAATCAAGGTCCGTAAGAGAAAAACAGACTCAAAATTCGACAAAGTTTTCAATACTGTATTTAGTCAGCATCCTGATCTGCGACAACGTGCCGTTTTTTGTAGTGGTGCAAGCGGGTTGCGAGCAGAAGATGCCGAGGCAGACCTAGAGCCATTCTACGTCTTTCCGCCCGATGGATTCAAATACATATACAGCCCAAACGTATATCGCTCATCTATTCAGTATCAGGATACTCTTGATAGGTTTCTTGATGTAATGGGTGAGAACGCCGCTATTGAAACTTTTAAAGAGGTTCTTAAATATGATTACATCGGAAGTAATCTAATTGATGGTATTGGTCAGGGGTGTGAAATAATTGTTTATAACGTTCCTTATTTTTTCGCCATTAGAACCTCTAGCGTAAATAAGTATTCAACTCTGTTTTCCTTATAATTTAAAGCAGAGAATTTAAGCCTTTGATTTACAAGGGTTGAGAAACAATTATAAAAATAATGGTAAATAACTTTTACCTACTATGAATTCACGGAGCAATTAATGCAAGACACGCCTGAGTCTACAACTAGACGAGTAATGAACGTTGGTAACATCAACGTTGTTAAACGGGACGGTTCTGTGGCACCATTTGATATTGAAAAAATCCACAAAATGGTTGAACTCGCCTGTGAGAATATCACAGGTGTGTCGGTTTCTGATATCGAAATGGAAGCACACTTATCGTTTTATGATGGAATCACCTCGCGTGATATCCATGGTGCAATAACCAAATCCGCTGCCAACCTAATCTCAGACCAAACGCCTAATTATCAATATGTTGCCGGTAGACTGCTGACCTTCGACATCCGTAAAACAGCATGGGGTGGCATGAATCCGCCACGCCTATTTGATCACGTTAGATGCAAGGTTGAAGAAGGGTACTACACTCCCGAGCTTCTATCATTATACAGTGAAGAAGACTGGAATAATCTTGATAGCGTTATCGACCATGACCGTGATTTGCGAATGACGCATATTGCTGTTAAGGAATATTTGACAAAGTATTCTATTCGCGATAGATCGCAAAATGACGTTATTCCACAAGAAACACCACAGTTCACATACATTCTGATTGCCGCGCTTATGTGTAGTGATACATGCCTTGTTAAGGATGTCAAGTCTTATTACAACGATGTGTCGTTTGGTAACTTTAGCTTGCCAACTCCAATTATGGCTGGTATGCGAAGCACTACAAAGCAATTTAGTTCGTGTGTGCTTATTGAATGTGATGATACCTTAAAATCTATCGAGCATACTAACATGGCAGTTCAGGAGTATGTTTCTAAGAAGGCGGGTATTGGTGTTGGTATGAGTGGAGTCCGTTCTGAGGGGTCCTCTGTTGCGAACCGCACAATTAAGCATACTGGGGTTGTGCCCTACTTCAGACAGCTTCAGGGCACTGTTAAATCCTGTTCACAGGGTGGGGTCCGGGGCGGAGCCGCAACCGTACACTGCTTACTATGGCACCCGGAAATCCAAAATATTCTTGTGTTGAAAAACAACAAAGGCACGCAGGATAACCGAGTCCGACAATTAGACTACTCGATTCTGATTAACAACTTCATGTACAAGCGTCTCATCGAAAATGGTCATATCAACTTGTTCTCCCCGAATGATGTTCCTGATATGTACGAAGCATACTTTGACGATCCCGCAGAATTTGAAAGATTGTATGTCAAATATGAAAAGAAGCCAGAGTTGATCCGAGGTAAAATAACGGCAGCAGAATTATTCAGTAATACAATGCTTGAGCGCAAAGACACTGGACGTATTTATATTATGAATATTGACAATGTAAATGATCACTCTAGTTTCATTGATTCTGTGCGTATGAGCAACCTATGTCAAGAAATTACGCTAATTACAACGCCCATGGCTACCAAAAAGTCATATGAAATCTATGTCCCAAATGACCAATTGTTAAAGGTTATTAATCAATTGGGTACATCAGATGTAGTGGACAAATTCGAAATTCAAGGAATATAAAAATGCCGCAATATAACGATTTTAGGGACTTGACTGTCAAGCCCGACGAAGAAGGGTTTGCCACTATTCAGGTCGAAGAAGATGTATCACGCATTGCACTATGCACACTATCGGCTATCAACCTTGGTAACATTAGGTCACTTGATGACATTGAGGGTTGGATGTGGAACGCGGTTCGTGGTCTTGACCAACTGTTGGATTACCAAGACTACTTAGTCCCAGCTGCTCGCGAGGCAACGCTTGATTATCGACCTCTTGGTATTGGTATCATCAACTTGGCATACTATTTTGCCAAGAACAATGTAACATATGATGACCCTGAAGCGCACCAGTTGATTCACGATACGATGGAAGCTGTGCAGTTTTATGGGATCAAAGCATCTATTGAATTGGCTAAACGTAAAGGCCCGTGTCGCTTGTATGAGCGCACAAAATACAGTCAAGGTCTTCTGCCTATTGATCACTATAAAAAGTCAGTAGACGAGATTGTGAAGCCTAACTACAGTCTTGATTGGGCGTGGTTGCGCGAAGAGCTAAAGCAACATGGTATGCGAAATGCAACTATTACAGCATTGATGCCTGCGGAGACCAGCGCAAAAATTGTAAACGCAACAAACGGTGTCGAACCGGTTCGCTCACTAGTAACGGTCAAGGGTAATAAATCTAATATTTCGAAGCAAGTTGTCCCAGAAATTCATCGCCTAAAGAACAAGTATCAAATGTTATGGGATATGGAGGATATGAACGGCATTATCAAGACGATGGCTGTGATTCAGAAATTTACAGATCAGAGTATATCAACGAACTTGTCTTACAACCCTGCACATTACGAGGGCGGAAAGATACCAATGTCGATGATGCTTCGCGATCTGGTACTTTGTGCCAGATATGGCATCAAGACTCTTTACTATCACAACACTCGCGATGGCCGCGATGATGATCTTCAAGATCATACTGAAGAGTCTAAAACTGAAGAGCCTAAATGGGTAGCTATTCCCCTAAATGGACCAAACGGTATCGAAATGGTTAATGTACCCGCACCAATCGAAGTCGAAGATGAAGAAGAATGTGAATCATGTACAATTTAAGAGGTAGTTATGGCAGATAAAGTTAGAGCATTTAACCGAAAAGATGTAGATTTTACAAAGCAGTATATGTTCTTCGGTGAACAGCCGAATGTTGCACGATATGACATTCAGCGATATCCTATATTTGAAAAGTTGATTGAAACACATCATGGGTTTTTCTGGACTCCACAGGAAGTCAATCTTACTCAAGATGCGATTGACTTTAAAAGATTATCCGATCATGAGAAGCATATTTTTATTGCCAATCTTAAGTATCAAACCCTGTTGGATTCTGTTCAAGGTAGAGCACCAAATTTGGCGCTACTCCCGTTTGTATCACTCCCTGAACTAGAGACGTACATTGAAACGTGGTCCTTTTCCGAGACTATGCACAGTAGAGCGTATACACACATTCTCCGTAATATCTTGGCCAGCCCCTCCGTTGTATTCGATGACATTATCCGAAATACAAATATCATGGATCGGGCCGAGGCAGTTACGTCATATTACGACGACGTAATTAAATATGGTGGCATTTACAACGTGCTTGGTGAAGGAACCCATAAAATAGATGGTAAGAAGATAGATGTAACTCTTAGGGAACTGAAGCGTAAGATGGTTCGGTGTGTGGCATCTATTAATATTCTTGAAGGTGTTCGATTCTATGTGTCGTTCGCATGCGCGTTTGCCTTTGCTGAAAATGGTGTAATGGAGGGTAATGCAAAGGAAATTACGCTTATCGCCCGTGACGAAAACCTTCACCTTGCAGGCACGCAAAATATTATCAAGAAATGGTATTCGGGACAAGATGATCCTGAAATGCAAGAATTGTGGGCAGAAGAGGAAGATTATGTCAAGCAAATGTATCTTGATGCTGTCCAGCAGGAGAAAGACTGGGCAAATTATTTGTTTAAAGATGGTTCCATGATGGGTCTCAATGATCGTATCCTGAATGAGTACATGGAATACATTGCAGGGAAGAGAATGCGTGCAATTGGGATCAAGAATGATTTCAGTAAAAAGAACCCACTTAGTTGGACAGATAAGTATCTCATCTCGTCTAACAACCAAGTAGCCCCACAAGAAACAGAAATAACAAGTTACGTTGTGGGTGGCGTTAAATATGATCTTGACGAAAAAACGTTTGACGATATTACTCTATAAATAGTTCTGAACTATTTTTAAGCAATGAAATCAAGAGAAGGGGACCGAAAGCCCCCCTTTCTTTTACCTTCGCAATAAATATGATAAACAGAGGGTGTTGTGATGGGTTGGACGTTCAAAGAGTTCATGATTGAAAGACAAACCACGTTAATTGAAAGAAAGGTGCAATTGCGTGAAGAAGTTAAAGAACAGTTGACTTCGAACAACGGTATTTTCAATAATCATTATCGCTTGGGCTCTGAAGCTTTTTTTGACTTTATCGAAGAAGCGAAATCTATGTACAATGAAGGCTTGGTAGACGCGGAAGACGGCGACAAAGAAATTCTTGAGTCTGACTTGGGCGAATGGGCAGCGTATGGTAACTCACATGTGCCGCTTGATCTTCCCATGGTAGTTGTAGAGGACCCACGTGAGCATGATTTCCGTGGTGGCGAGCGAGAACGAGATTCGTTGCTGAATGATGTTATTAAGCCAGCCTATTCAGACGCTAAAGTCAACATGCAAGATGCACAAAAAGATGGGCACGATGAAGATGTTCAAGCATTTGGCCAAGCCCTTGCAATTTATCGTCAGATGGGGAAGGCTCTACAGAGTGATCAACCTTATGGGAAGCTGGTTAAAATGTTTAGGCAGATGCCCGAAGAAGTAAAAATTGATTTCTCTACCTATCTAAAAAGACTAAACGGTCCAGATGCTCATGATATTCGTCGCAAGTTCTTTACTAACGGTGAGCTTGATGAATCCGAATATCAGGGTAAAGATGTTGAATTGAATAAACCCAGCCGTGGTGGGCCAAAGAAATATTATGTCTATGTCAAGAATGACAAGGGCAATGTCGTCAAAGTGAACTTTGGTGACTCGGGTGACCTAAAAAGCAAAATCAATGATCCAGAGGCTAGGAAGAATTTCGCATCACGTCACAATTGCAGTGAAAAGAAAGATAAGACCAAGGCAGGTTATTGGTCATGTAATTTGCCACGATATGCTGATCAGCTTGGCCTTTCCGGTGGCGGAAACTTTTACTGGTGAACAATCCATACACTGAAACGCGAGATGGCAATATTATTTTGCGAGAATTTTCAGAAAGTGTGGATACGGATGAACTAGTTTGGCACCGGGACTTGGATGAGCGAGTTGTTATTCCAACAGAGTGTGATGGTTGGATGTTCCAAAAGGACAATGAGGCACCTGTTGAAATGATACCCAACAAGGCATTTGTTATCGAAAAAGAAGTATACCACAGAATCATAAGAGGTTCTGGTAGGTTAAAGCTAAAAATTATTGAAGGTAAATGATGTTTCAAGTAGAATATGACTTCCAGCCGGGTGACCCAGTATATGTAGTCACCCCGTCTGTCGATTCGGTAGAAGCTGGGGTTGTAACTCAGGTTACTGGCGTCATTTATGATTCTTCCGGTAATGTGATAACAATCTTAGAATACTACGTTAGGTTAAATGGCGACGTGGGCTCAACTCTAATTCCATCGGAGCGTGTGTTTGCTACTCTAGATGAAGCTGTATTATTTGCGCAGGCGCTAATTACACCGACGCCAACGTCAACCGTAACCCCTACCGTTACGCCAACGTCCACGCCAACGCAGACGGTTACACCAACGACAACAAGCACTGTCACGCCAACGGTTACTGTGACCCCAACGATCACCCCAACTGTGACTACTGGGCTAACACCTACAGCTACGCCAACACCAACGAATACTCCAACACCGTCACCAACAGTTACGGTTACAAGCACTGTAACACCGACTGTAACACCAACCGTGACCGCTACGGCCACTGTAACCCCAACGGTTACGGGTACTGTAACGATGACTCCAACCGTTACAGTCACGCCAACAGTTACGGCTACAATGACAGTTACACCAACCGTGACCGCTACAATGACAGTTACACCAACCGTGACCGCTACGGCTACAGTTACCATAACACCCACAAGCACAATTACACCTTCGCCTTCGTTAGTATATGATAATGCGGTGTATGCTGGCACATGGGATAACGATGTTTACAAATTATCAAGTGACGGCGCAGTTGTTCTTACAATTGAAGAGCATACGCTACAAGTTAATGAAGTCGCTGTGGATGCATCTAACCCACAAAATATCTTTACCGCAGGACGCGACGGTACAGTTAAGAAGCTAACCAATGCTGGAAATGTCGAATGGTCTTATAACATTGGGGATATTGTTACCGGTGTTGCAGTTGATGCAAATGGCAATGTATATGCATCCGCAAACGATACTCTGGTATATAAGATATCCTCAACCGGCACATTGATTTGGACGTTTAGTGGACATACCGGCAACGTCAATGCCGTTGCAGTTGATTCCGATGGGAACGTATACACGGCGTCCATCGACAACACCATTCGTAAGCTTAATTCGGACGGTGAGGAATTGTGGCTATTTGAAAACCCGGCAATGCGTAACTTCTATACGATTGCTGTTGACTCTAACGGAAACGTAATTGCTGGAACCCAGAACGCTAAAGTTTGTAAATTAGATTCTGACGGAAACGAGGTATGGAGATATGACGACCATACGGCAGGTGTATTAGCCGTGACAACGGATGTTGTTGGTAACGTTTACTCCACGGGATATGATAACACTGTGCGCAAATTAGACCCAAATGGCAATCTACTACTCACCATAATAAACCTTGGAGAGTCTGGACAGTCAATCGCAATAGACACCGATGAGTTTATTCATGTTGGTTTGAATAATGGTAACGTGGTTAAATACAATGCGAGTGGAGTTCTACAGTGGTCTACATCAGTAAGCAGTGTGAGAGTTGCGGGGGTTGCAGTTGATCCGCTAGTGGGTGCGTTCCCTAGTTTTTGGTTAGTTCCAACACCAACACCGACTGTTACACCGACAAACACCGCGACTGTTACACCGACTGTTACACCGACTGTTACACCGACAAACACCGCGACTGTTACACCGACTGTTACACCGACTGTTACACCGACTGCAACTGGGGCTATGTTTACAACCGGATTTATATCTGGTGGTAATGTGGGCACTGGTAGTGACGAAGCCATTCAAAGTTTCCCGTTAGCAGCACCTTTTACAAATTCAGTATCTACCGGATCACTTATAGGCACATCACCATTCAATCTCATGACCGGCAATACTAGTGCAACTGACGCGTATAATAGTGGAGGGGCAAGCCTTGGTGGCTATAACCTCACTTTCACTGACACTGTACAATCTTTCCCACTAAACTCAGCTTTCACGGTAGCAACAGACGTTGGCAATTTGTCAACTCAATCGTGGAATGGTGCCGGTGCTAGCAGTTCTATTGATGGCTATGTATCTGGTGGGGTTGGTGCATACTTCAATCATATAACAAATATAGACAACTTTCCGTTTGCTTCACCGTTTATAACGGTTTCATCTATTGGCGATATGACACTAAATAGCGCAGGCGGCACGGGGCACCAAAGTGCAACAGATGGGTATATTGCCGGGGGATATACTGGACCGCCACCGGGCGTGGAGGCATATACCAATAATATAGAAATATTCCCATTTGCGGGATCATTCGGCACGGCATCTAGTGTTGGTGCCCTGACGCAAGGTAATTACAGAACCACTGGTATTAGCAGTGATAGTGAGGGATATGTGGCGGGGGGGCTCGGCACGGCAGGCGCAGGCAATCCGGGCCTAACAAATATCGAAAGCTTCCCATTTGCCTCTGCGCCTACCACATCATCGTCAATCGGTGATTTGACTAATGGTAGATCTCTTGCTGCCGGTGTCCGTGGCGATTCTGAAGGGTTTGTTGTGTCAGGGGCAATAAATGCGCTTTCCCCGGCTAACGAAGAATCTGTAGAGAGCTTCCCATTTGCTTCACCATTTACAATTTCGTCACAGGTAGGCCAAATATCACTCGGTGTGTCAACTAGTGAATTGGGTGGTACCGGACACCAAGGTTAAATAAAATTATGTTTACAGTAGATTACAGTTTCCAACCAGATGATAGAGTATTTGTCAAGCTTGAGTGTGAAGAACTTGAAGCTGGCAGTATTCTAAAGGTAGACTTTGATGTATATGAACTAGATGACGTTATTACGACAGTTATCATGTATACTGTGCTTTTGGATAATCAAAGCTTAGGGACTGTTGAAGTCGATTCCACTGATGTATTTGCAACACTACAGGAAGCAGCGGACGCTCTAAAGCCATGCTTGACACCAACACCAACACCAACTGCAACCGCTACAGTCACACCTACAGCGACTGTCACACCCACATTTACGGCCACATTGACCGTTACACCAACGTATACAGCAACGCCGACGGTCACCCCAACGTATACAGCAACACCGACGGTCACCCCGACTGTGACGCCAACAAACACTGTTACGCCAACAGTAACCGCAACCACCACACCAACGGTTACGGCTACTGTGACGCCAACTATGACGGCTACGAGTACTGTGACACCAACAGTGACGCCAACGAATACTGTGACACCAACAGTGACGGCGACACCAACTGTTACTGCAACAGTGACTCCAACACCAACCGTGACACCTTCGGTTTCACCAGTCGTACAGCAATTGCTAATTTTAGATCAAGATGATATCGTATTTGATTACTCTATATCAAACAATGCCATTACAACGGGGCGATCTGACGGAACATCGTTCGATACAACAACCGAAGTAACTAATTCCTCTGCACTGTTTGTAGACGTTTCTGGAACACGAATGTTTGTGATAGATGATGCCACGAATACGATATATCGTTACGTATTGACCGTACCATGGGTAGCATCTAGTGCAGTATATAGTGGAGACTTCTTTGAATTTTCAAATAATGACCACGGTAGGATGCAAGAGCTAGAATTTAATGCAGCCGGAACACGATTGTTTGTAATCAATCAGAGTGGCACCAGTGAAATACACCAGCACGATCTAGGTGTAGCATGGAACTTATCCACAATTTTAGCCACGTATGATAGTTTTGAAATAACAGTGGATAATAATCCGGTTGGTCTAGTAATTGGCGATAGTGGCAATAAGCTATACATCACGGGCGAACAGGGTCTAAATGTATATGAGTATAATCTACTAACACCGTATGACATAAATGGTATGCAATTCGTTAACACTTTTGACGTTGCAGCAGCATCTGCTCAGATTTCAGATATTGAATTCAGTTCAGATGGTTCATTGATGTTCATCCTAACTGATGGTGATATCCGGGCATATGACCTATCTACTCCGTGGGATACCTCAACCGCAACACCTAGCCTAACGAATATGGTGTATGAGCCTGAAGTTGCTCGACCAATATCGTTTGAGCTAGAGCCTTAGTATTTTATTAAATAACTTGTATGTTATTCATAAATATTTAAAACAGCTTTGAGGATTTATGATGCCAACACCAACACCAACACCATCAACTACGCCCGTGGGGCTTAGATCAATTCGTACACGCGGTCTTTCAAGACGCAACTGTCCGCAAGCTAAATGATAGTGGGGTTGTCCAGTGGATTTTTCGTGGACATAATCCTCAATTTGTGGTTAAATCAGTAGCAATTGATCTAGATGGTAACATTTATAGTTGCGGAACTGATAAGACTGTCCGTAAAGTAAATTCAAGTGGTGTTGAAGTATGGTCTTTCACTGAAAACGACGATATTGTAGCAGTAGCAGTAGATAGAATCGGTAACGTAATTATTGGTTCCTTCTCAGGAACTGTTCGTAAATTGGACCCAGACGGTAACACGCTCTGGGTGTACACTGTTGGTAGTTACGTCCGAGCAATTGCAACAGATGCAAGCGGTTTCGTATACTTGGGTGCGGAAGACGGCACATTAGAAAAACTTTCTCCAGTTGGTGGCCAAATTTGGGAAGATACAACTTCCCACACTGGCGCTATTCTAGGTATTGCAGTTGGAAGTCTGAATAATATCCATACAGCTTCTCGTGATAACGGTGTTCGAAAATTCACGCCCGCTGGTGTACTAACGTGGACGTTCACGGGACATACCAGTTGTTGTAGTAGATGGAGATAACAACGTATATACTGCGTCATTAGACGGTACTGGTCGCAAGCTAAACAAGCGCGGCGAACAGATTATTCTTCTAAGGCCACGTGGTACGTCTTTAAATGCAACGGGTGTCACAGTAGACCTGAATTTGAATATTTATCTAAGCACCAACGATGGTCGTGTTCGTAAATACTCCGGCGACGGAAACCTTATTTGGGCATTCTTTAACCAGAATACTGGGCGAGCAGAAGGGGTTGTATCTCGTCCACCAGTGGGTGTTTTCCCGGAACAGTGGAATAAGCCAGTTGCCCCACAGCCAACAGCCACACCAATCGCAGTGGCAGAGACACCGGCACCAACAACATCAATTACACCAACACCAACGGTCACGGCGTCTTTTGAATCGTCACCAACACCAACACCAACACCAGCTGTTACAGCTACAGTAACGCCAACAGTAACGCCAACCCTTACTGCGACACCGACTACTACGGCTACGGTAACACCAACAGCTACAGTAACACCAACTATTACTGCGACACCACCCGCTACGGCTGCAGTAACACCGACTACTACAACTACAGTAACACCAACTATTACTGGGACACCAGCCGCTACGGCTGCAGTAACACCAACTGTCACAGCTACAGTAACACCAACCGTTACGCCAACTACCACTGTAACACCGACACCGACACCGACGGTTACGACTTCATTGGTGGCCGCAGCTGGCTTGAGCACCGGATATTTTGCCGGGGGAGAAAATGATGCTAACAGTATCGAATCATTCCCATTCGCAGCTGCACCGTTTGGAACGTCTACAACTATTGGCACATTGGCGCAGGTAAACCAAGTGAGTAACCTATCTGGATTTTCAGGTACGGTGGATGGATACATTGCGGGTGGATATGGTAGTGGCCCCGGCATCATTGATATGATTCAAAGATTCCCATATGCAGATCCATTTGTGGCATCAACCGATGTTGGGACAATTACGGGTGGTAGATATGATATGGGCGCAGCAACTGATGTCGGGACTCAAACTGGGTATATTATTGGTGGGTACACAACCGATCCGGCCCCATCACTCTCCGCACTTGGGGTTTCCACTATATCATCATTCTCGTTGACTAGCCCAACTACAACTACTGATGTTGGTGATTTAAGCACGGATCGTCGTGCTGGGGCTGGGTTGCAAAGTGGCTCTGATGGATATATTGCTGGTGGATATTCTTCTTCTGGAATGGTAGAGGTGTCGTTAATTGATAGCTTCCCATTTGCTTCATCCTTTACGTTAGCTACTAATGTTGGAAACATAAGCGACGGTAGATATGCGGCGGCGGGGGCTAGCAGTGACAGTGATGGATATGTTGCTGGCGGATATTCTGATGTTGGGGGGGAGTACACCGCAATCGATAAATTCCCATTCGCATCAACCCCCACCACATCGAGCGTTGTTGGCAATCTGTCAGAGGGTGTTTACTACGGGGCTAGCACGGAAAGTGATACAGATGGATACGTCCTTATAGGGACCACGGGCAATCCTATTCTGGGACTAGTGCAATCATTCCCGTTTGCTTCACCATTCACCGTTAATGGTAACGTGGGGGAATTGAATACCACTGGACTTGATGGATATAATGCGGCGGCAGGGCTAGCAAGCTAAGCTGACATCTTGACACTCTATAATTTATCCCGTATGATGCCTTCCTCACTTTGGGGTAGGCACATATGCAACTGTCTAACAGTCGTAAGAAGACCAAAAAAGACCGGGCTATCGAGATATACGAGAAGTCCCATAGTCTGCCGGACGAAGAAATCGTCAAGGTTTTTGTTACGGAATTGAACCTGCCCTCCGAAAATTCAGCACGTACCTATATTTCAATGTCGAAGAAAGCCCTTGCATCTAAGCTAAATCTGGGGTATAAATCTCGCAAGATTGATCAGCGCAAGACCAAACGGGGCAGGGCTATGGAAATGTTCAATAAAAATCCACAGCTTACTCGTCAAGAAATCATCGATCTATTTAAAGAAAAGCTGGAAATGAGTCCGGCAAGCGCAGCACAGCATTGCAGTATTTGCGCTCAAGAATATCATGGTGTCAAGCATAAGGCGATTGTATAATGATGAAACTATTCGATAACATAACTTATTGGTTCTTCCAAACATTTTCATTAGCCGCATCCTGTCTGTTAATTATACATGCTTGGTTTACACCAGACTTCTTGAGTCCCACTATGTTCTTCTGGGCGAAATTTGTCCTTGGTGCTGGGCTGATTGGCAGAGTTGCATTTATCTGCATTGATAGACTGATAGTTAAAAGTCGGCGTGAACGGCCCTATCCGTAAGAGACAGAGTAATATTATGAAAAAAATATGGAACTTTTTGTGGAATAGGGTTGACCCGTACATGGGAATTATAGTATCATTGGTTTTCTGGACGGTACTTGGTCATTTACTTCCATGGGAATGGCATACATTTCCTGTAGTTGGGTTGCTGATTACTTCCAGTTTTTTTGCATCACGGTTATTTTCCCACATGTAGAAACAGAAATGGACAATGATACTAAATAGTAGTACACTCGGAGTTTAGCTCAGTTTGGCCAGAGCGCTGCGTTTGGGGCGCAGAAGCCGCAGGTTCGAATCCTGCAACTCCGACCAAATAGATAAGGAGAAGGTAAGTGACTAAGAAGCAGAACAAGCGTTATGCTAAAAAGCGTGCTCTCCGTACTTCTAATGCTAGTCGAGAGCCGATGAGTGCTTGTCGTCGTAACTGGGGTCAGGGCGCAGGCTCCTGCTCGAAGTAAAACAACAGGTCTAAACAAGCGACAATTGTCGAAAAGGTGAAAGCTGTTGTTTAGGGTGAGTTGTTATCACATTGGAGTATTCAACGCGAATAGGGCGTGTTGATAAATACTATGAAGGTGTGATACCCCTTAATTGCGAATGTAGCTCAGTTGGTAGAGCATCTCGTTGCCAACGAGAAGGTCCGGGGTTCGAGCCCCCGTATTCGCTCCAACACTACGCGAGTGTAGCTCAGTCCGGTAGAGCGATTGCCTTCCAAGCAGACGGTCGCAGGTTCGAATCCTGTCTCTCGCACCAAATACCTACACTAATCACATCTCATTATAAATACTTTAAAGAGGTATTTTGTGATGCTACTTGAAGACTTAAAAAGTGTAAAAACATACTCACCTGAAGAAATTGCTAAGAAACATAGCGTGTCTCTTGATCGTATTATGTCACAATTAAAAAAAGGCATGACTGTTGAGAAAGAGCACACTACCAATAAATCTCAAGCCCGCGAAATTGCCTTAGACCATTTATGGGAAGTCCCTGACTACTATGATAAATTGAAAAAGGTTGAAGAAAAATGAGATTATACGAAGCAAAAAAATTAGAACTATCAGTAGTTAATGCAAAGAGAGTGGAAGAGGCTATTTGCTCTTGCCTATGCATGGTCACACAGGCCCACATATGGCATTGGCAAACCAAAAGCTATGCCACACATAAAGCACTGGGAGAATTCTATGAAGGTCTACAAGGCTCTGTGGATGAGTTGGCAGAAATATTCTTTGGCGCTGGCGGAAGCTTCACTTTCCGTCAACACAAAACAACAGACAACTTCATCTCCGTTGATGACGTTGCCGCCAAAGTGAAAAACTTTCGAAACGAGTTGGTTCAAGCTCAAGCTGAACTGATGAAAGACGAAAACGCACCATTACATTCTGCGGGCGACAAGATTCTAGAGATTGTTCAATCTGCTGATAAGCTATCGTATTTACTGACTTTAAAATAGTATGCTAAAGATTATGGGTAGATACACATGGCTTTTGCTGGAAGGACCGGGGCTGAGCATGCAAATAATCAAATCCCTTACCGAATTAGATGAAATTCGTAAAATTCCCCATGGGGATATGGTTCCTACAGTCTTTATTCCGGGATTTGGGGCGAGTAATGCTTCTACATACATCATGCGTAGGCTCTTGAACGAGAAGCACCATAACACCATAAAATGGGTTGAGCATAAAAACAATGGGTTTAATCCCATTGCAATACAAAACACCCTTTCTCAAATTAAGCATCTTGCAGATAGTCACGGCACCCCTGTTAATATTGTGGGTCAAAGTTTAGGCGGCTGCTATGCTAGGACTATAGGGAACGAAATACCCGACTATGTAAATGTGATTGTTACATTGGGCTCACCCATTAAAGGCATTGACAAAATCGACCCGCGCAGCGTTGATAAGTACAATACCCTCGTGGGTCTAGCCGACGCCGCTTTCCTGCATCACAGTGAATATTTCCATTCCTTTAGTGTAAATCCGAGTGTTCCGACTACTTCACTATACAGTAAATCGGATGGTGTTGTACATTGGTCACTCTCTGCAATTGATGAAAGTCCATTATCTGAGAATATTGAAATAAACGGAAACCACTTTGGTATGGGGTTCGATATCTCGAATATTTCGGTAATTGGGGATAGAATCAAACAAAGTAAAGAAAATTGGAATAAATTTTACGGCTAAGCAGCATCAGCATTTTTCCCACCTATAAATAATATCGATTAAAAAATATTTTGTAGGAGAAATATGATGAGCAATATTGACAGTAAAATTAATTCGAGACTAGAATCTGAGCGGCGTAAGAAACTATTCGAGGAAGCTGGTCTTGACGGCAGAATGATTGCAAACGCTGGCATTCAAATGACAGACCAGCGATTGATTCAAATAATTGAATCTAAAAAAATAATCGCTAAAGAAGTCGCCCAGAAAAATAGCAGAATCTATAAAACTAAAAAGAGAGTTACTGATTTCTTTTCAGTTAAAACAATTGATCAGGCAGCAGGTAATGCTGTAAATTGGTTTAAGAACATTAAGATCGTCAAAATAATCAATGACTATGACCGTTTTATTGGCACTGTGGATTATCTGAAAGAAGCAGTTGAGGACCATGACAAGAGAATCACGTCCGCAAACCACAAGGCAGCGAGAGCGGCTTGGGATGTGAATTATATTCACCAACCTACTGATGCCATGATTCACAGCTATGTAGAACGGTTAAGACTTGTGAAAGAAACCCCAGATGGCCCACTAGTTATTCGGGGTTTGACCCAAAATCAACTCAAAGAAGAAAAAGAGGCAGAACATTTAAGGGCTGAAGCTGCAAGGGTAAAAAAAGAAGCTGCCGAAGCTGCCGAAGCTGCAAGGGTAAAAAAAGAAGCTGCCGAAGCTGCCGAAGCTGCCGAAGCTGCCGAAGCTGCAAGGGTAAAAAAAGAAGCTGCTGAAGCTGCTAAAGACCCCGAAAACGTCAAAAAAAAGGAGAAGAAGGTGGGAGATTTTGATGGTGTGAAAGAGGTCAAT
>Ga0306906_1000100_pt1 | contig 50730 bp, 65 predicted proteins | sample AntRauTorcE11897_FD_190405 | JGI IMG/M metagenome (GOLD analysis project Ga0306906, IMG submission 190405) | Saline lake microbial communities from Rauer Islands, Antarctica - Metagenome Torckler E11 #897 (v2) (version 2) | ecosystem: Environmental > Aquatic > Non-marine Saline and Alkaline >...
GACAAATCTCTAGTTTTGTATTGTAACACTACATGTATAGTTTTCCCATCCGGAGGAAATGTTGTTCACACATATTTCTATGATCCAAAAAACGGTTTGTACAGTTGATGCTGATAAATCTGAACAACGCCAATTAAGCAACAAGCAACAAGCAACAAGCTTTCAATTACATTGCAGACTTGGGTATTGTTGTATTAACACAGAATTAAGAAAAAAAGGTGTTTTCACTTCTAGGGGAATGCGCAAAAAGACATTTCGAGAGAAGGGTTTAAGTTATGTTTCCGAACTGGCATTACAGAATATTAAAGATGTTGAAGCACACTTAAAGTGGAACCAACAAAACGATATTCGTTTATTTCGATTTTCATCCGGGTTTTTTCCGTGGATGAGTGAATACAAAATAAACGAATTGCCAAATTACGATCAAATGCTTTTTGAAGCTCAGCGCATTGGTCAAAAATACTTTTTTCTAACAGATTGTCCACAACGCCCAACAATGCATCCTGATCATTTCAATGTTTTGGCGTCGAAGAATCCCAGAGTTGTTGAAAAGACAATTAAAGAATTAAATCAACATGCAGAAACTCTTGACATGTTTGGCCTGCCCGCAGGTTATTCGAACCCCATTAACATTCACGTTAATACAACACAGGGCGGCAAAAAGGAATCATTGCAACGTTTTCGAGAGAATTTCAAATATCTTTCCGATAGTTGTCAAAAGCGATTGGTCGTAGAAAACGATGATAAGCCAAAACAATATACTGTAGAAGATCTATATGAGGAATTATATACGAAAATAGATATTCCGATTACATTTGACTATCATCATCACCGGCTGAATCCCGGGAAGCTTAACGAAGAAAAAGCAATTAAACTGGCTTCGAAAACGATCCCTAGCTGGAAAAGGCAACTTGTTCATTATTCTTCGTCCAGAATGTTAAACGAGGATAAAACATCTCGGAGTCAGGCACACGCTGACTATATTCATGAACGAATTAACACATATGACCTATACTTAGATATAGAGTTGGAAGCTAAGGCCAAAGAGCAATCTCTTTTGAAATACAGAAAGGATTATTTGCAAAATGAGACATTGTATGTTTGATCATGAGCGTGCTTGTTACTTCGCGACAAGTGGAAAAACTTACGAGGACATTTATTGGATTGATTTCACGGTTAAGATGGCTGACTGCCAGAAAATAATCATATTCTGGGATCAAGGCCAAATAGAAATGGCGAAATTAGAACAGGACAAATCTCTAGTTTTGTATTGTAACACTACATGTATAGTTTTCCCATCCGGAGGAAATGTTGTTCACACATATTTCTATGATCCAAAAAACGGTTTGTACAGTTGATGCTGATAAATCTGAACAATCTTATGAAACATATTTGTCCGGTATTTGTTTTGGAAGAAATCCTCGAAGTTGGGGAGGTAGAGGAGACTTTGTGATATCTTATCAAGATGAGGTAATAGAATTTACCAATAAATCTAGAAAAATGTACAAATATCTTGTGAAGCCCGGAGACATCGATGAAACAATACCTTAACATGTTACAACATGTGTTAGATAATGGAGAAGAACGCGAAGATAGAACCGGTACTGGAACACTTAGCGTTTTTGGTTATCAAAATGAATATGATTTGCAACAAGGTTTTCCGGCCGTCACAACAAAAAAACTGTATTGGCACGGAGTAGTAACAGAATTACTGTGGTTTTTGACTGGAGATACAAATATTAAATATCTCCAAGATCACAATGTTAATATTTGGAACGAATGGGCAGATGGGAAACGAAATCTGGGCCCCGTGTACGGCAAACAATGGAGAGCATGGCAAACGAAAGAAAGTTGGGTCAATAATTTTTCTTGGGGTACTGCCGAAACGACCGATCAAATTGTTAATGTAATTAAATCCATTAAAGAGAATCCCACGTCTCGTCGACATATCGTCAGTGCATGGAATGTTACTGATTTGTATGAAATGGCGTTACCCCCGTGTCACATCCTGTTTCAATTCTATGTTAGAAAAGGAGAATATTTAGATTGTCAGTTGTACCAGCGCTCCGCAGACGCTTTCTTAGGAGTCCCGTTCAACATTGCGTCATACAGTTTATTAACTTATATGATCGCTCAAATTTGTGACCTAAGACCGGGCCGTTTCATCCATTCATTCGGTGATTTGCATATTTACAAGAATCACTTGGATCAAGTGAATGAACAACTATCAAGAGAACCGAAAGAATTGCCAAAGCTTTGGGCAAATAAAGAAATTGAACGAATCGACGATTTTAAACATGAGGATATCAAATTAATAGACTATGAGTCACATCCGGCCATTTCAGCGCCGATAGCAGTATAAAAGTTTGCCCCTATAGCTTAACGGTAAAGCAGCGTGCTTATATCACGTATTTAGCTCCAGATTAGAGCAAGATCTAGGTTCGAATCCTAGTAGGGGTACTATGTATTAACTAAAAAGGAGAATAATCTCTTGAGTAAAATGGAAGAGAAACGAAACTTAGAGAAGATTGGATACCCTGACCGTTACAAAAAAACCATCAGATACTATGAAAAGTATTCTCTGCGCGCCGAGCGCGCCCGGGTGAAACGAAGGCTAAACGAAATGACAAAACAAACCTCGTTTTATGATTGCGACATTTATAGTAAATCATCTACTAAAAAATTTACACCGTGGGATGTCATTTAACCCTTGACTCTCTGACTCACGTGACTACATTCTAATTGTTCGCCTCCGTATCCCCTGTGGCTTCTAACCACTTGAAAGGGTAACTGGACGCATGCAGGTTCGACTCCTGCCGGGGGTGCTAACTTTAACTTCGGAGAAACAATGAAATACAAGATCAAGATTAAAGACGGGATTCCATACTCAATCTTCGCCGGACAAGAGATTAATCTCAAAACGGTGAAATCTGTTAGCTTTGTTGGCAAAAAAGATTGCCATGTTCGAATCACTTACATGGATGATACAGAAAAGTGTTTATTGGAGGATGAAGTGGAAATGAAATATACCTGAGAATGGTGTATACGCCTCTTTGGCAGAGTTGGTCAATGCGCCGGCCTCATAAGTCGGATATTCTGGTTCGATTCCAGAAAGAGGTATTAAATGTAAATGTATCGTGGAAGACACTGCACATTATATCACAGAATCACACTAAATTCAATTCATATTGAGATTGCTAGTAGAAAAAGTTTTACTATGTTTCGAATTGAAGGAACAAACAATTTACTTATTACGCTAAAGATACCTTTAGACTAAAATACATTCCTTCTATGGACATGAAATATCTAGAAAAAAACTTTAAATCTTAGCAGTATGCGACTATCTTATAATGGTTATTACCTCGGTCTGCTAATCTTGTTCCGAAGACCTCGGTTCACACCCGCGTGGTCGCTTTGAGGAAAAATGAAAAATTCCATTGTTTTTATAAACTGTGGGTCGGTAGCATAAATAGGTAATGCGCTGGACTCTTAATCCGGTAGATGTGGGATCGAGGCCCACCCGACCCTTAACTCACTAGGAGATATCATGAAAATTGTATGTATTTCTGATACTCATTCGAAGCATGAACATATAGATATGCCTGAAGGTGATATTTTAATCCATTCAGGTGATATTTGTTTTGCTAACAAAGGTGACCAACAAAGTGAATTAGTTCATTTGAACAAATTTAATGATTGGCTCGCAACCTTAAATTACAAACACAAGATTGTGATCGCTGGAAATCATGATATGATTCTCGAAGATTCTGGCAAAGAAAAAGCCAAAGAACTTCTGTCTAACGCAATCTACTTGGATCAAGAATTAGTCGAAGTTGAAGGGTTTCGAATCTATGGAGAACCTCGACAACCCGAGTTCTTTGATTGGGGGTTTAATGTCTCAAGAAAAAGAATGAAAGACGTCTGGGAGCTAGTTCCAGAGAATGTTGATATTCTGGTAACTCATGGCCCGCCACATGGTCATGGGGACATCGCCCGGGATATGCATGGCGGCGGCTGGGGGCCCCCTAGAATGATCCGCGCGGGTTGCAAGTACCAACGCGCCTTAATCGACAGTCGATTGGCTGAGGGTGCCTTCAAATTGGTTGTGTGCGGTCATATTCATTCGGGTTACGGTCGGCATGTAGTTGGGCCAACTCAAATTGTGAACGCATCAGTTGTGAATGAAAGATATCATCCGGTAAATAAACCCATTGTCATAGAATTATGAACGAAAGATTTTGTTATGTTGAAACAACGTACAAGAAATACAGTTTGTCTGGTGCACACCGCCCCGACACCATCGGTTTTTTTGGGTTAGCATTTTGTTTGTATGAGAAAGATGCTCCAATATTTAGAGGTTATGCTAACGATACTTGCATACTATTTGATGGTGAATTTTTGGGACGCTATAAAGGAAGATTTAATCATTAACACACACATAACCCCAATGAGGTCCGGTTTTGCACCACATCGGACTATCATTGGGGCAGATTACAGCTTCTTTTAATTTGCTAGCACATTTTGCAGAATATGTGATTTGTTTGTCAATAGGGTACGATCGTAGTTGACATAAACAAGTTGTTTCCCAATAGCCATTGGTTAAACCATCGGGTGTTGGTTGCAATTTAGAATCAACGTTTGGCCCACAACACATAACAAAGATAAATAAGAATAAGAATTTGTTCATTATATAATAACTAGTGAATAGACGGGAATGTGGTCTAATGGTTATGACGCAGGTTTGCAAGTCCTGAGATCGTGGTTCGATCCCACGTTTTCCCTTTGGAGAAAAAAATGCTTGAAAACAATAGATATTGCTACTTTTATATTGATTCTGATCCGTCGCGCAGCCCACTCGCCGAACCTAGTGCTAAAGAATGTTTGTTGTTTGATTTGAACAATCATCGTTGGTCTTCCGAAGAACAGTATATATTTTTTAATATTGCAGGCGATATCTCATTGAAAATGAAAACAACCTGCTTAGACCTGCAATAAATGTAAAATTTACGATTTAATGGAGTAACAATAATGTTTTTTAAAAAAAGAGTAGAAATACAAAAAGAATTTGAAAACCTTGAATTTGCCAAAGGTTTCGCCGCTGGCTTAGAATTTTCTGGTAATCGAGACTTCCGTATAAAAGAAGTTAAAGACGACGATGACAAAATTGTCGTAATTATGGAAAAATTGGAACGTTCAAAGGTTTAAAATGAAGATGAGAGTTAACCCCCCGAATGAGGGCTTTTACTTACCACAGTCGTATTATTTGTGGTATGGTACACAGGCCACATGTTCGGGGTTTTTTTTTATCATGAGACATTGCGTTTTTCGTCACCTACCTTTAGATTACCGAACACCTCGATACCCAGCTAATATTTTAAACTATGATAAGCGTGGTTGGATCACATTCGCCGGCACTGTTCGCTCTGATAAAGATCCCTACGGTTATCAACGGTTTTATCAGGATCGAATCCGCTTCAGTAACAGAACCAATTTAATGAAAGATATGAACAGAAAATGAGTAATAAAAAAGAAGAAATAGATCATCCATCACATTACAACGCTGGCCAATACGAAGCTATCGATGTAATTGAGGATCAAGGTTTTGGAGAAGGATTCTGTTATGGCAACGCTATCAAATACTTACTTAGAGCTAAACACAAAGGTAACGAACTAAAAGATCTCAAAAAAACTCAATGGTATCTGGATCGATTGATACAAAACTTGGAAAAGTAATGAAAAATCAAGATATAAGAATTGACTCGTATTCGAACAATCGAACTTTTAGTATCAAAACGACTCATATGCCAACTCATACTATAGTAACTGCAAAAGGTACTTACGGCAAAGATTCAGAATATAAAACTCGCGAAAGACTACTTGGTGAATTAAAGAAAAAGGTACAAAAACATGAGTAAAATTAAAGAATTAGTCAAAGGTAACACAGTCCAATTTCAACGCGTCGAGTTTGACGAACAGTGTGATGCTTATTGGGAGTTAGAGGAAGCAGGAGACGATTTTGTCTTCACTGAGTGGTTTGATTCAGCCCTACATGGAGAAACGCATTACGTGCCCGTAGAAACGTTCAAGGGGCGGCTTGTGTACTCTGTTGGTGGCTTCGAATTCCCGATTCCATTTCGCGAACTCAAAGGTGGACGTTTCAAAGCAGAAGACAAAGCAATTTACTTTATGCGATGGATCAGAAAGGCTCTGTCACAATGACTCGTAAACGGCATTGTGGAATAGCAATATCCACAAAACACAGAGCCGACCCATACATATCTTTCTTCGGCACGTCACATCATGGCAAAAATCTTGTTATCGATCTCACGCGAAACTCCTGCAACGTTCGCAGAAATATTATATATGGTTTTGACGACCAACGAAAACAATTCGAACATTTTTTTACAAAATATTTTAAGGTATTTGAATGAAGATTTTTCATATAGTTGCTGTTTCTAAAAACAATGTTATTGGAAACAAAGGTTCGATCCCGTGGAAAAACAGTCATGATATGAAAAGGTTTAAAGAACTAACCTTAAACCATGCGGTTTTGATGGGTCGAAAAACATGGGAATCATTACCTAAGAAATATAGACCATTGCTAAACAGATATAATGCAATTTTATCAAGAACGAAAAAGGAGTCTGGTTCCCCTGATTATGACTTTTATACCGATATCGATGCATCTATTCAAGCTTGCAAAGGTAAGGGGTACAGTGAATTATATGTGATTGGTGGTGAAGAAATTTATAGGCAAACAAAAGAGATTGTTGATGAAATCAGAATGACAGTTATCGAGGAATTACATGAAGGAGACGCCTTTTATCCGCAAATTAAAGAAATGGGCCTACCACCGGGCAACACGTTTCGATGCTCGTATATCGAGGATTATGATGGGTACCATTTTAAAGATTATACAAAGGATGTTCCCTTCTAAAAGTGTATCGTTTCCAAGAGTGAAGAGAATTCTTCCCTCACTGGTAGCGAATGATTTAATAACAATTCAACCAATGACCAGTGGTTTCTGGTTTCTATATGATTAGATGGTCAGAAATTGCCGACCAACTTATTCACTGGTCGAACGAAAACACGAAATATTTTTCACAAAGAGCATGTGTTTTTAAACATCACAAATACAACCTAGTTAATATGTTCGTATTTCGTGATTCGGATGGAGTAAAAAATCCTGATATGATCTTCACTGACGTAGAAAACGAAAACATCGTTAGAAAAAATCTATTTAAGCTTTAAATAAATATCAATAAAGTTTTTAGTATCTTCGAATGTTGTACCGAATGTTATTTCGTCAAAAGTAGTAAAATGACTATGTACAACACCGATGAGCCTTCCTTTTTTATCGAATACAGCGCTACCTGAATTCCCCGGAGCAATTCTGAGTGAATATACAGCCATTACATCTTGTGATGAATGCCAATTTTCGTCATATCCATTAAAAATTCCCCTCAATATTGGTACCATATTAAATTTATAAGAGTAGTACCCTTTAGGTGCGCCAACAACGTACACTTCATCACCGCGAATCGGCGCGTTTGGAGCCAATTTGACCGCTGGTCTATGAAAATCTTTCGCAAATACCACACACATATCATCATATGTATTTCTTTTTAAAATCTTCACTTGTGAGGTTTCGCCATCTAATGCACGTACAACATTTTTAAGTGACCCAACGTGACCTTCTAAAGCTAGTTTAATGATTGTTTTCGGAGAAATGGAACACACATGTTCGTTAGTCAATATATAAGATCCACTACTTGTTTCACGAATCACTGCTGCTGAACCAGTGCCTATAACCGTTTCTTTTTTTGTTATCGAATCTACAAAGGTTTGTTCGAATCTTACAAAACTTCTTGTATCAATCTTTTTCGCTGCTGTTGTATGTTTGTATGGGCCTGCCTCCGGTAAGACTGCAATACTATCAGCTTTGATGGTCGTTTTGAGTACACTATTACGATCACTTATGAGGTGTGTGGCACCCCACATAAACATGAAAAGGGTAAAAGTTATTACCGTTATGGACAAAGTTGGGTTATCTTTAAAGTAGAACATCTATTATTCCTCCGCTAAGATTAATTAGCATTCTTGGACGAGTAAACGGTAAAAAAAGAATTATGTGCTCAAATGTGAACGTGTGTAGATAATTAGTATGAATTAATAACCCTTGGAGGTTCTTGTAAATGAGCAAGATTTTGTTTGACACCAACGTTTTAATTGACAATCCTGAATTACTGGAGACTTACGATTTTGATAAAGATGAAGTATTAATACCAATGGCAGTGCTGGAAGAGATCGATCGCCTTAAAAGTAAGAAGGGAATTGCTGGCTACAATGCCCGAAGATTGATTGAAAATTTGTTGGGTTATGAAGAAAACATTGAATATCTCAAGTCAGACAAAAGAGATAGTGTAGACAACATTGTTGTAGATCTTGCTTCGGCTCACGAAGCCGCGTTAATTACACAAGATAAACTGCTTAAAATTAAAGCTAATTCAGCGAAGGTTCTCACATTAGAACCTAATCCATTTCAAGATTCAACACGTGTATACACTGGCCATGAGGAAATATACGCTCATAGTGAAATAATCGATTCGTTGTATAGGGATGGTTATGTGCTGCCGGACGAAATTCCAGAGGATGTAGAATATATCGAAAATAAGTATATTGTATTTAAAAATATTGATGGGACAAAACAATCGGCCATCGGCAGATGTAAAAATCAACGTATCGTTAAAATATTTGCTGATTATGTTGGAAAAAAGAGTGTGTGGGGGTTGAATCCACGTAACATTGAGCAAACCTTGGCTATGGATGCATTGTTGGATCCTGATATCAAAGTGGTATCTTTGGTAGGCATTGCAGGCAGCGGTAAAACACTCCTAGCACTTGCCGCCGGTTTAACTCAAATTTTTGGCAGAGGAAATAGAGAAAAGATATATAGAAAGATGATTGTTGCTCGACCAATTCAAACACTAGGTCAAGATGTAGGTTACCTCCCCGGCGAGTTATCAGAAAAACTAGATCCGTGGTTAGGTCCAATTTATGACAACTTGGAATTTCTCGCCGGAAATAACCCCCAACGTGTAGACGGGTGGTTTGAAAAGCAAAAGATTGAAGTTGAGGCAATTGCCTATATTCGCGGTCGATCGATCAATAACAGTTTTATTTTGATTGACGAGGCACAAAATTTGTCTCCTCATGAAATGAAAACGATCTTAACAAGAGTTGGAAATAACACTAAGATAATCTTAACCGGTGATGTTGAACAGATTGACAATAGAAGCTTATGCGAGTATTCTAATGGTTTAACACACATGGTTCAACGAATGAAAAACTTTAGTGTATTTTCGCACATAACATTAACAAAAGGAGAGCGGTCCGAAGTGGCTTCATTGGCAGCTAAACATTTATGAGCATCAAGTTTGTCAAATATATACAAGAAAACTATTATAAATCAGGTCAGACTAAAATGTTCGGGACTATCCCAATTGTAGTGAAAGACGATTTCGTTGAAGACATTAATATTGAAAATATTAAGGAAAAAGTAGAGTCTCTTTTACCTGCACATTTAGTTAACGGGATAGATATAATCTACATCGGCGAATTTCAAGAGTTGCATGATAAGGAAGTGAATGCATTGTACCTTGATGGAGCTATATATATTACTAATGTTCAAACTTCTGAGCAAGATTTGATCGATGATTTAGTTCATGAAACAGCTCATTTTGTGGAAGAAAAATATACAGCCGATATTTATGGAGATTCAGATATGGAGTGGGAGTTTTTGCGCAAGCGAAAGAAATTAAATTCCATTCTAAGACAGGAAGGTTACCACACACCGGATAACTTTCACAAAGAACTGGAGTATAATCTAAATATTGATAATTTTTTGTATAGAGAAGTGGGATATCCGAAACTTAGAGAATTGACAAATGGGATATTTTTGTCAGCATACTCCATTACAAATGTGAGAGAATATTTTGCCATTGGGTTTGAATATTATTTTCTAAGAGATAAAAATGACGTAGCATCTTGTTGTCCGGGCATATTTAGGATACTACAAAAATTAACCGAGGGATAAAAGATGAATTACAAAATTAAAAAATCAAAACGCGGGGATACTTTAACAGTTGTCGTAACTCTACCGAAGCTAGAAAGTTATGATAAAAGTTACAAGATAGATGCCATGCGTATACTACGTGAATTGGATGAGGTCACTAAAATAGTAAGAATTTTGTCTAATAAAACAGTCGAAGCTTCTGTAGAAGAAGATGTTGTTGTAGAATATGAATATCTTTTGCAAAAAGAAAAGAAAAAGACTACGACTAAAAAGACTACGACTAAAACCAAGAAAGAAGAAACGACGAGTGATGAATGAGTGAAAAATTCAACAAAATACTAAAGTATTGGAATAAATCACAAAAGCGCCCATTCGCAGATAAAACGGTCAAAAAGATATCGTTTTCACAATTCAGCAATTGGACAACCTGTCCACATTTGCATTATTTAATTTCTATAGCTAAGAAGCTGGGGTACCGGGATACTGATTATACAGCTTTTGGATACCCCATGCATGAAGCTCTCCAGTTGATGATGTTATCGAAACAATTGGACGAAGAAATGTCGCCCGAAGAAATTTATAACTTCTTTATCAAACGATATGAAGCCAATATTCAAAAGATTGTTGCAAATGACAATATAAACAAAACAGAATTATCACATGACAAAGTGATAGAATTTGCTACAGCAGCGAAGGCATACCTACCAAAAATCTACGGTTTTATGACTGACACATTTGGTAATTATCAAGTTATCGAGACCGAGCGGTCCATAAAACAATTTCTTGATCATTCGACAGAAAATTATCAATATCAGTTTCGTGGTGAAATCGATTTAGTTCTTGAGAATAATAAAACTCACATTATTGATTGGAAAACTTCCAATCGTGGTTGGAGTGATTGGAAAAAAGAACAAGAAGTGATCGGTGATCAAATTAGGTTTTATGCACACTTTTATTCAAAAGCTACTAATATACCTCTGGAAGACATTGAAGCTCATTATATCATTCTTAATACACAAACAGAAGAAATAGAAAAGTTTACGCCAGAGTTAACTCAGGAAAAGGTAGATGGTATGTTTCAACGTCTTCATTCTATGTTGTTCAATGCCTTTGAGCGTGAATATTATCCAAAGGGTTCATGTGGTTTATATTGCGAGTGTAAAAAATACTATGATAGCTTAACAGAATAACGTAGAAGTGGTATAAATGTCTTATGTGTTAACTTCTTACATAAGACAGGATTATGACTCGACGAGCTTTAAAGAAAAAAAAGAAACAACTACCTAAAAAAAAGATCAAGGTTTTTGCAATCGGTGATCATCCTTTCATGCCTTCTGGCGTAGGACACCAATGCAAAATTATCTACAATGCACTACTGGAATCTGGTGATTTTGAAATCCTCGCTCTTGGCGGTGCAACAAAACATGAAAATTATGCTATGCAGCAATCGCCGGAATACGGTGAAGAATTTCGGATTCTTCCTATTAACGGTTATGGTGAGCCTAATTTAATTCGTTCTATTCTGCATCAAGAAAAACCTGATATACTCTGGTTTATGACTGACCCTCGTTTTTATACGTGGTTGTGGGAAATGGAAGACGAAATCCGAGCGCATATTCCAATGGTTTATTATCACGTGTGGGACAATTACCCATACCCATACTATAACAAAAATTATTATGACTCAACTGACGCAATTATGTGCATTTCAAAATTAACGCATGATATTGTTAAGGAAGTTGGTACAGATAAGATTTATTCTGAATATGTTCCGCATTCTGTTGATTCCAACATCTTTCGTCCGCTCAATGACGCTGAAATGGATGACGTAATGCATAACGGGATTCAACTTCCTGAAGAATTGATGAACAAACCATTTAAAGTTTTTTGGAATAACAGAAACGCGCGAAGAAAGCAATCTGGCTCGCTTGTATACTGGTTCGGTAAATTTGTAGAAAAAGTAGGAAAAGAAAATGCATTATTGATCATGCATACAGACCCACGTGACCCTCACGGTCAGGATTTGGTGAAAGTAATCAAACGATGGGGCTTGGAGAAAAATGTTGTTCTTTCTACACAGAAATATGAGCCACAACATTTGAATGTATTATACAACTTGGCCGATTGTGTTATTTCTGTTTCAGACGCCGAAGGTTGGGGATTATCGATTACTGAGTCCCTTTCATCGGCCACACCAGTCATTGTGACGCTCACAGGCGGCATGCAAGACCAAGTTCGCGACGATGAGGGTGAGTGGTACGGCATCGGCATAGAACCTTCCTCGAAGGCCGTAATTGGCTCTCAGGAGGTGCCATATATTTACGAAGACCGTCTTAACGGAGACGATGTTGTTGACGCACTCATGGAAATGTATAATATGAGTGATGAAGAACGTAAAACATTAGGTCAGAAAGGTCGCGACCGTGCCCTGCGAGATTACAACTTTGAAGGTTTTTGTCAGCAATGGGTTGACATACTGACAAAAGTTCACGAAGACCACTCATCATGGCCAAACAAAAAATATGACACTGCTTGGGAAATAAAGGAAATTGAATGAAACATAGAATACTATTGAAGGGACCGTTCTTGTCGCTTAGTGGATACGGATATCAAGCAAGATTTGCTTTAGAAGCTATTCGCTCACGCGCAGATTTGTTCGACATTTATATTCAAAATGTTGGTTGGGGCCAAACAAGTTGGCTAACTGATGACAAACAACGCCAATGGATTGAAGAAAAGATTCGCAAAACGATCGCGTATTCACAGAGCGGCGGTAAATTTGATGTTAACTTACAGATCACAATTCCTAATGAGATTGAGCAGAATGCCCCAGTAAATATTCTTTACACAGCAGGTATTGAAACAACACAAGTTGCACCAGCTTGGTTGCAGGCTATTCAAAATATTGATAAGATGATTGTTGTATCTAGTCATTCAAAACAGATTTTTGAAAACACTACTTATGAAATTAAAAATCAACATGAACAAACAGTAGGAAATTTAAAATGCGAGACACCGATTGATGTTGTAAACTATTGTGTAGGTGACACGAAGGTTGCAAACCCAAAGCTTAGCTTAGATTATGAATTTAATTTTCTTACTATGGCTCAATGGGGTCCGCGGAAAGACGTGGAAACATTAATCAACTCATTCTTACGAGAATTTTGGAATGAAGAGGTCGGCCTTGTTATTAAAACGTTTATTAAAAACACATCTTTATCAGACCGACGCCGTACACAGCAGCGATTGGAAAATATGATCGCGAATATTGATTTACCGAAAGACGAGAAAAAGTGTAAGGTGCATTTAGTTCACGGAGCTATGTCAAGAGAGGAATTAGATGGATTATATCAAAACCCAAATATTGGAGCCTTTATTACAACTACTCATGGTGAAGGTTTTGGACTTTCTATGTTCGAAAGCGCTTATAATGCTGTTCCGGTTGTAGCCCCGGGTTGGAGCGGCCATATGGACTTTTTATGCATCGGTTCAAACAAGAAATTCACGGATGTGGAATTCCACCTTCAGCCAATTCAGAAAGAAGCTGTTTGGGAAGGGGTGTTACAAGAGGGAGCAATGTGGTCGTATGTAAATCCTAGCGATTTCCGTAAGAAGATTCGCTATGTCTACAATAATCAAGAAGAATGTAACACTCAGGCAAAAGTATTGCAAGAGCACTTATTAGAAAACTTTACACCTGAAAAGAAATATGGCGAGTTTGTTGATTCTGTTTTATCAGTTTTGGACGATTTAAATTTGTCTAACGAAGATATTGATAGCTGGCTAGATGACATGGGTGTAGATTTAATAGAAGCTGATTAATTAAAACCAACAAAGGAAAAAAAATGACTGAACAACGACCACTACCTGAAAATGTCGGTGCCCTGATGCACCCTGTAAATCGCAATTATATCATGTTTTCTACGTTCGATGGTTCAAACGTAGAGAAAGCTGAGTACATTATGGATTTACCTGAGTATCAAGAATGTATCAAGAAACTTGTAACAGTGATGGAATACGAAAATTTTCAAGCTATTGCTGAGGCTGCTTCGGATGATTTTGTTGACCGGAAGCCAATTCACTTGCCACAGACGATTCGCCGTATGGATGACATTCCAGAAGATTTCGCAGATATTATCACGGAGAATTGTGAAACTTATGGCGAAGACACTTATGCAATCCTACGATTTTTTGAATTTCAAACAGACGACGATGGTGAAGCTGCATACTTCCCTGTCCATGTTAATTTGACCAAAGAAGGATTTCAAAATCAAAAGGCTGCGATGGCCCAGGTCCAAGAGGAAGAATAAATGAATTTTGTTTATGTATCTGACTTCTTTTTGGGCGAAACGAATGGTGGCGCTGAACAAAATGACGATGAACTTTTGGCTATTTTAGAGTCACGGGGCCACACTGTTGAAAAGCAAAAGAGCGACAGCGTAACACAAAAATGGTTAGAAGAAAATAAAGATAAAAAGTTTTTGATTTCGAATTTTATTTTCATGTTTAACAGAATGAAAGATAAGATTATCGAGCTGGGCTTGGATTATACGATTATCGAGCACGACCACAAATATCTTGTTACAAGAGATCCATCTTATTATCGAGAAACTGATTATGTTGCTCCCGAAGGTGATCTGAGAAATGTGAATTTTTACAATAATGCCAATGCTATTCTTTGTCAGTCTGCTTTACATGCAGAGATTATCTTTTCTAACTTAAAATTGGACACCATTTTTAATGTCGGTGGTAATTTGTGGAAAAAAGAAACATTAGATTTGCTAGAGACATTGATTGATTCTGCCAAAAAGGAAAATACAGCTTCAATTATGCGTTCAGATACAATACACAAAAACACAAAGGGTGCCATAGAATTTTGTCAGAAAAAAGATATCGATTTTGTTCTGTTGGAACCTCAATCACATGAATCTTTTCTAAAAGAGATGTCTGAGAATGACACATTTGTCTTTTTTCCTCTCACGGTGGAAACATTATCACGCATTGTTGTAGAAGCAAGGATGATGGGTTGCAAAGTGAAGACAAATACTAACATAGGAGCGGCAACAGAACCGTGGTTTCAACTGAACGGAAAGGAGTTGATCGATGCTATGAGGGAAAAGCGGAATTTTATCCCCGAAATGATCGAAAATATCTTTAGCGAGTAATATGATGAAAATAGTTTTAGTAGGTCCGAAGACAAATTCTTCTAATCACTATGATGGCATCGTTTGGAACTATTATCTCCCACTTAAAAGCCTCGGACACGAGGTTTTTTTGTTGAACACTTTGGTAGGAGATAATAATACAAGATTACAAACAATTATAGATGAAAAAGAACCTGATTTAATCTTTACCATTTTAACTGGAGAAGGGATAACGGCAGAACCACTTAGAACCATCAAACATTGCACTGATAATACGGAAATAGTAACTTTTAACCTGTTTTGTGACGATAGTTGGAGATTTGAACAATATTCATCAAAAAAATGTCATAATTTCAACTTTGTCGGAACTACAGAACCCAATTGTCTCGAAAAGTACAAAAATATAGGTTATAACAACGTTATTTTAACTCAATGGCATGCAAACGATGATTTATATAGCATTGAACCGAATAAAAACAAGATTATTGATGTGGCACATATCGGAGCACTCTATCCCGACCGCGAGAAACAGGTTAAGTATCTAAAAGCTAATGACATCGACGTTCAAGTGTTTTCGGGCGTCTCATTCGACCATATGATTGATATTATGTCCCAGTCTTTGATTGTTTTAAGTTTCTCAAGAAATCCTAATGATAAGGAAGGCAAAACACAGATGAAACAGCGTCCTTTTGAGATCGCTGCAACGGGTGCGCTCGCCCTTATCGAATATCACAATGGTATGGAAAATTACTTTGAATCCAACAGAGAAGCAGTGTACTTTGAAAATGAGGCCAGTCTGCTCCTCAAATTAAAAAAACTCCTTGACAGGCCCGCCGTAGCGCTTAACTTATCTAAGCGAGGTCATGAGAAGTACAGAGCGAAACACACTTCTCGCCTAGTTCTAGAAAGTCTTTTGTCACGGATTATGAATGGCGACAATCAATAAACGTCATTGTGTGTTTGAGTATGATAACTTAAACACACTTCTTTATTTAAAGAAGCAAACAGCGGTGACGGGATTCGATAGAATTGTTACCTTTCGTCATCCCAAAGAAATTAAAGTGAAATACAGCTTCTTTTCAGACGGTGTAATGGTATACACTTCGCGTGAAAAGAACGATAAAGAAAAACAAAAGGACTTTAAATGGTAATCAAAGAAGAAACATTTTTTACAATTAAATATCGTGATTTCTTAGACTTCGTGAAGGAAACATTTGATATTTCCGAGGAAGAACTGATTCAATGTAATGGTAACTTTTATGGAAACGCCGCCAAGAACATTATCGTAGAGGTCGCGCTTGATCACGATCACGCGCCTGTAACTAAAATGTATCAACAACTTAATAAATGGGATTCTTTAAAGAACCGTCTGCCCACAAAAGCTTCAGTACAAGAAGTTATGCAGTTTTGTTGCGATACTGGTGATATCAAACCGGGCAAGTATCTTCTCCGTCGAGGGCTAGGATAGCCCCCGTCGACGCAGACTTCAGCCTGCTCGCCGCAACTAGGCCTGTATACAGGAAATACATTTAGTACGAGCGTGTTATCCTAATTTCTATTGCAAATGTATCACGTTTTTCTTGCGAACGCGAACAATAGATGGCGAACATTTTAGTTACAGTAGTTTTATTGCAATCGGCAGAGAGGAAATAGAATTGGTTCATCGATCAGAACCCTCGTTAACTTTGGGTAATTATGTCAGATAAGAAAACAATTTTAGTAAGAGATTACCCAAATTTTGCGGGGTCTTGGATTTATAACGCCTACGCCCGCGCGTGGGAATCTCTGGGATATGACGTAGAAAGGTGGACATCACTTGATGAACATTATGTTGATGGTAAACAACTCATGATTACTACGTCTGACATTATGTTGCATCGCCGCTCAGAGGGTTTTTTAGATTTTCTACACAGATTTGAAAAAGTGTATATGTGGGTTACTCCTACAAAATTTCCACAACCGTGGGCACGTCACCCAAATTTCATCGATTCTGTTGGTCGAAATATTGAATTTGTTAGACAACTTAACGGAATTGAGAATGTTGTAAAGTGGACATTCTGTAATGTAAATAAACGACCAGAGTTTTGGAAAGCATGGGATAAAGTTCATTATGTTCCACTAGCTTACGACCACTTGGGTTACGAAGTAATCGAAGATGAAAAATGGACTTTCGACGCGGCCTATGTTGGGTCATGGGCAGACAACGGATTCAATACGAAAAAGAAAATAATGAAAGTCCATTTTTCCGCATTCAAAAATTCAGATCTCAAATGCGGCTTTTTTATTAACAAGAATTTGACCCATGAACAAGAATGTAAACTGTTATCTAATAGCAAAGTTTGTATTAATATTCATGACGATTACCAGCGTGAACTACACCTCGATACCAATGAAAGAACCTTTAAAACTTTGGGCTTGAACGGTCTCTTGGTTTCTGATACAGTAGGAGAAGTGATTCCCGATTACCCCGGCGTCTGGCAAACAGACTCGCCCGAAGAAATGGTTGCAATGGTAAAACATGTTATTGGCAATCTTGAAGCGATCGATCGTGAGACGACAAAGAAACGCATTCTAGAAAATGACACGTACGTCAATCGATGTAAACAATTAGAAAAACTATAGAAGAGGCGCATTATGTGGGCAAACAATTTGTTTGAAGCTATCATGGTTCTAGGTTCTCTATCAACAGAAGAAAGAGAATATTTACAAGAGAAATTCGATTCATCATATTATTATCTTGAAGAAGACGAGCGATACAGCAGTGAATATGATGAAGTTGATATCAATATGATTGAAAAGACTTTAATGGATAAAGGCGTAATTAAACGTCCTAAAATTGAAAGAGCTTATCGCAGTGTTTGTTTTGAGAAAAGAGTTGATCTTGAAGATCTCTATTATTTTTTAACTTTGATTGAATCTCGCAATGTGGAAAAAATTAGTGGATTTATCAAATGAAAGATTCAAAATTTGACAAATACAAAGAGCTTTTTCAAAAATATTATGATTTATTAGATGAAGGAATGCTTCCTCAATCTTCTGAATTGTCAATTATAAGCAAAAAGCTTGACAAGTTGTGGGATTCATTTGGATACCGAGACTCGGAGATTATGAGGAATTGGTGTCAGTTCGCGTTGACGGAAAGATATGAAGAATCCTAAAATTAGTGTTATTATACCCGTTTATAACGCCAAAAGCTATATACTGGAAGCAATCGAATCCGTTCGCAAACAGGATTACGAGGGCGAAATACAGCTCATGGTTATTGACAATGAATCAACGGATGGAACTTATGAGTTGCTGGTTGATAAAATTGGTGGTCAGTACGACATTATCTTTTTAACTGCCGAAAATAAATATAAATATTCATGGGATGAGCCAACGCGCTTGGGGCTTCAATATATGGAAGGTTCTGAATACTTCATGTTTATGGCCGCTGATGACTTGTTGCAACCAAATTTCATTTCAAATTGTATGAAGATCATCATGAAAGCCCCAGAAAAGATTAAGGCTCTACAAAGTCCTGTTCAATTCTTTGGCGGTTGGAATCATCAACAAAAATATGAATACAAAAATTTAGATGAATTTAAGAAACAGATGTTGCAACGAAGCGTTGTAAACACACCAACAATTATCTGGCACCGATCGTTCTATGACGATGGTTTGATGGAACTTACGGAACCAGAAGAATACTATGGCGCAGATGATTATGCATTATACTGTGCACTCGCCACTCGCGGTCATTTCATTTGGCCCGCACCAAAGTATCTAGGTTACAAATATCGCATTCATGATAATAACGCCTCTTGGGGTATGCACAAAGAATTGGACGGCCCAAATGTCATTGATAAAAAAATTCAAGAACGTTATCGCAAGATTTGGAAAGAAGAAACAACCTGAATCCGCAGCCAGACATTGCGAATATCTCAATCATTATTTTCAACCTGTCCCTACTTGTGTCCAAACGCGCCAAAGGGTGCATCACCGACCAGCAGGACGATCGTACCCTCCGACGCGCGACCTTGCTCATTCTAAAAAATTAATAATGTTCAGAGTAACAAGGGCCAATGGCTTTGTGGCTAATAAAGATGGTTATATTGGCGATTGTAAATTTCTCAAAAAAATTGAAGAAGTTGATTTAGCTTCTGCTTCCGGACTAAAACGACATAAAACAAACAGGAGAAAAAATGAATCTAGCTGATAAAATTGTATCTGTTCTTGTAAAAGATGGAGTTGATCGTTTTTTCATGGTTACCGGTGGCGGTGCCATGTTCTTGAATGATGCCGTTGCGAAGAGTTCTGATGCAAAAGCGACCTTTATGCACCACGAACAGTCATGCGCCATGGCAGCGGTCGCATATGCTCGACAAACAGGGAATCCTTGTTGTTGCATTGTAACGACTGGTTGTGGTGTGACAAACGCAATGACCGGTTTGCTTGACGCATGGCAGGATAGTGTTCCTGTCATTTTCATTTCTGGCGCAGTGGGTGCACAGTATACGACACAGCCTCATATTGCAACAGTTCACGGAGATGCAAAGAAAGTTCGCCATCTGGGTGTACAAGAAGCAAATTGTCAAGATATTGTTACTCCATACACAAAACATTACCAGTTTTTGACTAGACTTAGCGGTCTCGGCGACGGGCTCAGGGAATTATACAGTGGTCGACCCGGCCCTATATGGATTGAAATTCCTCTTGATAGTCAATCTACGCCGGCATCTGAACATGCTTACTACAATACGCCTAATCTAAGACCAAATAGGAGTTATCTTTCTCCTTGGTCTGCAAAAATGCTTCATAAAAGATTGAAATTAGCTCGGAGACCACTCATTCTCGCCGGTGCGGGAATTAGACAAGGCAGAGCAGTTAAATCATTCAATGATTTTATCAAAAAGCATCATATTCCGTTTGTAACAACATACGGCGCAGTTGATATTGCGCAATCAAGAGATGTGCAGCAAAAGAATATTGGCGTTGTCGGAATCAAAGGTTCTCGCGCAGGTAACTTTGCAATGCAAAACTGTGATTTGCTGCTAGTCCTTGGTTCCTCACTATCTACGCCGGTGGTTGGTTACGATTTAAATAAATGGGTACCCGAAGCTAACGTGGTAATCATAGACATCGATAAAGAGGAGCACAAAAAGTATGGTGATTTTGATCAACTTTTTATCGAGATAAGTATCAATTCTTTCTTTAGAGAATTTGATAAAAAAGGAATGTCATTTCGCGATGAATTGAACAAGTGGAGCGCCAAAACGCTGGCTTGGAAATTCAATTGGAAAGTATCTGATGAACCTCGACGCTCCGAAGGTGGTCATGATTTCTACAAATTCATGGGTGCGCTCAATAACACTCTAGCAAACGAAGACGAAAAATATACGGTAATTGGTGATGCAGGGTCGGCTTATTACGTTCCATCACAAATGTTTGAAGCGCCAACGCACAGACTTATTACACCATTGGCACAGGCCGAAATGGGCGCAACAATCCCATATATGGTCGGCGCAGCGCAAGCTGGTGTAAACGTATTGGGCATTACTGGTGATGGTTCTTTTATGACAAATCTTCAGGAACTTCAAGTCATTGAACAGTTGCAGTTACCTGTGGTATTATTTGTTTGGAACAACGATGGGTACTTGTCAATCCGAAATACACAAGAGAATTACTTCGACAATAGATTGTTTGGAACAAATGCCGAATCAGGCCTTAAAATCTCGAATATTGAGAAGATTACGAAAGCATTTAATCTTTCATACTTATGCGTTTCCGCAGAGGATGATCTGAAAGAATCAATGGCTAATGTTTTTCAAGATTTGAAACAGGTGCGCCCACTAGTTGTTGAAGTAATGTGTGCACCTGTGCAGGATGTGTTCCCTACAATTGGAGCGAAAGAAGTCAATGGAGACTTTATTTCTAGACGCTTGGAGGATATGAAACCTTTCATCGATCGTGAAACATTCGCAAAACACATGATTATTGACATGGATCCATCAAGTGAAGAATAAAAGACACTGTTTTGTACATTTGTCGGACATTTCTGAAAGGCGAGCGAAGTTGAATAATGATTATGAAGTTAGAACAATCGAGTTTTATGAGAATTTTAGAGAAAGAAGGTTAAAATTCATAAAATGTAATTATTCGGTTTCTTGTCCTAGTCAATTTAAAGTAAAAATGTACATCCCTAAATATCAATCAGAAAATAGCATATTCGAATGGTGAGGCAAAATGGCTAAGAAAAAAACAATATTAAATCTTCAAAAGATGAAATTTGAAGGACCACAAGTTACTTGGATTACAGCGTATGATTATCCGACAGCTGTCGCCGCCGAACGAGCAGAGGTTGATCTAATTTTGGTAGGCGATAGTGGTGGAATGTGTTTGTTAGGTTACGAAAACACACATCCTGTTACAATGGATGAAATGATCACAATGACCAAAGCTGTCCGCCGCGGCGCCCCTAATACATTTATTATCGGGGACATGCCACAAGGTTCATATGAGGTATGCGCAGAAGACGCTGTACGCAACGCTATGCGCTTCGTTAAAGAATGCGGAGTAGATGCTGTGAAACTTGAAGGATGCCATGAGAAGGTTGTACGCGCGCTCACAAAGGCTGGTATCAACGTTGTCGGCCACTTGGGGTTAACTCCACAGTCAAGTGAAACATTTGGTGGTTACAGAGTGCAAGGAAAGACCGTTGTATCGTTTTGCAGTATTATGGAAGATGCGTATGATTTAGAAAGAGCAGGTATTTGTTTTCTCTTACTAGAAGGTATGCCCACATACTCCGCTGGCAAAGTAAAAGATTTATTGAATATCCCAGTTTACGGAGTTGGAGCAGGAGCGAAACAAGATGGTCAGCTTTTGATTATTTCAGATATTTTAGGAAATTATCCAAACTTTAAACCAAGATTCGCTCACAACTTTGTTAATGATGTGTTAACGTCAGACTTTGTGGAAAGTGGTGAAACAGGTTTTTTGACAATTGCAGAAGAAGCAATTAAGTTGTTTATGTCAGAAGTGAAAAGTGGAGCTTTTCCATATCCTGACAACATTTATCCTCTGGGCAAGGATCAAGTCGAATTTGAAAAAGAAATTGTTCGTCAATGGAAATTATTACATTTCAGGGGAAAAAGCAGAATGGCTAGAGTTTTTCCTGATTTAGTTGCAGGAGGCAAAATTGATTAAGAAAACTATCGAGATTCAATGTAATTCAATTCAATTGCGAGAAGTATTTTTATCATGGTTTGAGGATGAAGGTCATCAACATTTTGAAGATTGGGTGATTAACTATGTGTATGATATTGAAGTTTTAGAATTTGATTTCAAAGATGTTGACCAGTTTATTATCTCAATTGACGAGTAATAATAGTGAATCGTTACAAGGAAGATACGCAATCTGCTATGGTAGTTGTGAGCAAACGTCACACGCGCTCAAAGCGTCGTTGTTTTTTCATGTTTAACAGAGAAAACAAACCTGATGGTGTCAAAAGCATTTTTAAGTTTGTAGAGTTTGTGAGCCAGGATCATATTAAAAGAAACGAAATGTACGATTGTTGGGATGCACAACTTTGCAGCTATCCAATGATGTATTTTGAGTATGATCCAAAGACTGGACCCTGTTCAATACACTATTTTAAAGGGCCCCCCGAGAATAAATACGAATCCCCGAACAGTACGCTGTGGCTTAGTGACAATATTTAGTTTTATATTCCGAGTTTAATATGAACGTCTTAATAACAGGAGCCAGTGGTTTTATCGGCAAGAATATCAAGAAATATCTTGAATCTCTTGATACAGTTAGTCGTATATTTACACCCTCTTCGAAAGAATTAGATTTAACGAACCTTCATTCGGTGCGTAAATATTTTCATCTTCGTAGTGGCCAAATCAATGCCATTGTTCATTGTGCAGCAGTTGGCGGCCGCCGTTTAAATGTGGACGATTCAAGCTGTTTGTACAACAACATTGTTATGCACAGTAATTTGATTCACTGGTTTGATTCTGAGCCTAACACGCGTGTCTTTATTAATATTGGTTCCGGCGCTGAATTCGACCGCTCGAAGGGAATCACGAACGGTCTTCCAAAATTCCTACCGAAAGACTTTTATGGTCTTTCGAAGAGAACTATTACTGACAAACTTTTGGAAGTTAAAGATAATAATAAAAGATATATCAACTTGCGAGCCTTCGGTGTTTTTGGCCCCGGCGAAGAAAAACAACGTTTTGTTCGATCAGCATTAACACGTTACAAAAACAAAAGATCAATTACTATCCACAAAGAAAAAAGAATGGATTTCTTTTATGTCGAGGATATCGCCCGAATAATTGAGACAATTTTGAAAGGATATGGTTCTAAGATTGAAACAATAGATTTATCGTATCCTGATAGAAAACTTTTTCTTGGGGATATAGCGGGAAGTATTAATGCGCTGGATGAACACAATGTGCCTATTAGATATGAATTCAAAAGTATGGATAGAGATTATTTTGGAAGCATATACGAATTAAGTAAAATGATAGCAGAAACCGACCTAAAACTCGTTGGTTTGAATGAAGGAATAAAAGAAACATATGAAATTATACAGCAGGAGCTTGAATGAAGAAGATATTTTTATTGTCACTAGTATTTTTGGTAAGTTGTAGTATTTTTGTTGGTTCACGACACAATATCGGAGCAGCGAAATTTCAATGCAATGCATTTTCTGCATGTCCTGACTTTAACGAAGTTGATCGATTTTTTGCAGAAGAAAAGATTATCTGGGAAACTGAATGTGGGATTCGAGATTTTGATGAAGCAATAAAAAATATACACGGCCGCTTAGAAATACACTTTAGTGAGGATTTAGCAGAAGAAGTTGGTGCGCTAGGGAGATATTGGCCTCGTGAACACATCATTGAAGTACAGTACCCACATCCTAAATGGCTCGGTATTTTGAGACATGAATTAGGATTAGCTATTGCACAGACACAATTAGGTTATGTTGGTGAGGCAAAGAAAATAGAATGGTATCAATGTCATCCAAAACTATGAATGGAGGAAATATGAGCAATTATGTTGAAGAAAGACCTTGGGGTAAATTTGAGATTCTTTATGATGGAGACGACTGTAAAGTTAAGAAAATCACAGTCAATCCCGGTGGAAGATTAAGTTTGCAAAGTCATACACAACGTCAAGAGATTTGGACTGTTGTTTCTGGCCAATTGGGCGTCGATTTAGGCGTTCCCGCCAATGATGAAAAAGGTAATTTTTCATTAGAAAATACAATGGGCATGTTAAAAAAAAGTTATCATACTTTTGATGGTCATTTGCGCATCCCACAAGGGTGGGTGCATCGTGCCTTTAACGTAGGCTCAGAGCCGGCCATATTCATTGAGGTGCAAACCGGCACATACTTCGGTGAAGACGATATTACTCGTTACGAAGATGATTACGGGAGAGTCGAATGAGAAGGAATGACGAATTGTATTTGGAATTTGATTCAATTTCTAAAGAAACTGAAAAGGCATATCGTGTTAGCAAAGATGGTCACGAAGTTTGGTTTCCAAAATCACAAGTTAAACGTAGCCGCCCACCTCACAGGTGTGAAAACCAGATGAATTGGCTCTGCGTTACACAGTGGATTGTGGACCAGAAAACTGCTCAAATTCCAAAAGAATGGAAGTTTTATACTGACTGGGAATTGGTTGGAGATTACCCGGATGATGACATGGATATGGCTTGGTGGGAAATGCAATGACAAATAAATGTGAAAATTGCGATTGTGCAACGGCAACTAGTGAGAAATTCAAAGAAGCAACAGAGAAAATAACAAAAAAATATGGAGCAGTTTTACAGAAACTTGCTGATTCGGAACTTGAAGATAAACGACAAGAAGTTTTAAAGTCTGTTTCTGAATTCATCATGATGAAAAAAGGAAGAGAATCATGGACGGCCGGCGAAGATTGGGTAAAATATTCCGGGCCCCACTTCAATGATGAGGAATATGTTGCAGCCGTTGATTCACTTTTAACTGAATGGCTGATCTTTGGAGAAAAAGCTAGAGAGTTTGAACATAAATTCTCACCATTAATGGGAACAAAGACTGGCGTTCTCACAAACAGTGGATCCTCAGCTAATTTGCTGATGGTTTCATCACTCACAAGTAAGAGAAAAACAAACAAGTGGTACCTTCCTAAAGGAAGTAAAATCATTACCCCAGTCGTTTGTTTTCCTACAACATTGAATCCAATTATTCAGAACGGCTTTGAACCAATATTCGTTGATGTGGAAATTCCTTCTCTTAACATCGATTTGGACAAAGTAGAAAAATTACTGAAGGACACAAAGGCACTCGGTTATGAAATGCCTAAAGCAATTATGTTTGCGCATGTTTTGGGGAATCCTCCTGACATGGACCGTCTTATGGCTCTGTGCGATGAATATGATCTTCTTTTTCTTGAAGATGCATGTGATGCTCTAGGTTCAACTTATGATGGGAAAAAGCTGGGTTCATTTGGACTCATGAGTACATGTTCATTTTTCCCTGCTCATCACATGACAATGGGAGAAGGTGGTTTCATTGCAACGAACGAGCACCGCCTAGACCGTATCCTAAGAGCATTTAGGGATTGGGGTAGGGCATGCTATTGCAATGAGCGTAAACCCGGTGACGTGACCGAGGAGACAGCCTGTGGGGGACGTTTCAACACATGGTTGCCCGGCGCCCCCGATGCCATCTATGATCACCGATATGTTTTTGATGAGATTGGTTATAATATCAAACCATTAGAACATCAAGCTGCAATGGGTTTGGCGCAGATCAAGAAACTACCTGAAATGGAACAAGCCCGCCGCCATAACTTTGATCGTATGAAAAAGATTTTTGAACCATATCAAAAGTACCTTCATCTTCCGGTTGCAACAGAAAAGGCAGATCCGTGTTGGTTTGGGTTTTTATTGACAGTGAAAGATGATGCTCCGTTCACGAAACAAGATCTCGTCGACCACTTAGAGGCAAATAAAATTCAAACTAGATCCTATTTCACCGGGAATGTTCTTGCTCATCCCGGCTACATGCATTTGCATAATTTTAATGCAACCGGTCTTGCTCAAATGTATCCTGTGGCCACAAAAGTAACAAAAGATACGTTCTTTATGGGGACGTTTATCGGTTTAACTGATGATAAGATGCGATATATTTGTACGAAAGTTGACGAATTCTTTGAACCAGTTTTACACGGATAAGAAATGGCTCATTCACCCAAGGATTTGAAAAGACTTGAGAAGGCTAACAAAAACAAAGAGAAAGTGAAAGTTTTAGATTTCGCTGAAAACTACATCGATTATATGCTTTCAATTGGTTGGAGAAACATGATTCTTTCCAAGAAAGTAGATTCGAGCTTGAAAATTGATGTGGCTGGCTTATTTGTAGAACATGAAGACTTGGCAAAACGAATCAAAAATGTATACGAAGTTGCTGGTTGGGATGTAGAATATGGAGAATATTACGCTTATATTAAACTAAAGGAGAAAACATGAAAGAAATAACGAGCACAGGAGAATTTGACGCCGATGTGAAACATTCAGATAAGCCATTATTAGTAGATTTTTATGCCGATTGGTGTGTACCTTGTCAGAGTGTTAGATACCTCTTAGATGATTTTAAAGATGAGATAACAGAAGGCTTTATTCTTGTCAAGGTAAATGTAGATACAGAAGCAAACGCTGAATTATTGAAACGTTTTTACGTTAATTCAATTCCAACATTGGTCCGCGTCGAAAACGGCGCGGAAACAAAAAGGTTTATCGGCCTTCCATCACACAAACAATTTAAGGAGCTAATCGGATGAAAAAGTTAATACTATTAATTGTCGCACTTTTCGCAATGTCGTGTCTTACACATAAAGATATCGCACAAGCAAAAGCTGACATGTACGAACAAATCGTTGAACATCACGAGCAACAACGCACTGAATTATACATCAAAGATCGAGTTAATGATTTCTTACTGTTGTTGCAATTTCAACGAGGATACCCATACGCCAATCTTACTGATGTAAGAATTGTGGAATCACAATCGATCGACCGGTCAATGACACGTTATTTATGCGATGTTGGGATGCAAACATCATTTGCCCCCTTTATGGTGAATAGAATGACAGTTGACGTACTTAATAATTTGTCAGGAATTAGGCAGCTTTCATTTGAGTTGAATCCGTTTGTGGCTCCCGAAGGTGGTGTCAAGGCAAAAGAATGAAAATTGCCGTAATTACAGGATGTTTGGGTTTTCTAGGTAAGCATTTAACACGTCGTGCTCTCAAAAAGGGTTGGCGCGTTTTTGGGATTGATAAAATCAATTATTGTTCCGATTTGGAAATGCTAAATCACTTCGAATCTCAAGAAAGATTTAAGTTTCTTCAGGCCGATATCGCTGATCTTGATAGATTACCCAGATGCGATTATGTTATCAACACGGCAGCCGAATCTCACGTGGCTCATTCTATTGCCGATAGTGAACCTTTTATTGTTGCTAACGTTGATGGAGTTCGCAATCTGCTGGAGTTAATACGAGAGAAACCTGATAATAGTCAGCCGCTTTTAATGCATATTAGCACTGATGAGGTTTATGGAGATATTGATGATGGTTTCTTCACAGAAGAATCATTGCCTAACCCTTCTAATCCTTATTCAGCGTCAAAAGCAGCTGGTGACATGCTTGTCATGGCGTGGGCTAGAACCTACGGTGTAAAATATAACATCATGCGTCCAACGAACTTTTATGGCGTTGGACAGTATCCTGAGAAATTGGTCCCATTGGTAATCGATAATTTGGATAGGGGTATAAAAATTCCTTTGCATAATAGCGGCGAACCGATTCGAACATGGCTTCATGTTGAAGATGCAATAAAAGCAATCTTTACGATCTTAGAAAAGGGTCAACGAAATGAAGTTTATAACTGTTCTGGAGGATATGAACAAAAAAATTGGGAAACAGTTGCTTACATTTTGCAATTATACTGTGACGATTTTGAGTTTGATTCCGCCGAACCATTACTATCAATGAGAAACTATATTGATCTATCTTATGATCGAGAAGGACAAGATATTCGATATGCATTAGACGATGAAAAACTCAGAAAACTTGGCTGGAAACCAGAAAGGATTTTTGAAGAAGAAATTGTAAAGATAGTCAAGTTTCATAAAGGTAAATTCATAGGAGAATTTTAATGTCAAAAGCGGCATGTTGTTTTTATTGGGATGACGAAAAATATGATCAAATAGGCAAAGATGCGATCGATTCTTTTCGAACGTGGCATTCTGATGTTGATATTTATCGTTTTGATAGCAAAATGGAGAGTATCTTTCGGAAGTTATACGATGAGGAATTTGCAGATTTGATGGTTTTTTCTCCCGGTGTATTCAAATATGCTTGCGCGCTGTTTTTGATGGAATATAAGAATTATGATAAAGTTATTTGTTTAGGTGCAGACACAATTACGTGTGCGCGATTAGGTGAATTTCTTGACAATGACGAAGACGGATTTATAACGACATTAGATTATTCTGCTCGTATGTGCCGGAGCACTCACCTTAACGATCATAAAACTTATTTTATGGTAAATGCTGATGTGATCTGCTTTAACGAACCAATCAGTATACGAAAAATTATTCTTAAAACACCATCCTTTAGCCATGGTGACGATGCTATGTTTGAGCAAGGGGCTTTAAACAATGTAATGCTAGGTAAAAGATTTAGAACTAGCATTGCAGACCATCCTGAGAATCGTGTTTATTATAATGTTAGGGGTAAAGGTATAAAACTTATCGATATGCATAAACCAACACAAGAATGGATGAAGAAATGGATTGTTGTTGGTGACAACCTCTTCGCTGGCGATGGTAACCAGATAAAAGTCTGGCATTACTGCGCCGGCTTCGGAAACAAAAGTAAGGAAGAGATTGACGATATCATTTCTTTTTATAGAAACAGTTTTAACGAAGAAACAATTAACTTCTTGAGTAAAATTAACGCTAAATATGTGAGTTCAATATGTTAAAAACAAAACTTTTATCTTATCCTCGTTCGGGCAACACATGGCTTCGATACTGTATCGAGTTTTTGACAAAAAGACCCACTATTGGTGTTTCTGGTTCAAACGCGTTCATCGCGCGCCCCATCGGCGCGCTTTATGATATGGGGGTCGATATGGGGGCAGAACCTATATGCCAAAAAAGTCATGATATCGCAAATTTGACTGGATCGGTTTTGTTTCTTGTTAGAAATTACAAAGAATGTGTTCCGCGTCATCAGCGAACTATAGGTTCGCGTGCCGATACAGATATTTTGTTAAGAGATTATTCCCAAATGATCAAGGAGTTTGATTCTTTTTCTGGCCCCAAGAAAATATTATATTATGAAGATTTAATCAAAGGGAAAAAGTCTTTTTTCAAAGATGTGTTAGATTTTTTCGAATGTGATGATGGCTATTTACAGGAATTCATTTTTGACATAGAAAAACACAGAAATATGTCAATACAATTTTATAATCGTAATGGACAACCGTCTATAACCAAAGGTCAGATGGAAATATTCCATAGTTTTCGACTTGATGATGAGATTTGGGACATAAAAATGAAGAACAACCTAGGTGAAGAATTATACTATAAATATCTGGATAGGTACGAATACAAAAGAGGCGATAATGGATAAATATAAAAACGTATTAGTTCTCGGCGGCACAGGTTTCGTCGGGAAAAATTTGCAAGATATAGAACCCGAATGGGATTATATAGGCACTTGTGGAGGTAAAATTGATTACAGAGTATACGATCATGTACATGCTTTAATCGAACATTACGAACCTGATGCTATCGTTAACCTCGCCGCTACTGTCGGAGGAATCAAATTCAATGACGAGAACAAAATCTCCCAGTATGAGGATAACATTCTTATCAATACAAATATCTTAATGGCCGCGAGAGGATTAAACGTTCCTCGTGTGTTGTCGGCGTTGAGTACATGTGTTTTTCCTAATGCTATGGAATCTTGTTACCCCCTCGATGAATTCGATTTGTTTTATGTTCAAAATGATTTCCATAAGGAATTAGTTTTTACTGAACCATTTGAAGGCCATAAAGGATATGCATGGTCAAAAAGAATGTTGCAAATTCATACTGAATTATGTCGTCAATTAGGATATAATTATTCAACATTTTGTCCATCCAACATATATGGCGTTTATGACAAGATAGGAGAAGATTCACATTTTGTATCAGCATTAATAAACAAAGTTGATAATGCTAAAGATGGTGATACACTGAAGTTTTGGGGAACTGGTCTAGAAAAACGACAGCAATTATATGTTAGAGATTTAGCAGAGATGATTCCAACATTGTTAGAAAAACACGACAGTGATCGACCCGTCATTATCGCTCCAAACGAAAACTTAACAATCAGTGAGATGGTTGGTATAATGGTTGAGATCTCCGGTAAAAATTTAACAGTCGAATTTACCGGACAACGCGCCGGACAAGTGAGAAAAGATTGTGTCAATAGAGGAGGCGCTTTTCAAGACTTATTTGGAGATTATCAATATACATCATTCAGAGATGGTTTAAAGGAAACCTATGAGTGGTTTGTATGAATGGGGGAGGGAGACACTGTATAATAGACGAATGTTTCACTTCCGGCGAGCCTAGAAGAGACCGTCAAGTAATTGGATATCACGGAATTGTATATTCTTTTGATCCAAATAAGCTTAAATTCGCATCAAAAGAATATACCACCCTTTTTCGAAATCAGAATATAATATATAAAAAAACACAATACATAAAAATTAGAGGTCATTCAGTGTCATGAAGTATATTTTTTTATATTTTCAAATTTGGGGTGGTGCCACTGAGGGCCATCATCGTTTTTTTGATTCTCTGGAAGAATTTAAAGAATGGTTAAAAGCAGTAAATTTTCAATGGGATCCGAAATATCAATATAGAATGTTTAAATTAGGCGAAGAAATCGAAATCAAACTTAACGAAGTACCGTTTAAAGGATTAACAAGTGACTGAAAAGCAATACGATATTATTATTCTAAGTGGTGGTTTTGACCCGCCTCATGTTGGGCATATTCGCATGGTGCAAGCTGCCGCCAAGCAAGCAGATTTTGTTTTTGTCGGATGCAACACTGACGACTGGTTAACTCGAAAGAAAGGTTATGTATTCATGTCTCTCGAAGATCGTTCCGAGATTATGAAATCTGTAAAAGGTGTCCATGCAGTTATTCCTTTCTCTGACGATGACGACACTGCCATTCATCTGATTAAAAAAGTTTGCGCTCTGTATGATCCGCGCGGCTTCAAGGTTGCGTTCGGGAATGGCGGCGATCGCAAAGAAGGGAACACACCAGAGCAAAGGTATTGTGAGAATAACAACATCGATATGGTCTGGAATCTCGGCGGCGGCAAAATCCGCTCAAGTTCAGATTTGGTGGAAAGATACAAAAAACAAACAGGAAAAGAATGAAAAAGACAGCTATCATATCAGGTGTAACCGGCCAAGACGGAAGTTATCTAGCTGAAATACTTTTGGAAAAAGGGTATAAAGTTGTAGGTTTAAAACGAAGAACATCCGTTATATCGACAAGTAGGATTGATCATCTTTTTGCAAACCGAGATTTCGAGCTTAGATATTATTCACTCTTTGATCCAACATGTCATTACAAGTTGATTCAAGATTGCCAACCTGATGAAGTATACAACATGGCGGCGCAAAGTCATGTCAAGGTCAGTTTTGAAACGCCACAAGAAACTATGGATTCTATTATTCATGGTTGTTTATATTGGCTGGAAGCAATTCGCACGCTAAAACCTGACACAAAATTTTATCAAGCTTCAAGTAGTGAGATGTTTGGGAGAAACACAACAGTCCCGCTGAATGAAAATTCCGAAATGCTCCCAGCATCACCGTATGCTTGCGCGAAGCTTTGTTCTCATCATTTGGTTCAGAATTATCGAGAATCGTACAACCTATTCGCATGTTCTGGCATTCTGTTTAATCATGAATCCCCTCGACGCGGCGAAACCTTTGTTACAAGAAAGGTGACACAAGCAGTAGCAAATATTAAATTAGGATTACAGGACGTATTAGAACTTGGTAATCTATACGCAAAACGTGATTGGGGTCACGCACGCGACTACATGGAGTGCGTTCACGTTATGTTACAGGCTCCACAAGCCGACGACTACGCTATCGCGACCGGGGAGACGCATACGGTGAAGGAATGGGTAACAGAGGCGTTCAGGGTCGCTCAGATGGGGGCGCTAACGTGGCATGGCACCGGAAAAAGCGAAGTTGCATTCATCGATGGAAAAAAGGTTGTGAAAATTAACCCGAAATACTTCCGTCCACAAGAGGTTCCGGTATTGCTCGGGGATTCTTCGAAGGCTAGAGAAAAACTTGGATGGAAACCGAAAATTAACTTTAATCAATTAGCTAAAATCATGTATCAATATGATTACGGCATGGCTATCGAAAAACAAGGCGGTTATGTCGAAGGAATTTTTTAATGCCTAAAGAAAATAAAGATTTGGTTTTTTCTAGTCATAACTTACTATAAATTTAGAAAAGCAACGTTTCGCGACTTTTCTTTTGTGGAGACGTATTTTCTAGATCGCAAAAATATGGTAAATAAAAGTACACAAGAGTATACTCTCTATGATACAATAATAACTAAGGTTGTTGGTAAAGAGATAACATTGGACAAAATGCCGTCTATCAGTAGTGAATTCATTTTGAAAGCAGTTAGGGAACTTTAAAAAGGAGAAGAAATGTACAAATTATCGACACAAGGTGTGTCAACAATTATGATGTGTTTGCAAGTAGGTATCTTGGAAGAAAAAGACATGACCGAAATTTTTCAAGGGCTTTCATGGTCTGTGAATGATGAAGAAGAATTGGTTTGTCTTAATCCACCGATTGTAAATTTCGCTTCACTCAAAACGGATGAAGAAGAGTAATGGCGATTTATAACTATGAATGCACAAAGTGCAAGAAGGTTTTTGTTGTTCAAAAACTGATGGGTCAGGCCGACCCGGAGACCTGTTGCGATATTGAAAACTTTCAGCACGATCAAAGTGCCGAATTGAAAGATACAATCAGCGCGATAGGTTCTGAAAAAAAGACATTTTGTGAGTATGATGCACCGGTGGTGCGTCTTATGGAAAAACCAGCCGTTAATATGCGTAAAAGCGCCGCTGAATTGGACGGCAAAGACCTTGAATATAGAATTCGAGAGCATCTGGAAGCTGCTCAAGAAGGTGTCAAGAAGGATAAAAAATCTGGAATCGGAATTGATTTTGGAGAACTAGAGGATAAATTTAAGAAATGAATACTACCATGATTGTAAGCTTAATTGTTTCATTCTTTTTCAGTTTTTCAGTATTGCTGAATTTAGTTTTAGTTTGTGTTTGCGGATTATCTATATGGTATGTGCGCAAATCTATAGCATCCACTCAGCAGTTAGAACTTGAATTAGTAGAGGCAAGTTCAAAGCTGTTTATTAGTGAAAGTATCGAAGAAATTATCAATTATATTCTTGAATTGGAAGAATTGTTGTTTGAAGTTTCTGAATTACAAGTATATAGTCAAGAGCCTGTAGTACAACAATTATCAGAACAGGTTCAAAAAACATTAGAAGGAATCCGTAATTCTGTGGTTGCACAAGAATACGAAAAAGCCCTAGAAGATATAAATGAGCGATAAAAAGAATTATTATTTTACCAAGGTTCATGAAAACGCAATTGTCAAATTTGCACAATCAGATGATTTTGACGAACGTGAGGAATTATATAGAGGTTTTATCGAGCCCGTGTTTGACGAGTTGGTTGACAAGATCGTATACACATATAAATTCACTGAACTACCCAACATTGATTATCTCAAAAAAGATTGTAAAAACTGGCTCGTCACAGTTTTAAACAAATTCGATCCTGATAATGGCTCGAAAGCCTTCAGTTATTTTACTATTGTTGTTAAGAACTGGTTCATTCAAAAAACCAAGAAACGTAGTAAAAAACTTAGGAAGGAAACTTCATACGAAGAAGAAATTAATAAGTATGATAAAGATTTATTTGTCTTTGAACCAAAGTATGACAAAGAACGAGAACAACGCGAATTTTTAGAGAACTTTTACGGTGAACTCGACGATTGGGTGGACGGCCGTCTGGGACGTTTGCTCGGCAAGAATGATTTTGTTGTTATTGATGCAGTAAAGGAACTATTTGAATCCCGCGATGAATTGGAAATTCTCAACAAGAAAGCAATATACTTCTATTTACGAGAAATCACTGGCTTGAACACAAAACAAATTACGAGATCATTGAAAAAGATAAGACCACGATATAGTAAGTTTAGGAGAAAGTGGGAAGATGGCGAAATTTGATCCCGATGAGGCATTGACAAGGGTTATAAAATCAATTAAAGATGATTTAGGTGTTATTGACACGACCATTGAAGAATTGTTAAATGAAGCAATTTCAAAGAAAGGTATTGCAGCAGGAACAAAAATACATGATGTTACACCTCCCCTCACAAAACTATTATCCACGAAACAGAAGAACATTGATCAACTACTGAAAATAATTAGTTCACAAAAAAAGACAATCGACCCCGAAGAAGAAGTACAATTAGATTTAGAAACTATGTATTCTGAATTTGAACACGACTAAGAAGAGTGAGGCGCTTATGATATGGCAGACACAAAATGGAAATATGGAGCGCTAAACGCTATAGAATATGACAAATTCGCAAGACGCCTAGAAGTAAATTCGAACAATTCCCTAGCATACATCCGTGATGCAGTTCGAACTTCCCTTTTTGAAAAGAATCTAGATTTAACCGGTGAATTTCACGGTATAGTTCTACAAAAAATTCCTGATACGCAATTTGGTAACGTAAGTGACAGTTTGTCATTTTATGACAGCATCATGGGTTATTTTGATTCGGAAAGTAAATCTACAGATAAAAAAGAAATAATAAGAGTGAAAGTAAGAGTCCCTGAGTTAGATGCAATGATACCGGAACCTGATTCGTTAAACGATTCAAAACAAATCGGTATGCATCAAACATTTCGAGCACTCGTTTCAGACGAAGTACCTAGTACATTAGAATGGGGACAGCCAGTTATTGTTTCACTTTACACTAGTGCAGGTGTATTTGAACCGACAATTAAGAAAACAATTACTGGCGCAAATAGAGTGGTATCTCAAGGGCCTAGGATTTCACCAGCGGCCGCCTATGGTGACAGTTTTGTTGGACCGATCCCACCGGGCGATCCCGGTTGGTTGCCTGCTAATCACGTAAGTAAAACAACGGTTGAAGTATCTCCCGGCGTTGCATATAAGCCAAACCGAGTAAGGGTTCACGAAGGAATAACGCCGTTGCCACCAGCGAGTTCATTGTTGGTGCCCGTCGCATCCCGACCCGGCTATCGTCAGCAAAAAATACATACTCTAGTAAAACAAAGATTTGATGCAATGGCTACTGCCATATCTAATGCAATCGGGGCACAGCTATATGTTCAATCAGGTTGGCGAAAACATGCATGGAATTCTAGATCAGAATATGAAAGTGCAATGATTGAGAGGTATGGTTCGGTAGAGGAGGGGGAACTCTTAAAAGCTTATGTGTCTCCTCATGAAACCGGTCTAGCGGTTGACTTTTATATAGCTGCAACAAACAGTAATGAGGTAGATATCGCGCCTTCACAACGAGGAAAACCGAAATACGGTAGTAACACGCTGGCACAACAAAAGCAGACCAAAGCATTTAAATGGTTGAAAGAAAATGCACATCGTTTTGGTTTTACACCATATAGAAAAGAAGCGTGGCACTGGGAAGTATTATTACCTATTGAATCTTGGAAAACAGGGCGTGAAAGAACGGAAGAATATGATGTATCTGACTATAACACAAGAATTACAGAGAAGTCAGTTGCAAATGGCAAAGTAACATCTAATCGAGACTTTACTTTTGAATAAAAAATCCAAAGATCTTAAAAATTCTAGTATAAAAACTATTGAAACAATTTCTAATTCTAGAGAATATCAAGAGTTTGATATCAACAGAGGATTTTCCAACACTTCTCTGTTGGAGCCGTTGCCAAAATATATACATAGTGGCTGTGAAAGAGTATTCGAAGGAGAAAATAATACTTATATTATATTGGGTCGTGACCGCCCATCGTCTCGGGCATCAGGTTATGGTGGTAGAGGAGATACACAGGCAGGGGCCATTGATATTGTAACTGGTTTGATGGGTCGTCATGTTGCCGCCACCGATGATGAAAATCAAGAACTTTTTGTTGATAAGAATTTTCGTGACGATGCATCAAGAATCTATTTGTCACAAAAGAGTGACATTGACCGCTACTTAAACTTAGCAACAGGACGAGTTGGCAACTCCACGGCCCGCGCCTCAATAGCGATCAAATCAGACGCGGTACGAATCGTCGGCCGCGAAGGAATAAAATTAGTTACGAAGACTGATACTCACAATTCACAAGGCGGGAAGATTGATTCAGTTTATGGTATTGACTTGATCGCCGGTAATAACGATGAAGACCTCCAGCCTATGTTAAAAGGTGATAATACCGTAGAAGCTTTGGATCGCATTGTTGAACACATAAAAACATTGACTGGTGTGGTTGAGACTTTACTTGGCAACCAAATGAAGATGAACACTGTTCTAACCAGTCACGTGCATATAGGTAATTTAGGATATCCTACAACACCATCAATAGAAACGGCTGTAGCAGGCGTGACAACGACTATATCACATGTTGCACAAGATATGTTACAGATTCCGCTCTATCGAACTAATTTAGAAATGTTTAAGATGAACTATCTTAATCCAATTGGTTCAAAATACATTAACAGCAGGCACAATAACACAAATTAATATGGTTAACTTTGATTGGACAAAAATAGAACGACCGCGCTTTGATGACGGAAAAATCTTTTGGGCTTATGAAGTTGTCAACCTAAACAGCGCAACAATTTCTCAAGATCAAAAGAATAGTTTTATCGAATCTGGCCTGATGGAATTATTGGATTATTACGGTAAAACGCCTCCCTCTAGTATGAGGCGCTTAACTACAGTGTCAGATCGTTTTTACGAGATATACTTTAATCCCTCATCCGCATGCTATTCGGCGAAAGTTTTGATAGCTATTCGAAAAGACGATTTAGACGCTCTTTCGGATCGTGGTTATAACACTGCTGCCCTTCAAATAGTCAATACTACGGTAAAAGAGTTTGAAGACAATGTTAACTCAATAACACAGTTTTTAGACCAAGCTAAATTATATACAGAATTACAAGATGAATATCTTCATATTGACGGTTTCATTCAACGTTTAACGAATCCAATTAAAGAATTCAAAACATATCCCGGTTCGATATCAGATCGAGCTTTGGAAAATGATGTGTTATATCTACCACAAAGTCAACAATCATTAAAAATTCTATACAACAATGATAACCAGTTTGTTGGAGTTGTTTTAGATAATGAATCGTTAATTGTTGGTTTCGATGGTGCGTATAACAGACGAAGAATTTCATTTAATAGCAAATTCGCAAACAATTTCGTTTTACAACATCAGAACGCATCTGCCGACGCCCGCGCCCGCGTCTCTTCACGTGCCCGTGATGACTGGCAACAATACTTTTTTGATTATATCAAATATGGAGATGTCTCTTTTGCTCCGTCGGATACTAATAATATTAAGTTCAAAGATGTTGCATTGGGTACGGCAAAAGCAGTATACGAATCATCTGATTTACCATATCTTATTAATAGCAAAAGAAACTTCGTTATATCAGAAATAGATAGATTCAAAAGTATACCTGAAAATGCATTTACTTTAAAATGCAGCCCTCTTACAGCGGGTGAAATAAAAGACGAAGCTTATCGAATTGCGAAGATTAGATCTAAAAAAGATGCAGAAGACGCAATCTTGGGTAGTAATTTGTACAGAGCTACACTTAGAGATTTTGATGTTGTAGATTATGTTGGAGATGCTATCTTCGATGATCTGGACAATTTGTTAGGCTCTGCTCCAACCAGCATCGAAGGCGCATTTACAAATGTTTTAAATTATGTTGGTGTAGATACATTGGTTAATGCAGCGCTTCGATGTCTTTTGGTGCAAGGTGAAGTTCCTGAACTGTGGAAAATATGTATCGATATATATAAACCCCCTACGATCAAGTTTCCTGATGGTATAAAAATCCCAAACCTTTTCGATTTTATATCGAAATTGATTGTTAAGGTACTGCTATTGGCGCTTCAAGCAGTGTTATTGGCAATTTTAAAGCTTATTTTACAAAAGTTGCGAGATTGTATTAACGGTACTTTGGAAGATTTCAATGAAAGAAAGACGGCATCTGACTATTTTGGAGATGGCTTGTCTGATGCTGATGCGTATATTGCAGAGAAAGTTTTCGGAAATGCTGACTCATTGGGAGCGGCTGGCCCATTGACCGGCGACGACGCAGGTAATTTGTTAGATGACATAGCTAATGCTTTGACACCTCAAGAATTCTGCGCGCTAATCACAGGATCGGCATCAGATGAAGTATACAAAATCGTACTATGTCTAATAGCAACGCGTTACCCAACCATTTATGAGAGTGTTAATACATTTGAGAAAATCCAAGCTGTATTTGAGGCGTTGTCGGGTCTACTCAACACTGATGCCTGCGTTATAAAAAATGTGATTCCAATTCCCGCGGATGCTAGCTTGTGTCTCACGAGTGATCACCAAACCCTACGCAAAAATCTGTTGCAAGATAAATTTAGTGATATTAACGAAGCCACTTTACAAGAGCAGTTAGACGCAGCAGAAGATCGTCGACAACATGAAATGAATACATTAAAAAGTCTTCTAGAATCAGATTCGCCTTTTGAAGATGCATTATTGGATGGCCAAAGCATGGAAGATTATATTCAAGATTTGATTCCGTGCGCGAAAGACAACGAACCGATGAAACATATTATTAAGATGTCAATTGATACTACACTTAATCCTATGTCAACCTTTTTTAATCAAGCTATGTTAAACAAAGATCTTGGTTTTCAAAGATCAATGATGAATCCCGAGAGAGAAGAGATACGAAATGAGATGAATAATTCCGGGTTTATCGATATTAAAGAAAACGGATTCGATTTGTCGGGTGGAGCGTCTGGCGTAAGATATCGGTTTTTGGGAAATAGTGTAGAAACCGGTATATTTGCAGATCAAATTGAAGTTACGAAAACTGATAATCTTCCCGCAGAAGCAGTTCAAAATTCTATCTCAAATGTTAGAAAACAATTGATGCTGGATTTGTTCGAGGATCCTATCAACATTTCTGAATATGACGATATTATGCGAATAATGATTGAATCAATAATAGATGATATTACACGGTCAAGTTTTAATACAGTAAATTCAGAACAAATAGCTGGCATATTTGGAAATATAGTCACAGATGACGGCAAATCTCTTCTATACGAAAACTGTTGGGTCAATTCTGAAAGCGTTCGGAAAGGAATGTTGGAACTATATTTGGACGAAGATTGTAAAAAGAAAGATTCAAAATTATATGATAAAGTTTTGCTAGCAGGAATGGTTAGGTTGTATATCCGGACATTGATGGTGGAGTATTATTTCAAAAACTATGCTATTGTATCCCAGTTTTTCTCAGAGGATTTTCAAGATTCCTTTATAAAAGACTTCTTGTCACAAAAAGTGGGTTTTCTTCTTTCGACGATTGATGCAAATGATTATATAGAAGATTTAGATTCCCTTATTAGCGAACAAATGAATTCGGTTTTTGTAGCTTTTAGAGGTTACTTCCAAGGATTCCTTAATCCTGACATGGATCTTGATGGTAACAATATTAAAAATTACTTTTTTGACAAATTGCAGGTTTTTCAGAGCGACCCAGATATTATAGATTCTAAGATGTTTTATCTTAAAATAGATCAGCAAAATGACACCTCGATATCGGGTCTAAACCAAGTAACTATGAAATTATCATTAAAGTATATAACAGTCCCCGGCCAATTCCCTAGTAGTATCACATTCGAATCGGCGCAGCGAACTGTTAATTTAATAGATTTTGATCTAGATGCTTTTCAAAGTGTTTTGGAAGATTTGACAGAAACGCTGAAACAACGTCGCAAAACTGAGTTATTGTTTGATTTTGCTTTTCCTACAAAGGATGCTCTCGCCGCCCTGAGTTTATTTATTTTCATAAGAATACGAAATAATCTATTCGATCAACTATTTAATCTGAATAAAAATGTGATCGTTAACATTGAAAATATTGATGATTTCACTTTTGAAAACAAAGACTTTCAAGAGTCTGCGACAAAAGACAATATTAAATCATTAAAGAAAGACGATCGAAAAAGCAGTATTGAGAGGATACTTAACTAATGTCAGGACTAGCACCACGCTTACCACTAACGATAGACGAGACAGATGGCGCATATTCATTGATCAAAGAATATGTAACTCTTGTTAAACAAAATTTTAAGATGTTAATGTTAACATCGCCCGGTGAAAAGATAATGAATCCCAATTACGGCGTAGGCTTGAAACGATATTTGTTTGAAAATATGATATCCCAAGGTGGGACACAATCAAACGTAAAAGCAAGAATATACTCACAAGTTGAAAGATATATGTCATATTTGGATATCAAGTTTATCGATTTTGTGCAACCTGATAATTCTCCAAATACATTAGAAGTTTATATAGAATATAATATAGTACCACTTAATGTGGACAATGTTTTTGACGTTACACTGGATTTAGCTACTATATTTTAAGAGGATTAGAACGTGTCCAAGAAAAGACCACCAATTAACTATACAAGTCGGGAATTCGATACAATCTTGCAAGATCTGTTATCGCATTCTAAAAGGTATTATGCTGATACATTCAGGGATTTTTCTGAAAACAGTTTTGGATTACAAGTTCTAGAATCAGTGTCTTACATTGGTGACCAATTATCATTTTACTTGGATTACGCCTCATCAGAAGCATTTCAAGATACGGCAATTGAATATAATAATGTTGTCCGTCACGCGAGAGATAAGGGATTCAAGATCAATACGAACCCCTCATCATTCGGGTTTTTAACATTTTATATCTTAGTTCCTGCTCTGTCTACTGGTCTCGGTCCTAATTATCGGTATGCTCCAACACTTCGACGTGGAAGTCAATTCTCTACAACCGGTGGTAACTTATTCTTATTGATGGAAGATCTGGATTTTGCTAATAGTGATAATGAGGTAGTCATCGCGCGAGTTAATGAAGTTACAGGTGTGCCTACATATTACGCCATTAAAGTTAAAGGTCGAGCTATCTCTGGCGAGTTGCAGCAAGTAACAAAAACCGTGGGTAGCTTTCAAAAGTTTCTTAAACTCCCGATTGGAGATGAGCGAGTTTCGGAGGTTATTTCGGTTTTTGACAACGAAGGACATGAATATTTTGAGGTTCCTTTTTTGGCACAAGATATTGTGTACAGAGCAATCGCGAATAGAGATAGTAATAAATCTAGTGTGCCAAGAATTTTGAAACCTACGCCCGTCCCACGTCGTTTTGTGGTAGAAAGAGAGTTAGGTAATACATTCTTGCAGTTTGGTTCCGGCACTGACTCTTCCATTTCTGCTGTCGATGTTCTTGATCCGTCTAACACTACATTACAAATCAACGGGAAAAATTATCTGTCTTCTACATCATTCGACCCCACAAAGTTGATTGAATCAGACAAAATGGGAATCGCGCCTGCAAATACTCAATTGACAATCATTTTAAGAAAGAATACAGCTAGCAATGTGAATGCCTCCGTTGATACAATTACGAGAACAGTGAAAACAAACTTTAAGTTTTCCGAACCAGCTTCGCTCCAAGATTCGGAAATGAGTTTTATTGTGAGTTCTTTGGAAGTTACTAATGAAGAACGTTTCGTTGGCGACGTTTCTATACCAACTGTAGACGAAATCAAAATGCGCTCAAAAAGTTATTTTGCAACACAAGATCGCGCCGTCTCAACGGAAGATTATAAAGCTATGGTGTATGCTATGCCTCCAGAATTCGGAGCCGTTAAACGCGTCAACCTATACCGAGACACTGATGCATTTCGAAGAAACCTCAATTTATACATTGTTTCGGAAAATGCAGATGGAGAATTGACAGAACCTAACTCCACATTAAAAACAAATTTGAGATCGTGGGTAGGTACCCATAAGATGATTAATGATTCGGTAGATATTTTGGATGCCAGAATTGTTAACTTCGGCATAGACTTTGAAATCGTGGCCGAACAAGAGAAAAATAAACATGATGTATTGGCTAATGCAATCTCTGTCTTACAAGATATGTTTTTTAATAAAATGGATATCGGTGAGTCAATACTAATTTCTAAAATTTACAACAAATTGAACGAAGCAGATGGTGTAGAAGATGTTGTGGATGTTCGCGTAGTTCCTAAAATTGGAACAAATTATGCTACAACAAGATACAATTTTGATAAACATTTATCACCGGACGGTCGCGTGATAGAAGGGTACCAAAATCTAATTTTCGAACTGAAATATCCATTTACTGATATCAAAGGAACAGTGCTGTGATTAAACGTTATGTCGCCTCGAAAGATACAACAATAACAAATGCCTTTAAATCCGGGTTTTTGCAGGGTCGAGCTACCGGTTCCAACACTGGTCGAGCTGATTCACTTGAGGTATTCGTATTATATGACAACCACCCTACGGCATCAGCGGCAACAATCGAAAAATCAAGAATTTTAGTAGATTTTCCAATTTCGACGATAGCAGCAGATCGAACAAATGGTGATATTCCTGTAAGTGGAAACGTGAACTTTTATCTGTATCTTGGAAATGTAAATCATCATGAAACATTGCCTTCAAATATGGTGTTAGAAATAGCAGCAGTATCACAGAGTTGGGATGAAGGCCATGGAAAAGACTTAGATAATTATAAAGACCCGGGAATAGGTTCTCTTGGATTAGGAGCGAATTGGTTAAATGCATCAAGTGCTTCTGCTGGACCGGTCTCTTGGACCATTCAGGGAGGAGATTTTTTGACTGGTTCTTCGGATCCGGTCTTTTCGTATACAATCGTAACTGGCCCAGAAGATGTCAGTATTGATGTAACTCCTCTGGTGGAACATTGGTTAGCCGAAACAATTGATAGAAATGGATTGGCCGTGTATGTTACAGGTTCTCAAGAAAATCAGTCATCATCTTCTATATCTTATTATACTAAGAAATTTTCAGCTAGAAATTCTGAATATTTTTTCAATCGCCCTTTGCTAGAAGCAAAATGGGATGACAGCAAAAAAGATCAAAGAAATACGTTCTTGCCATCAGCTTCTAATTTGTCGTCTAATGACAACCTGAACACAGTATATTTTTATAACTATGTTCGTGGACAATTAACAAATATCCCCGGAACAACGGATAACTTGTTATACGTGAGACCGTACGAGAGCGCCTCTAACGGATCCGAACTCACGACCGCAGTGTCATCCCCGATCACCGGAGGATTGGTTGAGACTGGCGTGTACTCGGCCTCAATGGCCGTTCAAGTCAGTGCATCAACATTCTATGACAGATGGTACACAACAACCTCTGGTTCAACGGCAGTTCACACGGGAACAGTATGCGTTCTTTCAACACATTATCCTTCGAACGTTGCGACACAAAATCAGTATGAGGTGAATGTTACGAATCTTAAAAGTAGATATTCTATCGATGAAGAACCTAGATTTAGAGTATATTCTCGTTTAAGAGGTTGGAGTCCTACAATTTATAATGTAGCAATTCAACAACCAATATTAAATATTGTTGAAGATATGTATTGGCAGGTTCGCCGATTGTCGGATAATTGTGAAGTAATACCGTTCGGTACCGGCTCATTGCAAGAAACGAGAGTTTCATATGATATATCTGGTTCCTATTTTGATTTAGATATGGCGATGTTAGAACCACATTACACATATCAATTGGAATTTGCCATCAAGGAAGGTTCTCAATATGTTGAACATCCAAATAAATTTAAATTCAAAGTTGTGAATGAATACTAATGAGTATTAAAAACCTATTTGCCAATAACAAGGCATTAACATCCGAAAAATTACAAGATTCTACGCTGGATTACGAAGATTCAGAGTATAATTATGTACATGTTACTGAGCGAGAGAAATTTGAACCGTATGTGGACTATTCAGACCCACGTAATTTTTGTTTCTATGGCTTAGCTTCGATGTATTATGAGGATGCATTCAATAGAATTTCCAATTCTTATCCTTATGACGGCTCAACAACTGAGAAAAAGTTATGGCATCTTAGTTCATCAAATTTTGATAACTATATATTTGAAGATGTTTATCCAAGAACAACAGGGTATATTCATCTTGGTCTGGGAATTGATGAGGGATCGACAGCAACATACAATTCTAAGAATTATGCGTCGGCTTCGAGCCCTGAATACATCAATGTAAGACAACTGATGAACACCGGATCATATTATGATGGAGGAATGTCTTCACTAAAGACTGGTTTTTCTGGATCTAATAAGTATAAAGTAGGCAAAAACCGCGACTCGAATTTAGAGTTTAATCTCAATGACGGAATTACTTTAGAGTTTTGGTTTAAGCATGGTGCACAAATTGTATCACCAACTGAAACATTGTTCGACCTCTGGAATGGTGAAACATCAGGCACATTCGCTGAAGCTAACGCCGATTATGGTCGCTTTACTTTAGAAACAACCGGTTCTATTTCTGGAACAGTTAACTTCCTATTAACAGCACAATCTGGTACAACTGGAATATATCAGACTTCGGCTGGCTCATCGACAGATATACAAAATTGGCATCATTATGCTCTCCGCGCGCACAATACGGGCTCGGATCTCCGATATGAATTATATATTGATGGTGAGCTTAATAGTACACAGACGGCTACTAGTCAAGCAATTAACAATGTAACTGGTTCGCTTAAAGCTACAATTGGTGCTTTACAAGAATCACCATCTGGTTCAACAAATCTAGGATTAGGTTGGGGATCTATTTCAGGTTCTTTAGATGAGTTCAGATTTTGGAAAAACAAAAGAACACATCAAGATATAGGAAGATTCTATTTCACCAATATTGAAGCCGGAACAAACAAATATGATGCTGAAACAAATCTAGGATTTTATTACAAGTTTAATGAAGGCGTGACACAACGACCAACTATTGATTCTATTGTATTGGATTATTCGGGCCGCACAACGAATGGCGATTGGGTCAATTATGTTTCTGGTTCTAGAAACACAGGTTCCGCTATTGTATCAGCATCCGCAGCCGAACAAGAATTTCAAGACCCAATTATCTGGAATTTTCATCCGACAGTTGAAGCTTCAAAAACATTCCACATTCAAAGTGGCTCATCATATGATTTCCAGAACAATGCATCACTGTTCAATTCAATACCAAATTGGATTTTGGAAGAAGATCAAGGTCAATGGAAAAAGTTGTCGCAAATTGTTGGTTCATATTTTGACAATGTGCAATTACTAACGAAAGAAGTTCCAAAATTAAGAAATATTCAATACACTTCTGGTAGTGATAAACCGTACACATTAGCTCCGAATTTGTTATCAAATATTGGTGTTGATCCGGTCAATTTGTTTAACGATGCCAGTCGACTAGAATTATTATACAATCGTGATGAAGATCGAGAATTCGAAGAAACGTTATCCGACATTAAGAATAAGATTTTCTTAAATATTTATAACAATATTGCCGACCTTTATAAACAAAAAGGTACAATTAAAGCGCTTCGAAACGTTTTTCATTGTTTTGGTATCGATGAAAATCTAATCAACATTAATGTTTATGCTGATAACCAGAAATATGATATTCGCAAAACATATCGTATTGAATCTATAAAGAAGAAATTTGTTGATTTTAACAATATTGACAGATTTAACGCTACCATTTTTCAACAAACGAGTTCTGCAAATCCGTATTCTACCGGATATATCTATGGTTCTGGAGTAAATAAGCAAGAAAAATCTGTACCTATTACTATAGAATCATTGGTATTGTTTCCGAAGAAACCTGACCGAAGTTTGAATTCGTGGGCATCTTCTAGTTTTACACGATTAACTTCATCATTGTTTGGTTTTCATACACCAATTACGGGATCAGACATTGACGATACCGCATGGGAAACCGGATCAATTGCAGACATGCAAGTATATGCTGTCAGGGATTTACAAGAATCAGACAATATTCGTTTCGTTCTTCGATCTTCAACCGAGGGGAACCCTTTACCAACGCTAACTTCATCTTTCTTTGAAGAAGTATACGATAATCAAAAATGGAATGTTGCTGTTCGTGTTTCTCCTTCAAAACGGGAAAATGCCGGCCTCGCGCTTGGGGCCACATCTGGTTCAAACACATATAACGTGGAATTTTATGGTGTTTCAACAGTGTTAGGCGCAGTTCTAAACGAATTCAGTGTTACAGGTACAATGGATTATGACAACGGAAGTGCTTTCGTTTCGGCTCCCAAAAGAATGTATGCCGGTGCATATAAAACTAATTTCACTGGTTCGACGATTCAATCGAGTGATGTAAAAATTGGATCATTGCGTTACTGGAATACATATCTCACAGATACTACAATCAAAGAACATAACATTGATCCTGAGAATTACGGAAATAATGCTTCGTTTACAGATCTTTACCGTACAATTGACAGCTTGTCATTCAAAGAAATAAACGATTCTGAATTGCTGGCTCTTGATTGGTCTTTCGATACAATTACGGGATCCACGAGTGATGGTGACTTCATTATTGAAGATATCACATCTGGATCCGCAGATTTCGAAAATCGTTATGATTGGATCGGAAATATAGTCGGTAAAGAGTACACCGGGCAAGGTTACGGATTTCCTTCAAGTGATACAACAGTTGTAGACAATTCTTTCCTAGATTCCGGCAAGTATCGAACATTCGAGAATTTGAATTCTGAAGATATGGTCACGATTCTTGAATCCGATCGCGTGGAACAAATCCAAGATGCACGCCCAGTAAACTACGTTATATCATTGGAAAAGAGTCTGTATAACTCAATTTCGGAAGAAATGATAGAGTGGCTTGGCACAGTTGAGGAATACAACAATTTATTGGGTGAACCGATCGCTCAGTATCATATGGAATACAAAGGCTTAGAACAACTTCGTAAATTGTTCTTCGAACACGTTGAAAATACACCGTCGTTCGAGCGCTTTGTTGAATTATATAAATGGATTGATACCTCACTATCCTCATTGGTATCACAATTTGTCCCGGCCTCGGCAGCAGGTGAAGGAAGAATTCGAACAGTTATTGAATCACACGCATTTGAACGTTCAAAAATATGGAACAAGCTTCCGACTACACAATATGTTAATGAACAACTAGAAGGAACTTTTAATACTGTTAATAGCCTACTGAATCGTTGGTCAATTAACCATCACCCAATTTCGAATAACGAAGCAGACCACCAAAATTACTGGAAATTTAGAGCATCAAGAACTTCTGGCCAACTATCTTCCGGTGATACTGAAGTCGACGCGTCGCGAGCAACAATTTATTCTGCTTCACTGTCTGCACTGAATAGAAGTTATTCGACTGTTTATAACCTTGACGCAGAGCGAGACATTCTGGATGGCGAAAACACAAAATACCAATTGTATCGTAATGTTAATAGCGATTCTGGCAAGAGCTACATCTGGACTACCAATAATAGTACCTTTGATGAAAGAATTTATGGTCTGAAAGATGTTAACGATGTTTTAGATCCCACTGTTCGTGAAAGATACCAATTCAGAGTTAATTCTGGTAAACAAGGTGAAGAATTAATAAGCGCTGATTTAGCATTTCCATTCAAAATCTACAGCGCTTCGGTTAGCGGTGGAGTTCATGATTACATTATCACGCAACTCGCTCTGTCAGCAGATTTCGGGAACAATTTGCATAACGAATATTATGGGAACTTTAATCAGAATCCAGCGCAAGGACCATTTACACAACATGTCGCCGGAGGTTTTGCGACACACCGCCAACAACTTAACGACGGAACTGATAACGTTCTCACTCGCACAGAGAATAAATATGTTATCCTCGAACCTGATAACAAGCGCCTCGCTGTGTACTCTCCAGAAACAGAGCAAGTTGAAAGCGATGCAGCAGGTAATGCTGATATTGATGTAGCAACGTGGCCTAAAGAAAGATATACACGAGATTTAGGATATAAATCTGTCCATAATGTTAGAAATGTGCAACAAACCACATCAAGTCGTGGTACAATTATAGGTAATTACTCAAATACATACGAGTATTTGCAAGTTGGTTCACGACGAGATAACAACTATTGGTTAAGAGATCAGACTGGTTCAGTCCAAGCAACGCCAGAAGTTTCAACTCTCCGGAGAACTGAAGAAGAACAATATGAAAACTTTGAATTGCCAGATCGCTCACAAGAAGACGGCAACAATCAGAAGACGGCAATGGTAACTAGATTCTCGTCCCCCGGGGAGCACTCACAGATATCTCGCGGTTTCTTGGATACGACATCTGAGACGATCAGTATTTACTCAACATTGAATTATCGAAATTTAAATGTCAAAAAATACATCCAAGACGTTATTTATAACAATCGCTCTGGTTCTGTAGTATCAGACATCGGCTCTGGCATAAGAGAATAGAATGGCATTATTAAATAATCAAACAAATCGAAATGTAAAGAAACGCGTCAAGTTTAGTGGATCCCTTGGGTACGCTTCTGACAATAATGAATCAATAACGGAAATTTATCTTATTGATTCGGTTGCTGATAACTTTTATATTTCTACTCCTATCCCCGGTTCTGACCACCAATATCGATGGATAACCGCATCGATCCTTATAGATGATAGAGAATTATTCCCGTATAGTTATGCAACTAGTTCGACAGACTTGGTAATAGTTTCGAGCAGTGTTTGGTTCGACGGAACTCATGAAAATTATTTGTCACCCATTGGGTCACCGACTTTAATATCATTTGATCCAAATTCTCCATCGACAATTGAAACTACTCCTGCATACTATGATGTGAATACATCATCTTATACGGTATCATTGGTTGGTGACGGTGTGATAACAATCGAAGAAGAAGCACAGCGAAAATACATTTCTTTGTTAAACGGACCATACCAGTATCCGACGTGGAAGCAAGTTCGACCGAAAGATCATCCAGTTTGGCGATCATTGCTCAAGGAATCTTTCATGCTTATTTCGAAAGATTCACCAACAACTTACAACGGCGTTAAACAAATTAAAGCGAAACGAAATCCTGAACAAGATTATTATCATGTTCCTTTTATAACGAACAGATTTAATAGAATGCGTTTCGCTTTTGAAGAATTGGAGAAATTTGCAAATTCAGAGATTGTTAAGCCAACATATATTGAATTTGATTATGGTTCAGTGATAACTTACTTTACAAACCAACAAATAGATGATAAACTTAACGTGCCACAAAAAAGATCTCTAGTGTTTGATGCGATATACCAGAACTACAACAAAAATTTAGATTCAAATATCGGTAATTTCATAAGTATTGTTTATAAAGAAAAGATTTGGCCTAAAGAAGATAACACATTTTTACAGAGAACGAGAGACAGGAAACTTTTTGCATTTAACTGGAAAGATAAAAGGGTAGACAGACGAACATTAGATTCACAAACAACTTTTGGTGGAACAAACGTAACATCATCCCTCTGGCCTCTGGATGCTCGACCTGATTACGATACAAATTCACTAGTGACAACAGCTTCAACAATAATGCCGGGCGATGTTGGTGAATTATCCAGTGTTACTAATTATTTTCACAACGGAGATGTAACACGTTTGACTGCAAGTGCTTGTTTTACATACCCCGCTTTTGCCGGAACTTTAAACGCTTCAAATGATGTTGGCATCTTTTGGACAAATGATACGAAATTTAAACCATGACAATTAAAAAACCTTTTGAAGAAACATATCAAATATTTACGAATGATGCTCGTTATTCTGCAAAGGACTATTCGTTAGTTCCTGAATTTCGTATATCGGAACATATCGGAACATATCTTGATAATAGCAATTTCTTATCTCAAAATGATAATATTTTTACTGTGACAGGTAGTGCCGTATCTGCTTCTGGTGATGTTAATTTTGTACAAAACTTTTTGGTATCAGAGAAACTAAAATATTATGACAAACTTCGCGAAGAACATAAAGAAATTGCAAAACCGTCCAAAATCGACTTAACGTGTCATGCAACAATTAAGTTGATCCCGTATGAGGGATTTTATCCTGTAGAAAGAACATTGCAATTGACACAGCTTTTCAGTCAAAGTTATGGTCCCGGCATAAATTCTTCAATTGATGCGGGGTCTCCA
>Ga0306906_1000106_pt1 | contig 48805 bp, 76 predicted proteins | sample AntRauTorcE11897_FD_190405 | JGI IMG/M metagenome (GOLD analysis project Ga0306906, IMG submission 190405) | Saline lake microbial communities from Rauer Islands, Antarctica - Metagenome Torckler E11 #897 (v2) (version 2) | ecosystem: Environmental > Aquatic > Non-marine Saline and Alkaline >...
CCGGTACTACCGGAATAAAGTAAATTGAAATAAAGAGCGGGGCCTGTATCTATAATGAGTGAGTTTTGGGAAAATAGAAAAGAAGACTGGGAGCAGCTTAAATATTTAATTAAGCATAAAAAAGATGTCTATCAAAGCGGCCGTGAATTAGGTGCGCCTAGGTTACAGCTTTTAATGCACGACCGAACAAAGTTTAGACCAAAAAACTGGACACCTTACAGAGAGTACTGGTTTGGAGAAGACGGTTATTACCAGAACAATAATAATCGGAAGGACATCCCAAAAGACAGGAAAGAGGACTTTAAAGACGCAGTAAAAGATCATTTTTCCTCGGAAGATCACCATCAGCATAAGGACCCCAGAAACATTCCTATGAGTAAGGTGCCCCTAAATGATAGGAAGGAAATGCTATCTGACTGATATGCGGTAAGCAAGCATATGTCAAAAAAGAAAGACTTCTCAGATATTAAAACGTGGGCAAAGCAACAAGGCTATGAAAATATGTATAAGGAAGCTAATCTAACAAAAAGATTAAAGGACCTTACTAAAACACATATACCCGCAGCAATTAAAAGAAAAGACAGAGGAGCTATAGCAAAGCTTAAAAGGGAACGCGGCATTATAACCAGCGAGAAGAAACTGCAAGAAGAAATCATAATAGAAAGAGAAACATTCAAACTAAAAGCAATGGACCAAAGACACTTTAATTCAAAAGATAACAAACATATTATGTCATGACATAAACAAGATCTCCTAAAAGAAGCATTTTGGGGAGCAAAGGCTAAAAAACTGAAGGCACTAAAGAAATTCAGAGGAGACCTGGATAAGGGAAGAGAGATAGTGCAAAATGCAAATACCAGAGCGCAGAAGATAAAATCATCTGGAAAACTTTCTGACCTGTACGTTCAGAATAGAAAAAACGTAGGAAGGGTAAATAACCTATCTTTTGAGGATATCCAAAAGTTTAAGAATCTGCGTAAAGAGGTTAGAGTAAAAACCGGAGCAATTAAAAGAAAGCGTAAGAAGACAGCATACCAGGTGCTAACTCATACCACTAAAAAAGAGAACCTACATAATATACTCGACAGTGGTAAACTAATGCCCATAAAGCATTTGAAAGAACAATACCCTGAATTAGAAGTAAACTACGAACATAAGAAAGGAAAGACCCATAGAACTTCTGATAAGTTAAAAAATATCAGAAACCATCATAACTCAGACAAGCTGTTCTTTGCGGCAGATCGTTACGATCCTCGTTACGGAGACTACACTATTGTTAAAAAACTAAAAAAGGCAGAAGATAACCCAGTAAAATGGACACTGATACCAAACGAAAAGATAGTCAAAAACCCAGTTTCTGTACGAAGTAATGCTACAATATATGTACCAAACAACGAACTGGGAGAATGAAAAAAGAAATATAAAGGACAAGGGTATACTTTTCGAAAAAAGGAGGATCTTGACTTAGAACCTCACAATATTTATACTAGAACAGTAGGGTTCTTAAAGAAGTTTGCAGAAGCTAAAGATAAGACACCGCACCGACGGGCCGCTTTAATTGGGTCCACGAGGTTAGGTATAAACCACGGGAAGTCAGATTATGACTATCTTATTCCCTACAAAAATAAGAGTGTAGCAAAGAGAGAATTCAACAAGTTTTTAAAAAAGAACCCAGACTTTCAACCTTCTCCTTATAATGATAAGATTAAGAGAATGGCTTTAGTGGCAAAGGCGGAGGATACGGATGTAACTTTTTCTTGGGATCCTAGAGCACCAAAGGTACTAGATAACTATGAAAGACTAGAGGACACGCTATCTCCTGAAGAAAAGAAACAAATAATTAAGAAACGTAAGAAATTAAAAGAAAGCTTCTTTTTTCCAAAGACCCGGTACTACCGGAATAAAGTAAATTGAAATAAAGAGCGGGGCCTGTATCTATAATGAGTGAGTTTTGGGAAAATAGAAAAGAAGACTGGGAGCAGCTTAAATATTTAATTAAGCATAAAAAAGATGGGCATAAAACTATTAGCGTACAACTTGCAGCCTTAAAACCATCTCAACGAGATTTTAATTATAAGAAAGTTAATGGAATGGCTGAGGCTTTAGAAAATGGTGAATGGACCTGAAAGCCTTTGCTTATTAGTGATGACTTCTATATAATAGACGGACACCATAGATGGAAAGCAGCCCTTGACCACTTAATGAAGTACCACGGAGATAAATAATGAACGATAAGGACAATAAAGGACGTAAACTACTAGGAGCCTCTGTAGGAGGGACTGGATTAATTCTTGGAGCTAAAAAATATAGAAGGATTGTGGATGCAGGGGATGCAAAAGCTGGAGCCATTTCTTTAGGAAAGAGAGTGGACAGAATAAAGGGCCTGAATAACAAACAAGTTTCTGATATATCCAAAGGTATTAGAAGTGGAGCTTCTCGTAAAGCGCTTATAGCAGGAGCTAAAATAGCTGTACCTGCCCTAGCCTTAGGAGCTTTAATACATTCTGGAAGAACAAAACAAGCAATGCCAAGCAATTTTGCACAACGATTCTTACAAGCAAAAGGAATGAAGACTATGGAGCGGGCAGCCAAGAAACACCAAGCGAAACTCAACGAGCCTACATGAGCAAAAGAGCTAAAAAGGGAATTAAAGTTAAAGCGTAAACCAGATCCAGACCGTTATGATTATAATTATGGACCAGTTGGTTATAAAACAGCCAAAGCAAATACTTTGAAAACCTTTGATGATACACTTTCAAAGCTTATTTCCATGAGCAAGTCAGACCCTGATAGGGTGAAGCTAATGAAGAAAATTGACACCATGGCCCCTGAGGTTATGTCAAAGAATCCTAAAGCTACACGGACTTTCTTACAGATGAGACATAATTTAATTAAGACTTCAAAGGCTGAGTCTAAATCTCAACAGCGTTTAATGGGCATGGTTCACGCTTATCAGAATGGGACACTGGAAAACTTCAGTGAGTTACCATCCGGACTACAGAAGAAAATAAAAGACATGGCAATGTCCATGTCAAGCAAGCAGACAAAAGACTATGCAGAGACCAAGCACAAGGGTCTAAAAGAGAAGAAAAAATCTTAAGCTAAAAAAAGAAAGCCCATATGAGTAGACTTCCTTTTTTACCGGAGTACCTAAGCCGTTTCAGACTTAGCTTTCTTTTTCTTCTTTGAAGTAGCTTTCTTTTCGTCTGCTTCCTCTTCTTGAGTAGCGTCCTCAGCTTTAGCTTCCTTTTGGTCAGCTTCGGGCTGTTTTTCCTCGGCTTTGGCCTGCGTTTTCACAGTCTTGGCTTGCTCTTTAAGAGTAGCCTCTTCCTTGAGAACGGCGGCGTGCTTAGAAAGTTCATCAACATTGCTTTTGGCAGAGTCGACAGTAGCTGCAGTACTTCGCATCATTTTGGTGCTCGGGAATGCAGAAGTAACTGCTGCCATAAAGCTGGTTCCGATAAACTTACCAACCGCAGCGGACGAATGGTAAAACATTATACCTGTTGTTCTTTGTATCATGGTGTTATCCTCACTATTTATTAACATTAACAAACGATGAAACTTATAGCTTCATCATTATTCTTATACCAAAAATGAGTAAAAAAAGACCTTTAAGAGCAAAAAATAAAACAATAGGCAATATAGATAAACTAGCTGAACTAGCCTTAACCCCGGGAACTGGCGCGCTGGCAGGACTAACTGTAGGAACGGCGTACGATGTAGTAAGAAATGGGATGAAGGGAAAGCCACTACAAGGACACCCTATAACAGTAGGATTAATAACAGGATTCGCAACAGGATTAGGAAAACAGATATATGATAGTTACTCCAAAAGCTATAGACAGAAATCTACTAACAAACAGTAGTACAGGGTTAAGTGAGCGCTTATCCAGGGGCGACCTAAATCCTAAAGAAGTCTTAAAAGACATTAATAAAAGCTTATCTAAAGAAGAGATCTCTTCAGAAGAGAAGGACTATTTAGAAGAGATAAAAAGGCAGTTAGTTTTTAGAGAGTTCGCAAACTCTGCAATAAGACAACAAGAGTACCGAAATCCTCCAGGAGCAAATGGAGAGGATTCGGAAGAGTTTAAAAAACTTAAGAAGGGCGAAACCGGAATCCCAATAGTTGATGCCGCAGTAAGACAACTAGAAGAGACTGGAAAACCCCACAACCGAGCAAGGCTTCTTATTGCGCGGTATGCTACTCGGAGTTTAAATATTGACCCAGAGGTAGTCGCTTTTTGATTAGCCGATAAGTTTAAAGACTACGATCCGGCCCTAACCACATTTAATGTAACTCAAGCAGCATCAGGAGCACCTTTTGGAGAACCATACTTCAGGAAAAGTAACCCACTCACCGCAGCAAAGAGGTTAGATCCAGACGGAGAGTACCGTAAAAAATGGTTACCAGAAGATTATAAACCAAAGCCCAAAGAAGAAGCTCTAGAGGAAATAAATGAAGGACACAGGGAGTGGCTTAGAAGATGAAAAGAGAATAAACCAGTATCTGATTGGCCCAGAAAAGATCTATACCCAACAAAGGATAGAATTAAGGGGGATTATTTTATAGGGGACAAAATAAGAGCAAAAGGAAATTTTAGTTACTATTATAAAAAGTACCAAGAAAAAGAAGATGAATTATTGTCTAAAGCAGCATATATCAAAATGAAGATAAGGGAAGGGAAAGAGCCTAAGAAAGTTCCTAAGATCGAAGTTAAAAAGAAAAAGGACTTATAAGTCCTTCTTCTTTTCTTGATGAGATCTCACCATATCTACTAGCTTTTTTGAGGGCACCACATCTAAGGGAACAACACTCCCATCTTCCATCTCATATAACAATCCACGACCCGAACCGTTGGAATGGACTCTTCTATCAAATTTAGATTTGAATCTTGAAAAAGTATCACTGTAATGTGGCTTAACTAGTTCAGTCACCATATGACCTGTTGTCTCTTCTACATATAGACGGATTGCTCCAGAAGGAATATTAAACCGCTCCACGCAGTCATTAAAGACTCTTAGAACATAATCAAGATTATCCTCTGAAACAATTAGGGCTTTAACCTTGGTTATATCCTTCACCAATCTATACCAGCCTCAAAGAATAGTTCTTGAAGCTCCGACAGCATTTCTCTTAAACGCATTAAGTCCCTATCTATAGGCTCAAAACATGTTTTAATTGAAACATAATCGTTAATTATAAAAGACCTGTTTGGGAACTTTTTAGAACTTAATTTATTTATGCCCTCCTCAAGTGTATAGTTTGAGGCATCATTCTTTTTTTCTTCAAGTTTTTCTATCTTTCTCTTAATATCAGATTTGAGGTTACTTAAATAAGCGATTGCTTGTGGATCACCTTTTTTGGCTTTTTCTTTTATAGACATACTTATTTCTTTTTGTTGGTTAATTTATTTACTACATCATTCTTATACCAAAATTTGACTCCTAGAAAAGCTTTTTGTATGTTTTAAGCATGAACTCTAAAGCATCCCAATTTAATGCTATCGAACAAGCGATAGATGATTTTTACAGAAACAACCCTAAGAAAGAAGTATCAGACAGAAACAGAACTCTCGGAGAACTTTTAATGCCTATAGCGGCTGGTATCTTAGGAGCACATAGTATAAAAGCCTTAGCACCTGCTAGTGCAGTGGCCAAAAGAATGTCACGACCTTCAGGCGCAGGGCTAGGCGCAGGATTCCTTACTGGTATCCCGGCAGCTCTCGTAGGATCCGGGGCAAGACGAAAAGAAATTTTAAGACAGAAAGGCATAGATACAAACATGATCGGATCTTATGCTCAACCGACAACGCCGGAAGGTGAAAAATACTTTAAATAAATCATGCCATTAAAAAGAACTTTTATCGGTAAAGTTACCGGACACGGGCTTGACGATCTGTGAACCAAAGGTCAAAAAGCGCATAGTGACTTTAACTTAGCTAAGCGATATAAAAATTATCAGAAACACAGATATCAAAGGGCAAAGGATAAGCTCCTTTATAAAGAGCGGGAATACTCCAAAGCAAAATCTGAAACTGACATGGCAAGGTTACAAGCTGCAGTAGGGATAGGAACTTCGATAGGTGCAGGAGTTGCCACAGCAACTTATAAAGACACAAAAAAGAAAGCAGATCCCCGCAGAGAATTAGAGCCCGTTAGAATAAAGTTTGCGTCAGGTATATTGCCCACAATCACTGGAAAAGCTATCCGAACTGTAAAAAGACAGAGAGCAGCCGCAGCCAGGTTAATGAAAGAATACCCGGAGGGGAACAATTTACATGAATTGGGAAACAGGGCATGGGATAGGTCAAAAGACAAATTATTTAAGGAAAGACTAAAGACCTATTCTACTTGAGCAGGGGCAGGAGTGACAGGAAAGATATTAACAGACCAAACTAAACAAGCCAATCTTAGATTTACTTTAGGTACTACAGGTATTGGAGCTTTTTCAGGCGCCGGTAGCGTCTTAGCTCAGCCAGAACTGGAAAAAAACTTTAAAAACTTTGGAGAAGGGGCTGCAATAGGCGGAGCTTTTGGACTTGGTGTAGGGGCAGCAACAACCGCGGCCTTTAAACATTGGGACAAAATCCAGAAGCTAAGAAAGAAGTTAATGCAAAAACAAGCAAAGATTGGATATCAAAGTATCGAACGAGACCTCGGTAAAAATTTTTCTAAAAAGAAAGAACATAAAATAAACCGAATGTTAGGACAAGAAAGAAAAAAGTCTTTTATCTTACAGAATAGGTATTTGACTGGGATACCTACATTAGGTATAGCTCCAGCGCTCGCAGAAAAGTCCGTAAAAAACAAAGTAATAAAAAGCCTAGCAAGGGATTAAATAATGTTATTAGACTTTATTCAAGTAGAATTCAGTGACGAAGGTAACCCAGATATAAATGATCTTGATGCCTTAATAAACGGGGATCCTCAGTTTGAGGCCACGCAATACAAACCTATAACAGTCTCGGCAGATTATATAGCTCATGCAGAGCCTTCTATATACAACGAAAAGCTGTGGACAGACGTAACCTTAAAAGACGATACAATTAGAGTTTGCAATCAACCTTATACTATGTTTAAATTAAGGTGGATGATGGCTTTAGACCTAAAGACAGACGAAACATTCGAAGATTTAAAAAGCGAAGACGGAGACATAAAAATAAGGGTATTTCCAAACTAATGAAAAAAGAAGAAAAAGACCAGTTTATAAAAGATTTTAAAAAAGACTTTATTGCAGGATCCGCATCCGGAGCAGCAGTAACGTTATCTACCCAACCACTATCCACACTCGCTGTAAGAGCACAGGCGGGCACAGGGGGAAGTGGAAACGGATTAAAAAAGCTAAAAAAGATAACGTCTAAAACAAAGACGCAAAAAATAAAAAGATTGAAGGGTGTCTATAGTGGAGTTACACCCAGACTTGCAAAAAGTATAGCAGCAGGCGCAATTGGATACCCAGTATTTATGGCAGTAGCTGATAAGTTAGAAAAAAATGGGGGAAGTATGAAAGAACACAAAAATATGAACCCCGGGCAAATGACACAACTTTCTCACACTGATACCGAAAATGAATTTAGAGAGGCTGACCCAATGCCGACAGAAAAAGCTATGGATCATATAAGCAAAACAGTTTTAAACCGTCCAGGGGCTTTTGGATCACGAAAATACAAGTTACATCATAAAGAATTAAAGAAAGAGGGGTTTTGATCAGCAGCAGCGAAAATGATCCCTAATTTTGTAAGAGGCATGATCGGAGCCAGTTCAAAATCCGGTTGAAAGAGTAAATCTTATTTAGGAGGAAATGTAGCAACTATAGGAGCTCTTTCCTCAAAGCCAAAAGCTACTACAACAAGTTTAGAAAAAGCTGTAGAATTAAACTCGGGTTTTAAAAATATACCTACTCTGAGAAACATGAACCCCTCAAATAACAAATTAAGGATAAATTAAAATGAACGAATTAGACGGATTTTTAGGAGAAATGCACAAGGACGCTAACTTTTTAAGAGGGTTAATGAGCCGTATTAAAAGTATTGTTCCAAAAAATACCCCAACAAAGCGCGATATGCTAAAGGCAACGGAAAAGACAAAGAACTACTTAATGGATAAAGCACCCTCTAAAATGGATGTTATGCGAGGAGCTGTAAAAGCCCGAGACCTATCTAAAAACAAAGCAGTACAAACGACCGCTTTGGGCGTAGGTGCTTATGAGGTAGGTAAAGTAGAAGAAAAACACAAAAAGGCAGCTTATAAAATACTTAAAAAAGCCTCACTAGGAGTAGAAGATATTGAAGATTCTTTAGGCATTTATTTTGATGATAAGCTAGAGGCGATGGCCCGGGATGAAATCCAGGACGAGAGTAAAAAACACTTTTCTCTTAGAAATAGAAAATGGATGGGACCACTTACTTTAGGAATTGGACCAGCAATCGCTGAGAACAACATTAAAGAGAAGATGATTAGAGATCTAGCTAGACACTATCCAAAGGTTAGAAATGCGAGAATTAAGCAAAGGGAACATCAAAAGGCCTTAGAAATTGCAAGAGCAAATGCACCCAGCTACACAAATAATACTTACGTAAGAGATAGTGAATAAGATCCTAATTGAACATTCCGGAACCTCCTATTATAATAAAGTTGCAAATGAGACACAAGACCTCATTGAATATGTGTTTGGATTAGACGCCGAACAAATGATAGGAGAAGAGGACGGGATGATGACATTATATGTAGATGGGGAACCACCCATACAAATAGGGGAATTCTCTTCAGTACCTAACCAGGAAACTCTAAGACTGTTTATATCCATAGCAACATAAAAAATGAAAATACCACACCTTAAATTCATAGAAGCTTTAGTTGTCTCCAAATTTACTCTTGATCGAATTCAAGAAGAGTTGGAGAAGTATGGACTCGAGTACAATAAAAAGGCCATAGCTATTGTTATGAATACTTTACGGGACGAAATGCCGGACTACTTTAAGGGAACTGAACCAGTTAACATAGACTGGATTAGGGACTTAGGAGTATTAGACATGTATGCCCACCTAACACATACCAATACCCCGGAAAAAATGCATCCTGTAAAAAATGCGTTTGACCTTATAAATGATCCCTTAATGTTTAGGCTAGTAACCTCTATGTGCGTTGCTGGAATAGACAAAGAAGATATAGATCTTTTAGAATCGGCAGACTTTAATAGGCAATATGGCGTAGAAGATATAAATATCTTCATAAAGTATTTTTTCGATATGGAAGACTGGACATTAAAAGAGCGACAAGACTATGTAAGGACCATAGAAAATACACAGTTATCAAAATTTTATAAAATAGCTCTAAAAGGAGACAAGCCTTACCTTATGTGGAAGTTAGGAGCAACCCCTGAAAAAGATTTCGGGATCATGCTAAAAGATGTAGTGAATGATTCTTATTTTAAGTTTAAAGAAGACAGTAAAATAAGACCAGAGCTAGCTCAAAAATGGGCAACACTTCTACTAAGATACCATGATCGAATACAAGATCACGAGAAGGACAAAGCAGAACGTGGAAACAAATTTATACAGAACTTTGAATTCAAAATTAAAACAATAGCAGATATAGAAGAGGAAGATGAAAGACCAAAACACATCTCTGATCTGAAGTAAACTAGCGGGAATACTAGACCCCGTACAAGATCAACTAGCTCCCGGCGTATGAGACTCTGATAAAAAAATGAAAAAGAGTGTAAAACGCATCGTAATAGATCAGATTAAAAAAGTGGTACCCTTAGACCATATTAAAGATCTGTATGTTCTGGGATCAATTACTGGATTCAAGTGGACGGGTAACTCTGATGTAGACATTATGGTTTTGGTGGATCCCTTTGATCCGAGCAAAGAAAAGACAAAGGCCACAAAAAAGATTAATAATAAAAGAATACCGGGAACGAATCACGTCATAAACTTCTTTCTAACATCTTGGAATAAAGATTCAGAAGAAAGTATGAGCGATGCCGATTTTGGTGTTTATTCTATTGTATCAGACAGATGGATTAGAGACCCAGGGAATTATAATGAAATAAGAGATCCTAACGATGAGTACTGGGCAGAGCTCGTTGTAGCTCGGTCAGTAGCAAGGCAGTTTGAGAGAATGGCCGTTGAGTTAGAGAATGATAAAAAAGATTTAGAAGCCCTAAGAAGAGCACGCAAATCTCCCGGAGATTTAATAACCTATGAATCGATTCAGAGAAAGAAGAGGGAAGTATCTGAGGGGTACAAAGACTTATACGAGTTTGTTTCAAACATTGACAAAGGCCGTAAATTTTCTTATTCTACAGGCTGGGGGATAGGTAGAGAATCAGAGCAAAACATAGTATTCAAGTTTATTGAACACGGACCCTTTGGTAACCTATTCACAGAATTAAAAGAAACAAAAGATTGAAGAACATTAAATGAGCGTTAATAGAGTTTCCGTAGAAGTACACGGTCCCCATAATTTAGAAAAAGCATTAAGTATTTTTAAAAATAAAGTACAGAGAGCAGGAATTTTAGACGAGTATAAAGATAACCAATTTTATACCAAACCTTCTGAAGCCCGCCGAGAAAGATTGAAAAAAACAAAAAGACTACAAAGAGAAAATTTATAACTAATCGGGGGCACTAAGCCCCCTTTGTTTTATGTCTAAAAAGAAAGTAGTATCACTTACAATGTCCGACTTCGCTGAGAACTTTTTCATGCTCAGTGGAGAACAGTTTTCATTGGACGATTATCCACATATGCGCAGGATTTATAACACCCCTGCCAAGGATATTGTTATGAAGTTTTCTCGTCAGACTGCCAAGTCAACTACTTTGGCCAACATGCTTCTTACCCGGGCCTTGATGAGACCTTACCTTAGACAACTTTATGTATCTCCGGCCAAAGATCAGACAGAGGAATTTTCACGTGATAAGATCCAACCGGTAATTGATACCTCACCTATTATACAGCAAAATTTCTTAGACCCTAACAGAGTACAAAGGGTTCTAAAGAAAGAATTTGCAAACGGGTCAGTGATCAATATGAGATATGCTCTTCTAAATGCCGATCGTGTTCGAGGGATATCTGCTGACATAAATCTTTTCGATGAGACCCAGGATTTACTTAAAGACGTTATCACAGTTATTAGAAAAACAATGGCACGTTCTGAAATTAAGAACACCATCTATGCCGGAACCCCAAAAAGAACAAAGGGTACTCTAGCCGATCTTTGATTTAAGAGTACTCAATACGAATACATTATAAAATGTGATGCTTGTAATCATTGGAATATCTTAGGTCCTGAGAATATTGGAAGGACAGCTTTAATATGTGAAAAATGTGGAACACCTATGGATCTCCGACAGCTTCAAGGAGAATGGGTATCTACATTCACCAATAAAAACAAGATGCCCGATATGGAGGGGTATCGAGTGTGCCTGCTTCACTTTGCGCACTCTCCTTGGGTAAACTGAGATAAAGATGTAATTTATGAAATGGAAAACGTTTCTAAGGCCCTCTTCTATAATGAGACCCTAGGACTAGAGTATGACGCAGGATCTATACCGATTACTACACAGCAAATTGTAGACGCTTGCAACCCTAACTTTGAGATGACTGGAGAGCCTGATAAACAATCTAAAGGTAGACAGAGTATAATGGGAATTGATTATGGCCCCGTAAACTCAGAAAACTCCCACACAGTAATTACTATTGCACAAGAAAGAGAAGGAAAGATACAAATTGTTTACGCTAAGAAATTTTTAGGTAAGGAAGCAGAATATTCCTTTATACATGAGGAAGTTCCAAGACTTATGAAGAAATGAAATTGCGCTTTTTTAGCAGCAGATTATGGGATGGGTGAAGCACCTAACTCAGTCTTTAAATCTAGACTGGGAATAGAAAAGGTTTTACAGTTCCAGCATTTAGATCCACAAAAAGAGGTTATTAGGTATAATCCTAAAATGCCGGCTTATACACTTAACAGAAATTATATCATGACTCGATTTTTCCATCTACTAAAGACAGGAAAAATTCTTTTACCACAATGGGAAGATACCGAACCTTTTGCAAAAGACTTGCAAAATATCGTTATAGAGTACGATGAAAAGAAAAACAAACAAAAATTTGTAAACATAGGTCCAGATGACTTTGTGCACTCTTCAATCTTTGCTGTAGTTACAGCGGCAATGCACATGGGCGTAGGACATTTATTACAATAAAACTTGACAGTAATAATACTGAGGAATATATTAAGACATGATGCAGTCAAACGAATTAAAAGAAATCGGAGAAAAAATAGCTCAGGATTACCTGACTAATGGTAAGGATCTAACTGAAGGGCTTGATAAAGTTGCTTCAACTTATGGGCTAAATCCAAACCAAATCTCAAGAGTAGCAGAAATTGCAAACGTTAAAACCCACCTAGGTCTCATTAAACAGGCTTCCGGGGAGGATAGTTACATTGAATTCAATGTAGCCGATCCTGAAAAAGTGGCAAATACCTCAGAAAAGCGAGGAACTCTAATCTCAGATTACGAGAAACCGCCCCAAAAGTCTTTTTATAAAACAGCTAAGTTGGAAGAGTTTTTTGGAGAACGAGAACCTATTGAGAAGCGCGCAGATTACGCTAAAATGTTTAAAGAAGCACAGACTCGAAGAGAATCTGTAGACTTACTCTCAAATCGCTGCTTAGAGGGAGGCATTCGAGTGAACAATACCTTACCCCCAATGTACTCCGAAGTAAAGCAAGCGGCCCTGTCAGGCGTGTCCACCGAGTCCTTAACTTATCTCATCAAACAGGCTGGGGAATTTGGAGACTATATTATAGATAGCCTACAAAGAGACTTGAAAAAAGATGGCATCACTTTAGAAGAAAAAGATTTTAGTAAGCTAGCAGGTAAAAGGATAAACCCGGAAAATGAATTATTTCTGCAAGCCAAGAAAGCTAATCGGGAAATAAGCAGTCTTTTAAAAGTGGCAGGTGACTTACAAGCTGCTTTAGATACTTTAGAAGAAAGCGACGATCCGATAGAGAAGGTAGGTAGACGGGCTAAAGTAGGGTTGACCTCAACAGGCCTAACCGACATCATGGAGTTTTTAGCAGGTAAAGAAAAATTAGCACAGTATACCGAACTAGATGGGGAAAAGCTCAACAACTTAATACAAAAAAACGCTAAGAGGAAAGATATTTAAAATGAGTAAACGACAAGAGATGATCAAAAGGGCAGCAGCCAAAGCTTATATCAATAAGCACGCTAATGTCAAAACATTACAATTGGCGGGAGACAAAGTACGCAAAATGGATTTTGCGGGGTATGAAAACGCTATGAAGGTTATAAGTGTTTTAGGAGCTGCCTTACTAATAAACCAATTTGTTAAAAAATTAATAGAAGCTGGCGAAAGACTAGGTTCAAAAATGATGAAGCCATCGTACTACAAAAAAATGATGGAATCTAATCCACGACTATTAAATGAGTCACCTGAAGAAGTTGCACGTTTATGGGACACACTTTACCACAATGCACCTCACTTAGCCAAGGACCCAGTAGCTGCTGGATCCTTTATATCACAGAATATCCAAGCTAAAAGTGTTGACTCCTTTGGAGGACCACCACTTGACACATACTCTACTCTTAACAAGATTGAGGGAGACGCTCAAAACAATAGAGAAACAAAAGATCCCGGTATTGCAGGATTACTAGCCGGTTCAACCCTGTTCATGTAATATGATAGAAAAAAGAGCTGAATACATTTCAGGCGACTATGACTACCCTATCTTCAGTATTGTTGAGGAGGGTGAAGTTATGGAAAAGACGGCATCCTATGATGGTCCGATTACGGAATTTTTATCTAAACTAAAGAGAGAACGAGGCTATCTTTATGCTCTTGTTAACGCTCTTACAGCAGGGGAATATTATGGACCCTATCGTAACGGTGATTTCTTTCCTGAAGATGCTCTCAAAAAATATCATAAAACTTTTGAACAGTATGGGCACGTTTACAAGAACCATGTAAACAAAGACCCTAAAAAATCTATGGGTAAAGTCCTTTTTTCACACTACAACCCGCGAATGAAAAGAGTGGAAGTTGTTGTAAGACTAGAGAAGGCTCATCCAGACGTAGTTAATATAAGAAAAGGTATTAGCAACGGTATGCTACCTAAAGTATCTATGGGGTGTAAAGTTCCTTTTGATGTTTGCTCCATCACTGGCAAGAAGGCTAAAACTAGATCAGATTACAGTGAATACTTATTGACCCAGATGGGCCAGATCCTACCGGACGGTAGGAGAGTTTGTGCTATAAATACCCGACCAAGATTTTTTGATCTTTCTATAGTAGTTATTCCAGCAGACCCGGTTGCAGCATTTATGGCAACATTTGATCCAGAAGGTAATCAACTTAAATTGGCCTCAGATACATTAGAAACTAAAGAGGCTATCTCGGACATAGGTATGAATAAAGCAGCGTCATGAGAAGAAGGAAATAAGATGTCGGCTTTTAGTAAAGGAGGAGAAATAACAAAAAATCTTCCCGCACAGATGGAGAATATAGAAGAAGACCCCTCTGCACTTATAAAAAACACCACACCCCGCCTTGAACAAGAAGAGATAGAGAAACTTTCCCAGTACCCTTTAAATGAAGTACTTAGTACTTTTATGGGACTACGTATTCTACCACACAAAGAAGATTTTCAAAAATTAGCTTTATACTGCATCGGAGAAAAACAATTAGCCGATCAGTTAGAAAAGCAAGGACAATATTTTACAATAAAGGATACGGCTGAAGAAATCGATGATGTAGGTATAAATTACATGAACGAGAAGGTCGCAAACGAAATACTTGGGAATATTTCAAGATATTCCTTGACAAAACCATTTATTATTAATAGAATTTTAGAGAAGAGCGCATCTTTTAGCGATCCTCTGGTTTCCATTATGCCAAATAACAAAGAGGTCGAAAGATCTTTTATTAAAAAGCTTTTAATGGACGAAGAACCAGAACCGGCATCAAGTGGAGTACACAATCCAGTTGCTGCCTTTACAACTCTTGGAGCCTTATATGCAGGTTATGCCAGATTGTTCGGTAAGTCTGCTAATTCTTCAGAATTCATGAAAATGGTTAGTAAACACCCTTGAATTGCTCCTGGTATAGGAGCAGGGTTAGCGGTTGGAGTAACAAAAATGCAAGAACGTATTTTGGAAGATCAGCCGCTAAATAAACAAGCTGCTAAAATTGGACCTATGATGGGGTCAATGTTAGTAGGAGTTCCTTTGACATATTACGCATCAGCCAAAAACGAACTTAAAGCACGAAAAGGATATGGCTTATCTAATACTGAAGATTTCATTAGAAAACACCCCCTCATTGCAGGTCTTACAGCTTCAACAGGAGCAGGACTAATGTTTAAAGGGATGGGCAAATCAGTAGGTAAAGTCACATCAAGCGTAAAGAAAAAGAATCCACTAGAGCCGTCCGGCTTTTTTGGTAAAAAGAAAACAGCCGGGCTTCAACCGGAAACAATCAATTTAATTTTTAAAGAAATAACAACTTCCTAAGGAGGTATAATGGGACTAAATGTAAAAAATCTTCTTGACGAACTAACTGAAGCTGAAAAAACAGCCGAAGATACTTTTGTAAAGAACATCGTTGACAAAGAAGAGACTACTAAAGAGGCCTCTGCAACCGAAGAAGATTCTACTGAAGAAGAAACTAGCAAAGAAGCTTCTGCTGACGCAGAAGTAGAAGGCGAAGATTCTTCTGAAGAAGAAACTACTAAAGAAGCAGAAGCAGAAGAAAGTACTAAAGAAACTGAGGAAGAAGTAACATCTGAAAAAACAGCTGAAGAAAAAAATACGGCTTCAATGATTGACGAAGAAACCTGGGCCAAAATGGCAGCAGACTTCGGAAAAGTTGCAGCATACAGTTTATACTCAGAGCTTGTTGCTCTAGGCATCATGCCTGCTTCTAATATGGATATGGTTGTTCCAACCATTTCGAGTGTTTCTTTACCACAGGAATCTCCTGTGACTGTAGCCGCAGAGGCTAAAAATCAAAATTCCGTAGGCCATGATGGCTATGACGAAAGAACTAAAAAAGCTTCTGTAGTCTCACCGGAATTCTTAACAAAATTTCACAATAAAATCTTTAATGATAAAGAGGAGAACTAAATAATATGAGTATTTGGGAAACATTCCAGAATATGCAAAAAGAAGCCGCTGCTGAAGAAGTAGAAAAAAGTGCTTCTACTGAAAGTCAAGAAGAAGTTGACGATCAGGTTGAAGAGCTTCAGAAGTATGCAGAGTGGGCCGAAGGCCAACTAGCAGAAGAGAAAGGAGCGGGAAATTATACCGAAGATGAGGTAATGAAATTAGCGGAAGCTAAGATCGAAGCCGAAATCGAGGAAGCTATTGAAAGAGAAAAAGTAGCTGAATTATATGAAGCTGGCCAAGTTATGTATGCCGGTTTTAAAGCAGCCTTGGAAGAGGACAGCGCTAACTAACAACTAATTAAGCTATGTCAAAAGAACTATTTAAAAAAGCAGCAAATGCCTTAGAGACTTTAAGCAATGAACGCGATGAACTTGAAAACCAGGTTTCTGGTTTACAAGAAAAAGTTGCTCATCTTAAGTCATCTGCAGGTCTGGCGCTGAGGCTTTTAAAGCTGGGACAATTCCCGGTGGAAGAGTTTGAAGACAAGTTTAATGAATTTTCAGACAAATCGGCTGATGAATTAAAAACTTTCGAAAAGGCTGCTGAGTTAATGGGGTCTAACTCCATGAAATTAGGCAGCTCGCTAGGAGAGCTAAGTGATGAACTTGCTACCCCTGCAACAGCGGAAGATAAATTTTTTCATAGCCTTTTAGAAGATTACTAAAATTAAATAAAATAAGGAGAAATAAATAAATGCTTCGTTTAAAAACCGATTTAAATAAGATAAATCGTTTCGATGTGGAAGCTCCAGATAACCTAGTAGCTTCAGGCGTTGCCGTAACAGGTACTTGGGTTGTAAAAGAAGGCGACTTACTAGCGCTTCCAACGGCGGGTGATATTCATGCAATGCAGGTTTTCACTGAGTCAAATAGAGATGGAACAGCCGGATGGTCTCCAGATGTAACAGCGATCCCTGGCTCACGCAGACTTACTGTGTTAGTTGGAAAATACCGCGCTACAACAGACCAATACACCGGAACACCTTCCGCAGGTGACCCACTAGAAGTGGATGCCGACGGAAAGCTGAAAACAGCAACAAAAGGTGACAACACCGCGGTAGCCGTGTGCACCAAAGCGCCTCATACAGAGCGTCACTTACAAGCAGATAGTACTGTAATTGAATTCGTAACGCTATAATAGGAGGTTAAAATAAGGAAAAATGGATACACACAACGCACGACAATTTAACGATTTATTCGTTCACAATTTAGATTCACCAGAAGGAAAGGAAAAGGTTGCAGCAGAATCTGCAGCATTTGTCCGTGAAAAACTACGTGAGGTTTCTTTCGCAAGAAAGATTTTACCACCTCAATACGTTACTAAGGCAGATTTACAGGTTTCTGTAAACCATGACGGCCTAGTTAAAATCATTGAATTAGAACCAGAGTCTAAGGCAATGTTCATTAACTTCCGTGGTGAGCCAACAACTAACTACGTAGAAGGAAAAAGAGTAGAGCTGAAATTTCACGAAATCAGTTCCGAACTATTCCAAAAAGCAGAGCAAGAACTTCTTGCTTACAGAATGCCTATTACCCAGGTAATTGAGCGTAACTCTGTTCTGGACATCCAGAAACAAGAGGACGTTGCTTTCTTAAAGCACGTTGACGCAGCGATTACTGTAGAAGGTAATAACGTTAATGCTAGTTATAACTCGGAAGCCATTCCAGAAACAGAGATCCGTAATCTTTTCGCAAAGATTGAAGCAAACCAGCTACGTGCTGAGTACTTGCTAATGGATCAACTCATGTTCAACCGATTAATCATCGACAACAATACTAACGGAACCTTTGGTGACGGTGGTATGAAAGGCGAGATTGCAGTAAACGGGTACAAGTACCCTACACTGTTCGGACGTAAGATTATTGTATCTAACAAGACAGACTTGTTAAATAACAAAATCTATGCGTTCACTTCACCGGAATTCATGGGTGAGTTCTGTATCATGAATGATACTAAATTCGACATCGACAAGAAAAGAAACATAATCAGCTGGTCGGCTTACGAGTCAGTCGGTATGATTATCGCAAACACTAAGTCAGTAGCTAGCTTAACTTTAAGTTAATCCTACTAACTAGTAGATATTTAAAGGCAGTCTCATTGCGAGTCTGCCTTTTTTTATTTATCTTTGGTACATGACAGATATTTTAAATTTGTACCTAGGTAACAGAGATTCAGGAAAAACCAAGCTACTAGTTTCCAAACTTTTAGAGTCCTTAGCACATAATCCCGGGAAAAGCCCAGATAAATTTGTGTTTATATCAATTCAAAGAGACAAAGAGTTCTTGGCAAACAACCCTGACCTCATACCCCTTCGTAATAAATTCACTTACATACAGATATCTGATATAAACTATCCAGAGCCACAACTAGATAGAAAACTAACAAGTAAGAGACCCCATTTTTTATTCTTAGACGAGTTTGATCTATATGGAAATAACGCATTAGATGTTATTCTTTACATTTGTAATCATCAAAAAATGGAACAGATATATGCAGCAACATCACCCTACAGATTTAGAAGATTCGAAGAGATAAAGCAAGCACTTCACAACCAATACTCTAACAAGGATCTACTGATCGAATTTTTACTTATTTCAGATTGGGAACATGGATATCTTTTTAACCCTGATACGGCTGAAATTTATTTAAAACAGAAGTTACGTCCACAAACTATCCTTACTGAAGGTTTTGGACTCTATACAGAGTTGACTAATCTAAAGATATAGAGTATATTAAATAAAAAACCAATACATTATGTTAACGAACGCCGAATTAAGTGCCTCCTCAGTACCCGCAGATATGCAGGGCAGGGTTGATAGATTAAGAAAGTTTCTAGGGGATACCGAACAATTGAATGATCTTACAGAGGCCCAAGAAAATACAGATATTGAACTTTATTATGCATTGCAAGATGTGTTTGAACAGATGAACTACGAAATTGAGCCTACCTCTTTACATTTTCAAAAAATATCAGAAATCCCGTGAACTATTTTAAGGGACGGAGCTTTTCTAAATGTTTTAATATCCAAAGGGATACTAAGCGCAAGGAATGTTTTATCATACAATGACTCTGGTGGAATAACTGTAAAAGACCAAGATAAGTATGGTAGATACACCGTGTTTTTTAATATGCTTATTTCCCGTTTTATGAGAGCCGCTCAAGCCTTTAAAAGAGCCAAAAATATTGATGGAGGATATGGTGGGGCTTATAGCGAATACAGTGATAGCCTTAGTTAATCCTTATGATAGCTTTAGAAAAACTCTCCGTATTTAGAAACAAGCCAAACTCACTAGACCTAGAGTGAGCCTTTAAAGATACTGTGGAAGACTTAAATGATTATGAAGTATCTATTTATGTCTCACAGGCCCCTTCAAACAACTTATCCGAATATAACCTTATAGATTCCGGCATATCTGCAAACACATATGTCTACGAAGACTTTACTCCCAGCGGATTAGCACACGGGACAAGACAGTGGTACTACAAACTAAAGATAGAAAACACTGATACCCAGGAAAACTCCATAACAGATTATTACTACCTTAATAACGAAAGACCTAATTTAAAGTGGTTAAAAATATGAAGGCAGAAAGATCTGGTTCTTAGAAAAAAGAGCGGTAGAGATTTTTTCCTTTTAAAAAGAAGGACATGGGGAACTCGTTGCGAGGTTTCCTGGGACCCAGTATTATTTAAACAGACTACAGACGTATGTTCAGATTGTAACTGTTGGGGAACCGGTTGAAGAGAGGGGTATTTTAAACCGCAAAAAGTTAGAGGAATGGTAACCCCAGCAGCCCAGGTAAAAGACATAGGGTTATGAGGAGAATTTTATCCTAGTGATGTCATGTTTACTACTTTGAACCGTCCCCCACTAGAAGCAGGTGATGTTGTAGTTGACGCAAAAACAGATAAAAGATTTTTTATACAAAGAGTAAGAACCCTGGAACTATTAGGAGTAGTCATAGAACAGCAAGCACAATTAAGTGTCATACACATAGACGATGAAATTTATGAATACTCAATCGAGGATTATAGGTAATGATTAAAAAAGTAGAAAGAGAGAGAAATGAGGTAAGGGACAAAGATTTATTGTCACAAATAGCTCTTGAAGTAGAACAAGAAAAAGCAGAAGATAAGATTAAAAAAGAAGGAGCAGAAGTAGCACGTGATTACACCGTCGTTGAGGATTAAAAAAGTATTTTTATCTTTTATACAAACTTATTTTAGTGGACACACGAAATACAAATGGGACATTAATCCTAAAAACACAAAGATTATTGTAGCCGATAAGTATGCAACTGAATTAGGGATCGCAGCTATGAGACCAACGGTAATAATAGATCGTGGCCCTATAGGGCTAACTGGTAGGTATCGATCCGAGGCATTACCAAACAATGATTCCAGAGACTCAGGACTAGAGAGGAGATTTTATTCTAAATCCGGCGGCTCCAGACAAAATAACTACAAATTGACCCAAACCTGGGGATCTAATATAAATCTAAGAGTCATGGCAAAAAGGCACTACATTGCTGATGAAATAGCAAATGATATTTTTATACAGCTGTGGGCGCATAGAGAGTGGTTTAAGGAACAAGACAAAGGTATACATACCATGAACGGCCTAACCTTGGGAAGAGAACAAACTTTAAAATTATCAGCGGGCGGTATAGAAGTAGCAAACGTAGACATCTCTTTTAATGTGGAAAGACAAGAAACAGTGAGGTTAGGAGAACGTATGTATAACTGTAGAGTCTACAACGGAGAGGATGAGTTGTATGAAGGAATAGATTTCCATGTTACTCCAAGTGGTGTCCAAATCGAATTGGTAAATGACCCAGGTAGTCAACTAAATCTGACCATAGACTACATAGACGCCGTAACACTGGAAGAAAAAAGCGATATAAACTTGATTACTGTCACCGGAAGTAATAGATTATATACAGTCCCGGATAATGGAAAAATCTATGGATATTATAATCTTTTTGAAAGCTTTACAGCAGACAATACTGGAACAGAAATAATTAACGAAAATTAAATGAGTAAAGTAAAGGGATTATTTAAAGCTCTAAATTATATAAGGGGCGCAAAAAGCTCAGGAAAGGCTTTTAACCACGCGGTTAAATCGAAGTCACCTAGCTTAAAAAATATGAAAGAGTACGGTAGTACTGTTTGAGAAAAATCAAAAGTCGATTACAGGGATGCCGGAAAATATATGGCACGGTTCAAAGACCCTGTCAATAATGTGTCGAAAGACATACCAAAGAATATTAAAATACCAAAGATGCAGCATGATAGCTCTTCAGGTAGAGCAGTTAGAACTTCTCTAGGAAATACAGCGGACGCTCTTTTAAAAGTCACAAAAGACGTTAAAGGGAAAGGCATGATCGGAGGTACTACACAGGTTGGAAAAAACTTCGGTAAATTAACCAAAGAACAGCTTAAAGGAGATTTACATAAAGAGGTTTTCAATCCAGTAGTGTACAAGAAAAATGGTGAGTCTTATTTAAAGACAAAGTCCAAATTTCTAAAAGATCGTAAAGTGGTTAGCACCACAAACCGGGACTCAGTTATCGTTAGAAAACGTAAAGGACTGACGCCCGTTTCGATAGCGTTAGGAGGAAGTGGGGCCAGTATTGGTGCAGCTTCTTATGCTCTTAGCAATAAAAACAAACCGCAGTCAAAACGACTGCAAGAAGCAGCTGTTGATACAGCCTTGTTTACCGTGTCGGCCCCGGTAGGGCTAGCCGTAGCGCTATCTCGAGGTGCGAAAGCAACGCAGCGCAAGAAACAAAATGAAATAAAATAAAAATAAGGAGATAAAAAATGGCATATACAAAACCTGCTGCTACAGTAAGACAGGTCCAGAAGACAGCTAGTTTCCCATTACCGGATCCTACCTTAGAATCTTGTGTTGTAGGCCCCGGCTATTACTGGCAAGATCCTGAGAGAGACGATAATGAGAATAGTTCTATATATACGACATCGTATGATGGAAGTGAGCTCGTAGTTTCTGGAAGTGCATTTTCTTCACATACAGATTATATTGAGGACACAGTTATTGTAGACCTCATTAGGACTGAGGGGCCAAACGGCACTATCGGTTCAGTTAAACACTTAGTGAAGGACACAGATTTTACCGTATCCGGAGAGAATATCACAATTACAGCAGATATTTCTGGGTTCGATGTAGACAATGCTGATAAAGCCAATGTAAGAGTTGGATTTTTAGCAAAAAGAACAGATTTAAATAATAACTATCAGAAAGTAATTGAGGCTCAAGACATTATAGACTATGTTGGACAACCGGTTCCTTGGAACCCTTTAGCTTATGGAGCTTCTCTGGCCATGTCAAATGGAGGAGTAAGCACAAATATTCTTGGAGTAGATCCAGGTACAGGCGGTGATTCATCTAGCTTTTCAAACGCGGTAACAGCTCTTGAAAATAAAGAAAAAGTTTATGCAATAGCACCTTTAACTAGAGTAGGATCTGAGGCGGATAAGTTTGCAACGCATTGTAATGCGATGTCAGTACCCGCTGAGGGGAAAGAACGTATCGCCTTTGTTTCCAAAAGAGTAGATTACTCCCCAGAAGAAACTACACCGACTACTAATTCTGAAAAACAAGAGGTAGCACAAGCTATCCAAAATGTCAGTGCAGCGTCAGGCGAAAAGAGATTCTTTTCTATACACCCAGACGCGGGGTATGTTGAAACAAGAGCTCATGTAAGCACTCTTTCAGACTCTTTCATACAAGCCGTTTTTGGATCAACTTTTAGTTTAAAGCCTAAGTTCGTAACAAATGTTACTGCAGGATCAACCAAGTTTAGAGCTTTTAGTGAGATAACTTCTTCAGCAATTACTACTTTAAAGGCAAATGATATTGATTTCGTAACAGTTTATTATCCGGTACCCGGATACTATTTTGGTGCAGCCCTTGTAGGTGCTGTAGCTGGTAAGAGGCCAGAAGAGCCATTAACAAACAGCGGAATAAATGGATTCTCTATGCTTTATAAGAGTAATGACCACTTTAATAAATCACAGCTAAATACTATCGCAGAAGGCGGTACCTGGATTTTAGAAGAGAGGGGAGTAGGAGCTATTATAAATAGACACCAGTTGTCTACAAACGCAACAACAATTCAAACTAGAGAGTTATCTATTACTACTCAAATTGATTACGCTTCCAAATATATAAGGGACCTAGTGTCACCTTTAATTGGGAAATTTGTAATATCAGATGGGTTTTTAAAACAGCTTAGGGCTGCGATAGTAAGTGCAGGAAACGAACTTGTAGATCTAGGCTATGTAAGAGCTGTTGACGTTTTAAATGTATACCAAGATGAAGTTCAACCAGACACTATAAAAGTGGATCTGGCGATAACACCGCTTTATCCAGTTAATTACATAAAAATAACTCTAGAATTTTAATACTTAGGAGAAAATAAATGTCACTAGAAAATCTATCAAACTGGAAAGCTAACTTTCCAAATAAACAGAATGTACAGCCCGACGAGCACGAAGGTGCCCTGAATGGTGCGTATCTCTCTGGCGAGAGTGCTGTTATTGTTAGTGGACCTCCGGTTTTATCCGGGTCTGCGGCCTCTTTATACCCAATAGGGTTAGTACAGAGTGCACAGCTACAGCAAAATAAACAATTAAATGAAATATTTGAGATAGGAGGTAGAACACCTTTCTTCATTCCAGCTAGGGTAAGAGTAAGAGCTTCTTTAAGTAGAGTTTTATTCGATGGCCCGTCTCTTTTTTATGCAATGTACGAAAGAGAGTCAAACGATGGTGGGACACCGACTGTTCCCTCATCAGCAGATTTTGGAAGCGGTTCAAGCCACTCTTTAAATAATCCAACCATGCCATACCCGGATTCAGGTATTATCGATACTCAATCGGAGAGTCAAAATGCTAACCCAGGAAAATTCTGGGGCAACTTAGGCTCTGCAATATTCAATAGACCGTTAGGTTTAGGATTTGTACTTTTTGATATGGATGGAGAGCCTTATGGAGGTGTTTATTTAGAGAAGTGTTATATTCAATCCCATTCTTTTGGGATTAGCGCTAACGCTACTGTTCTTGCAGAGAATGTAACCCTATCAGCTTCCAGGGTCAAACCTTTGGATGCATCTGGGCTTTAATACTCCCAAATACTTACATGAAAGCCTGGCCAAGTGCCGGGCTTTTTTATTGTATATAAAATCCTAAGCTAAAAAGAAAAATAGATAAGGAATCGGGAAGAGCTTTTCAGCCCTTCCCTACCCTTAACCCATAAACCAACCTACTAACTTTGGTTTACAATTGACCCGGTTGGATCAATTTATTCATCGTCAATTTTTAAACCTGGGTCTGACCAGACTTCGATGTCACCTGAAACAGGTACCTGGTTAACCACAATCTCGCCGTTAGGTACGTCTTCTACCATAGCCGGACCAAAAATGGCAACAAGTATAGCAGCAACTGCGACCAATACAAGTGTAAATTTTGTCTTATTATTCTTTTTCATAGTATTATTTTATTAAGGGTTATTGTGACGATTGTAGTGCTTTACGCACCGTGTCTGCTTCAGCCTGTGTTTTGGTAGCTTCAGCGTCTTTTTGTTCTGCCTCGTCGAGTAAGGCTTGTCTAGCGGCTTGAGCTTTTTGCTCTTCTTTTGTAAGCTTATTTAATAAACCTTCATCAGAAGAATTCTCAGAACTTGATTTCTTTTTTCCAGAACCCACAATCTCGGGTATCTTTATAAAAATAAGCCAGGCAGCTCCTATTACAAGAGCAGCAAATATTAAAATTTTAATCATGGGATAAAATTAAAGTTAAATAAAAAAAGGGAACCTCAATAAAGAGGCTCCCTTTAAACATGCAATCTACAACTTGGGTTACACTTAACCGTGTGGTGGAGGTGCGGAGCTAATGTTATAATTTATTTGTTTCTCATGCCCACCGTTTATATATTATCTTATGAAACATAAAACAACAATTTGTGATTGGTGTGGCAGTAATTTTTTGGCTCCTATAAAGGAGCTTAATAGAGGTAATGCTAAATTTTGTTCCAGAAGCTGCGCGGCAAAAAATAGAAATGACGGCAGAAAAACAGTAATAAAGGATTGTGTAGTTTGTAAAAATAAATTTACTACAAAAGCACACAATGCAAAGTTCTGTTCTGGTAAATGCAAATCAAGGCATTACAGAAATAATAAATTATCAAATCAGCGTCCACGTATTCAGCGAAAGGTTTATAAAGCCTTGAAAATTAGCACAGACAAAAACCTGTCATGTTTTATATGCGGTTGGAATGAAGATCAATGTGATATCCATCATATAACTCCTAGAAAAGAAGGAGGTAATAACTCACTAAAAAACTTAACAGTTTTGTGCCCTAATCATCATAGATTAGCTGATCGTGGTAAACTTTCTGATTTGCCTCCCGTTTCCGAGAGATTACGGACTATATCATCATCCTCTTAGCGAGGAGTTGGACGCTCTAGCTGGTAATTAAGAACTCTAAAGTTCTCCAGTAGTCTCTGAACGTTTCGTGAGTGTACTCACGACTTCGCTGCTGATTAGCATATACTTATATAAATACTTAGCCTTCCAGCAATTCATCCAATTTTTATCTATATAGTTACCTATATAGTGACCCTTTGAGTCGAACTCCGGTCCTACAGCACATCCATTAAAACTATTGTACAATCATTTTGCTATTTTAGCCTTTTGTTTACTCAGTGGCAGTCGGTAAGCTATACTATCTGAGAGTGTTTAAGGTCACCACACCTGTTCTGATAATTATGACGCTCTGTAAACCTAAGTTTACTATCCCTATTATCATCAGGTAGAACGAACTTTACGCAGCTATTGCTGGTTGAGTCTTAGCTGAGCCAATAAAGCCAGCTATTTTAGGTGATTGATTTTTGTCAGTTCAATTTAACTGTTTGGTAGTAGTCTACGAGCCAGATTGTAGTTTTAACTTTTTGTGAGCAGTCGAATCCAGAACACCCCCAAGTTGCGTCATCGGAACACTGTTTTCTATCATTTGCTTGATTAAAAATGCTGTATGTGTTCCTCAGCACTATTCTTATACCAATAAGGTATAAAATTTTTATAAGCTCCCGCTAGGAAGAACATGTCTACACAGTTGTTTAACGATGTACTATTTGTTACAGCACCATTGGCCGTAAGAGCGTCCTTAGTTTGTAAGGATTTTAAAAGTTTACTCATATTTCCTCTCTAACTGGTTAAAAGTCCCTAGAGGTAGTTGCTGTTCGGGACTAAATTTTAATTTCTTTTATTTCGTCTACGTTGTCGACCCTTATGATCGTTAGCTCTCATTTGTTCTGTTTTTGAGATCATTGAGAGATCAACTGGTGTAACTAGAGGGCTTCTGGGCTTGTTGATTTCTCCATGACTAGCTTCCCATTTATTTCGGGTAACTATTTCCGGAGAGTATCCCTTCTCTTCTAACGCTTTTTGTTCGCGCTTAATAACGTGTGTAGAGGTAGGTTTGAAAAACCTTGTTCTCTTTTCTTCGTCGTCCCGCGTATATACGAGACATACCTTTTGTTTTGATGACATATTAAGTTATGAATTTATAAGTTAACCCCTAACGGGTGTGGGCCCAGCAGGGATCGAACCTGCGACTCCCAACTTAAAAGGCTGGTACTCTGCCATCTGAGTTATAGGCCCTTGATTACTTTTAAATAAGTTACCATATTAAAAGTAAAAATGCAAAAAAGATTTTAATTGGTACAGTAAAGTTACTTAGAAAGCCTACCCCAACCTAACTTTTTTTCAAGCAGGTCAAAATAATTAAAACTCTTAGGAGTTTTAAGAAAGAGACTCTCAAGTGAGGCTTCCACCTCGTGGTTTTTTGAATATCCTATAGTTCTTGAGTCACATTGGACACAAGATTCTTCTGAGGTTTCTATAGTCAAAGAATTCAGTGGGTCTAATTTCATGACTATAGGCTTAACACTAGCATCTATACAACCAGTAGGAGTTATGCACACGAGATTAGCTCCTCTTTCTGGGGAAATTATAGGACCTCCCATAGAAAAATTGTATGCAGTAGACCCTGTAGATGTGGCTAGTATTACACCATCTCCTCTAAATGTAGCTACTTGGTCATTAAAAGATATTTTAAAAGTCAGAACAGTTGTTTCTATATCAGGTTTCCCTATATAGATTTCATTTAAAGCGGTTGGTTGTCTAGCTGCCCCTGTCTTTAATTCAAGAAGGCTACGCTCTTGTATATCCATGTCCATATCAAGTCCTTTAAGAACATCCTCGTAAGAAAATGGACATATAAAACCAACGTTACCCAAATTTATTGATATAACCGGTTTATTCAGCAAATCATATTTTGCTAACATATGGACAGTATAGATAACTGTGCCATCACCTCCTAAGCAAATAACCACATCAGAATTCACTAATGCGTGTTGTTCGTCTTTTGCAATAAAAGCTTTACCACCTAAAAAGTCTTCTCTAATTTTATACTCCGGGGCCAATGCAATAGCATCAACCCTGAAATATAAAAGACTTAGTACGGTTTCTATCCTGTGCAACCTTGACTCATCTGAGTCAGGGTTAAAGATAATACATGCTGTCATGCAGCTATATTACAGTGGAGCGTATCTTTCAACATATGAGGGTCAGGATACTGAGTCATTAACATCTCACAAAGCTCTAGATCCTCAGAGTCCTCTTCGCAAGATTTTAGATACTCAATAAATTCCTGATCTAAAATAAAAAGATGAGAGTTTTCCTCGAACCCTGTAACATCTTCAAAGTCATCCCCGTCTCCCATTGATAGGGATCCACAAATGCCACCTAAAGAAAGAAGGTTATCGTTCAATAAAAGACCATCCAAATTTAAGATACTAGGATCTTGTTGAATGTTCTCTAGTTCCTGGAAATCTTCTGATTGGTGGATCAAAGAATAACCGGCGTCGGAGTATGAAATAAGTGTAAACATAATGTTGTAGATTAAGTTTAAGTTAAAAAATTAAGAAGCTTTGTGCTTCTTCATAATTCTTATACCAGATATAGTTTATTTTTTCTTCTTTTTCTTAGGTTTAAAAGACTTTGCTTCCTCTAAGAAGAGGCTTTGACTAAAGACAAAATCTGGGTGATCAATTTCATACCCCCCATCAGGATACATCTTTTCTCCAGGTTTATGGATTTTCTCTAAGATGTATTTTCTTTTCCTGGGATCACTCGCTACGCTAATAGGGGCTCCGACATGTTTTTCTGTTATAGGGTTTTGTTCCAATTCTTTTTTTGTCCAAGCTTCATAGAAAATACCACTTTCTTTAACTTGTTTTCTTTCCGTTTTTTCTGATTTTGCCATGTAGCTTATTTAAATTTGTTTCGAATAAAAAAGTTTCTATTTCAGGAGTAATCGGGTCTTCATAAGTCGTTTGCTTTGCGATTATATAGATGACCTCGGTACTCGGGTTTAATATACAAGTAGCCTGTCTTTCAACCTCGTTTATTTTTTCCGTGGCATAAGCAACATTGAACTCTTGTAATTTTTCTAAGTCTACCTTAACGTTCAAGTCGATGAAAAAATCGATGAACCATTTAGGGACTTTATCAGGGTCTAATACAGTTTCAAACATAATAAAAAAGGCCCGAAGGCCTTTGGTTTAGTTAATATTTATTTCTTCTTCATCAGGTGCTTCTTGTCTATCAAATGTAATTTTTAATAAACCGTTCTTTAGGGTGGCATCAATGCTTTCCTTATCAACAGACTTTGTAAGAAAGTAGGTTTTAAACAACTCGCTTTTTAGATAGATAAAAAGCTTATTTTTTTGAATAGTTAGTTTCAAATCTTTTTTGTCATACCCGGGAACTGCTAAAGATATAGTAGCCGACTCATCCTCCGAGTTAACTGATATTTTCTCATCTACGAAAGACGAAAATATTGGCTCATTCATCAAATCTATTCCGAGTCTAAAAAGATCACTTATACTTTTGTCGTGGGTTCCAATTTTCATAAAATACATATTTTTTAGTTTTAGTTTGAGTTTTCAGTTTTCTTTTTGTCTTGCAAACTAAATGCCAAAGTGCATTTATGACATCCTGTCATCTCTATTTGACAGATAAACTGCCTTTTTGACAGTGCTTTTTAAATGTGAATATAAATAAAAAGAGCTACTCGTTAAAGTAGCTCTTTTTACTATTAAATTAAAATACAGGAAGCTTGTCCTGCATAATTCTTATACCATAATTAAACTACTTCGCAGGCCCCTCCCCCGCAAGCAATCTCTCCACTAAGATCAGTCTCATCTTGGGATTCTATTACCTGTGTAAGGTCAACTTTATCAAGGGACTCTAACATAGCCTCATAAGTTTCTTTAGAACAGTCCTCAAAAGGAGCCTGTTTATAATTACCACCATCATAAGGAAGCACAGCAATTCCATTGTAATGCTCCCGATTTTTCCACATCCAGTTACCTACGTCTCTCCACTGATCATCTTTCAGTGAAATAGTACAGGAAACATTATGACCATTTTGCCCTGTTCGGTATCCAGTAGATATCCAGCTCTGGCTAACCTTTTTAACTCTTTCCAAGGTTTCTAATGGGGACTCAGTTCTTAGAATAGCGCCTTCAGGTGCTTTCTGTGGTACAGAAATCACAGCAGTATCATGTGGCCTGAAATGCTCGTCTTCAATAAGTTCCGGATGTCTAATACTTAAGTAAGTATATATAGCTTCATTCTTACCAACACGCATTCTACGAACATAGTAATCATTGTGCCATGCGTGAATACCAGAACTAGTTCCTAATACAAGGCTAGTTGTTCCAGCAGGTTTGACACATGTAGTTCGAGCGGCTTTCTTAATACCAATAATCTCAGCAATCTCAGCATTGGTCGCTTTAACAGCTTTAGCTGTCTGAGCCATGTCAAGACTCATAACGTTACCACTAGCGATACCTGTCATAGATACTCCAATTAATGCGTCTTTCTCGGTAGTTCGCTTCCATACATCACGTAGATAGTGGAAGTCTGTATACCCTGCCTGCAGCGTAGCTATAAAAGCTCCAGCCTTAGCAGCTTCGTCTAATTCTTCTTGCGTCTCGAGAATGTTAGCATTCATCTCAACAAGATTACAAAATTGATAGGGCCTTAATCCTATCTCACAACCGTCACACTGTAAGGTTATAGCAAAATACCTACTTGTGCGCTGGACTGTCGCATACGACATGTTTCCAAGTTTTGCCAGTACGAATAAATTGGATAACGTAAGGCTTTACATTAAAGTCTTTTGCTATCTCTTTATTACTGAGGCCTTCTGGTATAAGCTTAAAACGAATTTCAAATACTTGTTCTTCATTTAATCTTGCTTTACCATTTTTAGATCCTCTACAACTGCCTTTATAACTATCGGCATTCTTTAACCAACTGTTTTTAGCTCTTTTAGATCTTTCCTCTGTACTATCTTTTTCTTGGATGCCAGCTTTAGTTCCAATAGATGTAGCCTTAGAGTGCGCTTCTTTGTTTACTGGGTTATTATACCAGTCAGACGTTACTCCAAGCTCTCCACCTTTTTGAAGATTCCAGCCTATATTTAACCTAGGCCTGTAATTCCCCTCTATCTCTAAAGCCCGCTCCATTGTCAACTCTTCTTCTATAATTTCTATCTCTAGGTTTTCCCAACTATAAGATTTTATAGCGTCAACAATTGGTGATTTTTTCTTGTTCTTTTTATGCGATCTCATTCTAGACTTTGTGTCTATAGTGATGCCAACATAACCTTCACAATAAATATCCTTGTGTTTATTGGTGTGTATCCAATAAACACTGTAGTCGCCCTTCTCGCTCAGTCTCTCAGGCTGCACAGAATCTTCTGACCCTTGCTTGCCCCCTGTCGCCGTATTGCCGGCTTCCAAGTCGATCAGAGAAGGTTTTAAATCCGCATTATGCATAGGTCAACGGATTTGTTCCCCAATCACGATGATTGGAAAGGTATATTCCAGGCTCTCCTGAGCCACTGTCTTCTACTCGTTTCCAGATTGACATAAAGTAATCTTTAGTCAGTCTGTCTCTCATCAACACTGCGGAGTTATTAGCTCTACCACGTTGTGGGTTATTCTCCCACCAGCTACCACTCTTTGCAGATAACATCTCGTCATCGTCCGCAGAGAATAGAGAAATCATAGCAGCTCTTCGTATACCGCCTGCTAGAACTGCGTCAGCTATATGGCACATGATATCATGTACCTCAATCGGTTGAAGCTTACTACGGTTAGGTTTGTTGGAAAGGATATTTTCAACCTTAACCAGACATTCTCTTAAAGGCGCCGGACCGGGAGCTTTACCACCAGAAGTAACTAGTCTAGCCCCTTTAGGACGTATATCACTGTAATCAAATACAGGCTTACTTCGGTTTATACCGGTGTATGCTTTGAATAGGATCTTAACTGCATCTGCCCAACCCTCGATTGAATCACCAATTAAGTATCGCCTGGTTCTATCACTATCCGGATGAATAATTTTAGGCAGCTTTTCTACATGGTGTTTTTGTACAGAGTACCCAACTCCTGTGCCACCCAGCAAAAGGAACATAGTTTCTGCAAAAGAATCTATGTGATCCGCAGGCAAATAAGCACAATTGTAAACCCGATTAGGGCTAATTTCGATAGGCTTTCCACCAAACTGCATCGATCTCATCGAGGGGAGGACCACCTTTGTTCTTACAAATCTGTCGTAAACATCATTTATTTCTTCTTTTAATTTGGGATATTTTTTAACGTGCATTTCCACGTTTCTGTCAACGAGCTCATCCCATATCTCTCGCCGGTTTTTGTCATCTAAGTAACGTGCGTATTTCATGTGTACTGTTATGTCACTTAGAATGCTACTTGCTTTATTTAATTTCATATTTATATTTTAGTATTCTCTCTTTAATTTGTTTTGTGCGTTTGGATAAAACTTAAGCAGAAACTATTTAGTGTTCAAGTTGAATGTTAAGTAATTTATCCGTATAAGTCTTGTTTTCTATTGTCAAGTAGCCTTGTTGTCACTATAGGGTACAAAAAAAGCCGGAAAAACCGGCTTTTAGAGAGAATGTAAAAAGTCCCATATAGGTTCGTACTCACCTTCTTTGTATAATTTTCCTTTACCTTAGGAAATTCTTTTTTATACTTCTTATACATTGAATTACTATTCTCTTTAGAATTAGAGAAATTTGCACAGATATCGCACAGCTTCACAAATTTGCCAATAGAGTTCTTAGATAACAGGTCATAGTAAGCCTCACCATGCCTTTCTTCCCGGTTACGTCCTCTCTGCTCTGTGCAGCAGAAAACAACTTCAGCAAACTTCCACCCAAACAACTTTCCTAAGTCATTATAAGTTACTCTCGTATCTTCTATTAAGTCGTGTCCCCAGGCTGCGGCGACTGCAAGATCCCTATCCTCCTCAGACAGGACATATGAAAATTTCTCTGCGAAGTCTGCAACCATTTCTAGATGAACAGAGTATGGAACACCTTTTCCGTATTCCTGTCTAACCCAATTATGCCTTCTAATTGCAAAATCTTTTACTTTTTCTGATAATCTTCTCATAGTACTATTCTTGTAGCCCTTCTGGTATTTCTCTTAAAGGGGCTCCATGAGCCTCCATGCAGGCTACTGATAACCCACCAACTTTTCTAACAAAGTCTAATTTAACAGTAGGGTCATCTGTGGAAGCACATACATTTTGTAACTGTTGTGCGTAAGCCATAATATAGGTAGAAAACTCGTCTATGCTCCTATCTAAAGATTCCCTTGTTTCTGGTTGCCCGGGATTTTCCTTCCATCGAACATCTTGGTAGTCTCTTTCACTGTCTAGTGCTTTATAAACTTCTTCTCTTTTTATCATTTTAGTGTCTCCATTCGTTTGCTATTTCTGCTTTTGCTACCATTGGAATGTCTGGTGCATAAAAATTAAATGATTCTTTCATAATTTCTTCAAGGGCTTTTGCAACTTCTTCTGCTTGCTCCTCTAAAACCTCTATAAGAATCTCATCATGTACTACATTTATAATCTTAGCATCCCAACCAGTAGAATCTATTCTGTGTTTCATTCTGCAAAGCGCTAACTTGGTTACTGATGCACCCGCGCCTTGGAAGGGTTGATTTTTTGCTATATTTTTCATGTGAGCGACCTTACCGCCATGGTCCCAGTCTATACCACTAAAGATACGACGGCGTCCGTCTAGCGGGGAATACGCGTACTTACGAGCCATTGCCTCTTGTGTTAGTCTATCCAAAAGATCCCTAATAGTAGGGAATGTATCAAAATACTTCCCTATAAGTTCTTTAGCCTCTGCAATTGTTATCTTTAATGTATCAGCTAGCTTACTAGCTCCCATACCGTAGATAAGACCAAATGTAATACTCTTACAAGGTGTCCTATACTTTTTCTTCATCTCAGGACGAATAAGAGGATCACCTACATTATCTACAACCATATCATTTTGATTCGAATCTAAAGATAGTTCAAAAGGATCTAAACTGTCGTTATCATCACATGCCTCTCTTATGCCATCCTTACCATAATAAAAGAAGTCCTCGTAAGGTACACCGAAAATTAATGATGCGCTATAAGAGTGTAAATCTTTGTTCTCGTTCAAGGCTTTTATAAAAGCCTGTTCTTGAGAAATGTGTGCTAACAGTCTAAGCTCCTGACCTGAAAAATCAGCACTTATTATTTTATAACCGGGCTTCTGATTAGTGAAACAGCTTCTATACTTCTGAGCACTTGGTATATTTTGCATGTTAGGGCTTGAGGAGGACATACGTCCCGAATCAGTTCCTAGCTGCTTAAAGTTAGAATGAACTCTTTTAGTCTTTTTATGAACATGCTTTTGAAGAAATGAGGCACCGTAAGTTGTTACCTTTTTATGAGCCTCTCTAAAATTTAAAAGACTTTTTACCATAGGATGATCAATTCTTTCTAAGTCTCTTACTCCAGTGCTCTCCAATGCTTTCCCTGTAATCTTTTCGATCAGCGGCTTTAATTGGAGGGGTGAAGCATAGTTGACAGTAGGAACCCCAAAGATGTCCAACTGAGCGTGATCTTTTACATGTTCATCTAGCTCAGCTTTTGCTTTCTTAGACATGGCCTTCGCATCATCAAGTAATGCTAACCACTTTTTACCGTCTAAGTAAATCCCGTTAAGTTGCATATCGCCACAAACCCGAACAGTTTCAAACTCAAGCTCAGACAATTGTTTCATACCTCTTTCGTTTAAAAGATCTACAATCTTATTTTTCAGAGGTATAATCATTTCAACGTCTTTGGCAGCATATAGGATTTGGGACCATGTAAAAGAGTCTCCAACCTTCATGTCGATGAATGATTTCTGTTTGGCCTTATTCATCTTCATACCTAGATATTTAGTAAGGCAACCATCTAAGCTATTGTCTGCCGAAACAATCCCCTTTGTAAGTAACATAGATCCAATCATAGTACAAACTATGTTTGGTAAATCTACACCGTAGTTACTCTTGATCATAGTGTAATCAAATTTAGCATTATGTGCCACCTTTGTTACTTCTGATTGTTTTAGTAGGTGTAATACCCGCATTGTGTTTTCATGTCCAATTTCGTGAACATTAAACACAAACTGTACAGTAGGCGTACCTACCTGTAACAACAAAACCTTGTCCGTTAAGGGATCAAGGCCTGTAGTCTCTGTATCGAAACCTAGCTCAGGGTATCCATGTAGCTCTGTAAGAGCATCGTCTACCTTGCTAGGAGCATCAATATATTTAATGTTTTCCATTTATAAGTATTCTATCAATTTTTTGCCTTCCGGCTTCTCTCTTAATTTATTTAAACTCTGGTCCTTTATTTGCCTGATTCTCTCTCTTGTCAAATCAAGTTCTAGGCCAATCTCCCGCAGATTATATGTTCTGGTATATCTTATTCCATAATACATACAGAGTATTTTTTTCTCCCTTTTTGGGAAATTTGAAATTACATCTAAAAATTCTTCTCTGAACTCTTCTAGTTTTTTCTCTAAGTTCTCATCATCCCTGGCTAAAACTTCATGTAGATCCGCCTCACCCATTTCTGTTCTTGGCACGTCCAAACTTATTATAGTATGTAAGTGATGAACATCATCTTTAAGGGAAGGATCTTCTATATAGTCTTGTAATTCGGATAGAGTTGGTTCACGTAATAGTTGTTGTTCTAACTCTTTTTTTATTTTTGCTATTTTAGAAACATTTATAAGTTTGTTAAGGGGTATTCTAATCGTGTTTGAGTGTGAATACAGTGCACTAAGTATACTCTGTTTTATCCAGAATACGGCGTAAGAAATAAACTTAACACCAACTTCCAGATCAAAACGCTCGTAAGCTTTTAATAACCCCATATTACCCTCCGCAATTAAATCCTCAAGAGGTAATCCCTTTCCCTGATAATATTTTGCGACTTGAAAAACAAATCTAAGATTTGAATTTATTAACTTTTCATAGGCTCATCGTTCTCCGGCCCTTGCTTTTTTAAATAACTCTATTTCTTCTTCTCGAGTAGGAATAGGGTCATGCTTTTTTATGTCTTTAATATATTTGCTAATCATAACGTTTAATATAGTGAATCTTAATGTAAATTGGAAAATTAAAATAGGGGAGGGGAGAGCTTTATCAGCTCTCCCCCAACCCCTACATATCGCAGGATACAATAACTAAATAGTTCTTTTTGTCAGGAGCTGCTTCCACAGTCTTCCCTATCATTTCGCCGAGTACTTCCGCCTCATAACGTTTTAGTGTCTTCGCTAAAGAAGATTCTTGGCTTATTTCGTTGTTTACTAATGTAAACCATAATCCAGTAATCTTTGGTTCCCCATCTCTATCTAAGACGTAGCAATCGCTAATCTTAAAAATATGTTTAGGTTGGCTGGCATCTACAGCATGCATTACTATCTTTTCTGTAGTTTCCCCGCCTTTTAGTGTGACCCACTTCTTGTGTATTTTAGTTATCTTTAATTTTCTCTTGGAGGAGTTACTAACTCCGATATTTAATATGTCTTCTCTCATTTTCTTTATTTCGTTGTCAATTTAAAACTGCACATAACAACGGAACAAAAGGTATCTCATAGTGGTAGTCGGAGTTATTTCCCCGTGGAACCAAATCCGTCTTCACCACGATCGGTGTCAGCGTCTTCAAATTCTTCAATTTCTTTTAAGGCAACATTCTCAACTCTGTGAATAGTGAACTGGGCAATTTTTTGACCCTTCTCGATATCAACCGGGAATTCACTATTGTTCTGCAAGATAACTTTTATCTCACCGCGGTAGCCAGAGTCAATGACGCCTCCTTTTAAAAATACAGCAGATTCTAAACTGAACCCACTTCTTTCTCTTAGTTGTACATAATATTTATCCTCTATTTCTAGAGCGATACCAGTACTGACCGCAAGGCGGCCTCCTCTTCCTGCTATCTTAACTGACTGGTCAGCATAAATATCAAATGCAGCGTCGGTAGGGTTCGCTTTATTCGGTATTTCAGCTGTCTTCGTCAGTTTCTTGACGTTTATCTTTACTTTCTTTCTTGGCATATTTTTCCAATATAGTTATATTTTTGATATCGTCAACGTGGAGATAAGTTCTATTAGGAACATAACCTCCAAACATCTCTGATATACTGTCGTATGTTTGTCGTACTTGCTTCTTTGTACCAAGTACCATGGTGCCTAATTCTACAACACCCTCGGGAGATATATTATGAAATTCTCCATTCGTAGGCTCTGTGCCCTTTTTTACTCGAATAGATATAATAGTCCCCGGCTCTAATTTGCTAAGTACTTCCGTGAATTTGCTCATTAAATAAGTCTTTTAAAAATTTCTCATCGTCTAAAAAGTCTAAATATGAATCTACTTTGACTAGTTTAGAGTGCTTCTTAAGATCCTCAAAAGGAATAGATTTCCTTTCGCTTACGAATCAAAAGTGTTCTACAACAGAAATGGGGACAATAAATGCGTCCTCGTTGTAGAGAGATTTAAATCAGATTAAAAAGAAGGCTAAGCCGCCTAGCTCCCTAACCATCATCAGGTACTCTAACTGATGTTGATGGATATTAGATAAGTCGAATCGAGTTTTTACTTTTGTTTCCTTTGCATCGAATGCAATAAACTTTCCACCTTTTATTAAGCCGGCGAAGTCAACAGTTGACTGTTTAGGAACGATCCCGTTTTTAGTCATAATAATAGGCACCGGTATCTGTAAGATAAGGGCCTCTTTATTTAAACGTTTTTTTAAGTTGAGCTTATTCGCTCTTTTTTCTAGTTCTCTTCCGCCTGGCATAAATAAAAAAAGAGGGGCTCGAAGCCCCTCGTGTGTTTAGTTGTTAAATAGTTTCTTCTTTCCGGTATTAGTAGCAGTGGCCGGTGCAGCCCCTTCAGTGGAACCTGTATACTCGGTGAAGTTTTCCACCTCGTTACGCTCCTTACCTGAATTCGGGTTGGTAGTGATAGAAATGAATCCACCCACTTTACTACCCGGGACTTCATTGATAATGTCTCCAACCTCAACCTCATCTCGCTCAGCTAGTTCTTCTAGCCCACAAGCTTTTAAGAAATTGATAAGGTAAATCATTGCTGGAGGAGTTAATGCGAAGCTTTTCCAAACTTTGCGATTTTCAAAGCTAGGACCTAAAATGGTCATCTTTAGCTCTAACATTGGTGTTTTCTTAACCCGGGATTCAGTTGATTTTGCTGAATCTATTACTAGGTCATAACGGTTCTCAGGTATTACACTAAAGTCTCCGCCTGAATTCTCTCTTGCTTTATTAAAGTTTAATTTCATCTAAACGTAAATTTGTTTTTTATGGTTTTAATTACGTTTTCAGTTGTCGGTTGTCACTAGTTGTCTTGCTTTACGTCAGCTCGTTTTTCACAGCGTCTAAAAATGACTCAGAATTCTTCTTTGTCAAATCTAGTAGATTATCGACTTCAAACTGCTCCATCAAAATCTCTTTTAACTGTTTAGGGTCTACGTCTTCCAATAGCTTTTCAAGCTCTGACAGAGTATCAGCGGTTATACCGGCTGTAAAAATCTGCTCGTTATTATATTCGATTTGCTTGGTACGCTTATTGGTTGTATTAATAGATTCCTTTTGTTTAGCTGCATCAGCGTCTCGTTCAAGGACATCAAGTCCCATGTATTCTACGAATGAGTCATAAGAAAATATAAACTCATGAGGAAGTGTATTGGTCCGATCTTTTGTTACCTTGGCCATACGAGTCTCTCCATCTTCTGCGATGTAAAGCTCAAGAACAACGTCAAACATGTAAGGCATGTTTTTGTGTCCATCAGGCTGTTGTCCAATTTTCTTCATGAACTCTCCCTCTGCGTACAGAGGTTTACTTCTGGCTGTAACGATAACATTCATGTCTAGAGCCAGTAGTTTATTCATAAGAATTTTTACTTCTGTTTTAACACTCTTGTAATCAAGAGGCTGTAGCTCGTAGTTCATGTTACCAGTTCTGGCTTTCATACGATCCTCTTTGATGCGAATGATTTGATCATAAACAACACTCATAGGATCAATGACTAGAGTTTTAAAATCTCCAGGGTCTTGCAAAAGCTCGTCAAGAGCTTGGTGAATAACTGCTGGATCATTTGCTCTAATCTTGTGAAAGTCGAATTCTTTACCATAATGTAAAGTACCATCTTCGGCATCAATAACTGCCGGCGATGGAAAGTTCAGTGCGGTAACTGTCTTACCTGTTCCCGTCTCCCCGTAGATGTACATTTTTAGTCGAGGCGCTTCTGGTTCTGCTTTTTGAAATAGTGACATTAATTATTTTTTCTCTCTGTTTCTTAATTTAAAATAAAGGTGTCCGGGATCATTATTCTTATACCCAAATACCTTTTAATTTTTTGTATACTTTATAGGTTGCTTCTACGTCTCTTACGCAGTAATCAGCAATCTGTTGTAACTTGCCTTCTTCGTATGCCTTAGCCACTTGATCAGCTTTGACCTCGCCCTCTTTTGGAGAGTCGATGCCTAATAAATCACAAGCTAAGTGAAGGGTTGGCGATGCGTATCGATCGTAATCACTGATAACATCCTTTGCATCGAAATGTGTATCTTGACTATATCTATATGTCTTTAAAAATCTTTTGTTACTGGGCGACAATCCATACTTCATACTTCTTTTTACTATGAAGGGAACGTCAAAAGACAGTCCGTTGTAGGAAACAAATACACCAGAAAATCCGGCAACCTCTTTCCAAAAATTAACAAGAATGTCTTTTTCATTACCGGTCAAGGCAAAGGACTTTGTGGTCAGTGACGTAACTTTATGAACGCCTATAACAATTATCTTTCCAAAATATGGGGAAGTCCCCATTATAAGGCCCTTCGCATCCATTGGATCTGCCGAAGGGTTTCTTTTGAGATACGTATCTACTTTCCTTTGTATCTCCTCTTTTTGGATATCACTTAATTCCTCATCTGGTGTGGGAATTGTCTCGATATCGAAGGTTAGTGTGTTCATTCTTTTTCTCTCGTTTAAAATTAACGAGACAAAGATAGTAATAATTTAATTAAGGTCAAAACCTATTTTACTTTTTTTGGTATTTGGTGAATAATAAATTCCACCTTACCATCACGGATAAGATTCCGTAATCTTCTTTGTTTTGTACTTAGTCTTGATTTCCCACTCTTCACTTCAATAAAAACTATCTTGTCATTACCAAAGTAAACATAATCTAAAGGCATTCCTAAAAATGCCAGATTCTGTGGATCATCAACTGGGAAGGTGTTTAGGAAGGGAGCAAGTTGCTCTGAAATTTGGCCTAAAACAACCTCACTAGATTTTTTCTGGGATAGTAATTTTGAATATTTCTTTTTATGCTCGTCTATTATCTCTAAAACCTCTTTCCAGAGGATTAGTATGCTAATCATCGATATCAATAATATCATCTCTTAAACTCCCGTCTATGTTAAATTTCTTACCTGTATGTTTTTCGGGATACCTTACAAAGCTTTTTTGTCCTCTTATCTCATGTCTGTCACATAAATTTGTGCAGTGAGTGGGAGGCCATCCATGCTCTTCAGCAATAGCGTCTGTGTCTGTCCTGTGGAATGCTCCTATATTCATGTGCTTAATATTAGTTAATTTACAATAACCCCGACGGCTCTTCACTCCAGTGTAAAAAAAGTATCTACAATTAGAACAGGACTTTGTAATTCTAAAATTTGTTCTTGGGTCTTCTTCTTGCTCTGAGTCATTTTTCTCTGGCTCTATTTCCGAAAAGTCGTATTTTGACATGATTATAAGTTAGTTAAAATTTTATGTCTGGTTTTCCACTGATTAGCTAATAACCAAACCCCCTCATCAACAAAGTCAACAATAAGTGATTCAGTCTTCCCGTCTGCCAATCGCATCAAACGACCTGCAGCCTGCTTTAATTTTATAAATGACTTTTTAGGTGAGCATAAATACAACACCTCCAAATGGGGGACATCAATCCCGGTACTAAATAAACCGAAGGTAGAAATAACATGAAGTTTTTCTTTGCTTCTTAACTTGGCCATAGCTTTAGGTCTATCCTTCTTTTTTACGGCCGAGGTAAGCATAATAGAGTTTGGTATTAACTCATGTAATAGTTCTACCTGTTCAACCCTGTCACATAGGAATACAGAAGGCCTGTCGTCCCCTATTTCTAAAAATGTATCTTTTATAAGTTCATTTCTAGGACCATTATTTCCAATGTCAGTTATCATCGCTTGAAATTCCGATGTATCAAATAGTGGGAAATAATATTTGGTTCTTATCTTTTTATAAGTAGGTTTAATTAAATAATCTTTTAGGGCTTTGTCAGGAACAACATGGATAATATCACCAGTTGCCCAAAATATAACCTGCGTTAATCCGTCCTCTCGTTGAGGAGTAGCACTGAATCCAAATTTATGCTTAAATGGTAGTCGAGCAGCAGCATTATAATAAGTCTCCGCGGCAATAATATGCGTCTCATCAGTTATGAGCTGACCATAGTATTGCTGAACTTCTGAAAGCTCTTTACCTTTCAACTGAACAATAGATTGCAGTATTCCAACAGTTATAGGTTTAGGCTCATACCGGCCAGAACCTATGAATCCAATATCATCTTCTTCTAGGTTAGTAAACTTAACAAAAGCTTCCACAGTTTGTGCAGCTAGCTCTTTTGTATTAACTAAAATTAAAGTGTTTTGCTTCTTTTTTACAACGTAAGAAACGAAAACCACCGTTTTCCCAGAACCTGTTTTTGCTTGTATAACGCCTGAATTATTGTTCATACAAGCATCTTCCATGTCTTGTTGGTAACTTCTTAGAGTAGCATGAAATTCAACATTATCAAAAAAGTCTGGATTGTAAGCTGTGGTGCGGTTGTCAATAATATCATCTTTTGTAAGCTCCACACCAGAAGCTAAAAGAATTTCAATGGCTTTGGAAACCCCTCCAACAGGCACCTCTAAAGTGTCCCGGTCAGGAGAAGAATAGTAATTCAAATATTGTGGGGTTCCAAATATACTAAGATCCAATGCCTTTTTCTTTGAGAACATTGGGTTTGTGATAGTAAATTCATTTCTGAGACTCTCTACCACCTCTCTTGGTAGGGACTTTATTCCCTTTATTTTTCCTGTGTTTTTTATCTCTATATTAATCATAATTTAAATTAATGGTGAGTCTATGTGTCTCATTGTTCTTATACCAATTAAAATACTGGTCTGCTCTTGATTATGAAAGCATTTTGAGTTACCTTAAAGGGTAATTTTAAACAAACAACTTAACTAAAAATAATGGATAAAGCAAAAATCTTAGAGGATCTTTTTGAGAGCGATACAACCAAACATACGTTCGAACTAGGTAAATATAAAATAACAGTAAAGAATCTTGATTACACATCACAGTATCACTTAGAAGGGGATTTAAAAAAACTCAGAGAAAATAAAGCAACCGATAGGCAATTCGTTCAGAGGTATGCCTACTCACTATTAAGTAAAACTCTTATTAATTGGAATGGTAAGAAGTTCGATAGTTGGGATGAATGGGAAGGCTTTTTACAAGGTAAAAGTGTTGCACTGCTAGACAAGGCAGTAAAGGAGCAACAGAAATTAGAAAAGGCTATTAAAGAAGCCTGTGAAGTAGAGAATATTGATGATGTTTTTTCAAAGGGGGACGAGCCGGCCGACGCGCCCGAGCCCTCACAAAAGGCATCGACGTCGGAAGAAAAGGCTCAGTAAGAGAAAGAGTACTTTTACAGATGATGCAACAGGAGCAAGAAAAAGAAATGCTCCGAACGTTTATAGTAGCAAAAGCTTCTACCCTAGATACCACTAACCAGGAAAAAGTAGAAGCTTATAATAACTTAGTAGAGAAGCTTATGGATCTCGAATACCCAGGAAGAGAAAAGGAAAAAGCAAAGACTAAGGCAGACATGGAGAAAATATACACGCAACTCTTTAGAGGACCTGACGGTAAACCTAGAGAGATCAAAATGAAAGCCGGTGATTCTGATGCAGAGGTAGGAGCCGGTCCTAAATTAAAAAACGACTTATTAAAATACAGAAATGGCAGAACAAGAAGTTAAGTACAACGTTAGACTAAACGAAGAAGACCTTTCGCAACAATTAGAGCGTATAAGGCAACAAATTGACTTAACTATGGGATCTCTGTCTTACTCCCAAGACGGAATCCCACAAGCCTCTGATGTAATTTCTGGACAGGCTTTAGCCGCACTCAACGGAATGCCAGGTGTTCAAATGCCTGCTCAACCACCCGTAGGGAGTGCTGTTGATCAGATGTCTGGGGGCACCTCTTTCTTAGATAGTAACGCAGAATATCTAAGATTAGGCTATAATAAATTTAACCAGGATATGCGAAAAATAGGTTTGATATCACAACCTATTGATCCAAGTATATCATCTATGCCTCCCTCAATGTCGACAGGGCCAGAAGGTTTTTTCCAATCAGCTAGCGCTCTATATAATCCTTTCTACAGAGGGTACGACCCTAACACTGCTGGAGCTTTTATAAGTGACTATAGAGACCAAGCAGCTCTTAATATGTCGGATATGACTTCAGACTTTATAACAAGTAACGGATTCATGGCGGCCGGAGCAGTAGGCGGAGCAATAGTAGGCGGAGCTATTGTCCCCGGAGTAGGGGCATTCGGGGGAGCTGTTATAGGTAGTACAGTGGGGTCTTTTGCTGACCTCGGATTTTCAGTAACGGCAAGACAGGCAAAGGAACGAGAATCTTTAGCCAGAGCTTTTAAGGGAATAGCTAGTGATAGTTTTGGGAAGTTATCTATAGACGACGCCAGAAGTATGGCGGGCAGGCTACAAGATAAAGCATACTCCGCAGAAGGATTTTCCGAGGGGTATAGTATGGAGTATTTAGAATCTAACGTAGCTGATTTTGCACAAGCAGGTGGATTTTCTGGAGTATCTAATTATGAGGAAATGGATCAGGTATTGCAGGGAGTGATTGAGAACACTAGAGATTTTGCAAATAAAATAGGATCTACTCAACGTGAAGCTGCCCAAATAATGGCCCAACTACAGCAGGAAATGGTAGCAACTACCCGAGAGATGGATACCGTAGGAACCCAGCTAGCTTACGAAGGAGAAGTTACAGGTTTGGGAGCAGTAGGTGTAAGCAAGTTCGGTATGCAGGGTGTAGAGATGATGAGAGGCACAGGGGTAGGGTCTAATGTCGCCTTTGATATGGCAAGAGAGAGTTTAATGCAGGCCGAGCGTTTAAAAATGGCTGACCCCGTGACTAGACAATTAATACACGAGGCGGGAGGAACACAGTCTTTTGCTCTTTCTAATATGGAAGCCACAAATAGAATTATGATGAGTGGCCAAGGAATGCTATATACCTCTGGGCTTTTAGGAGGCTCTATTCCAGGAGATAGTATGCAAGATATGTTAGGAGCTTCTTCAAATTATTTTTCCGGGGACCCTAGAAGAATGATAAGTCTACCGGCTCAACAAGCACAGCTAGTGGCTTCATTGCCAGAGCAGATGCAACAATCGATGCCATTTATGAATGCAATGGAGCTTGTAAAACAAACAAACCTAGCTAACGGAGACGGGACAGTTAATAGAGAAGTTTTAACAAGCGCAATGATGAATATGTATGGAGTAAGCGCTAATCAAGCACAAAGTTTTATATCGATGGCACAAGACGTGAGCGCAAATGACGCTGTGAGCCAAGAAATAGGAATGATCACAAGAGAAATTAGTGACACTATGGCGGCTAGCGAGGATGTGGCCTGGTTCGGAAGAATGAAGGCAGGTGCCGCTAATTTTCTGAGGGTAGATGCTGCAGAAGACTTATATGAGAATATTATAGATGGTACGTCAGGCTATTTTGAAAGACGTATGGATAGAAAAAACGACACCCTACGAATGGGCATAGATAGACAACCAGCAACAGTAAGAGCAGCTCTAGAAAGAATAAGAGGCTCAAAAGGTTTCGAAGCTATGGGGACGGGATTTGATTTTGGAGATTCTGCAAAAATAGAAGCCAAAACTGTTTTTGATCAATTAAGACAGAGCGGAACTTATGGGGAGGGTGATTTTAATACCTTCAGAAATAAGTTTGAATTCGCTAGAGGTTTTGACAAAAGTGCAATCACAAAAGGAGATGCACTTCTAGCAGAGAGATTAGGATCAGATACATTTTCTGGCGGATCAGTGCAAAGCACCAGAGATGATTTTGCACTAACTATGCATTATCAAAAAAGACGGGAAGAGTTAAGTGCTAAAGGAGTCCCTAGAGATCAAATTGAAACTCTAATAGATACGGAAGTAAGCCAAATGGTTGGAGGAGCTTTTGAGAACGTAGATTCTAGCATACAAAGTGCTGTACTCAACCAGATGGCTAAAGATGGTGTAATGGGGATGGACCAAAGGGAGCTTGAAGTCATCTCTAGGGGGAGGTCATTAGCTGAATCAGGTATGACCGCGGAACGCATGACTAGTCATGGAGCAGATTTACAGGAAACTGCTTTAGGAAACGTTAGCGGATTATTGCTTGAAGGGGCTGCCCAAAGTAGAATTGGTAGTCTAACTGAACAGGGACAGAGAGTGTTAACCGAGCAAATAACGAGATCAGGAGCAATAGATGCTTCGCAACTAAGTAACGCACAAGATAGAGATATCGCCAGGTTTATATCCAGACATCACGGAGACCGCGTTGCGTCCGCAGCAGCGTTATATGGAGCAGGTGGTGCATACCAATTAGAGGCAAACATTACGCAACAATCAAGAGAACTTGCCAACCAGTTAGGATTTGCAGTCCCCACCGATGTAGGATTAGAAAGCTTTGCTTATAAAAAATTATCACAGCTAGCAAAAATAGGTTCAGGTGAAGATTTAACTATAGAGGGAGTCTTAGGTAATCCGTCCGACGTCCTAAATCAATTAGAGGCCGCCGGTTTAGACAGAAACAAGTTAGAGGGCAGAATTAAAGGATCTATGGAAATCGGAGAATTAATGGAAGCTGTAAGCGAAAGTGTTGGTAAGGTTCAAGGATCTCATATTATGTCAAACCTGAATTGGGAGGGTGCCTCAGAACCTCTTCAGAAATTTTTTAGTATGCAACAAAGAGGCGTAGAAAGTGTAATGGATAGGTTAGATAGCGCCTTCGCAACAATAAATGGCGGAAATGCAATCAGAGTAGTAGATGCAGAAAAAAACCCAGCAAGATAATAAAATAAATGTCAGACACACAAACAACGTTTCAAGAATATACAGGATTTGAAGTTTACTTAGAGGGAATACAAGTTCCCTTTTCCTCATTTAATATTAGGGAGATTGAGGGAGACTTCCCCTCTGCGACTGTACAATTCCCCGCCAACAGCGGTAGCTTAAGAGTATTAGGTGGTACCATAGTTCAGATATTTGGGCCCGAGCCAGAGAACACAGCTAATAAAATTTTATTATTCGAGGGAGAAATAAGACAAATAAACTATAGTAAGACAGGATCCTCGAGGGCGGTATCATTTGAAGCTACGTCCTTATTATCTCAGTGGCAATCAGTGACTGCGCGACCAAAAGATTCTATGGTGACAGCGGAGTGGGGAGATGCTCTGGGTGACTATTTATACGAGTACTATAATAGTACAGAAAAGGAGCTAGAAAATGACACCCCGGAAACCAACTCTAATTTTCAAGATAAGACAAAAGCAGGAGAAGAGGAAGATCCTATTGAGAAGTATGATTCTCTGGGAGAGCCAAAGCTTACAGTTTTTAGTGGGTTAGTAGATGAAATTAGTAAATTAATAGGTGATGATAAAATAAGCGGAGGAGATCTAGAACTTTTTATAGATTTCTTCCTTAAAAAGTTTGAAGAGTATGATATGTTTTATGGACTTGTTTCGAACTCCTTCAATATAAGAGAATCTATTTTTACATCCCCCAACATAGGAAAAATTGAAGCCTTTAAAAGAAAAGCTTTGATAGAGAATTTTTTCACTCTTTCCGAATCTAAGTTCTCTCTTAAAAACGGTGGGACAATTAAACTCATGGAGGCCGTGGTAGAGTTCTTAAATGTGTTTCACTATACTTTAGTAGCTCCTTCTACTTATACAGGATCTCTTCAATTTCAATCTGGGAATGTAGAAAGATCAGCGCCCATAAGAGGATATTTTTTACCTAACATGGAAAACTCTCCTCCTATAAAATGTAATTTACTTTTTCCACAACAAGTTAGTAAAATAAACTTTTCAAGAAATTTTTTATCGGAGCCTACAAGAACCATCAGTGAGGTACACAGCGTTATGCAAAGTGGTATCATTGGCTCTACAAAAGGGTTTAAACCGTTTGCTGTACAGCCTAAACTAAATATTACACAGGACGGTATAGACCAAAACACTATTGGATTAACTTCAGAGGAAACATACCGTGGAATAACACCTAATGTAGTTAATCAAACTTCCTTTTTTGTAGAAACGGAAAAACAAGATATTATAGGAGAGACTAAATCTTTAGAGGAGGCACAAAAAGAGGAATACCAATCCAAGATAAAAAAACCTTTAAATGAACTTACTTTAAATGCTCACCAACAGGCTAGAATGGCCACCAGAAATATGTCTATAAGCGCAGTATATACTCCTTACTCAATGGTAGGGTTACCCGGAGCTTACATTGAACCGGACAAGGGCCCATCCTTTACAGGGGTTATAGCAGCAAAAACGCTCTCAGTCTCTTCACAAGGCTCCGCCTCGACATCCATAACAATGAGGGCAGTAAGAACAGTGCACGATCTAAAAGATATTACAGAAGAAGATTTTGAAGACGCTATCAACGACTTCACTTTGGATCCTTATACTGACATAAACTCATATCTTTTTGACCAAAGCGTATATGACTTTAGAGAGATTGGCAAGACCTTGTACCCATATTTACGCAGAGGGACGCTATCTTCGAAGGGTAGTATTTTTAAACAATACGCAGAAGACGAGCAAGCTTTCTCTAAGGGCGTTGATGCTCTGGAAAAGATGGAGAAGCAGGAACAATTTGTAGACACATATGACAGTATTTTAGACATTTTACGTGACGACAGTGGTGATATACAAAACAGGATAGCCACAGACTTATCTCCTGAAACCGGTAACAATTTAAGAAATAGTGGAGCCTATACTCGGGATATTTACGAGGCAATTTATAAGTACATAGGTATTTATAATGAAATACCTAAAGAAGGCAGCGCACTAAAAGACTTTATAAATTCCCAGACTTCAAGATCTATAATAAGTAAGGCAGACTATTTTGCATCAATTGGTATAGACACTGCATCCGACATAGATAATAAATCAAACTATAAAGATGCTATTTCTATTTTTAGAGGGACTGAGGCGGGTCTTAAAATAAGAGATTCAATATTGGAGGCGCAAGGCAGAACTACGCAGAAAATAATTGATAACGGAGACCAAGAAGAGATGAGACGGCGGGAGGTAAAGCTTCAACAAGAAGTAAATTCTTATAAACAGTCTATACTTGAAGCTGAGGCCCTTTTTGATGATAGAAAATATACTAACACATTACTATCATTAGGGAAACCAAATGAGCTAGCTTTAAGAGAAAATGCCTATAATGCGCTCATCGAGGCGCAGGAAAAGTTTGAGGAGATTTCTAAAGAATTAGAAGATCTCAGGAAAGAATTAGGATCCGCTACCCAGGATTCTGGCACTGTTGACTTTGTCATTCAATTTGATAAAGAAGCTTTCAAACCTTATAATTTAACGAGAAGAGCTCACGTCAACTTAGCGTTCAGAAAACAAGTAAGAGATGCCTTATTAAAAGAGTTAAGAACAAATGATGCTCTAGGAAACGATAATCTAACCCTATTAAACTAATGTCACAATTTGAAGACTCCTCACCAGCATTTAACTGAAATGATCCCCTAAGCGCAGCCGCTGGGTTTTCTGGATTTGGGTCAGAATTATTTCCTATATCTTTGTCAAAATCAGCACCCGAAGATTTAGAGGAGTATATTAACCACTCATCTATACCTGCTGGTGCAACACTAATGATATTAGACGCAGGAGATAGTAGTGAAATAAAATACATTACAAACTTTTTCTT
>Ga0306906_1000108_pt1 | contig 47193 bp, 61 predicted proteins | sample AntRauTorcE11897_FD_190405 | JGI IMG/M metagenome (GOLD analysis project Ga0306906, IMG submission 190405) | Saline lake microbial communities from Rauer Islands, Antarctica - Metagenome Torckler E11 #897 (v2) (version 2) | ecosystem: Environmental > Aquatic > Non-marine Saline and Alkaline >...
CATGCCATATCACTGTTGCGCACATCCAACGCCAACGCCCACTCTCCAGAGTCCGGATAAAACTCCCACGCCTTAGCGTCTGCAATCGTGTCAAAGTCTGTGAGCTTCATCTCAATCCCCTATAAACCCTTGTCTGCGCCGTAAGTCGCTGCGGCAGAAACAAGGTCAACTGTGTAATAGTCAAAAATATCATCTGATCCTACGTGCGTTAGCAGCTCGGTAACTTGTGCACCCTTGACCGCTTGGCACTGTAGTACCCGAAAACCCAGCTCAATCGCTTTCAGCCCTATATTGATAATCGTATCCCGATCCATCTCGCCAATAGCGCCAGACGCTTCACAGATACCGCCGCCTAAATTCAAAAGGTCGATCCTTAGCGGGTAGCCTTCGGGTCTATAAAGGCTTTCCCCGGCAGGGACACCCCACAACATGTAACTCCCGTCGGGGATCGGCTGATGGTAGATGTCCATGGCTGGGCCTCAATACGCAAAAAGGACCCTTTGCGGCTTGTCCGCGTCGATGTCGCAGTGAATGAACTTCTTTTTTTTGGTTCCAGCCAATCCGCTTGAAGCCAGCGGAGGTTTTTTCAACGGCTCGCCATTGACATCCGCTTTTGCGATTGCAGGCTCTTTGGCCGTTGCAGGCTCCTCAACGACAGCCGCTTCCGGCTCCTTAGAAGCCTGGCCTGTCAATTTGCGGAACCACGTGGTCAGCCATACGAAGAATGCGTCCATGGGGTCTCTCCTGTGCGAGTTAGGCTTCGGGCATCCGCAGCGTCAATGAGTTAATCTTGACCACGTCCCCCGCGACAAAGGTGTCTTTGTCGAAGACCAGATCACGGGTAGGGTTCGATGGTCCGCCTGCGCTGCCCTGGAGAATCGCCGTACCTCCGCTATCGAGGATGCGGAAATACCCCGGGTCACCGTCGGCATCGGCATCGACGTCATCGCCAATGGCATTGGCAGCCGTGGTTGCTAGGCCGCCGCCGTCAGATCCGGCGGGAAAGGCGTCACTCGCCAGGGTATTCGTGCCCAGCAGCGTGCCAGTCGCTGCCGTTTCGACCGTGTCGGGCTCAGATCCGGTATACACCTTGATTTCCCCGTTATCGGGGAGAGCAGCAACAGCATTGAGAGCGGTGATGGCCGCAGCGTTAGAAAGTCGCATAAGAGGTCCCTCTGGATGTTTGACTATAGGCGCTGCCTATATTATAAACCCAAACACCCGTATATCTCTACCCGATTTCTGATAAGTCCTCATAAAGCCCTGCGTAGACGATCTCCTGCGTCCCGCTGACTTCGATCGACCAGCTCAAGGATTCAAAGCCCGAAGGCAGTGGTACGATGCGCTCTGCGACATTGCCAGAGAACACGGTATTGATCTGCCCCCACCGATCACCAGCTTTCAGGACAACCTGCACTGGATAGTCATTCGCGACCAGCTCCAGGAAAGCGAAGTTGGTTGGCGTCGGCAGTGTGTAGACTTTACTCCGCCAGACATATGGCAGTTTGCCGCCTGCATCAAATACCGCCACGGTGTTGCTGTCCGGGTCGCGCACTAGCAGGTTACCCGTAGGCATATCGTGATACGCCAACCCGGAGTACAAGCTGGTTGTTGTAATCGCGTTCTTCCCAGCCAGCGGGTCAAATACCAGCCCCTGGCGCTCGCCCGCCCCGTTGTCCCAGAACAAGACATAACGCCCTTCACTGTTGCCGCCGATACTGTTTGTCGGCACCTGCCCCCGCCACAGATTGTTCGTATAGAACTCCTCTGTCAGCAGGATGAATTTTAACCCCTCTACAGCAACCAACCCATCCGGGCTTTGGTAGATGGCCCAGCCGCCCATGTCGACCAGCGAACGCGCCGAGCTACATGCATAGCCTTTCTCAGGTTCAAAGACCGTCATCGAGGCCGGGTGCGCCCCGGTAATTAGCACGGGCATGCCGTTAGTTACCACTAACAGCCCGGCGCTGATCCATTTCGTGGCCTTGATTTCGTCGCGGATCGTGATGCTGTACTCGGTAGGCCATGCATGGGGCAGGTAGGGTTCCGAGAAATACACGGTGCGCTTGCTGAACCCGGAAAGAATACCGTTTGGGCCGTACTCCATACCCTGCAATGGTCCATCCGGCCATAACGAGCTGTTGTCATCCGGCGGCCCTGACCAGGTCGTTGACGGGAGCACTTCCTGGAGTTCTTCATTCAGTACGTTATCGGTGAAGCCCTGGCTGAAAAAGGGCACTTCCCCGGCGAACTGGAACACGGTGCTTTCGGTACCGCTGTTGGAACGGTAGATGCGCAGCTTCGCACCAGCGCCCAGGTTATAATCCCCTGACGGCTTGGTTGTAAAGGTGACGGACAGCGGTTTGTTGCGGTTCCGCAGTTTGCCGATTGTCGGCAGGCACGGCGGCCCTTCTGCACCGAAACCATCTACCACGGTCACGACGTAGTAGACTGTCTCCACCTCCACCAGAGTATCCGGATCTTCGATGACGACCGGGCCGCTGACGGTGGGCGTGCCCGGCGCAGGGACCCCGAGCCGATACACCCCGGCACCCGAGCGCACCTTGGGGTACGTGCTGTCGGTGATATAGACCCGCTGGTGAACGTCATTCACCACAGGCGACAGGACCGCGTGTGTCGGCTCGCTGAACTGGAGCCACGCGCCCTGATAACGAAAAATGGTGTCGGTACCAACGTTGAGGTTCGCCCCGGTCGTGGCCGGTTCGCGCAAGGACCGCAAGGTGTTTTCTTCAAACAGGCAATTCTCTGCCTCCTGGGCCAACTCGTCAGACAGTCGTCGGGGGTCAACTTTTGGCGCGATGCCCCCGAAATTCTCCTGGCGGATAAAGGTCATGGGGAGAACTCCATCAGTGGGCGTACATTGCGGACGTCGCCGTGGAACCAGCTTACCCCGGTCTCCATTGCCGTCAGGTAAGGAAACCGTCCGGGGAACTTCCTGATGTCATTACGCACTTCGGTCGCATGGGCATCCCGGAACAGCGCGTCAAAAGCCCGGCCATACTTGTGCTGGCTGTAGGAGAGCAGGTACTGGTTGACCCCCTCAATCTCGCCGTGTTGTTCTATCCAAAATTCAGGGGTGCGCAGGCCGGACTGTGTCCGGTGCCCGTAAGTTTCTGCCAGCTCCTGCGAGAACCAGGTGTTGATGAACATCGGCCCGAAGCGTTTACGAAGCTGGTCGATAGTCGCCAGCATACGGCTATCGAGTAGCTGCCACGCCGCGTTCCCCCGCTCCGCATAGATAGATGGGGGGATCAGCTCTTGTAGAGCAAAATAATCAGCCTGCTTCATTGGGTATGATTTGCGAGTACAACAGGGTACGGATCTCAGAGAGCGCTTCTGTGTGCTGGTTCTGACGCTCGCGGTTAACCATAATGGCTTCTTTGACCGCGCTTACATTACGGTCAATGGCCTCCACCTCGATTTCCAGCTTGGAATAGGAATCCAGGTGGCGCTCCATTTTGGCAGCCACATCGCTGACCCAGAAAACCCATCCTGCGATTGACACGACGATCGCGAAAATAAGCATACCGGCGACACTGACGGCAATCTTTTCCAAGGGGCTTCCTGTAAGCGTCATACTGTGGCTCGACTCCAAATAGGTGATGCCTATATTTTACCACATCACTCGTACAGGGCCGACCGCAAACTGTTCGTCTGCGATATTCCTGGGATTGAGCGCACAAGCTCATTCCGGGTAATGCCTTTATCCCCCAGCAGGTCCCACAGATGACTGGCCGTGGGACCTGCGCCAAAGGAAGCGCTGTACATATTCGGGTTCCCCGCCAGCGTGTCGATCACCGGGTCGAAGAACGGCATGCTGGTAAACAGCCCCGTGCGGTCCAGCGCTTTGCCGGTGGTCTTTAGGATGCTGCCGTCGTTTGCCCCCCAGGTACCGTCGTGCCCGAGACTCTTGATCCGGTTACGCAGCTCATCGGACACCGCGCCGAACGCCATAAACACGAACAACATCGGCACCGTCATATAGAGGATGTCCGCTGCCGCCGTGACCGGGTCATCCGGGTTTTCCCGGACACGGGTCTCCATTTCCCGGGCCAGTCCGCCAACGATTCGCTTGTTGAAGCTGTAGGCGAACGTCTTCAGATGGAAGATGAACGTGCCCACCGGATGACTGGCCCAGGTGGGGCGCTCGGAGGCATTGGGACGCAACACCGACTCATCAATGAACGTGTTCAGTGAGTCACGGACTTTCTTGGCATCCCGGGCAGCCCCGCTATTACCCCGACGGCCCATGGCTTTCTGGGTGCCGTGTCGGCGCACGGACTCCTGGAACCGCTGCACGGTTGCGATGTCAATATCCAGCTCATCGAGGTAGCGCTGATGCCGACTGGACCCCTTCTGGGCTTCCGCTGCCGCTTCTTCCAGGAACCGCATGCCGACTTTCAGCGACACGGCGCGGCTGTAATTCACAACGGCGTCGTTGCCGTTGAACTTGAACATATAGGGGAGCATGTTGCGGAATACCCGGCCTTTGCCGCCGTCTTCCCAGCGCGACCACATTTCTGTGGCCATGGCAGCACCCATGTCATCCTGCGACGCACCGATGATACGAGCCGTCTCGCGGATTTCCTGGCCGTTTTTCGCCGTTTCCCAGATCACCCGGCGAAATTCGCGAATACCGATCTCCCCGCGTGCCCGGGAAAACGCAGCAGCTACTTCCGGCACTGATGCGATACCGGAGAAGGCCAGCGTGCGCAGTGACTCATACGCCCGGATCTCACCGATCATGTTGTATTGCAGCGTATTCGGGTCCAGCGGGTCGGCCCGGTCCAGCGCATGATCCACCAGTTTATGTGCCCGCTTGGTAAACGCCTGGCGCTCTTCTGTCGTCATGCCCTCAGTCCGCTCTTCCAGGACCCGCTCCATAACAGCATCGAGCCGGGCATCCGGATGCAGCCACATGATGACGCCTTCTCCGTTGTACGCGGCAAGCCCTCGGCGCTGTGCGTCCTCGATGCCCTTCGCCAGCCAGGCATCCTTGGCTTCCTGCGTCCCGTTGTCGTAATCATCAGGGACCAGTTCATATCGACTCAGATACCCTTCCAGCGCTTCCCGGTTCTTTTTCTCGGCCCGGGCACGCGCTGCCGGTTCCATATCCGCCAGGGTCGAAGGCTTGGTATAGCCGTCGAGGAAATGGAACCCGCCAAAGATGCGACGATGCTCCGCTTCCCGCGTGTACTTGGCGATGTAGCTGGTCAGCGCCTGGTACGGGTCATCGTTCAGAAACCCAGCGTCCATCAGCTTGCGCGCTGTTTCGGTGTCGATCTCCCGGTCGAACTGGATCGGCAGTTTCTTTGGTGCGTAACCGTCAAAGTCGCGGAACGAGCGCTGCTCGGTCATACGCTGGTGCAGGTCGATGGCCTTGCCCCGCGTCCAGCCGGAATCCACCAGCACCTGGATAAAGTCTTCGCTCTTGCTGGTCATCCGGGACGTGTTGTAGCTGCGCGGGAAGTAGTTCTCCCATTCCCCGATCGGCAGCCCGGCGTCCAGCAGGTACTGGTGAAAGTTCTTGATGACCTTGCGCAGCTCTTTGCCTTTTTCAGACAACTGGCTGGTCGGTAGCTCCTGTGCCAGCTCCCAGAACACCAGCTTCCGGCTGCTCTCATCCATGCGCTTGGGCAGGATTTTCTGAATCTGCCCGATGAACTCGCCACGCGCCCGCCCGACAGCCGTCCAGTAGGGTGTCGCCTTTTGTATTGTGCCGGTGCGCTTGCTGATCAGATCTGCAATCTCATTCAGCTTCATAATCCGCATCTGGCTGTCGACATCCAGCAACTGCTCAAGCAGGTTTTTCGTGGTCCGCCCGGCCCGTGCTCCGAGCTGGCGCACCTGGTCGATACCCATGTTGAACCGGCGGCGGGTGATCCCGGCGTCCTTCGGTGTCATCGGGTTCGGCAGGTCCAGGTTCTCCATGTCCCCGAAGCCGAAGTCCTGCATTTCCTGGAACACGTTCTCGCCCGTGTAGGCGCGGATCACGTTCTCGAATTTCTTGTTCCGGGGATGCAGGCGCGGGTGCGTGTTCTTCTTGGTTTCGTTGAAGACGCCACGCAACTGCTCGACGCTGCTCTGGAATAGCCGCCCGGCCAGCCCACGGTTCTCTTCCGACGTTCCCCGGAGCGTTCCCCGTGCCTGGGCGGCGACCTTGTCCGCGAACCATTCCTTGAACCCACCATCGGCGGAATACGCAGCATCGTTTTCGCGGTCGTCCCGATACGCCTTGAACAACCGCTGTTGCAGTTGGCGTTCTCGCGCGTTGCGCGGGTTACGGATCACTTCCTCGATGCTGTTATAGACACCGTGGCCGACCTCGTGGCCGACGATCGACAGCAGCAGGTCCTTCTTCTTCGTGAATCCCGGGTTGATCACGATGACGCCCGTGCGCCCGCGCGGAATAAATACGGCAGCCTTGGGAATGCCCTCGACGTAACGCGGCTTGAAGTTATCGGGGAGCGAGCCTGCGATCCTGCGCCCGTTCTTGTACCGGGGCTTGCCGCGCTGAGACTCGGTGTAGACCCGGTCCTCATAGCGACCGGACAGGCGTTCCCGTGCAGTTTTCCGCTCTTCGGCGGTAATGTGCCCGGCAGTATATACCTCGTCCAAGGCGGTGGCTGTCGAGACCACCATGTTGATCCGGTCAAGGCCGACTGACTTCAGGATCCCGTCGATGAAATTGGCAATGGTGCGGCTGTTCCCGGCAGACCCCAGGTTGCCGTAGCCGATGGTTCTACCGGCCTGGCTATTGACCGTCTTTTCAGCCGCCAGACTGATCTGTGCTGCCTGCTCCCGTTGCACTGGATCACTCTCCGCAATGAGATTCATTGCGTCGGTCTCCAGATGGTCAAACGACAACCCGCCGCTGACCGTCATGTCATCGACTGCCTCGTTCCGGGCTTTCGCCTGCGCCAGGTTACTCCGGGCCTCTGAAACAGCTCCAGCGGCTGTTGGCGCATCGTCCGCGCGTGAGATAACCACTGGCCGTGCATCTGATCGCGTTGTCGGCTCGGGGCGCGTGCGGGGCGTCTCGGCCATCGTGCGATTCCGCGCCGGATCGTCAATCAACGACGTGTCAGAACGCAGGTAGGAATCCGTGCTTTGCAGGAACCCGTCTTCGTTATTCTCGGCATTTTCAACGCCGGTCACACCTTGGATCCCATCAGGCTCCTTGGCACCCCGGGCACGCTGTCGGGCGGTCAGGCCACGCTCACGTGCAGACACAGCATCGCTGTGATTGCGCAGCATATCCCGTAGCATTGCCCGGGCTTCCGGGTCCGGCTTTCCATCGGCGCGTGTCGGCAGTGCCGCGTCGCGTTGATCCAGTAGCCCTTTTTCCTGCCTTTTCAGCCGCCGGAACTGCTGCTTCTGTGCGGCTGCGACATTCTGGACACCATCAACATCGCGCATTGGCGCAACCGTGCCGTCGAGCAGTTCAAACTGGGTACCGCGTAGCTCACGCAACTTGCCGTGCGCCTCGATCGCTGCCCCAGCAGCGCCTTTCGGATCACGCACGCCTTTGAACAGTTCTTCGATATTCTTGCGGGTTTTCGTTTGCTTCACCCGGGCACGGGCCGACCGCTTGCGCGCGACCTCCTCGGTGACCCGGTCCCCCGTCGGGTCGATGCTGGTGGCCTCGCCCGTTTCTTCGTCTCTACTGGCAAAGACCGTGTATCCGTCGTTCCCCTTCTTGCGGGCACGGGTGTCTGCGCCTGCCAGTTCTGACAGCCGAACCACCTTGCCCTTGCCGGTGCTAAAGTTCTTGTCGCCGCCGATTACCGGATCAACGCCGGGCACTTCTACCAGCGACCAACCATTTTCGGCCAGCGTGGCGATTGCTGCGCCGAACGCGTTCATGTCCCACTGCCGCCCCTCCATCTGGGTCGTGGTGCCCTGATTGGTCAGGATCTGGCGGCCCATAGTCACCAGGTCGGTGCCGATGATCTTCCGCTCATTACCCTCGGAGTCAGTGATGGTCAGGATGCTATCTGCCAGCTCCTGCATACTGGTGCGTATCTGGGCGGCAATCCGGGTCTGGCCAGCGGCCTCACGGTCTTTGGCCCGCTTGGCCATGTTCCGGTACAGTTTCCGGCGGGCATTGGTTGCCTTGCCATGGCTCGCTTCGACGAAACGGTTGGCGTATTCGCGCTCCGTGACCCGCCGGTTATTGGGGCTGCCCAGTTTCGCAAGCTGTGGGTCCTGCTCAATCAGGTTGGACGAGGCCAGTTGGTCCGGCACGAACTCCTCGGCAATCTGGAAGCCCTTGTCCGTGCGCTGCACGTGGCTGGCCATGACCATGCTGTCTTCCGGCAGCGATGCCAGTGCCGCTTCCGCTGCCTGCCGATCCGGGTAGACTTCATCCCGCAGCACGGGAGCAATCTGTGCCCCCTCCGGGGCCTGATTCTCAAGGGCGTAGTCGACACTGTCGCCGTAAACAGTGTCTATATCCCGCGTCATGGTCGCGGCGTCAAAGTCCCCACCTTCCCAGCCGTCCTGGGACTCGAAATCCTCCAGATCTGTCGGGGCACTTGTCTTCTCTGGCTCCTGCTCGGGCACGTAGTCCGCCCGTTGATGGCCGGACTGATCAGCGTCCTCGTTCAGGATCCGGTTGAACGCGGGGCCGACCAGCGTCATCAACTGCTGCTGGATTTCCTCGCTGACCGTGCGTTCGCCGTTGAGCACCTGCCGCGCGCCTTCGCGTACCTTCGGGTCGCGGATCGTTTCATTGAGCGCGGCTTGTAGAGCCGACTGCTCCCGGCTGTCCATGGTGCTTTCAATGACCTGGTCTGACCGGCGCTGCTCTTCAGGCTGCTTGTCCAGTTGCTGGACTTCCAGCGTATCCCCGCCCCGGTCAATGGTGACTGAGTCTCCCCGGTTGGTCATCCGGGCCTGGATCACTTCTTCCTGGGTAGCGACGCCTACGTCACCCCCTTCCGGGGCCTGCCGCATCGCTTCTTCGATGTCGGCATTGATATCGTCGTCGTTGGTCGCCCGCTCAAAAATCGGGTTGCCACGGGCATCCTGGGCCACGACCACCTGGCCGTTGCCTTTGCGCTTGCCGCCGGGTGCATTGAAAATCACCTGGCCCATGGTCTCTTCGTCACCGCCGGTTTCCGCGATGAGATCGGCTTTTTCCTGATTGGTCGTGTATGCGACCCCGTTCTGGGTCGGCAGCTTGATCGTGCCCTCGGGCAACGCGCTTTCATTCGGCTGGGGAGAGCCGCCCGTCACTTCCATCGTGTCCTTGCTGGAAGTCGGGTCGCCCATGGCCGCTGCCTGCGCGTCAATGGTGTCCTGCCCTTCCGGCTCCATCACGGTCGCGGCGGGTGTCTCTACCTGTGCATCAGTCCGGGCGGCAAGGCCAGCGTCCCGTTCAGCACGGCCTTCCTGCTCGTCCACCAGGTCCATGGCCGAGCGCAACGCGGAATCGAACTCCTGGTCAATCTCCTGCTTGCGTCTGGCATAGGCTCGCCCTTCCTGGACACCGCCAACGCTTGCGCCTAGCGTGCCACCGACCAGGGCACCTTTGGTACCGGCAGTCCACAGCTCGTTGATGCCTTCTGGCGAGAACAGGTCGTAGCTGTCGTCAAAGGCATTGACCGCGAGCTGATCAACCAGCGTTTGGGCCGCTTCCGTGGCACCTTCCTGCGTGGCGCTGATCCCGGCTTCCTTGCCCACCCGGGCCAGGACCTGGGGCAGGGCTTCCGCTGGGACATTCAGCTTGCGGGCGATCCCCAGCAGACGTGCCGGGGCGACCATGTCGAGCGAGGCTTTGACCGCGCCGGTCAGCAGCGCTGTTCCCGGTTGGTCGATGCCCCGTTGAGCGAAGGTGTTCTGGGTTTCACCCGTGTTCTGTGCCCAGTTGGACATGCCCAGGCCGATTGCAGCAGGGCCAAGGTCTTCGGCCAGGTTGCCGATCTTGCCGTTGACTTTCTGCACGGCGGCAAGGCCCGACGCGGGCACTTTGCCCTTGGCCGCGTTGAACCGGGCGTAGCCTTTCTCCATCCCGGGCATACGCTTGAGCTTCTTGCCGATCTCGGCCAGCTTCTTTTTGCTCATTTCCTTCATGGCGGTCCGCCGGGCAATCGCGCCTGCGCCGCCGGTCGCCAGGGCAAGCCCGGCGTCCATCAGTAGCTGGGGGGCCTGCTCACCCAGCGTCTCCATCCAGTACGTGCCAAAGTCTGCGAGAGAGTCGACATCATCCCAGCTATGGACCTCCGCCGGATTCTCGGCTATCTCGCGAAGGTTCCGCTCTGCCCCTTCAGCGCCCCACTCTTCCAGGATATCGACGCCTGTCGCACCGCCAAGGGCACTGGCGAACCCGTACAGGCTCGCTTGCAGGGAATCAACGCCACGGTCCCAGGCACCGTTGTTCTCCCCCCGGCCCATATCGGCCAGGGATTCCTGGATTGGCATTTCTTCATTCTGGATACTGCTGAACGTGCGGGCCATAAGGGTCTCTTACTTGTTGAAAGGCCGGGATATACCTTCGTTCCGCGTCAGGATGCTCTCCCCCTCACGCCAGCGCTGGATGCCCTCCTCGGTGACACCTTTCCCACTGTTGTCCTTGGGCGCGTTACCCACGGCGTTCGGCATCCACCGTCCGATCCATTTCGGGATATGGTCGTATTTACGGCCCAGAAGGATGATGTCCGTGGCTGTTTTGTAGTCCATGGAGTCCCAGTTACTCATTGGTCCCAGCGCACTCTCCAGCTTGGCCACTGACTCTGGTTGGCGGAAAGCCAGCTTGACCTCCCGCGTCAGTACGTCCCGGTTCTGCGGTTCGTCACCGGGGCGCATGGATTCAAAGTATTGGTCGAATACTTCACTGCTATTGGACAAGTCCACTTCCGCAATAGCCGTTTCGATAGCGGTATCCACCTGCGCTGTCCGTTCTTTAGAGAGCAGGCTTGACCGCTCCTGCCGTGCCCGCAGGTCGCGGTTCGGCTTGTTAATATCGGCGTTGGCCTCTGCCAGTGAGATATCGTTGCGCGTCTCGACGGTATCTTCCGCCATGGCACGTTGGGAGTCGTTATCCGCCGTCACTTCGCCGCGCCGGAACGAGGCTTCATCGGCATTCATGCCTCGCCCCTGTACAAAGTCTGTCAGGCGGTCCGGATTGGAACCGTGGACGGCGTTCATCCCCGTCAACTGCCGACGGAAAGCGGACGGTCCGGCAGGCTGCTCAGGGGCCGGGGCTGCCGGTGTCTGTGGTGCCGCATTACCGGCAGCCTGCAACGGCGGACGTGCTCCCTGGACCTCCTCATCAGACGGGGCATCGCCCGTGTTGCGTTGCAGGTACTGGATAACATTGTCAGGATCGGCCAGTTCTTCTGGCGTCACGCCCAGCGTTTCGCTGGCGGCGGCCAGGTTGTTCAGGGTGAACTCGCTCTGGTAGCCGTTCTGGTATGCCTTGGCATCGAGAACCGCCAGGATCTCCTGGGCGTCAAGGTTCAACGCCCCATCAGTCCCGCCCGCGCGGACTTCGCCGCCCCTGGCCGTCGCGACAGTCTCCTGGCCGTTGATATCCGACGTCCCGGCCATTGCATAGACACCCGAGCCGTCGATTTCGCGCAGGGGGTTACCCTCGGTGACTGTCATCCGGGTGTTCCGGTTGATCGCCCCCTTGAACGACGGCGACCGGCCCAGCACATCGCTGGCCATTGCCCGTGTCCGCCGGGCGAAGTCCGGGTCTGCAAACGCTGCTTTGGCGTCGCCGTTGAAGCGGTCCATGATCTCGGCATCAATCTGGGCGCGGACTTTGGCCGCTGCTGCATTCTCACGGGCCGTCTGCCGGGCACCGGTTTTGTCCCGGGTGTCCGCTGCACTGGCCAGGTAGGTTTCCCCCTGGGCATCGCGGAGTCTGCTCTGGGACTGTACTTCCGTGTCACTGATGTCCAGCTCACGCATCATCGCTTCGAAATCGTTATCGATGGCCAGCTGCTGCTGTCCGCTGGTCACGTCGAATTGGCGCGCCTGCTCTTGCCGGGCATTCCGGGCATCCAGCATTTTGCTATCGACGCGGTAGCGGTCGGTATCGGCCCGGGTCTGTACGCCCTGACGCAGGGCAGCCGTGCGCTCCTGGTTCGCCAGGAACTGCATACCTGCCTCCAGTCCCCGGAAGCCGCTTGAGTAATACTCTGCCATGGTCTTGCCCTTTTAGATCGCTACCATCAGCGCAGTAGCTGCTAATGAACCCATCATTGCTGTCTGTGACGCCTTGGCATTTGCCTTGGCGCTACGGTTCGCGTTTTCACGTGAAACCTGCATACCTGCGGCATCGGACAGGCCCTGTGCTGACTGACTCGATACGCCCCGGCCAATGTTGATCAGTTCGTTGCGAAAGCCCCGGTTACGGTCGAACTGGTTGATCCGGGCCTCGTTCAGCGTGCTGGCGTCACCGGTCGCCTTGCCCAGGCTCGCTTCCCGGTTGGCGCTTTGGATCTGCGCCCCGGTGCGCCGGAACCCGTACCGGCTGGCGTCCCGGGTCGCCCGGGCACGTGAGCGCTCGGCGCTTGTGCCGTCGGCTACCCGCTCCTTGGCGTCATCGATGATGGACATATTCCGTAGCGAGGAGATTGCCTGATCCTCGACCGGGATATAGTCCTGCTCATAACGCGCCTGATCGCGCTTGGTGATGTCCGCCATCGTCTGGTCCGGGTCTTGCGCGTTGTACCGCACAGATCCAGGCATGACACTGGTAGACCCCCTCCCGCTCAGGCGCTCAAGGAGTTGCTGGTTGTTGTATGGGATCATCAGCCACCGAACCTCTGGCGTAGCCCTTTCTGGAACGAGTTTAGCTCGTTATTGCCGTAGGTGTATTCTGTGTGCTTCCCACCGGGGATCATTGTCCCGGTCAGACGATCAACCCTGTTCTCCCCCGTTTTCACCGTATTTCCGAACGCTTTGTCATAGGCACTTTTCCCGGCGACAACCGCCGCAGTACCCACCTCCCCTACGGCATTTGCCCGGGCCTGGTCTTTGAGGGTCTGGGCATCCAGTTCGCTGCGCGCCGTCAAATTTGCTCGCCGCGCTGCGCCGGTCAGGGCCGACTGCGTCTGTCGGGCCATGCCCTGCCCCGTCTTGATCACGTTCAGAGTGTCAGCGTCGATCGAATCCCGAGCCGTCTGGTCCGCACCGGTCTTGATGGCCGTGCGCCCTGATTCAGCGGCACCGGCCCGGCGGAATCCGCGCGATGTCGTCGCCCCTGAACCAAACGTGCCAGCGGTGGCATCCGCGCGCAGGCCCACAGCTTTCGAGCTTGCCGCCTGCTGTTCCAGGTCCGCGTTCTGCCGTCCGGCGACCATGGCCGAGCGCTTACCGGCATCTGCCGTGTCCAGCTCGGAAATTGCCGCCTGTTCCAGGGGCCGGAACGCCTCTTCATGGCGCTGGTCCTTCCGGACAGCGATCTGCGCCAGGGCTCTCTCCTGCGCGGAGGCCCGTTGTTCCGGGGCTTTAGCCTTCGGCATAGCTCAACTCCTTTCCGACAGTCATAAACGTCTGTCGATAACCGTAGGGCTTGAGCGCTTTGCCCCAGCCCACTCGTCCAGTGGCCTCGATGGCCTCGCAGCCGTACTGCCGTGCCCAGGCCGTGATGCGCCTGTCGACTTCCGGCATCCAGTCGACTTCCGGCGCGTCAACGGCGGCACTGACAATCTCCGCGATCCATCTGCCCGGGAGCTTCACGACCGCCGTGGTCACGCATCCGATCAGCCCGCTGGCGTCATATACCAGCCAGGGCGTCTGCTCCCCGTCCAGTATTCCGCGCATCAGCTCGGTCACTGTCACTTGGCCCTGTGACCTCTCTGCTGCCATAAGCAGACAGGGTGCGATGAACGGGGCCATCTGGTGGACGTCAGCGAACGGCACTTCATACACGCGTACGCTCATATCCCGCCGTACCCCGTCGTGAAGATGCGTGACGTGTTCGTGCGCCGGGCGATCTCTTGCGCGCGATCCACTTCCGCCCGGTAGGCGTTGTAGTGGAACCCGGCAAGATTCGGGTCGTACCATTCCGTGTTCCGGATCTCCATGAGCCGTGACAGCGTCCCGTGGATGATGCCATCGGCAAACTCATCCAGGATGCCGTCGGGGATGCCCGTGGCACCCCGGACCGGCTTGATCGCCGCCCGCCCGCTGATCGTGTACGCCCCTTTGGACGTGGGGGCCAGCGTGAACGTATCCTTGCTGTGGTCGGCCAGAAACAGGAACTCGGGCTTGTCCTGGATAGACGCAAAATTCTCGCCGTAATGCTCCCGGAGCATCCGGTGGTTGGCCGTGGCCATCGGCTCCTTGTCGCGGTAAACCTCAAGCGGCGCGACAATACGGGTGTCCACCGGCAGATTGCTAATTGCGACACTGGTGTCGCCTTTGCCAATGGTCTCGCTGAACGTATGAATCCACGCCTGCGACTCGTGGAAGAATCGCTGGGCCTGCGAGCGGATCGCCTGGGCGATACTCGGCACCGGGCAGCTCATCACATGCGGCAGGATCTCTGGCATGAGGTCGCTGTATTCAGCCATCACTCAATACCCTTTTGCTGGTTCTTGTTGGTCGTGTGCGGGTCCAGTGCTGCTTCAAACTGAAGTCTGGCCCCGAGCGCGCCGCGAAATCGGTTGTAGGCAGCAGCGGCACGCTGCTCATTCCCCGCGAACTTGGAGTGCTTGGAGTAGGCCCGATACAGCAGATAATCGACCAGCACCGGCACGTATACATCATCTGCCGGTACCGTGTTGGTCAGGGCCGTCAGGTCAGTGAAGGGACGGGCTACCGTGATCGACAGGGCACCCGTGCCGTCGTTTGGCGGGTATACCTGAAACTCCAACGGAACGGTCGCATCGTAGATGTAATGGTCGGCGTCCTTGGTTTCGCCCAAGGCCCGCCAGCCGGGTTCCGTGGCATCGAGGCGGTCGATGTCCACCAGTCGACACGGCTTTCCGGACACCGCGTTATGTGTCGCCCGGAGCAAATGTAGGGTGCCACTCGGCAGGGGCTGGATCACCCCCGGCGCGAGTGACTGGTTGATCCGCAAACTGTTGGCGGTGGGTTTGAGAACGACCAGCTCTTTCAAGCCATCGTTGAGCCACGCAATCAGCTCGGGGTCCGTCCAGCGTACCCCGGCATCATCCTGGATCAGGTAGCGTGCACGCTCAACAATGTACGATACTTGGCGCGTTCCCATACTCCCTTACTCGACAGTAAGCTGGATCTGTTTCTCGGCTGCAATTCCCTGAGCGGCATACACCAGATGCTCGGGGAGATCGCGAGGCTGCCCAGCTTTGAGCTGGACGACCACCATGTCTTTGGTTACGACCCGCAGGTTCTGCGGTGACGTTACCTTGCGTAAGCCGCCACCGGCTGCGGGAGCTGGAGCGTCTTTAGGTTCAGGTGTTTTTGCCGGAGTCTCCACCGGCTTCTCCGCCGGTTTCTCAGTGGACTTCTGTGAAAGGTTCGGGTTGGCCATAGGGCACTCCTGGGATTATCAAAAGGAGAAACGCCCCCGCCCGGGGGCGGGGAGCGTCAGGCGACCGTTTAGATCGCGGTGTCGATGCACATCACACCGAAGTCCTGGTCATCACCATTGACCGGCGAGTAGAAGTCCGGCTTCAGGAAGCCGAAGATCTTGCCGATGCTGATGCCGCCCTTGTTCTTGTAATCGAACCACTCCTCGTTCCATTCCGGAGTGCCCAGATCACAGAAGCCGAGCGCCTGTGCGCCGCACATCAGGATGCGCTGGCCGTCGACACCGCCTGCCGTGGCAGCGTGGTCGCCCCACTTATTACCCAGGACACCGTTGTCGCCTATGGCCGTCAGCGCATCAGCACCCAGCGTGTTCGGCACGTAGCGGAACTCGTGGATGATGAGGCCGTCAGCCATGACCGATGTGGTGCCGCTGAACACCGGGTTGGATGCACCGCGCTGGTACGCATGGCGCACGTTGGCGATATAGTCCGGGTCCAGTTTCAGCTTTGCCATGCCGGTGGGGTTCATGAAGACGTGGTACACCTCTTCACCGCCCTTGCCGCGCAGGCCCTTGATGTACTGCTCCTTGGCTTGCGCCTTGGCCAGAACCAGCATCTCATAGCTGGGGGTGTCATCAGGGGTAATGGCGGTGATATCACCGGTTTGCAGTCGGCCTGCGTTGGAGTCCCAACGGATATGGCGCTGCGAGGACGGAGCCGCGACATCACTGGCAAAGGCCAGGTCAGACAGGTTCCGACCCGTCGCGCGTACCGGGCGCAGTGCGCCGTTAGGCTTGACCGTGTAGGGCATGCCAGACAGCGTCAGGAAGCCCATCTGGTCGAGGCGGTCGCCCAGCCAGTAACCCAGGACATCCTTGGACGTTTTGCGGAAGTTCACGATGGACTTCTGCTCGCCCATCTTACCGCCGGAACGGTTGGCGTGACGCAGCATGTCGATCGTGATCACACGGTCGTATGCCTTGATCGCCTCTTCGTTCCCTTCCAGGTCGTTATCCCCGGTAACACCGTCTTCTTCAAGATCGGGTACCAGCGTAATAACGGCTTGGTCGCCGCGTTCCGTGCGCGTCAGTTCAGTGATGCGCTGGATCATGGAGTTCGCATCGGAACCCATGAAATTGAAAAGGAAAGAGTTGTTGCGGGCAACCTTCCAGACGTCGCGTGACCAGACCTTCTTGCGCTCAGTGGTCAGAGCCGTGAAATTTGTATCAGCCATTGTGGCTTACCTCATAATGAAAAACAGTTAAGCGACAGTCTCTCGGGCCTGTCTAAACAACCGTCCTCACTCTCGCGGAGGCCATCGATACGCAGTCTGGTTCCCTGACTGGGAGGAGCCTAGAAATACGCGGTATGTTTTGTCGTGTTCCGGTTCACGCTATAGGCACTGCCTATAATAGCACCCGACCTTTTCTAAAAGCAATAAAAAAGCCCGCATATCAACGGGATATGCGGGCCTGCCCAATCAGCCCTTCCTACAGAGAGTCGCCGCGAAGTGTCGCTTTGGTCGATTCGGGCAAAGCGTCGAACTCCTCCTCAGTCAGGGTATCGAGGTCAACTTTCCCGTCCCCTGCTGTATTGGAGCGTCCGCCCTCCCGGCTCGGCTGCGCTGCGGCTGCTTCAGCGTTGCGCTTGCGACTCTCCGGTGTGGGCTTGTTGGCGTTGGCGCTTGGCGGGGCCGGTGTCTCCTCTGGTGCCGGAGCCTCGTCCTTTTTCAGCAGCTCCGGGCGGTGCCGGGTCAGCGTCAGATTGACCGCTTCGCTCAGGGCCTCATCGGCGGAGAGTCCGTCCGCCTGGAGCGCGCGCATCATGCTCCCTGCCCGCCCGGCAAGCTCATCGTCGAACTGGTTCGACTCCGGGTTGAAGATGGGGTAGTCCGCCTCAACCTGGTCGACGACCGTGTCATAGCGCTCCTGGAGCGACTGCTGACTGACCCGGCCCACGGCCTGGTTCACGGCGGCATCGGTCCGCGCATCCATTTCCGTGCGCATCTGCGAACGGCCCTGTGTCACCCCGGCAGTGATCGCGTTGGTCATCTGCTCCATGAGAATCTTGGCGGCTTCTGAGTTCTTGCCGTCAAGGTTCATGTCCAGGGCGCGAGTGACCGCCTCGGCGTCGAGCACATCATCAAGGGTGATGGGCGTATCGTCCGCCGTGCTTTCCTCGACCCGGCGCTTGGATTCCATTTCTGAAATCCGGCGCTCCAGTTCCCGGCGCTTGCTGATCTCGCGATCCAGCCGCCCCTTGGGCACGCGAGGCTCGTCGTTATCGCGCGCCGGGACTTCCGGCTCCGGGGTGCCCTCGTCGTCGCCCGTAGGCTCCGGATCCTCGCCCGGATTGGCCGCGTCCAGTTCTTCCTGGTCGGTGGCCGGGTCCGTCTCAGGCTCGGGTTCCGGTTCCGGGTCCGTCTCAGGCTCGGGTTCCGGTTCCGGGTCCGTCTCAGGCTCGGGTTCCGGCGTGTCGTCGGTCTCTTCCATCTCACCGCGCATCTCTGCGTCGTAGGCCGCCTGCTCCTCGGGCGTCATATCGTCCAGGTCGTTAAACGAAGCGGACCCCCCGATATAGGGGTTATCCGTTTCGCTCTCAGGCTGGGGTGCTGCTGCTGCTTTGGTACCCATTTGGGTCTCCTTTTATGACCGGGAAGAGTTTCCGGTGGGTTGCGGGGTGAGTGCTGACTGGAGCAGTTGCTGCGTCTGCTTGCCCTTGTGCTCCAGCATGATTTTTTGCATGGCGTCGTAGCCGGATTGCAGGGCCAGGCGTGAGCGGACCTCGAAACCTTCGCGCTCGATCTGGGCCTTCATTTCCAGCTCGGACAGCTTCAGTTCCAGCTCCTGCGGAATCGCACCGGTCTCCATGAGGACCTTCTGCGCTTCTGCGCGGAGCTTCATGACCTCGCCTTCCAGCTTGGCCACGTTGAGCTGCATGGTCTGGAGTTCCATCTGCTGGATCATTGCCTGCATCTGCGCTTGCTCCGGTGTCACTTCGCCACGGCCCGTCATTTCACGGACTTCCGCCGCGAGTGCGTGCTTCTTCTCCAGGTTGGAGTATTCAATGATCCGGTCGTCCGGAATCATGACCCCTACGCTGCGCAGCTCCAGGGCTTCCGCGAACTGGGTGTCGTTGAACGTGTCACGGCTCGGCTGGCTCGATATCACGACATCGAACGTGCCGGTGGTGATGTCATTGAGGACTTCTCCCTCGGGCGTCGGCATGTTCAATTGCAGCTGCTCAAAGCCCGGCTCGCCTTCCTTGGGCAGGTCACGCGTGATATTGATCACCCGGGGTTCGGTATAGAACGCCTGCACCAGATTCAGCAGCCGCTTGGCCACCATGCGCCGGGTGCGTGCCAGATTGTCCAGGGGGACCTGGAGCTGAACCTGGCCCCGTTTCTCCTTGGAGTCGATCGCGACCCCAGAGACCTCGGACCCCGTGAGACCCAGCATGCCCTCGTTGACCCCGGAGATTTCCCGAATGTTATTGGCCGCTTTCATGCCGATCCGGTCAAGACCGGTCGGGATTGTGTTCGACTGGATCTTCTCAGGTGGCTGCGCGTTCGGCTTCACCGACAGAACGACCCCGGTCTCGGAGCCGCGTGCCGCCAGCTCTTCGTCGGTCATGTTGTCCAGCGACCCCTTGTACATGATCCAGCCGGAATTGGCGGTGCTGTTGACCACGTGCAGTTCCTGGCTGGACAACTTGTTCAACAGGTCCTGCGGATCCAGCAGATTGCTCACGACGCCCGTCGTCTTCCCCCGGCGGAAATAGGGGAAGTACGGTACGATCGTGAACGCCCGGTATGGCGACCAGGAATCGTGGAGCATGATCTTGTCCGCGCAGACGCGCCACCGGACCCGGCGCTCGGTCTTCTTGTGCAGGAACAGGTTGAACTGGCTGGCGAACCCGCGTCGCTTCTCCCGGTTCCAGTTCTCGGGCACGCGCTTCTGGTCACCCGTTTCCGGATCGACGAAGAAGTACACCGTGGAGTTCTTCCAGAACTGGCGCTCAAGCACGCGTACCGAGCGCACCTGTCGGTTGGCCGGGTCGTGGCTCGCCCAGGCTTCGATGTGCCGGTTGTCTTCATCGGAGAACGTGTTCTCGTACTTGAAGCTGTCCGGTCCCTGGGTCCGGTCGTGGGTCGCGACGTGGGCGACCTTGTCGCGCATGTCCTTGCCGTACTCGACCTCGATCTCATCGAGTGACCACCAGCGGGTCTTGGTCACTTCCTGCCAGCTATCCGGGTCGTAGCTCTTCCCGTTCGGGTCCGGGATGATGTCCAGCGGATCCTCGACCGTGATTTCCGCGTGACCCATCAGGTTGTCGTCGAAGGCGATCCGGATGTCGAAGTAGCCCCGCTCCTGGATGATCCCGTCCGCGAAGACCTCAGACTCCAGCGAATCGTACTGCTGGTTGTCCATGATGGCCTGGGCCAGCTTGGTGAGCGCCGCCGCTTTCTCTTCCGTCCCGTCCTGGCCGGGCTTGTAGCGGATGTCCGCGCGCCGGGTAACCTGCTCCCCGAGAACCGTGTTGATGGTCGGGAGGATCTGGTTGATGGTCAGCGCCGGGCGGCCCTGCTTATCCAGCTTGGCTTTGTCTGCCGGGTCCCACTGATCACCACGGTAGTAGTTGTCGCACTTCTGCGCACGCTCCAGGTACCCGTCATGCCCCAGGTCCTTTGCGCGGCGGTAGCGATCCCACTCCTCAAGGGCCGCCTGCTCATCCTTCTTTGCTGCAAGGTTGAGCTTCTCTACTTTATTGGTAGCGGCTTCCATGGTGACTTCTCCAGGTCAGGACGGCCCAATCAGGCTGCGTCGTCTGTTTCGATGTGTTGGTCGGCTGTCTGTTCGCGGTACTGGGCTTGCGCTTTTTTCTCGGCCTCCTGACGCGCCACGAAGGCTGCGTGATTCGTCGTGGCCGCGAGGACGATGCCGAGCAGGTCATTGGGGTTCTGGGCGATGAGCTGCCCGTCTTCGGTGTGGACAATAAACCCATTGATCCCAGCCTCCACGGTGACGTTCTCCCCCGATTTGAAGTACGGAGGGTTCTGCTGTTCTATTGCTGTTTGTGCGGTCATCGATCTACTCCTTTATGCGCTCATGGCGCTTTTGCGATTGACGTCTCCCCCTCGGGAGAAACGGTGTAGCTTGTCTTTCCAGCTCGGCTTCTTCTCCAGCCGGATGGTTGCCGGGTTCATCAGCATCAGCATCTGGCCGATCCAGGCGAAGAAGTCCACCTGGTCGTCGTTTACGCCTGTGGGGAAGCGCAGCAACTCGCTCACGAAGGACTCGGTCCACGGGGCGTTGAACGGGATGTGGATCTTTCCGGCTTCCCACATGCCCTGCACGGCGCGTGCACGGGCGACCTTGTCCTGCTTCCCGGGCTTGAGTTCGGTGTAGGAGAAGTCCCATATCCGTTTTTCTTCCTTCATTTCATGCAGAAAGGGGCCGATCGACATTTCGATCATGCCTTTCTCGATACCCGTCAGGTCCGGTCGCCACTGGTCGAACATCCCCAGGATCTGACGGCACAGTTCCAGTGACCCCCAGTGACCGCGCCTGACATGGCGGACCCACAGGTCATTTTTCTGGTCGATGCTCACGATGCCGCCCACAGAGTAGTCGTTCTCCTGCTTTTCGCCAATGGCCAGGTCCCACGCGCTGTAGTGGACCAGTTCCCTGTCGTTGGGCAGCGCGCCGGGGTCGTTGTAGTCGTACCACTGGATGTGCTCGCGCGTGAAAAAGGCCCCTTCATCCGGCACCGGATTCTGCTGATACAGGGCTGCCCAGTCGCGCGGGCCAATCGTGTTCTTGATCCGGCTCAGCGCGTCCAGGTCGTACCGGTCGGGGTGCAACGCCTCACCTTTGCCCCGGTACGTCTCGTCATCAGTCGCTTCAGCGGGGTAATTGACGATCTCCCACTGGTCTGCCCCCTCCTTCATGGCCTCGGTGAGCCTGCCAGCGAGGTCATCATCGTGCCATCGCGTGAGGATGACGATGACCCCGCCACCGGGGGCGAGTCGGGTGTACGCGGTCGAGGTGTACCAGTCCCAGGTGTTCTGGCGACTGGCTTCGCTCTCGGCGTCCTCCCGGTTTTTAACCGGGTCATCAATAATCAGGACGTGGGCACCTTTACCGGTGATGGCACCGCCGACACCGGCTGCCATGTAGCCCCCACCTTCTGTCGTCATCCACGCTTCCGCGCCCTGGGAATCCGGGTGCAGGCGCGTCTCAAACAGCGCCTGGTACGCCGGGTCGCGGATAATCTCCCGGTTGATCCGGGAGAAGCTGACCGACAGCGAGCCAGAGTACGAGCAGGCCATGACCTCGTGGTTCGGGTAGCGCCCCAGATGCCACGGCGGCAGGCCCTTGGACGTGAGCTGGCTCTTGCCGTGGCGCGGCGGCATGGTCAGCAGCAGACGTGGACTCAGCCGGTTGGCCACGTCGTCGCTGAACTTCTCCAACCGGCGACAGATGTCCTTGTGCACCCAGCCCGGGATGTAGTCCGGGTTGAAGCGCATCACGAACGGCAGGAAATTGTCCCGGCACAGCCGCCGCCGCGCCGCCTCGCGCCGGGCGTACTCCGCCGGGTTGTCAGCCAGTGCCTGGCGCTCCTTCTCCTCGATCTCGCGCAGACGCATACCGGCCAGCTTGCGCTCGGCCAGGTCGCGCTCGATCTCGACCTGGATCTCGGAATCGGAGTTCCGGCGATCCAGCTCTTCTTTGGAGAAGGTCTTCGCGGTCATCAGCCGACGAGCACCCAGTCTTCTGCGAGCATGTCGGTCTGCGAGCACAGCCACGGCACGATCTGCCCGTCTGCCGTGCGCATGTCGATGTGTGCGTGGTAATTGATCTCGGTGCCTTCGGGGTAGATACCCGTCAACGGCGGGCGGTTCACCTTGAAGGTGCTGCCCGGCACCAGGAAGAGGAACATCCCCTTGCCGTTCCAGCCGACCCGCGCGACACGCCCGCCCCGCTTGATGCACTCCAGCGCGTGGCCGAAGTCCATACCCTCTTCGGTGGGCTGGTACGCTTCATGGAACACGTCGCGGGGCGACCAGCTGATGTAGCCGTCGTGATCGGGGTGGTTGCTCCCGCCGCCGTTGATATACTCGACCAGGAAGCCCTCATCCGCCCCGTTCTCGTTGGCCCCGTTCTCGTCGGCGGGTAGCTCCCAGCCACGGTAGTCGTTATATTCCTGCCGGTTCATTGGCCGGGCCAGAATGGCCTTGGTTCCCATGTACGTCTTCATGGTTCCCGCTCCTTTTTTAGGGTTTTCCCCATCCGTTTGTCGCTCCAGAACTGCTCCCCGATGACGATGCCTGCCGTCATAAAGCCAAACAGCAGAACCATGCACAGGCCGAGGTAGAGTGCCCCGGCAACCATCAGCGCGTGTTCAAGGTAGTCAGGTAGCATCATAGTATTAATCTCCATGCCAGCTTCCCCGCGTTGACCAGGATGCTGAGTGCCCCCCAGAATGCGCAGATAACCAGTAGGAGACCTACCAGGGGACTCGTAGCGACGCCGAGCAGGTAGTACCCGTCTTCAAACGTGTCGTCCTTGTTTGACGCATCCTGAACCGCACCAATCTGTACGGTAGAAGCAGCGTTCTCGGTACCGGGGCGGTCCGGGTCCTTATTCATCAACCAGTTCTCCTTCGATGATGTTTTCCGTTACGTGTTCCCGGCGCGTCGGTTGAGGATTCAGATCCTCCAGCCCATCGAAGTCAGCCAGCTTGAGCAGGTCGTCTTCGCTCATGGATTCCAGTTGCTTGGCACTGCGGGGCGTGATGTCGCGCTCGTTGTCTCGTTCCTGTCGTTCCTTGATAACGGAGATCGGTGCATAGCCCCCGATCTGGTTCAGTCTGGCCAGGGTCTCGATCCCTTTGAACTCTTCCGTGGCATTGGCCGACTTCCGGTGCGCCTCAAGTGCCATCGAGTTCAGCATTTCCAGGGAAATCCGGGCGTCGTCAAAAAGCTGCTTGCGGAAGAAATCCTTGATGACGTCGATACGCGGCTCTTTCATGAGTGCGTATGCGGAGGTTGGTGTCATCCCGGCGGCCTGGGCTGATGCCTTGATACTGATGCCGCGCAGATGGGTCAGGAGAAACAGTTCCTGCTGCGTTGTCAGCGGATCAACGTCGAGGTAGCCGTAGGCTCCCCGGAGATTCGCATAGTCAGTATCGGCCAAATCGCTGTTCACCCCTGGGAGTGTAATACAGGTGCTGCCTATAGTCCAAGCACAATCGATGCAAGCCCTTTAAAAAAGGCCCGCTGATTCAGTCAGTTACAGATTCAGTCAGTTACAGATTCAGTCAGTTACTGGGTGGTGCAGACGACCTGGTTACCGGCTCCGGTGCATACGGTGCGCGATCGGTTGCGTAGTTTGTGCTCCAGGTACTCCATGCCGAGGTCCCGATCATTGGCCCGGTTGCGCTCACGCTGGATCTGACCTTCCAGGGCTTTGCGCTCCTCGTACTGTCTCTGGTGTTCGGCAGGGTCGTACCAGCCGCCGTTGTGCTCGCGGACGCAGCTCTCGTACTGCTGGGTACCGGGTTCGTAGCCGTGGCCGATGCCACAGAACTGGTGGGCGGGGGTGGCGGCGGCAATGGTGCTTGCAGTCAGGGCCAGTGCCAGGGCCAGTGCCAGTGCTACGGGGGTCTTCATTCGGTGGCCTCGTCTGGGTTTTATCTACGGCGCGGATCTACGGCGCGGATCTACGGCGCGGATAATGCCACAGCGCCCGTTATTCTACAAGACCCATCCCCGCGAACCAGGGAAAAGGTGATCATAGACAGGGGCTATATGTCCCAGAAGGAAAATTTCCCGGGAAAAATTTTTCAATAACGAATAGTCATTGTCCATTCGCGGGTGTTGTTTTATTGAGTCCCCGGCGTGGCGGGACTCCGGTCCCGGATTCGTTTCCAGCGCAGCACTTCGGTCAAATGCCCAGGGACCCCCGCCCTTTTTTAAAGATGGGGGGTGAGTGATTGTGAATCGTTGGCATTCAGCCAGCGCACATCGGAGATCGTAGACATGAACAAGCAACTCAAGGTATTCGCCCTCATCGCCCTCGTCACCACCATGGCCGCTGCCATTGGTATTACCCTCTACAAGCTCGGCTACTGGCTGCTGATCCAGATCGGCATCCCCAGTCTCCTCGCTACCCTGGCGGCTCTTTACGCCTCCACCACGACAGTCATGTATCCCCTGCACAGTGTCGTATCCTATCTGCTGCGCAAAACCACCACTTCCCAGAAGGACCTCCAGCCCGAGGAAGAGGCCCGTTTTGCCGCTGCCAAGGAAATCCGCTGATTTCCGCTATGTTAGTGGTCACTAACCAATCCCCAATGTTAGTGACCACTAACATTTTGAGAAGCATTCTCATTCCCTTGCTCATTTTGCACCACTTTAGAGCACGAAAAAGGGGTGTGTGAACAGTTGGTCCCAAATTTGTGAACAGTTAAATTCACACCTGTTCACAGCCGCAAAGCCAGACATGGCGCGGGGTACAGCCTTCGAGAGGGTAGTTTGTGAACAGTGAACAGTGCTTTTTTTCTATTTCATCTTTTTTAATATCTTCACTATTTCAACTCTCAACCCTTTATAACATTTTTTCGTTTAACCGTTCACATGTTCACACTTTCCCCTAAGTCGTTGATCTGTAACAGTTTTACGTTCTCAAACCTGTTCACACAACCGTTCACAACCTGTTCACACCTGTTCACACTCTCCGCGTCCGCTGCCTGCATCCGCTGCCAGTCAGCGGTCGTGGGGGGTGATTTCTCATGAACCGTTGGCACTGGGCCAGCGCAGCACGAGGATCAGATCATGAAAGCACAGGTCAAGCTCACGAAGACCTTCATCGACAGCACGCCAACCTGGGGCCTGTACGTCCAGCGCGGCAGCCACCGATGGCTCCACCTGCCCACCCTGGGCAAGCGCGGCAACCTCAAGGCCCTGGCTGCCCGCATCAACGAAGAAGTGGCACAGGGCCTGCGCACCCTGGACGTCGCGAACCGCGATGTCTGGGCACTGGAAGACTGCACCTGCTCCCTCTGCTACGGCAAGAAGCGAGCAGTGCGGATGATCGAGAACGACAGGCCCGTCCTGTACGACAACCCCTGCCCACGCTGCAAGGGCAAGGGCTACGAGACGCCGTCCGACCAGCGACGGTACAGCGCCTACCTGGCACACCGGATAATGCCTGGCTGACCGGGCACTGCCCCCCATTCTCATCGTCTTCGACCTTGGGGGGTCATTTCTCGTGAATCGGTAGCCACTCGGTTGCCGAACAAGAATCGGTAGCCACTCGGTTGCCGAATAACCTGCGAGGTAATACCCCATGACCGTTTACGACCTGTACGTGCTCGTCGAGCAAGCCCAGCACCAGTATGAGCGTGCCAACGCCACCACTGGCAAGCAGAGCCAGGCACATTGCCGCCGGATGTGCGCCATCGAGGACGAGATCAGCGCCCTCGGCTTCGACGGCCCAATGGCCACCATCACTGGCCAGCTCACACCCATGAACATAGGAGAAGCAGCATGATCGCCACTGCGCTCATCGCCGGGCTGCTCACAGCGCTCGGTTTCATCCTGATCGTGGCCAAGCTCAACACCAACGTCATCAAGCTGATGCTTGGGTACGGCTGGGCCACGGACATCGTGATCTCGGTACTGTGCATCCTGCTCGGTGCCAGCACGGGCACAGCGAGTGGCCTGTTCATGGCCATCGTGGCCGGGCTGGCCCTGTCAGTCACGCTGACCCTCGCCAGCCGCTTCATGGGCCATGCCCGCATTCAACGGGACGGGTTGAAATTCCACGTTATCAACCATCCTGGTGCATGGACAGCAGCGTGGCAGCGTCGGATGAAGGAGGCCCATCGCCATGCTTGATCTCATCCTCAACCTCAACATCTTCGAGGACCAGCGTGCGACAGACACGCTGATCGTCCTCACCACCATTTCAGCGATGGCAGTCTGCGGCTGGCTCGTTGACCGCTTCCAGAAATAGGGGAATACCATGAACAAGTACACACTTCGACTGTCACTCTTCGCCCAGACAGAGTGCGAACTGCCCGGGGCCTATCACGTCAAGAAAGTATCAGCGATCAATCAGCTGCGGCGCTTGGGAGGTATCTCACTCAGACAAGCGAAAGAGCAGGTGGACGCACTAGCCAGTGGCGACTTTAGCTACGAAGACAAGGATCGGCACATCTCAGACCGTGAGCTGTTGCTGACCGTCACCGCCGAGCAGCTGGCCGACTTCCTGTTCAGCTACGACAACAGCCTCGTTGGCCCGGACGGTTACAACCCTTTCAGCGACGAACCGGCCATGTACGACCAGTGGGACGTAGAGGCTGTGCACCCTGTTGACAGGGCAGCGCAGTCAGTTGTCGTCTTCGACGCCACCCGGGCGACCAACGACCAAGGAGATTGATATGAGCTTATCCACCCTGGCACTCCTGACAGGCGAGCCGACGCTGATGCTTCTGGCGTTGGCGCTGCCCGTCATGTTCTGAACGAATCTCACCCTCGCCCAGCACGTCTGCTTGTCAGGCGTGCTGGTGGGGGGTGATTTGTCGTGCATTGGTAGCCGCTCTGGTTACCGGGTAACGACCGAGGAGGTCACCATGTTTTCACTGCAAGAGATCCAGGACGACATCTTCTCCGCTGACAACGACGTGGAGCTGAACTTTGAACGCATTGCCAACGAGCCGTCTGGCCGCTGCATCGATGCGTTCACTCGCGCCGCAGAGGATATGTACGAGGACGTTAGCACGCGTGCCCTGATGGGTGCACTGACGGACAACGTCAACGTCAATCGCATCACCAACCGCCGGTAACCACCACCCCCTCCCCCAGCACGTCTGCTCAGCACGTCTGCTTGTCAGGCGTGTTGGGGGGTCATTTCTCGTGACTCAGTTGCATTCGGTAACTGGGCACTTCATCCACGTTCTCGCGCAGCAGCATGAGGCAGCAGCGTGAGAACGCAATATACGACCGAGGAGGTCACCATGAACAAGTTCAACGTAAGCCTGATCGACGTCGCACTTACCGCCATCAGCGAGAAGCGCACGAGCAACGCGAAGGGTGAGCTGAACCTGAGCACCCAGATCGCGCGCGAGGTACAGCGAAAGCAGCACCCCGACGCGGCGAACCGCATCTGGATCACGTTCCTCGACCTGCGCGAAGAGCGTGTGACGCTCCAGCGCGAAGACAAGGAGAAGGGTACGCGCTCCGCCAAACGGATGACGCTCAAGCCCGAGCACCTGATCAGCTTCGTGCAGAACCTGATGAACCGGGTGTGCTGGGAAGCCAGGAGCCAGATCCTCGCTGAACAGCGTGCGCAGCAGGACGAGATCCTGAACGGCAGCACGGGCATCGACTTCAGCCAGGAGCGGCTGGACGACAAGGGCATCGACCGGGCAGTGGGTAACACCGTCGAGGCGTTCAGCACAGCGGTCGATCTCGACTTCGTGAAGCTGAACAACCTGCACTCCAGTCTGCTCAGTCAGATGGATTACCTCGACGATACGGAGAGCCTGTACCTCTACGCAGACTCGCAGAACGAGGACGAGCAGTGGAGAATCGTGCGTCACGCTGACACGCTGGAGCAGGCCCTGCCGATCATGGAAGACGTGATCGCTACCCTGCAAGAGCGTGAGATCGCGCAGCAGCGTGAGAACGCGCAGACGGTGGACTTCTCGCAGGATGCCATCGTCAGCTAACTCAGGAAGTCTCCGGGCTTACTGAGCTTGCTGAGCTTACTGAGCTTGCTGAGCTTACTGAGCTTGCTGAGCTTACTGAGCTTGCTGACCCTTCCCCGCCCCCATCACCACGGCCTTGTGCCCGGTGATGGGGGCGGGATTTTTTTTTACTCACCGAGCAGAAAGTGCAAGTGCCTGATGGCGCAGCGCTTTTTTGTAAGCCGGGGCTTTCGGCGCACAGGAAACGCCACTTACCGCCTTAACGTAATATAGCGCCTTGACGCAATATAGGTACCGCCTATACTGCGCCCCAACAGCAACAGAGCAATGGCCAGCGGACCGGGTGCCCAACCTTCCCCCACCCAATCCGTTCGCAGGCAGGTCTGCCCCACCTGTGGCCACAACGGGGCACCTAATTCCACAGAGGAGACGTGCAGAGGAGACGTGCATATGGACATACTGGATCGCCTGGCAGCCATGGTGGCCATTGTATTACTCGCAGTCGTGTTCTTTACTTCAATCGACACTTTGCTCAGCAACGCAGCAACACGAAAGGAAAAGCCGCCATGTTCCTGTTCATCACCCTGTACATCGCAGCAGCGCTGATCATCGCCGGATGGCTGTGCATCGCCCCCTACGTCAACGAGGACAACGTGACATGCAGACCGATACGCAAGAAGAAGAAGCTCTAATTACAGTAGTCCAGACACTGGAGCCCACGCTCGACTACGGCGGCGAGCTGTCAAAACGGATTGCCGGATACGCAGCCCGCTACGACCTGGCCATCTTCGACGTTATACAGCGTGCCACCGAAAGCATGTACGACGGCGGCAGCTGGGAAATGCGCATCCTGAGCAACGGTGCGTGGTACATCAACTGGATCACGGACATCGAGCGCGTGCCGCTGGTCAACCCGGCGAACTACACGCACAAGCAGGCATCGCCCGAAGCAGCCTCGATCGCCGTGAACCTCGTCGTACAGAACCAGATCATCTGGCACGCACACGGGAACAACAAGGAAAAAACGCAGACGCTCGTCACTGAGTATTTCTACGCCCTGCGCGAAGCCGCTGCACAGCACGATGAAGCAACGGCGATATTCGCTTTCATTGATTGACCCCGCTCCTGATATGTCCGAGCAAGACACCGTCGTATGTGGGCAAACAGCGCATACGGCGGTCAACCCTGACTGTTTGACCTTGAACGTTTAACCCAAAAGAGGAAATCTACCATGATTACAGTAAAAGTTGCACAAATGCCCGGCGCCCTGCGTGAGTTCGTTCTGGAAGACGGTGCAACCGTTTCGGAGGCTTTGGACACGGCTGATATGTCAGCCGACGGGTTCACAGTGTCTGTGAACGGCGCTACTTCCGGCCAGGACCGTGTGCTCGCCGACGGCGACAACGTGATCCTGACCAAGGCAGCCAAGGGCAACGTCGCCTGATAGCTGCTCCCCCCGAAAGGGGCCACTGACCGGTGGCCCCTTTTTTCCCGAGGATGGGGATACCTATGACTGCGCAACAATACACCTTCTCCGATAACCCTAAAATTGAGAAACTTCAACATGAGATAAGGCTGAAAGACCGCCAGAATCGCCAAGTCAGCAGCCAACTGAACAGCTGCCAAGAAACTCTTGGGAGAGAAGTCCGCATCTATCTGGAATGCAGGCAAGCCTTGTCCCTGATTAACCAACTGTCTCAGCAAGAAGACCCCCTTACGCACGGCAGGCTTGCCTCCTTGTTAAACGCCATAACCATGATGCAGCGCCCCCGCTGGGAAGGCATACCGTCTGAACACTACGAGCGCGAACTTTACCACCGAAAGACAAGGGCGCGTATAGCCGCCCGGAGAGCGCGGCGGTATGTAAATAACCTGCGTAACCTCGGTTTACAGGGCAGCATTGGCAGCGGCGATCCCGAAATGGCCAGCCTGCGCCAGAAGCTGGCAATACAGTTCGCCAGCCCGAAAAACAGCGTCACCGTGGACCTCCCCCAGCTCCATGAACGGTTGATGAGCAACCCACACGTTTTTCGGGTGCAGACGAATGCATCAGACGGAAAAGTAGACCTCTATGTCTGGTTGGAAGGGCTGACCATGACGTCCGCCAGCGAAGACGAGACCAGTATCTCTCTGGCCCCTTTCATCCTGCACCTCAGATATACAGACGGTAAACGCACCCCCTGTATCCAGGAATTGATCGGGAGTCGCATGTTTATAGGCTATGACGGCGGCTGCCTCGTACATCCTCATTGGCTGGATAACGACAGCCCCTGCCTGGGCGACTTCGCAACTGTCATCGCCCAGATGCACGACACCGGCTCCATCGACGGGGCTGTCTGGGCCTACATGGAGTTCCTTCGTTGGTACGCTCCGGAAGACAGCGCAGGAGAGTACGGGTCGAGATGGGACTATGCGCCAGAGGATTCTTACACACGCGCCGCCTTGGAAAAGATAACCCAATGGAACGCGTGCGACTCGGATCCAGCCTGTATACGCAGTGAAGACCCCGAGGGCCTACGACGAGCCAATGAAGCCCTGACAAACTGAGGACCCTGTGATGAGTCAAACATTCAACATTATTAATATCGGCGTTGCCGACCAAATGCATCAAGAAATAGCGCAAGTGTACGGTCGGGAAGAAACCGCCCGCAGTCGCCTTAATGCATACCGCTTCGCCCGGATACAACATATCCGCCGCTTCCTTCTCCAAAGAAAAGCCGTAGCCTCTATAGAGGATCTCGTAGCCCCCGGAGCCAACGCTGAAAATGCGATGGATGCGCTACTGGCAACGCTTTCCCAGGATTCCTCCAACGTACCCCCGGACCTGGAAGCCTTGTACAGCCATATCAGGAACGGGGCCAATCAAGCCAGGGAAATGGGACTCTATGAGAAGCGAAACTACCTCGTAGTCCGGGCACAACTCGCCGATGTTCAAGCGCAGAGTGCGGCGATGCCAGGCGCACGCCAGAAACTGGCAAGGATGCGGGCAACCCCTTCCGTCGATCACCGGATCTACCTGCCCCACGTACACGATGCCCTCATGGCCAATGAGCACGTGTTCCGTGTGAAAACCTATCTTGGGACTGAGCGTTTGCGGGTACAGGTATGGCTGACGGGGCTGGTGATGCGCTCTACACATCACAGCAGCGACTATCCCGGCATAACATTACCTCCGTCAGTGCTGACGCTCACCTATAACAACCAGGCATCGTGGCCTGTTGCAACTCTCGAGAGCACCCACCGATTCTCGGGCTATAACGGCATGCTTGTGCATCCGCACTGGGTTTCCGAGGACAACCCCTGCCTGGGTGAATACGCAACCGTCCTTCGCCAGATGGCCGATACCGGCTCGGTCGAAGGCATGGTCTGGGTGTATCTGGAGTTTCTCCGCTGGTACGACCCCCACGATACCGCTGGTGGCTACTCCTATCGCTGGAGGGAAGAAGATCCGAACTGGGCGCATACCCTCCAGTGGCTGGAAACCCGGACAAACTGGACTTCCCAAACAACATCGTCGACTGTCATACGCAGCGAGAACCTGGAACGCCTGGCACTCGCCCAGGACTATGAACACCGACCAGGTGAGCCGGATGGACCGGATGAACCGGATGAACTGTCCGAGCAGGACATCTGCGACGAGTGCGACGAACCACACAGCTTTTGCTGCTGCGACGACGGCAGTTGCGACGACGGCAGCCCCGACGACTACAGCGGCCCCTTTTAACGAGATAGCACAGGAGCTATTTTATGTCTGACATCAACATCATGCGTCACCAGTCAATCTTCGACAGCGACGAACACAATCCGCCGATCCACATCATCGGTGTTGGAGCCACGGGTTCCCGGGTCTGGCTCTCGCTGGTCGAACTCGGGCTGACCAACATCCACGTGTATGACTTCGACAAGGTCGAGCCACACAATCTGGCTAACCAGGTCTATATGGCCCGGGATGTAGGGCGTCCCAAGGTGCACGGCCTCGCCCGGTACTACCAGGACAAGACCGGTGCCCCCGCCCCGGAGGATATGGGCTTCCACAACATGCGCGTATCGTCTGAAACCGGTTTCAATTACAAGCAGTTCAGCGGCATCGTCTTCCTGATGACAGACACCATGGCCTCCCGGCGAAACATTTACGACAGCATCATTGCTGATCAAGGGCTAGACGCCGGGCAGAAAGTGTTCCTCATGATCGAGACACGTATGGCCAGTAGCTACGGCAACGTGTTCACCCACAACCCCTTCGATCCCGCGCAGGCCAGTGCCTGGAAAGCCACGCTCGTTGATGACGACGCGGAAAGTACCGAGGTCTCGCCTTGTGGCACCTCGATCAGCGTTGGTCCTACGGCGAATACGATCGCGAACATTGCGGTCTGGCAGATGATCAACTTCTTCACCGATCCTCTGGCCGAGGCCCAGGTCATCAATCTGTACATGAAACCCACCATCTTCACCCAGCAAGGACTCCTGTCATGACTGCCACTGCTCGCTCTTCTACCCGTACCGCTGCCAACATCCCCCCTGCCAACAAGTTCCGTGTCTCTACCGCCAGTATGAGCCGCGACATGACATTTATCCAGGGGGCTGCGTCAAGTATCCCCCAGGAACCGACCGTCGCTTACACGGCGGCTGTGTCCGCCCAGATCGACTATCTGGTGGAGAAGTCCGCACTGGAAGTCGGCTGGTTCGGCCTGGTGCGCTACCTTGAAGACAGCCACACCTACCTGATTCACCGGATCGTGATCCCGGTCCAGACGGTGAGTGCCACCGAGACGGATATCACCAGCGAAGACTGGGCCAAGGTCGTCAACGACCTGCTCAACGAAGGCGTCGACACATCTGAAATGTACGCCTGGTTCCACAGCCACGTGAACATGGGCGTCTCCCCCAGTGGACAGGACGAACGCCAGGTCGAGGAGTACGTCGAGCACGCACCGGTTTTCATCCGGGGCATCGTCAACAAAAAAGGCGCATCCAAGGTGGATGTCTATTACCGCGACTTCGGGATTGCCTATACCTGCGTCCCGGAAGAGATCCATGATGAGCGCCGACCCAACTGGATCGCAGGGATCGACGAGACCCTGAAGGCCAACGTCAAGAAGCGGGTCTTCACAGCAGCACCTTACGCCGGGCGATACCCGGTCCCAAAAAACCCGCAAGACCCCCATGGATTCCGGCAGGCATCCAGAAGCCCGGAGGGAACAGCGTATGACATAATCCACAGGACTACTTACGGATTCGATGACGACAGCGATGAAACGGACGACCCTTTTTTCCAAGGCACTCGCCACCCTGACACCGTTGGGCTGCCCGCTACTACGCTTGGCGAGGATGACGACACCCTTGACGCCCAGGACGATTTCATTCTGGCCGGACTGCTGGAGTTCGACCCTTTCCGGGACTCATCCAACTACCGCAACAGCAACGACAGCTATGGCTATAACTGGGATGAGACGGTCCCTCTCACAGAACGGCCTCATGGCTGGAGCCTGGACCCCCAATACCTGGTCTACGGCTATGCATTTGACTGTTACGTGGATTGACTGTTGACCCCAAGTATAGGCATCCCCTATATTTGGGCTTTCAACCGGAGTCATTTCATGTCCACACCTGCTGTTGCCACCCTTGCATGCGAGACGCTCTTCCAGGCCGAAATCCTGGAAGAAGCGTTGATCCAATATCTCGATGACGGTGACCCGTCCGCTGACTGGTACATGGAAGCACAGGCCATGCTGGATCGACTCAAAAACCCCGACTAGCCACACACACACACACACACACACACACCATGGAGGACACGAGTCCAAGCACCTGACCTGGGTCGTTGGCGGCTGGCGCTCATCGTAATACTCAGGAGCCATTATGCAAGACAAAAAACAAATTACGATCAGTAACCTGGAGCAGCCGCACATCAATAATGGGCGGTTCGCCTCGGCCAATGGTGAGTTTCTGCCGCGTACACGCGGAAAGTATGAAAGCCGGGAAACGCTTGAAGACGCGATCATCGAGCGCTATCGCACCGGGCGCTACAGCCTTTCCCACATTGCCCGTGTCGTCGGCGTCTCTCAACCCACAGTCTCGACGATCCTCGCTCGCCGGAACCTGCGTAAGCAACTGCGGGTAGCACCAACGACGGAGGCTACCAATGAAAATTGAAGAATTAATCCAGCTCCTTCACCGGACAGCAGCAGTTCAGATTTCCTGTGGCCGTCTTTCCCTTGCACGTGAACTCACAGAAGCTGCCGTTGCCCTGGAAGACAAGCAGGTAAAGCAAAACGCGACGATTAAAGCCCGCATTCGCGAGCTTGAAGCCCGCATTCGCGAGCTTGAACAGGCTCGGAAACCTGCACCGACAGCCAGCATCAATTTCGATGGCACACAAGTGCGCGTGTGACTACCCCAGGAGAATCATCAATGAACCGATCACACCCCTTTCCGATTCACCAAGTTTGCTTTCCGATATAGGCAGCGCCTATACTGGAGGGCCGCCATAGGAGAGCAGCTTTGTCAGTCATCACCCTCGATTTTGAATCTCCCTACGGCAAAGGCGCTCGGCAGGACCATATCCTGCACAAGTACAGCCTGACCGGTAAGACCTACGAGCAGTACATTACCGACGAACGCTTCAAGGTGTTCGGCGTGGGCATCAAGATTGACGACGGTGAGACCAATTATTACTCCAACGAGGCGTTAAATAGGCCACGCCCAGCTGACGTACTCGCGGAAATCTTCACCCCCGGCAACGACCACACGCTGGTCGCCCACAATGCACTGTTCGACGGTGCCATTCTGAGCTGGCACTACGGACTGGAAGCGGCCCGGTACTGGTGCACCAAGATGATCAGCAAAGCCATCTGGAACCAGCGCAGCGCGGGGCTGGAACAGCTCTGTATCTCCTGCTTCCCCGACGACCCGACAGTGCGTAAAGGCAAGGAGCTGGAGGACTTTGCCAACGTCTACGATCTGAACTCGGAACAAGACGACGCTATGGCACTGTATTGCGCTAATGATGTGGACATCACGTTCAAGTGCCTGACCCGTCTGTGGCCAGTCATGCCTGATGACGAGCTGGAACTGCTCGATATAACACTGAAGGCATTCATCCATCCAGCCTTCGTCCTGAATCGCGACATTCTTGTCGAGTTCCTTGAGACCTATAACGCAGAGACAGACCGTATTGTGGAAGCCAGTGGCGTTGCCAGGAGCACGCTGGCCTCCCCTGCCAAGTTCGTCCGCTACGTCAAGGACAAGCTGGACCTGGACATCCCCATTGTCGCTGCGCCGACCATCAAGAACCCGGATAACGAAAAGCACGCACTGGGGAAGGACTCCTTTGAATTTCTCCAGTTCCGTGACGACCATCCGGAACACAAGCACATCTGGGATGCCCGGCTGCGCGTGGCCTCCACTATCGCACGGTCGCGTGCGGAACGCATGATTGACCACGCTGACCGGCTCGGCGGCGTCATTGCCATGCCGCTCAATTACTACACTGCGCATACGGGACGGTGGGGCGGCACCAACAAACTGAACCCGCAGAATTTCCAGCGTGGCAGTGTCCATCGTAAAGCGCTCACGGCTCCCGAGGGCTACCAGGTCATCGTCGCTGACCAATCCAACATCGAAGGCCGCAAGAACGCCTGGTTCAACCAGCAAAAAGAACTGCTGGATACCTTCGCTGCCGGTGGGGATATCTACAATGATTTCGCCACCAAAATCTTCGGACGCCCCATCGATCGCAAGGCGGTCGATGACGAGGGCAATGAATATATGTGGATGGAAGGTTTCGTCGGTAAAACCTGCCAACTCGGCCTCGGGTACCAGACCGGCGCTGCCAAGCTCCAGAAAACGCTCTACATGCAAAGCAACGGCGAGGTCGACTTCTCCCTGGAGCAATGCCAGGACATTGTCTGGAACGATTATCGCGGCACATACACCGACATTGTCGATGGCTGGGAGGAATGCCAGTTCATCATCAGCAAAATGCATTCGCTGGGTCCCGATGAGCAGATGCCCTGGCGCTGTCTCATCGTGGAGAAAGGCCGCTTGCGGCTACCCAACAATATGCACCTCAACTATCCCGACCTCAAGGTCGAGATAGATGAACGTGACCGCCCCCAGTACAGCTACTGGAACGGCAAGCACCGCACCAATCTGTACGGCGGCAAGCTGATGGAGAACATCATCCAGGCGCTTGCCCGGATTGTGATCGCCCAGAACATCCTGGACATCAACCGCTGGCTTACTGCCAACCGTGACAGGTTCGGTGCGCTGGCACGGGTTGTCCTCACCGTACACGACGAAATCATCGTACTCGCTCGCACCCAGTACGCCCGGGAAGTCTTCAACAAGATGCTGGAATTTATGGCCATCCCTCCGGATTGGTGCAATGACGGCACGCTTGTTCTGAAGGCCGAAGGCGGCATCGATTCCTGCTACTCCAAATAAGGACACCCGTGACTGCTATCGATCCAACCCGCCTTTTTCTGATCCGTTCCAAAGGCGAAAAAATCATCATTGGCGAAGGCCCCGATGCCGTGGTTGTAGAAGTCACCCGCATCACCAAAACCAATTGCACACTCACGTTGGAAGCGCCCTCTCACGTCGTCATCGACCGTGCGGAACGCCGCTTTACCCCGTAACTGTGAGACCTGCTTATGCACTTGTCATTTCTCAAATCTGCGTATGGTATGCGCGCCGTCAAGACGTTTACGTCCGACGGCGTACAGGCGTATCCCCAGATCAAACGCTTCGACTCCACCGAGTATGAATTAGAAAACACGCCGAAAGGGCTGCGCCAGAAAACCCAGATCTGCCAGGAACAGGCAGCCGAGGGGGCCTGCATGCTCAAGGGGTATCTTACCCGCCCACTGGTCAACGAATCCCGTGCCGGTATGGTGGACCGTGAGGCCCCTACGGATAACCTGATTCTCGATATCGACGGTATTGTTCTTCCGGACACCACCGTCCCTGGAACACTGGACCGTTCCAGCATCCAGGTGCTGGCCGAGAAAGTCGTGCAGGAACTGCCGACCTGTTTTCGCAACACCAGCTATATCGTCCATGCGTCCTCCAGCATGGGCATGAAGGGCAACAAGGTCTGCCTGCACCTGGATTTTATGCTGGCAGCACCCGTGCAGCCCCAGGCACTGAAAGAGTACGTGGTCTATCTCAACCACGCCTTGCCCGTGTTCAACCAGAACTTCAGCCTGTCAGCGTCAGGGACAGCATTACGCTTCCCGCTTGACCGTACTGTCGTCGATAACTCGCATCTGATTTTCCTCGGACACCCGGAGTTTGTCGGTGAGGTACAGAACCCGATACCTGATGCCGGTGACCGGATCTTCTTTGTCGAGAAGAACAACGCGGCCATTGCCATCGGTGATGAAATCACCGAGCACGCGGACGCGACGAAAAACCAGCGGGCAAACGACAAGAAGGTCAACGAACTACGCATGCTGGCCGGTTTGCCCAAGCGACAAGAAAAAGTCACCCGCACCAATATCAACGGCCAGGCGATCCACGTTGTTACCAACCCGGAATCCTGCGCCATGGCGTTTGCCTCGGACAACGGAGACTTCGTCGCCTACAACGTCAACGGCGGCGACAGCGGGGGGTACTTCGTTCTCAAGTACAAACCGGCAGTCGTCAGGAATTTCAAAGGGGAGCCGAACTTCCTTTTTGAATTTGCCGACCCGGAAACGTACCAATGGCATTTGGAGACCTTCATAGGTTCCAAAAGCACTGGTGGCGACCAAGAAACGTCCAATACACCCCCGATGCCAATGGTATTCCGTGACGAGGCCAGTAACGCGTATTACAACGCGCTCATAGACACGGGCACGGGCCGTATTTCCCGTATTGCCAAAGCCTCACGTGAGGGCCTGCCCGACTGGATGGTGCAATACGAGGGCGTCATGCCCGACAACGTACCAATCTGGAATTATGAATTCCAGCCGCACCGCCACGAGATCGTCAGTTTCCGGGAACGATTCATCAACAAGTACCTGCCCAGCCCGTACATGATGCCCCGGGATCTCCCGGAATCAATGACGGCGCTGTGCATCGACACAGCGTACATGATCGGAGACGACTGCCCGATGATCGCAGAACTCATCCTGCATGTACTCGGCAGGGATATGACGCTGTTCGGCCCGTTCCTGAACTGGCTGGCAGCGGCGTTCCAGACCCGTGACAAGCTGACTACCGCATGGATCCTGCAAGGCACACAGGGCACCGGTAAAGGCGTTCTCTTTGAAAACGTCATAACCCCCCTGGTAGGCACGGGCGTTGACGAGTCGCAGCCCTACGCGACCAAGGTGCGCATTGAGAACGTCGAGGACCAGTTCAACCAGTGGATGGAGTGCGCGTTGTTCATCGCCTTCGATGAGTTTCGACTGTCCGACAGTCCAAAGTCACAGCGGCTGTTCAACAAGATCAAATCCATGATCTCGGAAACATCCCAGCCCGTGCGTGGCATGCGTGAAAACCTTCGCAATGTCCGATCGTATTCCAACTACCTGATCTTCTCCAACGATCAGGATGTGATCTACGTGCCCGAAGGCGACCGGCGCTTCAACATCGCCCCGCGCCAGGAAGTGAAGCTGTCCACTGTCTGGGCTGACCAGGCCGACATCATCGAGAACGTGATCCCCCGGGAACTGTCCGCATTCGCGTTGCACATGCAGCACTTTGATATCGACCTTGCCAGTGCCCGCACTGCAATTGAAAACGCGGCCAAACGGGAAATGCGCCGGGTCAGCCGGACCACCATCGAAGACTTTGTCGATGCCGTGCAGACCGGCAACCTGGAGTTCTTCCTTCCCATTATGGAAATGCCTTATCAGGCACCCGGCGCTGGCTATGTACTCCCGGCCCAGACGTTGCTCAAAGAGGCAATCCGGGACTACAACAAGCGCGGACAGCGCCTGTCAATCGAGCAGCTTCGCGTCTTGTATGTGGCCTTTATCGGCCCTTCTGACAACAGCACCAAATTCGGAAAGATGGTGAGCCGCTACGGCCTCAATTCTCACCGTATCCGTGTCGGCAAAACAGTAACACGCGGTTTCATTATCGATTGGAACCTCCACGACAACGCGATCGACGACATCAAAGAACGCTACCTCGATTCTATCGACCAGCGCTTTGGTGACAACGTGCCGGATGAATACCGCAACGTCGTTCCCATGAAACAGGACTCTCCCCAATGAGTACTAATGACGAATGGACGCCGCCAGACGGCAACACTTTCTCCCCCGACGGCTCGGGCACAGCGCAGCCAATGGAGGAGCAAGCCTACAACCCGACAAATGACATGGTGTATGTGCCGGGTCGCAGCAATGAAGACACGGCTCGCGTCATCAGCCATGCAACAGCGGGTACGGGCCTACTCCCGACGTGGAGCGCGTCCGGGCTGAAAGACTACGAGACCTGCCCACACCGCCTTCGCCTGTCAAAAGTCGACAAGGTCGAGCGCGAGGAACATCCCGCTGCTGCCCGAGGCACCGCCATCCACGACATTGCCGAGTGCTACGTCAAAGGCGAATGGGATGCCATCGATGAGGCGAGCAAGCCGCACATCCAGACCTGGGAAGAGAAGATCTACCCCAGGTTTGGGACCAAATTCGATGATCTGCGCGACCTGTTCGCAGAAGCCAGGGTCGAAGTCGAAGGCGACTGGGGCTTCAACAAGGATTGGCAGATCACCGGCTGGATGGCAGATGACGTCTGGGCGCGCATGAAGCTCGATGCCCTGGAATGGGAATCCGAAACCAGTGCCAAGGTGATCGACTACAAGACCGGAAGGAAGTTTGGCAACGAAATTGCCCACGCCACACAGGGCATGATCTACGCCGTCGGCACCTTCATGCGCTACCCCTCGCTGGAGTTCGTCGAGACCAACTTCTGGTACCTCGACCACGGCGAGGACAGCCCCCAACGCTACAGCCGTGAGCAGGCCATGATGTTCCTGCCCCGCATTACCGACCGGGCCACGATCATGACGTCTGACACGCAGCTTAAACCCCGGCCCACGGCGCACAACTGCAAATGGTGCCCCTACGCCCAAAACGAAACCTGTGACTGGAGGCACTCCGCATGAAGGCCGAATATATAGACCACATGGGCGATGACCTCCGAGTCGTCAACGCCGCCCGAGTCAGTTTCAACAAGGAAAGCTATCTGACTGACGACGAGCGCATCCAGGAGCGAGACAAAAAGCTCATCAATTACCTGGCCACCCACGGCCACTGGACACCGTTCGCTCACCCGATGATCACGATGCGCGAGACCGTGCCGATCTTTATAGCCCGTCAACGCGTTAAACACATGATAGGTTTCACCTACAACGAAGTCAGCCGTCGGTATGTGGACGACACTCCGGAATTCTTTACACCTGCCGTGTGGCGTAGCCGACCAGATGGCAGCGTGAAGCAAGGCAGCGGAGGCGAACACCCTGCCTCTGATCACTGGAGGGCACAGTACATCAGCCTGAAAGAGCACGTTCTTGATTTGTACGACGCCATGATCGAGGAGGGTGTTGCCCCCGAGCAGGCGCGCATGGTGCTACCGCAATCAATGCTGACCAGCTACTACGTCACCGGCTCACTGGCCGCCTGGGCGCGTGCCTACAAGCAGCGCAGCGACGCACATGCCCAGCAGGAAATCCAGGAACTGGCCAAGGACTGGGACGACGTACTCCGTTGGCACTTCCCCGTGTGCTGGGAGGCGCTGGTCGGTGGATAAGCGCCAACGGGAAGCTAAGAAAATGATCAGCCAGATCGCCAAGAAAAACGGCCTGGCATTGCTTCGTATGGAAATAACCAACAACACCCACCGTCGCTGGCATTTTAGGTGCACCGTCACCGGTAAGACGCGCTTCCTCATCACCAGCATGTCGCCTTCTGACTACCGTGCCCAGAAGCAGATCAAAACCGACATACGCCACATCGCACAGAAACTACAAGACGCAGGAACTCTCACATGAAAGCTATTTTCGGTGATATCGAAACCCTCTCACTCGACATCCGGGCCATGGTCCTTTCCATCGGAGCCGTCTACATCGACCTCTCTGAAGAATGGACCTTTGAGCAGATCCTTAATAACAGTGTGGAACTGCTGGTAGGCACCGACCTCCAGTACATTGCCAAGCGGCACGTATCCGCGAGCACGGTGCAATGGTGGAAAAGCCAGGGCGAAGCAGCAAAGCGCGTGCTCACCCCCGGACCTTTAAAAACAATCAACCCCGATGAGTGGCCGCAGAAATTGAGTGGAGAACTGGCGTTATCCCTGCCACAACTGAAAGCCCTCCCCTGGTTCTTCCGGGGACCACACTTTGATGCCACGATCCTTGGCACATTGTCCGATGACTTTGGTATCGACACCCCCTGGGAATATTACAACGTGCGCGACGTGCGTACCTGGTGGGACGCTCACGGCCTCGATCGCCAGCATCGCCCTGCTAAACCGTCGCAGATGATCGCCCATAACGCAGCACACGATGCTGCCTATGACGCCTGGTGTATCAACCAGGTCATGCACGGGCGCATCGCTGCCAAGAAAGCTGTTTAGCTGGAGGCCCCATGATCGAACTGATGCCCCATCAGGAATACACCGCAACCAAGTGGAAAGAGCGCAAGCGCATGTTCGACCACTCCGATCCCGGTACCGGCAAGACCATTGCGTCACTGACCGGGTATCACGCATCGATTTGCGGTCGGCTGCTCGCTATTGCGCCGCTGACGATCCTGCGCCCGAGCTGGGCAGCGGATATCGACAAGGCGTTTCCCGGGTTCACCTGGGCCGTGGCCCATGGCTCGGAGCGCAAGCGTAAAGCTGCCTTCGACTCCGGTGCGGACATCGTCCTACTCAACCACGATGGGGTGAAATGGGTCGTCGATAACACGCATGTCCTGGACGGCTTCAGCCACTGCGTTGTCGACGAGTACACGGCGTTCAAGAACCGTACCGCAGCCCGCAGCAAAGCGATGTACGCAATCAGCGGCTTCTTTGAATACCTGAACATGCTGTCCGGCACGCCCAACAGCAACAAGATCACGGATATCTGGTACCCGGCGATGATGGTCGACGGAGGCAAGCGCCTCGGTGACAACTTCTTCAAGTTCCAGCAGGAGACCTGTGAAGGCCGTCCGATCCCCGGCGCGCCCAACCCACGGGCCATGGAATGGACCGAAAAGGAAGGTGCCCGGGACGCCGTTGCCATACTCCTGCAAGACATCGTCGTGCGCCACCAGCTCAAGGACGTTCCGGCCAACACGCGCTACACGATGCACGTGGATATGCCGACGTCTGTCATGCGTGCCTACCGCAAACTGGAGCGGGAATCCGTTCTCATGGTCGAAGGATCCGGTGTCATCAACGCGGTGCACGCCGGAAGCAAAATACGGAAGATCCTACAGCTCCTCTCAGGCGCTGTGTACGACGTGGACGGTAACGTGGTGAAAGTGCACCCGCATCGCTACGAGCTTGTCATCGAGCTGATACAGGCGCGTGAGCAGTGCGTGGTGGCCTTCAACTACCGGCATGAGCGCGAAGCCCTGACCGCCCTCGCCCGTCGCAAGGGTATCCCGTTCGGCGTGATCGACGGCGCTGTGTCACCCGGCGACCGCAAGGTTGCCGTTGACCAGTTCCAGAACAACGAGCTGAAGGTGATCTTCGCCCATCCCCAGAGCGCCGGTCACGGCCTGACGCTCACGGAAGGCACGACGACAATCTGGGCATCGCCCACGTACAACGCCGAGCACTTCCAGCAGTTCAATGCCCGGATCTACCGCAAAGGGCAGACCAAGGAAACAGAGACCATCTGCATCTGTGCCACCGGCACCAAAGAAGCGGATGTCTACGACAAACTCGACGGCAAACTGACCCGCATGGCTGACCTGCTGGCTGTATTTGCCGAGCAGACCCGACAGGAGACTGCATGAACAGCACTGACACTTTTCTAGCTACCGAAGCGGCTGAACGCCTCGATCAAGCATTCCATCTACTAGGCGACGTGCTCAACAATATTTGCACCCGGGAAGAAGAAAAACCTGATTTCGAGTCGTCTTTTCAAGGTGAAGGTGAAGAGCCTGTATGCGCCTATGAAGAAGCCGATCCTGAAATCGACGATATCCGTATGGAAATCGACAATTTCCGGGAGCGGTTACTGCTTTATATCGAGGAAAACAGCGAGGAATCCGCATGAAACGACTGGCTATATTTTTGGTTATCTGGATTCCCAGGCTCACCCCGTTCTTTACGTGGCTGTCCCAGCAGGTCCAGACCAAAAACTACAGCCAGTCGAAAAAACGCTCTTCCACCAAATCTGACATCCATACTTTTCTCTGGGACATGATCATGCTGTACAACACTGAACGCGAAATCCGGGCTGCTGGCTGGACGCGTCAGGAAGACCAATACCCGTTCTGGTCACCGGACTCGCATTGGGACGAACACCGGCTTTTTTCCGTTGATGCCTGGCGGGAAGAAGTCGCTAACAACGAGACCCGACAATCCTACGTGGAATGGGTCAACTCACAATTGGAAACGGAGGATGTATGCCGGAAGTAACGCCGACACGCAGACAGGAAGGTGCAGAGCTTTCCATCCAGGAGCTGATCGACAAACGCTACGCGATCCAGCAGGAACGCAAAGAAGTTGCTGCTGAAGACCGTGAACTGAAAAAACAGATGAATGACATCGACGCCCGCCTGTTTGCGTACAACGAAGAAAATCCCGAAGTCGCTGTTTTACACGGCACCGGAGCCAAAGTCTCGTTCAGCGAAGAACGGGTATTCAACATCGAAGCCGGGAAAAAAGACGAGGTAAAACAGCACCTTATCGACAACGATATTACCTACCTCATGACCTGGCATTTGAACAATGCATCGCTTCGCGACTTTGAAGCCATGCATGACAGCCTTCCTCACGTAGAACCTTACGTGAAGAAGAAAGTGAGCTGCACCAAGCGGTAGCTCATTTTTTACTTGCCTGGCACTATAGGTAATGCCTATACTCAAAAAACCGCCAGTGCGGGCATTTAACTTTTAACCTTTACGGAGATTAACTATGGCGACAAAAAGCCAGGAAGTATCGCTCTTTGGCGACAAGTCAGAATCACTCCCCGCGTACATGCGCGACGACGCCGGTCTCGGCAACGAGAATGCATCGGGTTCTGCACTTGCCACTCCCCAGATCAAACTGCTTCAGGCGCTCTCGCCTGAGTTGCGCGATCAGGAGCTGAAAGCCAAGGGCGCTGACGTCGGCAAGCTGTTCGACAACGTCAGCCGCGAGATCTTTTCCAGCATTATCGTAGCGAACGTCTATTTCGAGGCGTACTACACGGTCTGGAAAGATCGCAAGAAAGGCGGCGGCAAGTTCGGTGAGTTTGCGACTGAAGCGGAAGCGATGTCGCACATCGCCTCGCTCGACCAGCCCGATGATTATGCTTGTCAGGAAACTCACAAGCATTATCTGGTACAGCTCGACGGTAATACCGGCGAACCCCTCGGGGGCGCAGTGGTTTACATGAAGAGCACGCAGCTTGGGCCGTCCCGCGCGTGGAATACGGAGATCAACAAGAAGAACGGTCCCCGTTTCGCGTCTATCTGGGAACTCGGCTCTGTGACTGAAACCAGCCGCAATAACGACGAGTACGCGAACTACTCGTTCTCGTGGAAAGGTTGGGCGTCACAGGAGCTGTACGAGGCGATCAAGCCGATGTACCAGTCCATGGCCGGGCAGCAGCAAGCCGCCTGATCCAGTCCGCTTGACCTTCCGGGGGTTCGCCCCCGGCTTTTTTACCCAAACATTTAATGCAAAAGGATTTTACCCATGCCAATTACAACTGTTTCCCAATTCCGTACCTCCGACGGCAAATCATTCGACACACTCGCTGAAGCTGAAGCGCACGAGATTGCCCTGGAGATTGACACTGAAATGGACAGCATTGCAGAGCGTTATGACCTGCCCAAGCGCACTGCCACGACGCTCAAGCGTTGGCTGCCCGTCTTCATTGCCGAACTCAATCTGGTGAAGGCATCTACGCCGCCTCCTGACTACCCGGAAGACGCTCCGAGTGCGCAGGCAGACTCCGATGAATCCGGTGACGACTACGGCCTCGCCGCTTAGTTGTGAACGAGCACGAATTCATCCGGTCGGTGCACCGGCACATCCCCTCTAGCGAAACATACGCCTGGAAGATCAACGATGTCTACGCTGGCGGGGTGGCCGATGCCTTCTACTGTGATGTTGGCGGTGTGCTATTTTGCGAGTACAAGTACCTGCCCCGTCCCCCGGTTCGTCCGGGGACGGTCATCGTACCCAAGCTCTCTTCAAGTCAGGCTTTGTGGCTAAAATCCCGGTTTGAGCAAAACGTCCCCGTCGTCGTCGTACTCGGTACACCACAAGGAAATATCATGTTCACTGGCCTGTCGTGGGAAGCTGGGGTGCATCGCCAGGAACTTGATGAATATGGACTATCGCAAAAAGCCATTGCCCGTATTATCCTTGACCATTGTAAAGGCACCCGTCATGTAGAACACAATGAGCAGACCTATCCCAACTGCCGCCGATCGGGCGAAAGCGAGACGACTCAAGTCACTCTGGGCGTCGCGTAAATCCTCGTCTACCGCAAAGCTCATGGTGGAGAGTCGAGGCCGATTCTGCGAAAGCACGCATTGTGGCTTGCACGGGAGGGCGGTGGAGAGCACGCTGATTTTTCCTGGGCTAACCTTTCCGGGGCTGACCTTAGATGGGCTGACCTTTCCGAGGCTAACCTTCGCAGGGCTAACCTTTCCAGGGCCAAAGGCATTTACCTACTCCCCGTACAGGACCCGCGCGGATACTCATGGCCGCACGCCATCCTGTGCAGTGGCGGTCAGTGGCGCATACGGGCCGGGTGTCGGTTTTTCACGATCCCTGAAGCACGTGCTCACTGGGGCGAAACGTACAAGGGCAATCGGCGCATAGGCGATATGTACCTGGCGGCAGTCGATTGGCTGGAAAAGGTTATTGCAGAGGATTACCCACACACCGACAAAACGGAGCAATCAGCATGAACCTAGACAACAACAAGCGACTGATCGCCTCGCAGATTCTGGTTGATCTATACGAAGCCCGACAGGTTGAGCAGCTTAGGATTCTCAAGGCTCAAGTAGATGTGGCTCTCGAAAAGCTGAAACGACCAGCCCCACCAACCGACGCGGAGGAATGAGCGATGGGCCAGTTAATTCATATTCTTCGTGCGGAAGAAACGACCACGGCAAAAGAAAAAGAGCAGCTTGCGACGCTTGATAAACACCAGAAGAAATACCTTAACCGCCGTTTTTGCTGGGGGTGTGAATGGCCGCTAGACAATGCCGGCTGTGGCACCTATGGCGGCATGAGTGCCTGCCCAGAAAGCAGCAGAATTGAACGCAGAGAGCGATGCCTTGCGGAGTATAAGCCTCGGTACAACAGGCGCAAAAAAGTCAAATCCACCGACGCGGAGGGAGAGTGATGGATAACGCAGGCCAGTTCGTGAAGGAGGTCGCCAAGGGACTCGCCTACATGGTGTTTGTCTACTCGTTCGTGTGGGCATGGAGAAGGGTGCGCCCGGATGATGAGTCGGGGCAGAGCGATGACGCGGAGGGAGATGTATGAGTGACGTAGTTGGACGCATCAATTTCGGGCCGCTTTCTAGTGACCCTTTGCCGGTCAGCGAACTGGACAAGCGCCACATCAAGCTCGCTCAGTGCTGGTGTGATTCCCAAACTCAAATAGCCGACCTCACAAAGCGCCTCGCTGCTGCGGAGGAAGATGCGGCGCGGTATCGCCATGTACGCAAAAAGCCACACATGCTGCTACACCTTAAAAACTCAGAGTTTGATGCAGCAATCGACGCCGCACGGAGGGGGACGAGTGATGATTGATTTATCAGTACACATAGAGCGGATGAAAGCCCACATCGAAGCGGATGAGAATCATGCCGCGCTCGTGCATGAAAAGA
>Ga0306906_1000111_pt1 | contig 45713 bp, 45 predicted proteins | sample AntRauTorcE11897_FD_190405 | JGI IMG/M metagenome (GOLD analysis project Ga0306906, IMG submission 190405) | Saline lake microbial communities from Rauer Islands, Antarctica - Metagenome Torckler E11 #897 (v2) (version 2) | ecosystem: Environmental > Aquatic > Non-marine Saline and Alkaline >...
GTGAGAACTTTAAACCTTTGCTATACTAATATACATAAATATATTTATAATTTGATCAATGGAAATTTTATACTCATTTTTAATAATATTCGTAGGGGTCTTTTTCATGATTCAGGCCGGCAAAGTAGTTGTCCGGTCACTTGGTATCACGGCACGTTTTCTTCGACTGTCCGAATATGTCATTTCATTCATACTTATCGCTCTTGCTACTTCACTCCCGGAACTTTCAGTTGGAGTAAACTCAGCGATACTTGGCATTCCAGAACTTTCTCTTGGAGATATTATCGGAACGAATATTGTAAACTTTAGTTTAATTCTCGGAGTCGTGGCCATAGTGGGAAGTAATGTAGAGCTAAAAGACTACCATCACTTCAAGAAAAATAGACCCTTTATATTGCTGGCAATGCTGGCACCACTGTTGCTTATTCTGGATGGTGTGCTTTCAAGAATTGATGGAGTTATACTTATCCTGCTTTTTGCCTGGAATCTCATCAGGATTCTTGATATTGATGAGATAGTCCTTAATAGAAAAGTTTTGCGACCTCATCTAAGCGAGTATGCACATGACAAGGTGACTTCATGGAAGAAATTTCTAAAATATCTATTTCTCCTGCTAGCTGGAGTATCTGTCTTGATAACCTCCGCCCTATTTATCGTCAGAGCTGTTGAGGACATATCTGTGGTTCTGGGTGTATCCAGTGCATTAATCGGAGTACTTGTAATCGCTGTGTGCACAAGCTTGCCTGAGTTAATTGTAGGATTACGAAGTGTCAGATCAAACAAAGGCAGCATAACCCTGGGCGATATACTTGGTTCAGCAACAATTAACTCAACCTTGGTTCTTGGCACGGTAGCACTAATATCACCAATTACGCTGCAAAATCAGGCATTTGTTTGGGTGGGAATACTGTTCACTATCGCTTCGCTTCTTCTGATCTTTTATTTTCTGAGAAGCAAGCATGCGATATCACGCAAAGAGGGGTACTTTCTCTTTGGGCTTTATATTCTTTTTGTACTAACACAGCTAGGCATATATTTTTATTAGACTGAATCAGTAAAGTGGCAAGAAACCAGTAATGACTTGATTTAAATTTACATCCGACATCTAGTCTAAAATGTACTCAATGAATAAGCACCAAAAACAACTTGATACGTGGTTTAAAGAAAAAGACTGGCCATACTGGCAGCCGCTAGAGATCATCGCACGGTTGGCTGAGGAGGTTGGCGAATTCGCTCGAATAGTAAATCACATCTACGGTGCTAAGAAAAAGAGGCCAGATGAAGCGAAGCAGGATTTAGAAGAAGAGATTGGTGACATCCTATTCACCCTCGCCTGTTTTGCCAACTCACATGACATTGATCTTGATGATGCGTTTGATAAAAGCCTCGACAAGGTAATGAACCGTGACAAAGACCGGTTTGATTAAAAAAAATTTAAAAGCCCAGCATACTCTGCCGGGCTTTGTTGTTTTTGGTTGTTATTTTTTATCTTCTCTCTGTTTCTCTATCATGGAGACAATATTGTTTTGACCATGATAATCAGCATGTTTTTTAGCTGTCCAAGTACCGGCGTCTTTGATAGTAGTGTTGGCTCCGATCTCGCACAGAAATTTAACGACATCTTTTTCACCATTTTCTGCTGCCAGTATAAGAGCAGTTTTCCCGGTTATGGGACTTTTTTTATTTAAGTATTCGGCCGAATACTTATTTTCTTCGAGCATTTTTTTTACCTTTTGCAAATCTCCGCTTTCAGCAGCGTCAAAAAACGTAATATTGTTACTTAGATCTGCATCAGGATTAATGCCAATGTATTTGTTAGCCATTTTCGACCACCTACCTTATTTTTTAATGTTCAAGTTTAGCTTTAATGTAGAATAAATCGTTCCCACAAGCAACCTAATTATCAGAAATCGCTCAAGCCAAAAAATTATCAGCGAGCACTTCGGCAATGTTCTCGAGAATTAAAATATACTGTAGATTAATTAATCTTGAACCGTCACCTCAGTTCCAACCGGTGTCCAGGCAAAAAGCTTCTGCGCCTTTTCTGGCGGTAGGTTTACGCATCCATGCGACCAGTTCGTACCAAAATTATCATGCCAGTAAGCTCCATGTATAACCGCTCCCTGTTCGGTAAAATAAAGATTCCATGGTACGCCAGGAAGATCATAATCATCATCGGTAATTCCAGGAATTGGTCCCTGCATGTACCGACTCGGGGTCCGATAGAAAACCGTAAATGTGCCACGCGGCGTTAATGCGCCAATAACACCTGTCGAGACCGGCTCCTGCATATAAATTTCATCGCCATCGTAGGCGTACAGCATCTGCTCAGAGAGATCAACGACTATCCGCCTTTTTGGCTGTGTGCTAGTTGATTGGGAGGGTTTGTCCAAAGTATTTTTAAGAACCGGTTTCACGAATTCGGCGGCCACGTACCAGTCTCCATTCAGGCGCTCTGGATGTCGTATCCATTCATCAAATACAATTTTGTACCAGAGGATGCCATCACCTTGGACAACATCCTCTACCTTCAGCACCTGGCCATTGCGCAGTTTTGTCTGGATCTCTGAGGATGTGGATGGCTCAGCTCGAACATTCAAGCAATCCCCTCCGTAATACGGGCCACAAGCGTCAATAATCTCTATATACGTTGGTAAAGCCCCTTCATCAAGCTGGGTTAGCTCGGTATCATACTTCCTGTCTCCCCTTTCTTCCTGGCTAGATGTAGCATTATTCTCTACTTGTTTTTCCTGCTCCTCCTCTTCCTGAATTTTCCTCTTAATATCAGTCAGCATTGGCTCAGGCATAATATTTTGAATCCCTAAATTACTCTCGTGGGATCTTGGTGCCTCTTGCGAGAAAAGCTGCTGAATTTCAACATCATTCCGCTGAAAATACAAAAGTGTAAATGTAGCAACAACTGCTATAAATAGAAACACCAATTTTATAGCTATCGATTTCTTCATACGTTTAATTATACTCTAGACTTTCAATCCCATATTACTTTGCCGTCCAGCCTCCATCTACGTACAGAACTTCACCACTCACGTATTTTGACTCGTCTGATGCAAGATATACCGCAGCATGCGCAATATCGTCAACCTCTCCAACATGTCCAAGCGGGGTTGATGATTCTATGAAGTCACGAAAGGAATCATCCTCAAGCATCTCACCGGTCATTGATGTCTTGATAAATCCAGGTGCAATGGCATTAACACGAATACTGTCATCAGCAAGGTCAAGTGCACCAGCGTGTGTTAACTGCACGACCCCACCTTTTGAAGCACAATAGGATACAGCGCCGGCAAAACCGACCTTGCCGAGGATTGAACTCATATTTATAATTGAGCCAGAAATTCCATGATCCTTCATTGCTTTGGCTGCTTCTCGTATACCGAACATTGTTCCTGATAGATTAACTCCTATTACCTTCTCCCAGTTATCGTTGGTTACATCCATAATTCCCTGTGCATCACCAACACCAGCGTTGTTAACCATGACATCAAGCTGCCCAAAAGCGTCAACTGTTTGTCCTACCAATTCATGAACGGCCTGTGAATCAGACACATCACAGGTGACGTACATTGTATTATCGTCAGACACACCAATATCGTCACTCGGTTCGTCTGCGATATCTGAAAAAACTACCGATGCACCCTCTTCCAAAAATTGCTCTGCAATACGTTTTCCAATTCCTGAGTTAGATCCAGTAACTATGGCCACTTTGTTTTTTAGTCGCATATATGTATTTATATTAAAAGTAATGCCTGAAAGTATTTTACCATCAAAGAATTATTTATTCTTTGAGGATAATGAGATAATTGCAAGCTCGAGCGGTAGATGCCCAAGCGTATCTGCAGAAAGTTTATTATGATGCAAAAGCAATGTGTGCAATGTCTTGGCATTAATATTTGATTTAGCCCCGGCATCGGCAGCTGCCTTTATCTTGCTGTAAAGCTGCTCGCCAACCGAATCCTTAATTCCCTCTCCTAAATCAGGAGAAAATCGTAGTATTAAAATCTGCCTAACCGTCTGTATCACTCGCAAAAATAGACGTGAGGGGTCAATGTTTTTATCGGCTGCTTTTTGTAGTGCTTTCAGTGCCGGTGATGCATCCTGCTCGCCAATACCGGAAAAGACTATCTTTTCTATAAGTCCATTTGCTGGAATACCAGTAATCTCTGCCGCTAACTCTCCTGAGATATTCTTCGCACCAGCAGCACGCATACACTTCTCCAGAAGCCCAAGACAGTCTCGGAAGGATCCATCAGCAGCCTGAGCAATTGTTGTGGCGGCAGACTCATCAATCGTATACTGTTCAGCAGCTGCAGTATCCTCAGCAATAGATGCCAGCACCTTTGTGGATGGCTGCTGAAACTCATGCACCTCACAGCGACTGATTATTGTTTCTGGGAGTTTATCTGGCTCTGTTGTGGCAAGTATGAAAATTACAAATTCAGGCGGTTCCTCAAGTGTTTTCAGAAGTGCATTAAAAGCTGGAGTGGTAAGCATGTGAACCTCATCAATGATGTATACTTTGTACTCTGATTCATACGGAAGGCTTCCGACCGCTTCCTTTAGCTCACGAATATCATCAATACCGCGGTGGCTGGCAGCATCGATTTCGTAAATATCACGTTCAGCAGTATCAAGCTCCTTAGCAAGTATTCTTGCCACGCTGGTTTTTCCGATACCACGACGTCCACTAAAGAGGTATGCGTGCGCGACGTGGCCATCTTTGACACCACCGGCCAGAACCTTTGTAATGTGATCCTGACCGCGAACATCTGCAAATGTGTCAGGGCGATATCTTCTGTAGAGTGCTTGTGACATACGTAAATTCTACCACAGACAGTAAACATCCTACATTCGTGCCGACTTGAGTCGTTGGAGTAATTAATATTTCGCTAGATAAGAAATCTATACCTCTGTAAGCCGCCTTGCACCGGCGTCGGCGGTATCAAACTTATATATACAATAAATTTAAACACGACAGCCGGTTGTCGTGTTTAGAGAGGAGAGATTATTGGCTTTGAAGATACTCATCCACGATCGCAGCCACCTCCCCGCTATTTGCAGTCTGCATAAGCTTGTCACGAAGACTATTGGCCTCATGCAGACCGGATGTATAGGCCTTGAAATGCTTGCGCATCACGGCAAAATGCTGATTTGGTAATAGCTGATCAAATGTCTGTGCATGCTCAACCATTACATTCAGCCGTTCTTCGGCTGAGAGATTATCATAATTCACTCTAGGATTAAAAAACCATGGATTTCCAAAGGCACCACGGCCAACCATAATACCCTCTACCCCGCTTTCTGCTGCCTGCTTTTTTCCCTCCTCTAGCGAATCAATGTCACCATTGCCGATGATGAGTGTCTCACTACCAAGCTCATCACGAATCTCTACGACCCGGGCAATCTCTTCCCAGTCATTGGGAACATTGGACATCTCGTCTCGTGTACGACCATGCATTACCAGAACAGATGGCTCTGTCTCCAGCAGATTCGGGACCCAGGTCTCTATTTCGGATTCATGAAAGCCGGTTCTGGTCTTGACTGATACCGGCACATCGCCGGCGCCATGCTTCGCGGCCAGGACGATCTCCTGGGCACGATCCGGCGTCTGTATCATTCCACAGCCACAACCATTGTCACAGACGGTCTTGGACGGGCAGCCCATATTAATATCAATACCATCAAAGCCTAGCTGGGCACACAGCTTTGCTGCCTGCTCCATTCGGTCTGGATGATCGGAAAAAAGCTGCACAACGATCGGCCGCTCATTCTCTTCATAAAAAAGTTGATGCTTCAGACGCTCCCAGCCACCTTTCAGAAGTCCGTCTGCAGAGGTAAACTCGGTCCATAAGACATCAGGTCCACGGCGATTGCCATGCTCGTCAGTATAGCGACCATGGCGGGCAAACATCTGCCTGAAGGCAATGTCCGTAACATCCTCCATCGGTGCCAAGGCAAAAAAAGGCCGTGGTAAATTTCCCCAGAATCCTAAATTCATTACTGACACTGTATCATTTTTGGCATCTCATGTAAGAATCTCGTGACTTATTTATAAAAAATCTTGTTCTCAAAACGAAGATCAATATACTCAAGACTAAACGGTGATACTGGTACTTCTGCCCCGGTCTCATCAGTATCTTCAGATATAAAAGAATTGCTATCTATTGATGTTTGCAGATTGGATGCTACCTGTGAAAGCTCCTGATACAGATTAATTCTAATCTCAACCTCTCCTGAATCTTCTTCTTCTGAAGCCGAAGCAGTGTAGAGTGTCACATCACCGACCGGCTCTAGATCAACCTGTCTTGTATCTATATCCATCTCACTAATTATATCAATAAATGACTGCATGTTTTCAAAGCGATGTGTTGGCAGTAACTGTGTCCCGGGTCGTGGTGGTTCTTGTGTGGTGTATTGAAGTAAATTATCCGTTGACGTCCCGTTGGATGCAAAGATAAATCCGTTCTCATCCACCAAGTGACATTTACCTGATGCGACCTGTGCGTTTTTGCAGACAGATACAACTGCTTCTCTATTTATCACTGTTATATCCAGTGACTGTAGATCTGAAATATTTAAATCAACCTCCTTAATACGGGATGACGTTAATCTAATCTCTTTACGAATTTCGGAACGTGGAAGCAGTAGTACGTTATCTCGCCGAATTACTCCTAATAAAGGGCGTTGAATGATGACCGAGCTCAGATCCTGTATTATTTCAGGCTTAATATAAGAATCCGTCTCAACCTGAATATCATCAATCTGTACTGAATTAAGATGTGTCACCCCGATCAGTATTCCACCGATGACAAAGAACAAAACAGCGTACAGCTTAATCTTGTTTAGCTGCGCTTCCTTTCGCTTCTGGGCATGTTTTTTAGAGCGAATTTTTCTAGCAGCCATGTATTAGTAGATTATCTTTTTGTTCATATACGGATGTAGAACTTCCGGGATTGTGATGCTTCCATCCTGCTGCTGATTATTTTCAAGCAACGCAACGAGAACTCGCGGGGTGGCAATAGCGGTTCCGTTAAGAGAGTGGACGTACCGCTTGTTTCCTTCTTCATCTTTGTACTTAATATTGAATCGTCGAGTTTGGTAATCGTGATAGTACGACAGGCTCGCGATCTCTCGATATTGTTCTTCTGATGGGATCCAGAGCTCAAGATCGTAACTTTTCACTTGGCTTTTTTTCAAATCTCCTCCGCAAATGATTACCTGCCGGTACGGTAGACCAAGTGACTGCAGAAATTTCTCCGTATACTCTGTTATTTCCTCATGTAGACGAACAGATTCCTGATGGGTACCTTCGCATAAAAGTAGCTGCTCAAGCTTGTAGAACTCATGTACGCGCATCAGACCCTTCGTGTCCTTTCCGTGACTACCTGCTTCACGACGATAGCAAGGAGAGAAGGCCAGGTAACGCTTGGGAAGTTCCTCTTTGAGAAGTATCTCATCGGAATGGTATGCCATCATTGGTATTTCAGCAGTACCAGACAGATAATCCTCATCCTGTGTCTCATAGAGATCCTCCGCCTCGCTTGGTAAGTGACCACTTCCATACAGGAACTGCTTTCGAACAATTGCCGGAGCAATGAAATTCTCAAAGTTCTTTTGGCCGAAAAATTGCCGAGCGTAGTTCCAGATAGCCCAGGAAAGCTCAGCGCCGTCTCCTTTCAGGAAGTAGCCACGAAATCCGTGAACCTTGGTCCCGCGTTCGAAGTCAGCCATCTCACGCTCCTTCATCAACTCAACATGATCCTTGGGATCAAAATCAAAGCTTGGCTTCTGCCCCCATGTTTTCAACTCTTGATTGTCATCCTCACTTTCGCCCTCCGGAACTGACATATCAGGAATATTTGGAACCTTCAGCATCAAGGCCTGCCATTCCTTTTGTACTTCCTTAAACTTATCTTCAAGTTTTTGTAGCTTCTCCTTCAGCTCCTGTGATGATGCGATTAACCGCTGTCGCTCTTCATCGGTATCAACAGCACCGATCTGACTCGATAGCTCATTTTTTTCGGCCCGTTGTTTATCTACCTCTGTCTTAAGCTCACGGCGTTTCTCATCTACTGCAAGCAGGTTATCAATATCAAAATCTACACGCTTGATCTTTATTGCTCGCTCTACTAATTCTTTATTGTCTCGTATAAAGTTTATATCTAACATAATGTGTTTTCTATTTTACCAGACATGCTAGCATGAATACACATGAAGACACTAGAACCACAGGAATTCCCAAAAAAGTTGGCAGAGATAACCGATCCACCCGAGAAACTCTACCTTGCCGGTCGTATGCCGAAATGTAATCGATATCTAGCTGTGGTCGGTTCACGTAAATACACAAAGTACGGAAAAAGTATCTGTCGGAAGTTAATGCAGGATCTGGCTGGATCAGATATATGCATTGTATCCGGCCTGGCACTTGGAATTGATGCCATTGCACATAAAGCAGCGCTTGAGGCTGGTCTGGACTGTTTGGCTATTCCTGGATCAGGATTGGATAAAAAAGTGTTGTACCCAAAAACAAACCAACCACTTGCCGAGAAGATCCTGAAGGCCGGAGGTGGGCTACTATCTGAGTTTGAGCCAAACTTCAAGGCTCGTGCCTGGAGCTTTCCAAAGCGAAACCGTATCATGGCAGGACTTTCTGACGCTGTTCTGGTCATCGAAGCCACCGAAAAATCCGGAACTCTAATTACTGCCCGACTAGCAACTGAGTACAACAGAGACGTATTCACTGTTCCGGGATCATTAAAGTCAGCCAATACAGCCGGCCCACATGAGCTTATTCGCCAAGGAGCTGCGCTGATACGGAATGGTGAGGATATTCGCAAGGAATTACATATGGAGCCACTAGGTGAAACGCCTTCTGATGCTAGCACCAATCACCTGACAGAGAATGAGAAGAAGATTATTAATGCCTTGTCCAGTCCTTTATCAAAGGATGATCTGATTACTACTGTCGACCTCCCTGCCAACAAGGTAAATATCATACTGTCACAGATGGAGCTGAAGGGGCTGGTTATTGAATCTAACGGCAGAATTGAGCAAAAGTAAAAGCCCACCACTGATTGTGGTGGGCTTTTTTAATTTTCTACGCAGTCTCTAGCAACGCTATAGAATCTTTGATGATTTTATTAATATCGCTGTAAGTCATAATTATCTTGCGACCTGGATAATTTAACTCTTTAGCCATTTCATGTGGAGATATGAACCCCCAATTAACGTACATCATAATCTCGACGGCCTTATCATTCACTTCAGAATTAATTAGATCTCGCTTCTGTTTTTCTTGAAATGAATAAATAGCACCTACAGGTTCAACCTCACTTAAGGGAGGCAAATTACAGGCTCCGAGTGCTCTATTTACAATAACGTCAATCGATGGACCATCATGATCTATTACGTGACATTTTTCTCTTAGCTTATTATTCGTATACTTCATCGAATAAAGCCCAGATGGAGAATTGATATGTTGTCTCTCCAGTGCATTCACGATTTTATCAGATAGGCCAAAAATACCGTTAGATATTTCAAGATTTAACTTAGACTTGTTTTGCTTTTCAAAAGCATGCATTTTAGTTTCTACCGGCATTTATTCCTCGTTTTTTTGTTTTATTAATTTACAACTGTAGACTATTATACGTATAATAAATTAATAAGTCAATTAAAAAACCCGCCTGTATTGGACGGGTTTTATGTTAGTTAAAATTAATCTGTCATTAATCTTTTTTTAGCCAATGCGACTTTTCGTGGAAGAAATCTTACTCCATGAATGCCAATTACATCTGCGACACCACCAGGATCAACATTTCTTCTGAAAATATTTTTTAAACTAAAAGCCTCGCTATCTATCTTATCTAGATTATTCCAGTCTACAAAGCTTAAAAGCTTTCTATCATCGCCGCTAAGATTGTCAGCATACTCTTGATTACAAAAGCGATAAATCGCAGAGTTTGCTTCTGATACATGTAGTCGAGGTAGACCTAAATGAACCAGACTTGAATCAAGTGCTGACACATCATGCTCACTAATTCCTGCCTTCATACAGACTGTAGTGGTTAACCGTGCTCGATATATATCGCGTACACGCTCTGCTGGACTCTTGTTCTTTAGCAAGCTTCTAATCTCTTGTGAGATATCCAAAACATCCAAAGGTGCTTCTAACGGTATGTTTAGTAGATCCTTGATGGGTATACCAAGTTTCCTACAGGCACTTTGTATCGTGGTCAACTTCAATCTGATCCTCTGCTGCCATTTTGATAGTTGTAATTCAAGTTTTTTCTTATCTAACGCACCAATTCCAGCCATAATAACCATGCGACGATCTTTATCTGAAAGAACTGATAATAATTCATCAATATTATCCAGCGTAAGTGTTGGGGCCTGATCAATCATTGTGACTCCTGTTTTGTGAAAGATTATTGCTATCAGTTATTATGTAATAAATTCAACTATACATCAAGCTATATTGAGGTATTTCTTGCGGAATATAACTTTGTACGCTATTCTCGCAATGTATGAAATTAGCTATTGTAGAGTCGCCCTCAAAGGCAAAAACAATTAAAAAGTATCTCGGAGATGACTACGAAGTAGAAGCTTCAGTGGGTCATGTTCGTGATTTACCAAAGTCTGCCAAAGGCGCTATTGATATTGAGGCCGGCTTTGTTCCCAATTATGAAATCCCAGAAAGTAAGCAGAAGGTTGTTGATAAGCTGAGAAAAATGCAGAAGAAAGCCGATGAGATCATTCTTGCCACCGACCCGGACCGTGAAGGAGAAGCTATCGCTTGGCATGTCGGAGAGGTGCTTGGTCTTGATTATGATAGCGACAAGGTAAAGCGAATTACCTTCAACGAGATTACAAAAGAGGCAGTTCAAGAAGCGCTTAAGAATGCGCGTAAAATTGACACTGATCTTCGTCATGCCCAGGAGGCTCGTCGTGTTCTTGACCGAATATTTGGATACGATCTTTCTGAGCTTATCTGGAAAAAGGTTCGTTACGGGCTGTCAGCTGGTCGGGTGCAGTCTCCTGCTCTTCGTATTATTATGGAACGAGAGCGTGAGATACGTGCCTTTGACCCAGAGGACTACTGGGTTATCTCTGCCGACGTACTGGCCAATAATGATGATCTGACAGTTGTCTGTGTTGATGAACCACGAGACGAGAACAAAGTAAAAAAGATCCTAGAAGCTGGCGAGGTTAATGACTGGATTGTTGCTGATGTTGAAGAGAGCAACCGGAAGCGAAACCCGAAGGCGCCATTTAAAACTTCGACCTTGCAGCGAGCTGGTTCAACTCGTCTTAATTTCTCTCCTTCCCGGACCATGCGTGCTGCCCAGAAGCTGTACGAAGCTGGACATATTACATACATGCGTACCGACAGCACCACACTCAGCTCGAACGCACAGAAACAGATCATTTCATTCCTGTCTGATGAGTACGATGACAAATACAAGAACCCTAAGCAGTACAAGACAAAGGACACCTCAGCACAGGAGGCTCATGAAGCAATTCGTCCTACCACCATCTCAAAGCAATCGGTTGGTGGAGACAAGGATGCCAAGAGTCTGTATCAGCTGATCTGGCGACGGGCTGTTTCCAGCCAGATGGCACCGGCCAAGCTTAAGCGCACAAAGATCGTGGCCCACATTCTTGATGATGGAAAAAAGACAACGTTACCTGCGTTTACTGTTACTGGTACACGTACTATCTTTGATGGTTGGCTTGCGGTTCACCCTGGTGCTCGTGGTGACGACGTCGAGCTTCCGGATGTTTCCAAGGGTGATGACTTAAAGCTTAAAAAAATAGAGTCAGAAGCAAAGCAGACACAGCCACCAGGACGATACTCTGAAGCGGGCCTTATTAAGGAGCTAGAGGATCGAGGGATCGGTCGACCGTCAACGTATGCAAGTATTATTGATACGCTCGAAAATCGCGGATATTTAAATAAAGAAGGACGTACCCTCTTCCCTACAGATACTGGTGATGTTGTAAGCTCCTTCCTGGAAGAACACTTCACAACCTATGTAAGTGACTCATTCACTGCTGATCTTGAAAACAAGCTTGATGCCGTTGCGCAAGGAAAGGCTGAGTACGAAGCAATTCTTTCTGAATTTTACGGACCTTTCGAAAAGCAGCTGGCTAGCAAAGAAGATATTGATAAGATAACGACACTTGGTCCAGCCCCAAATGACGAAAAATGCCCAGAATGTGAGAGTGACATGATTATAAAACTTGGTCGAGCTGGTAAATTCCTCTCTTGTAGCAAGTTCCCTGACTGTAACGGGGCTCGTACAATGGACGGAGAATCCTTGGCCGACACACCAATTGGGGTACATCCTGATGAAGAGAAGAATATCTATGTAAAGAGCGGTCCATACGGCCCATACATTCAGCTTGGAGAGGATGATGACAAAGGAAAGCCAAAACGCGTAAGTATTCCTGATGACCAGGATCCGGAGGAAGTTACCATGGAGCTTGCCTTGAAGTATCTTGAGATACCTCGCAAGCTTGGAGAACACCCTGAAACTGGTGACAAGATCATTGCCAGCATCGGACCATACGGCCCGTACGTAAAGCATGGAAAGAACTTCCAATCATTAAAAAAATACGAAGAACTGAACGTTTACGACATCACGCTTGATGAAGCCGTTGAGGTTATTGCTGATGGTAAAAAGAAAAAGAAAAAGAAAAAGTCTAAGAAGAAAAAGAAAAAATAGTTCCACTTCACAGATAGCCTAAAGCAACGTACAATTACTACTATGCAAGAAGGTATCGAAAACATTGCTGATCCCAGCAGTATCATACGTCACATCTGGTCTCCGTCTGACTCAGATACAAAGCTAATCCGTAAAGCCTATGATATGGCCAAGGAGGCTCATAAGGATCAAGGACGTCACTCCGGACGACCGTATGTACATCATGTTATTGAAACTGCCATCATTCTGGCTGATCTTGGTATGGACACAAAATCGATTGTGGCCGGTCTGCTTCATGACACTATTGAGGACGGACACCTAACGGCAGAGCAGGTAGAGGAAGCTTTTGATGAGGAAGTATTATTTTTAGTACAGGGTGTAACCAAGCTTGGACATGTTCGGTATCAAGGTCTGGAACGACACACAGAGAGTCTGCGAAAGCTTTTTGTGGCCACCTCTCAGGACGTCCGTGTTCTGATCATTAAACTAGCTGACCGACTTCACAACATGCGTACGCTGAAGCACATTCCAAAACGGAAGCAAGAACGAATTGCAACCGAAACACTTGAGGTATACGCTCCGATTGCACAACGGCTCAGTATTGGAAAAATATACAAAGAACTACAGGATCTCGCTTTTCCGTTCGTGAATCCTGAAGCCTACGAAGAGGTTAAGAAACTTTCTGATGAAAAGTACGATCAGGCAGTCGGTACAATCAAGCGTCTACGAAAGAAGATAATTATTGAACTTGATAATGATAATCAGATCAAGGACCCAACTGTTGATTACCGTCTGAAGCATCTATACAGCCTGTATCAAAAGCTTAAGCGTAAGGACATGGATATTGATCGCATATACGATATTGTTGCTCTACGGATCGTTGTGGACGATGTTGAGGAGTGTTATCGCGTACTGGGAATTGTTCATGGCATATGGCGACCTCGACCGGATCGGATGAAGGATTATATTGCCAGTCCAAAACCAAACGGATATCAAAGCCTGCACACCACAATATTTACCGGTGATGGAAGTATGGCGGAAATTCAGATTCGTACAAAGAAGATGCATCATGAGGCCGAGTATGGTGTTGCAAGTCATGTTCGATACAAAGACAAGGATGAGGACAATAAGCTGAAATGGTTTGAGAAGTTTATTTCGAATATTCGATCATCAACCATGACCGAGGATAGAGGTATTGATAATGTTCCAAGCTGGATTAAGGAAATGACCGAGGAGCAGAAAGAAGCTACTGATCCGACAGAATTTTTAAAAAACCTTCAGACAGACTTTTTTAAGGATAGAATTTTTGTATTTAGTCCAAACGGAGATGTTATTGATCTTCCAGTTGGATCAGGTCCTATAGACTTTGCATATCATATTCATTCACAGCTTGGTGACAATATTTCTGGAGCTCGTATTAATCAGAAATTCTCCTCTCTAGATACAGAGCTTGAGAGCGGTGACGTGGTCGAGGTAATCACAGACAAATCAAATCACCCAAAACGAAAGTGGCTTGATTACACTCGCACAACACTGGCACAAAGCCGCATCAAACGGGCTATTCGTCAGCAGAATTATGATTCATAATAATGATAATTCTCTAGATTGAGAAATTGGAAACAGAATACATCTCTTCTTCTTCGGTTTCTTCAACTTCTTCCGGCTCAGCATCCTCCTCTGTACTTCGTGTTTCGTCCTTATCGTCAGATAATTCCTGGTGAGTATTTTCACCAGTGTCTACGCTTGATTCCTCTGCTGCATTGATCTTAGATGATTCAGGTTCAGAATATACATCTGATGGCTCACTGATTATATCCTCATTATTTTCATCTGAGACTCGGTCTTCTTGGACTTGTGTGTTCATATCCACGCTTTCTGTCATGTCAGGTTTTGGTTCTGGTTGGTGTGTTGCATCTTCAGAACCTAGATTATCCTGCTGTTTATTCTGGTAGTTTTCAAGTGTAGATGATTCTGGAGTTGATTTATTCATTTCTGATTCTTTGTATATCGCACTGGAGTCAGACTCTGGGTAAGATTCGGATGCCTGCGTATTCTGGCCTACCTCATCTTGATTATCTTGGTATTCAGGATTAGCGGCTTCAGTATTCTGAGAAATATTTTCAACTTTAGCTTCTGAGACAGGATCACTATCTTCCTCCCCCTTTGCGGTATGCTGTTTTCGAGCAGCGGCTATCATTGTGCCAAGCGTTTCGGCCATGCTCTTTCCGCCTGTAGATTCATCAGACTTACTATCAGTCTCATTTCCTTCTGTTCCTGGTTTAGTCTGAGCCTCTTCAGATTCGATGCTCTCAACATACTGCTCCATCATGTCTCCAACCTCCATATCTCCACCAGCTTTAACTAGCTTGATGATGTTTTCCAGATCCTCCTCTGAAAAGAAATCGATCACAAGCTTTCCACCCACGTCTCTCTCCTCAATCTTCACCCTTGTTCCAAATGTGTCTGAAAGTCGATCCTCAAGCTGTTTTGTTTCTGGTTTAATCTTGTTCTTTTTCTTTCTAACTTTGTCTTGTGCATCACGTCGAGCAATTGATTCAGCCTCTCTGACCGTTAGACCTTTATGTACTACCTCCTTAAAAAGTGTCTCCTGATGCTCTGGTTTATCTCGAAGCATCATGATTGGACGAGCATGCCCTTCTGTCATCTGCCCATTTATAATTGCTTGCTTAATTTCTTCAGGAAGCTTAAGTAGCCGCATGCTGTTTGATACATACTCGCGACTTTTTCCGATCTTCTTGGCAATTTCTTTATGTGTAAATTCAAATTCTTCTGCTAACTGCGAAAATGCTTCAGCTCGCTCAACAGGGTTCAGGTCCTCCCGTTGTAAGTTTTCGATAATCGCCAGCTCAAGCTTGACCTGAGAGTCCTCCTCTCCACTACGAATAATGACAGGAACCTGTGAAAGGTTTGCCAGCTGCGATGCACGATGACGTCGCTCACCAGCGATGAGTTCGTACTCCACTTTTAGTCCACCGTCTTCTTTTACGTACTCCTTTCTCGTAACTGTCAGTGGCTGAAGTACGCCGTACTGTCGAATAGACTCCGCTAAGTCACGGAGGCGTTCTTCGTTAAAATTACGGCGTGGTTGATATGGATTGGGCTTAATCTTCTCTACTTCTACCCAAAAAATTGCGTCGTTTTGAAATTTTGATGACATTGTGGCTGTGGGTTACACCTTGGTTGTTCTCACGTATTTTAACACACTCGTCTTTTCTTAATATGTTGATAAATAGACTAGTATCGCGTAATCTAGGCTTATTGGCCGGAGTGGCGGAACTGGTAGACGCGCACGACTCAAAATCGTGTCTTTCACGAGGTGTGGGTTCGATTCCCACCTCCGGCACAAATAAATTTACCGATGTGTAAAAAGAAATCTTGTAAATATGAATAAAATTCTTGTTATCTGCGGCCCTACAGCTGTCGGTAAAAGCCGGCTTGCTGTTGAGATTGCCCAAAAATACGGCGGTGAGGTCATATCGGCCGATAGCCGACAGGTCTATCGCGGGCTTGATATCGCTACCGGTAAAATTACTGAAGGTGCAATGAGTGGTGTGCCTCACCATCTGCTTGATGTGGCTGACCCAAAGAATAATTTTTCTGTAGCCGACTTTAAGACTTTGGCTGATCAAACCGTTTTAGATATTCATGAACGAAATAAACTACCGATACTGTGTGGAGGAACTGGATTTTATATACAGGCCGTGATTGATGATCTTGTACTGCCGGATGTAGAACCTAATGAAAGTTTAAGAAAAAAATTATCAAAACGTACCACTGATAGTTTATATACAGAGCTAGCAGAAAAAGACCCACGACGTGCTGAAAAGATTGATCCTAACAATCCACACCGACTTATACGTGCTCTGGAGATTGTTGCAGAACTTGGTAAAGTTCCACGTCTGGAAAAGAAAGAACGTTTCAGTACACTTCAGATTGGACTTGATCTTCCTGACAAAGAGTTAAAGCACCACATAATCAAGCGCACCAAGGCTCGATTTGAAAGCGGTATAATCGAAGAGGCTAGAAAACTGTACAAAAATGGGCTGTCTCTTGAGAGAATGCGAGAACTTGGTCTGGAATACCGGTATCTGGCTGATTTTATTGACGAAAGTATTACTAAAAAAGAAGTATTCAAAAATATTATTCAGGGTGACTGGCAGTACGTAAAGCGGCAGCGGACATGGTTTCGAAAAGATGATCGCATCAGCTGGTTCCATCCTGAGAAAGACTTTGAAAATATTTTAAGTACGGTAGATGACTTCACAAAGTAAAAATTTAGTACCCACAAACATATTGTTGTGTGGGTACCAGGTCGTGTGATTATTCATCCATAATTGGTATTTTAGTGTAGGTGTCTGTTTTTGAGTTGTATTCATACGGATGAGCATAATATTCATCATTTGAATTCTCCCTGGCTTTATTTATTGTTTCAGCTTTGCTTTCGATATCTACGTATATTTCCCGTTGTCCGTTGTGGGTGCTGACAACACTAACGTAGAAGTCACCGTATTCGCCGGTTTTCGGCTTCTTTTCGTGCAATAATTCTGCTTTATTGTTCACGATAATCACCTCCATAAAGGTATTATATTATTAAGGTGCTAGTTCACTTCAAGTATAGCAAGCCAGTCAGCATAATATATTTAAGCAACAAGTATTATTTTTTAGCAATATTCTTTACCCTACCAAAATCCCCCTCCAAGCACACCGGCTCAAGCGATTTTATCTCATCAATATATGAAACTTCCTCTGGTAGTGAATTAAGTATAAACACCTTCTTATCTAAAACGTATGCCTGCCCCATCTCCATTAGAGTGTTTGCACCAATGTAGTTCTCTTGACCATTTTTTGGCTCGTTTACCACTAAAACGGCGTCACTGGCTTTAATATTTTTAAAATTATACTTATGGTAATCACGCTCAATTTTGACCTGCGCATGCTCACCATCGGAGACACGCTCTAGGAGATCATTCATTTCCCCACGAACAAGCTTTTCGTAATCCTCACTAATGGCACCCTCTATACCATCAAGCTCAGATAACTTTTCCTTTGTGGCTACCATTTTTTTTCATTGCACTGTTACTTCCTATTACGTAGATTTTCATATATACAAAATATTATATTGCGAGTCCCTGCCTGCCGTCAGGCGGGCACTAGGATTTAGTGTCAGCTCTCATCAATATTTTCTTCACAGTGCTTGAAAATATTGTGAGGCTCCTACCCGGACTCGTGCGTCGGGCTCTCTTCGCTCACGCGACATCACTGCGCCTTTCAAATCCCAAAGCAAGCAAAGAAATTTGCTTGCTTTGGGCCCCTTAATTACTACGTAATTGGCGGGCCCACAGGGAATTTCACTACTCGCCAGCAAGCTACCTGCTTTTTAAGAACCAGCGGTTGTCAACGCTCGTTGCACTCGCTGCTCTCCGTCACGGGAAAACTAGAGTTTTACCGGCCCCTTTCCTGGTTCAAATACCTGAGTGTCCTCGTTCATTTTATTCACTTGCGGGCCCACAGGGATTTGAACCCCGAACTGAGGTTTTGGAGACCTCTGTTTTGCCAATTGAAACTATGGACCCGTACAGAAGTAGTATAGCAAATTTCACCCGTTATGCGATAAATTAGACTAAACAAATTAAAAGCCCCTCTTAAAGGGGCTTTTAATCTTATGTGCGCCGGGTAGGACTTGAACCTACGTAGGCATAATGCCAGCAGATTTACAGTCTGCCCCGTTTGACCGCTTCGGTACCGACGCGTTCACAATTAGGATACCAAGGCTGAGGATGCTGTGCAATACATTTACGCATTAACACCTGCTGGCTCTGCCTCAAGCTCAGATGGGTCAGTTACAACGTCATCAAGTGTCTGTGCCTCACCCTTCTTTGTTACCTTAAGGTTTATCTCTCCATCTCGCATATTTATAGATATGCGTCCGCCCTCAAAGACACCACGATCTACCATTAGGTTAGCAATTGGTGTTAATACCTCCTGCTGAATAACTCGCTTTAACGGCCGAGCACCGTACTGTGGGTTATACCCCTTTTCTGCTAAGTAGTCGTATACTGGTTCAGTAATATCAAGTGTAAGATCTTTTTTCTCGAGACGTTTAAGAACTCGATCCATCTGAATGGAAACAATTTTACGAACCGCCTCTTCTGACAGCACATTGAAGATAATTATGTCATCCAATCGGTTCAGAAATTCTGGGCGGAACTCATTCTTGAGATCTTCACGAACCTTACTCTTTGCCTGCTCGTACTCATTAGTCGCATCACCGTGATTAAATCCCAGTGTCTTCATCTTGTCGATATGCTGTGCACCCACGTTTGATGTCAGTACAATAATTGTATTTTTAAAGTTTACCTTTCTTCCTTTTGAGTCAGTCAGGTGTCCATTATCCAGTACCTGCAGCAGAATATTGAATACATCAGGATGTGCTTTTTCGATTTCATCAAACAGGACAACTGAATACGGTCGATGTCGCACTTTTTCAGTCAGATTTCCGGATTCCTCATGACCAACGTATCCAGCTGGTGCACCAACCATCTTGGAGACAGAGTGTCGCTCCATGTATTCAGACATATCAACGCGAATTAGTGCTTCTTCATCATCAAACATAAACTCAGCTAATGTTTTGGTAAGCTCTGTCTTTCCCACTCCTGTTGGGCCAAGGAATATAAAGGATCCAATTGGTTTGTCCGGATCAGCAATACCAACCCGGGATCGCTTTACGGCATCAGAGATTTTCCCAACTGCTTCATCCTGTCCAACCACACGCTCTTGTAGCGTCTCCTCCATCCGGGATAGCTTCTGTGCCTCTTCTTCAAGCATGCGATTCACTGGAATATTAGTCCACCCAGCAACCACTTCGGCAACATCACGCTCACCAACTTCCTCTTTTAGAATTCGTCGATTCGACTGCAGCTCCTTGAGGCGTTGCTGTTTGTCCTCAAGCTCCTTCTTGAGTCGAGGCATCTCTCCGTATCGTATCTCTGCCGCTCTCCCAAGATCTGCCATTGCTTCAGTATTTTCAGCTTCTACACGAAGCTTTTCAGTCTTCTGCTTTAGCTCCTTAATAGCATCAATTGCCTCTTTCTCATTTCGCCATTTCAGCTCAAGCTCAGAAGTAGTCTCTTTAAGCTCAGCAATATCACGTTCAATGTCATTAATCCGGTTCACTACATCCTTGTCAGGATCACCATCGCTCTCTGCTGCCTCTTTTGATAGCGCCTCCTTCTCAATCTCTAAACGCATGATCTTACGATGTGCCTCCTCGAGCTTCTTTGGTTTATTTTCAAGCTCCATACGCAGTGCCGAACAGGCCTCATCAATTAGGTCAACAGCTTTATCAGGAAGAAAGCGATCGGCAATATATCGACTTGATAACTCTGCGGCAGCCACAACTGCTTCGTCAAGGATTTTCACTCCATGAAACAGTTCGTACTTCTCCTTAAGACCACGAAGAATTGCTACGGCATCATCAATTGAAGGTTCTTCGATATGTACCGGCTGAAATCGCCGCGTAAGGGCCGGATCCTTCTCAATGTGCTTCTGGTACTCATTAAGGGTTGTGGCACCAATAGCGCGTAATTTACCCCGTGCTAGAGCCGGTTTAAGCATGTTTGATGCATCCATCGCACCCTCAGCAGCTCCTGCACCAACAATTGTGTGGATTTCATCAATGAATAGAATTACATCACCTTGTGAGCTTTCTATCTCCTTCATGATGGCCTTCAGTCGCTGTTCAAATTCACCTCGATACTTTGTACCGGCAATCAAGGATCCGAGATCAAGTGACACAAGGTCCTTCTCCTTTAGCGATTCTGGTACATCACCTTTAGCCATTCGCTGTGCTAATCCTTCGGCAACAGCAGTCTTTCCAACCCCAGCTTCTCCAATCAAGATCGGGTTATTTTTTGTACGTCGAGACAGAATCTGAATCATTCTGTTCACCTCCTTGTCGCGGCCAATCACGGGATCTAGTTCATTTTCACGAGCCATTTCAGTCAGACTACGTGTGTATTTTTTAAGTGATCGATTTTGCGGTGCTGCATTCTGTGGAGTATCTCCACTTTCGCGCAGTTTCTCCAGGACATTCATCACCGACTTCTTTGTAATATCAAACTCATCCAGTAGGCCGCTTGCGTCTGAGTCCTGAGAAAGAATGGACAAGAAAAGGTGCTCTGTTGAGACAAACTCATCATCAAGCTCCTGAGCAATACGGGTAGACTCCTCTAGCGTCTTAGCCAATTCAGGAGTTAGGTATATTTGGTAAGCCGGAGACTCTGATGCAACATCACCGCCTTCAGTTTCACCAAGAAGCTGAAGTGTTTGATCCGAGAAAAGCTCAGTATCGATTTCAAGCTTATCCAGTATTGAGTACACAATACTCTCCTGCTGCTCCACCAAAGCCGCCAGAAGATGATTGGGATTTACATGATTCTGGTCACGCTCTACCGCAAGCTCATGTGCACGTCGAATAGCCTCACGCGCCTTGGCGGTGAATCGATTGAATGGTGGTTGTCCTTCGTCAGATTCCGGCATAGTATTAAAAAATATTATTGATTATGTCGATGGTGGTACACCTTCTCAGTCATGGTCATTTTAGCGCAGTCAGACAACTACTTCAATGTTCTGTGTGGTGGTCAAACAATGCTCAGGGATTATCTAATATAAACAAATGATTCGGTTTCAGGGCTGTATATCCCCTGCAAATCTCCAGTATTGCTGAAAAGAAGGCTAGTTGGCGGCATTGTTCCTGCTGAGGTCTTTATACCAGTATCATCAACCGCGCTGACCGTTACCCGGATAATCTCTGGACGCTGTGTAAGTGGTACCACAAATGCGTCATCTCCTTTTAATAATTGATTATTAGAAGGAGATAGCGGAAATGTGCTGTCGCTTGCGGCAGTTACAAGAAGCCGAGAAAAGTAATCTGAATCAGATTCCAGCTGAAGATCAACCACAACACCATCTTCAAATAATGCCTGAGCTCCTTCTGAGTAATCCGCTCGCTGCGTTAGCACAAGATCACGGTCATTTATCAGAAGCAGCACTCCTGCTTGTGGCGGTATGTCATCTGTAGTAACTCGTACAACTGCTCGCACCGCCTGATCCAGGATATCGTCACGAGACATATCAGTTGATGCGTCTGCCTGCACACTGTCTTCAATACTGCTTGTGGCCGATGCTGTGCTGGTAGGTTCGTTGGAATGAATCAACTGCTCACTGACTCGAATTACATTGTCAGGAGCGTCCTCCATCAAGAAAATTACCACAATTGCAGTCATTATCGAGGTGACAAAGCTAATAAGAAGCGCCATGAAAATAATGTCTGTCTTTGATAGGTTTTCAATATCCATATGTGTTATCAGTATAGCACTTTGTGATGACTACATAATACCCACAAGAACTTCCATGAATCCCTCCAACTCATCCTTAGTTGTACTGATTCCAAGAGATATACGTATCGCCTCATCCTGTTGAATATGCTCCAGAACTGCTGATCCAGATTGTTTTCCTGACTGGCAGGCACTTGTAGTAGCAACGGCAATACCTCTCGCATCAAGTTTCGTTGCAAGATAATCATGATCTACATTACTGAAAGTTACACTTACATTGTTTGCTATGCGATACTCGCGACTTCCATTTATCTGTATATCTGGAAATTCTTCCTCGAGCATAGCGATAAGCTGATCACGAAGCGCGGTAACTTCTCCGCTTCTTTTCTGGTAATTATCCTGTGCCCACGTAAGTGCCTGTGCAAACCCAACGACAAGCGGAGTCGGAGGTGTACCTGGTCGAATCTTTTGATAGTCACCAACTACTCGATTCGTAGGGCTAATCAGAAGTGAAGACATCGGTGCTCCTGAGCGCACCCATAGAACGCCCACACCTTTTGGTCCGTACATCTTCTGCCCGTTAAGTGTCAAAAGATCTGCATTCATAGATTCTGGTTTTACTGATTGATACACTGTTGTTTGACTGGCGTCGACATGCAGTAGTGGGTACGTGCCATCTCCTTTCTCTCGATATGCAGCCACGACTTCAGCAATTTGTGATACCGGCTGTATTGTTCCAATTTCACTATTTGCATGTTCGCAAGAAACCAACACAGTGTCATCGGTAATTAGTTTATGTATCTCGTCTGGCTGCAGTCGACCATCACCGTCTACCGGAGCACGTATTACTTCTACCTCACGGCCGTGCGATTCACCAATATTTCTGACTGATGCGTGTGCTACCTCGCTTATGATTATGTTTGGATTTTCAGTACTGTTACGTGCTGCACGAATTGATCCAAGGAGTGCTAGGCTATTAGACTCTGTAGCCCCAGACGTAAATGCAATTTCAGAGGGTTGTACTGACAGTGTCGTTGCTACAGTGGATCGAACCTTCGAAACAGCAGTTTCTGCAGTTTTACCGTACGAATGAACAGATTGTGCATTAGCAAAATCATCACTCCAGTATGGATCCATCACACTCTTCACATCTGGATGAGTCGGTGTTGCAGCGGCGTAATCAAAATAAATATCTAGTTTATTTTTTTTCATATTGTTACTGTAGCAAAATTTACTCCATAAATGAAAGAAAAGCTTTTATTATCGCAGTATTTGCGGTACTATACGTCTTGTCATGTCAGAGAAAAAAACCACAACTCGACCGCCGGTCATTACCGTTATGGGGCATATTGACCACGGTAAATCTACCCTGCTTGACTACATTCGCAAAAGCAATGTAGCAGCCGGGGAAGCTGGTGGAATAACACAGCATCTATCAGCATATGAAATTCATCACAAAAGTGATGAGGCTGAGACGCGCATGACCTTTCTGGACACACCTGGACATGAGGCTTTTGTTTCAATGCGTAAGCGTGGGGCTGGTGTTGCAGATATCGGAATTCTAGTAGTAGCTGCCGATGACGGAGTGCAGGAGCAAACAATTGAAACAATAAAAACAATCAAAGAACAGGAGATTCCATACATCGTAGCTATAAATAAGATTGATCTGCCTGGAGCAGACACAGATGCTGTAATTCAGCAACTGATTGAACATGAAGTTTACGTAGAAGGGCATGGAGGTGATATTTCATACATGGAAATTTCCGCAGAAAAAGGTACAAATATTGATGATCTTCTTGATTTAATATCTCTAAACGCTGAAATTCTGGAGCTAGAAATGAATACAGAAGAACCAGCGAGTGGAATTGTTATTGAGTCCTCTGTTGATTCTCAACGTGGAACACAGGCCACCTTACTTCTAACAGACGGAACACTGAAGAGCGGAATGCATGTTCATGCATCTGGCTGTGTTTCTCCCGTACGAATATTTGAAAACTTCCTTGGTGAGTCTATAAAGGAAGCCACTCCCTCTTCCCCGGTTCGGATTGTAGGATTTAATCAGCAACCACCAGTAGGTAGTCCGTTTGAATCATTCGATAAAAAGGGCGCATCTCGTGATGCCGCAAAGATCTGGAGTGAAGGTGCGAATGTTTCTCCGGTAGCTCGCGAGCAGAAAACAGATTTCACAATTCCAATTTTAGTAAAGACTGATGTTTCTGGTACAGCGACTGCAATTACCCATGAAATAAGCAAACTTGATAGCGAGAGAGCTTCACTAGATATTGTTCATACTGGAGTTGGAAACATTACCGAGGATGATGTTCGAATCGCTGCTAGCAATACGCAGTCAGGTATCATTGTTGGATTTAATGTGACACCATCGCCGGCTGCTCAGAAGGTCGCTAAGCGACTAAATGTAGCCATTAAGACCGCATCCGTTATTTACGATATTACTGAATGGCTTGAGAAAGCAGTTGTAGAGCGAACGCCGACCATCACAACTCGTGAAGTTCGAGGACGAGCCAAGATACTGAAAACTTTTTCCAGCAAACGCAATATGCAGGTTGTTGGTGGTAAAGTTACTGATGGAAGCATACGTAATAAAGCTGATATCTCAATTATTCGTAATGAAACAGAGATTGCTGAAGGATCTATTGTCGAACTACAACAACAGCGAGCAGATACCGAAAAAATTGATAAAGGACAGGAATTTGGTGCCAACATTGAGAGTGGCGTACAGATCGCACCAGGAGATGTTATTGAGTGCTTTGAGCTAGTTGAAAAATAACCATGGCAACTGATAAGCGACAGAAGCAGATTGCTGACACGATTCGAGAAAAAGCTGGTACGTTCTTCTCTAAGGAACCGCCGGCCAATACACTTGCCACGGTGACTGATGTACAGATGTCACCTGATTTAAATTATGCTGATATTTATATCAGTATTCTTCCTGCCGACAACCATGAAAAAGCCATGAAGCAGGCTGAGGATGCACTTCCTGGACTTCGGCGAAAAATAGGACAGGAGCTAACACTTCGGTATGTACCAAAGCTTAGAATATACTATGATGATCGAGCTGAATCAAAAGCCCGAGTTGAGGAGGTTCTCAGTGAAGAGTAAGTAGTGAAGTTGTCTTGTAACGTAAGAATACGTATACTGCAATAGTCGGCCTGGTGGCGAAGCTAGTTAACGCGGCGGTCTGCAAAACCGCTATCCGTCGGTGCAAATCCGATCCAGGCCTCAAGAAGAAGTGTGTGAACACTTTTTTATTTGCACACTTCTTCTGGATTGAAGAAGAATAATTATGTATGCCCGGGTGGTGGAATCAGGTATACACAGCGGACTTAAAATCCGTGCCATCTGGCATGCGGGTTCGATCCCCGCCCCGGGCACAGAGTTACCAATGTATAGATACTTATAATACCGCTCAGTTTATGGTATTATTTTCGATGTTGAAACAACCCGTCCGTAGCTCAGCCTGGTAGAGCAGCTGCCTCTTAAGCAGACGGTCGTAGGTTCAAATCCTACCGGACGGACACGACAAACAGATGTGGAAGTATCGATGAATATCTGCTAAAATATGTTGTACATGCCGGGGTGGTGGAACTGGTAGACACGCATGGTTTAGGACCATGTGCCTTACAGCGTGCGGGTTCAACTCCCGCCCCCGGCACAAGCGAATCTTTGGTTAAAATTGATGATGGGGAGTACGTAAATTTATTTACGTATGTCGGGAGTTGAAGCTCGGAGTGATGTCTGAGTTGCTCGCACAGCCGAGTAGGCGAAGACCACGAGAGCCGGTCTGGAGAAAATTTTGTAAGTAAATTTATTGGTAGAAACTCCCGCCCCCGGCACACTTACTCGGAGAGAAAAACCCATTCTAGCATTTTTCTCTTCCGACGCTCACTTAGTTCGCTGCCTCTCTTTTCGATGGAATTGTTTTTTGGCACTTACAAAGTTAAGCACCAAAAAACAATAACTTTATAGATTCCAGGAAGGTGAGCGACTCAGGTCGGTAATAAATGTTAGTATATTAAAATATGTTCTAGATAATCAAAAAGACCTGCCGAGAGGCAGGTCTTTTTAGTATGTAGATAGTTATCTACTGATACTCTACAACTGATCGTAACCATCTCGAACATTATCAGGAATATTCTCAGGACCGATAACGTTCATAAGCAAATTAAGTATACCCCAGACACCAACCATGATCACAAGACCAATAATCGAGTACAGGATATGCTGTTTGCCCTTCTCGCGAGCGGTATCATTGTCAGCATTGGCGATAAACTTCACAACACCGTAGATGAAGTAGGCTAACGCAACAGCAAGAAGGAGACCGATCAATGGGTTGATGATTTCGATCGACAGTGTACTTACTAGATTCTTTGCTTCTTCAGTCATATATTATCTATCTTAGAGAACTAGTTAAGAGGAAATCCATCTACTACCATCAAGCATATCGACAGATATCAGTGAATGGAACAATGCAGTGCTATGACTACTTGATCGGATTGACAATGTTTACAGTACCAGTATTTGTTCCCGTTGCTTCTGTTAAGAACTGGACAATTCCACCAATTGCTGCCATCAAGAACAAGGCAACAATACCAGCAATCATAATGTTCTTACCCTTCGCTTTGGCTTCGTCATCATTAGCCTTAAAGACATAGATAGCCAAACCGGCAAAGAATGCAACCAGTGCCAGAGCGGCAATGATTGGAAGAATGGCATTAATGATATTCTGAATCTGAGTAAGGAAACTAGTTAATTTAGCTGTTTGGGCAGATGCAATCTTCGGAACAAGGGCAGTTGCAACGAATGCTGTACCTAAAAATCTTGTAATAAGTGAATTCATGGACAATTATAATTAATTATGTGTACACTACTAATAAACCTGATTTTATAATAACATAGAAATTTCGTAGCAAGTCTGAATTATCAACACTCATCATCGGGAGAACGTTAATTGCTAAGATCGATATATGGCGGTGGAATACTTCCTGTGCCAGTGCCGGTTGCCTCAACAAGAAAACTAACGATGCCACCTATTGATGCCATGAGAAAAAGCGCAACAATGCCGGCTATTATGTATTGCTTTCCTTCCTTCCTTCCTTCCTCATTTCCAGCGTTAAAAACATACTTTACAAGTCCGTAAAAGAAGCCAAGTAAGGCAAGACTGGCTAGTATTGGAAGTAAAAGATCAATAATATTATCAACAGAGACTAAAAGGGCACTGATAGACTGTGTGGATGTACTGGATGCGGATGCTTTTAGTGGCACTATGGAAAATAGTGCTATGAAGGTAATTGGCCAAAATTTGTAGTTATATTTACGTATGGATCGCGTATTCATATGTATATATTATAACACCGTTTTATTCTAAATAAGACTTAATGAGACACCGAGGAACTGGACTATTCCCCAAATTGTAACAATGGTAAATAAGCCAACAATTCCCCATATAATTCGCTTCTTACTGTCTTCGATGGCCTGTTTATCATCAGAAGCAAAGACATACTCCGCCACCCCCCAGAAGAAGACCAGTATTGCTAAGCTTGTCAGAATCGGCACTATATTCATAATAAAGTCTCTCAGTCCTCCAACAGCGGTTTTAAAGTCCTGTCCAAAGGATACCTGCGGATAAAAAGCCGTCAGGAGGATAATACTAAGCTGTAAAGATTGTTTTAACATATTCTGATGGTACTTAAAATATAAACTTAATGCAATCTTATTATGTGGATTGCTGATTAAGATGCAATTCCAATGCTTGCAGTGATAAAGTTGGTTATTGCCCATATTGAGGTGATGGTAAATATTCCAATAACACCCCATAACATTTTTTGCTTGCTCCCTTCTTTCACATCGCCTGCTGCAGAAAAAACATACTCAGCCAGTCCCCAAAAAAATACAAGCAATGCCGCACTTACTAGTATGGGAACTAGCGTCTTTAGGAAAGCGGTAATATTCCCGACATCTCCTTTGAAATCCGTAGCCTGTGCACTGGTTATAAATGGAAAGAACAGCAGAGCAAGAACTATTATTTTATCAATATTTTTCATACTAGCTTCCGAAATTATCTACCGTACCTTCGAGAATTACAGAAATAAGCCTAGCTCCGAGAATGATTCCGGCACCAATAACAGTATAGAGAGCAGTTTTTTGAGCGGTTTCGATTTTTCCAGTATTGCCTCCAGAAGTTACAAAAAGAAATCCAGCATAGATGATAAAAAATACTATGACTGGAATTGAAAGATAGACTATTGCGCCTACCAATTCTGCTAGAAAATCCTGTAGATTATCAGCCTGCAGGGGATTTTCTAATTTAGACGGTTCTGATTCATTCGTAGTTGCCTGCACTGAGGACGGCAGCAGTACTGCAGTTGCCAGTATTATGCAACGGAGTGTTTTTTTGTATGTTGTCCGTATGGTGCTCATATATGTAGGTGTTAGCTTAAGTCCACTGGTATGTACTTTTCATTTTTCTGCAACCATTCTTCACCCGTCAGTAGGCTAACAATTGTTATTACAATCAAGTACGCCATTAGCATAATAGCAAAACCAATTGCAACATTGATAAATATTGTTTTGGCCTGCTTTACCTGCGAGTCGTTTCCTCCAGATGTCAGATACAGAAAACCAGCATATATGAATAATAGCACAGCCACACTAGTGGCAATGATAATCAACCACTCGACCAAACCATTAATCATCCCAATGAAATCATTCCAATCACAGTCATCAGTACAGGTTACCAACCCGTTCTGAGCTGATGCTACGGCCGGAAGTGTGAAAGAAATAATTATAAGCCCGCCCGTGATAAAGGGCGTATAGGTAATTTTTTTAATAGCCTGGTATGTCCTTGCGATATACATAATATACTTAGAAAAGATTTTGAATTGCAGTTTCAGCTCTCTGAATAGCCCCACGCGTAGAAGATCGACCAGACGTGATATTTCCAATCAAATCTGCAAAAATACTATCCGTTGCTTCTGGGTCTGGATCAAGCCAACCCCGAGCGGTTATGGCAGCATCACGAAATACCTGTCGATACGGGTCAGACACTAACTCAGACAAGACATCGCGGCGCACAGGTGTGAAATTAGTCTTATTTGCTACAGCTCGAGCCATATCAGCATCTGTTATACGCTTCAAAGCATCTAAAATCGATAATTTATTCTGAGCACGTGTCAGTACTGAGAACCCGTAAACAGTTGCAAACGTGCGAGCTGGTTGTCCTTTTAGCTGTGGAATTGGAGCAACATCAAAGTTGAGGTTTGGATTTTGGGACCGAATAAGGTTAATATCACTTGCCGGAGCCAGCATCATTGCCAAGTTTCCGGCAGCAAATTCTTCACGATCTAATTGTAAGGAGTTACTCCATGAATAGTTACTACTATTTGGATTGGCGTACTGTGTGTAGAGACCAACTGCAGACTCAGATGCCTGTATGTTTTCTGTCAGTCGAACTACATACCGATCAGCGGCTGTTTGATCAACAACGGGATTTCCGGCCTGTAGAAATAGACTTGATAGGATTTCCTTTGATGCAGACACGTTGTCTGATAGGCCAAAGCTAATTGCTGCGGTTTCAATACGATCATCAGCATCTACTTGTGTTATATCACGCGCATACATTGCCAGTTCTTCCCAGCTGACGGGAGGAGACAAGAAACCAGCCCGAGTAAGGATATCTCTATTCCAGTACATAACAATTGGATCCATCGCTACAGGTAATGCTGAAACACCTTCATTAGAGAGGTAGATTTCAGCCCCTTCAACGAAGGTGTTTCTGAAGGTCCGCGGTGCATATGCTCCGCTGCCGATATTGGCAATCAAATCAGACAGCTGTACTAAGCGAGTATGTGGGATCAATAGTACATCTGGTCCACTACCTCGAGCTAATGCATTTACAAGTCTATCCTCAAGCTGTCCAGATGGTACAGATTGATAATCAATTGTGATACCATCACTATCAGCAACACCTGTTATGTCGAGTAATTCATTAAATGTATCATCGTTCCACTCACCCCAGATTGTAAAATTTACATTTATTTGATTATCGCCTTCTGATGAAAGTCCACCGAGTGCAAATACAGCAACACCAGCAACAGCCGCGACGATAAAAACCCCAATTAGAATTATTTGAAATGAATTATCCATATTATGGTTTCTGTAAAATTAATCCCCAGTGATGGGCACCGGTATTGATAGACTCAATTATATGTAACCCGCATTCCTGAGATAAGCGATTAATTTCATCCTCGGTAACAATATGATCGTCAGGTGGACCAAGTCCCCCATGAGAATCAGTCCAGTCAATAACTAATACTTTACCACCTGATCGAAGTATCCTTCTTGCTTCAGACAGAAGATTTTTTTTACTCTTTATCTGAAATAAAATATTTGAAAGAATTACCGCATCAACCGTGTCATCATCAAGAAGACTACCACCTGACTTTTCGAGATCACCCCAGACAACATCAATATGTGAAAGACCTTCCTGATCAGCTTGGTTTTTGACCTTCTCCACTAAATCCTTCTGAATTTCAACAGCACAGACATGGCCTTTATCACCCACCATCTTACCAGCAAGAATTGTATAATGCCCTGGACCAGCCCCAAGATCAGCCACATCCATACCTGACTCTAATCCAAGCGACTGCAGGTTGGTTTGTGGGTCTGTGAATGACATATTTGTAGTATACCCTAGACTATTTTAAATTTTAAAATCAAATCTACAGACTCACCAGAGAAGCCACAATATCATCATCATGGAGTTTCATAATTCTTACCCCCTTTGTGTTGCGTGACAACTCGGAAACGTCACCAGCATCAAAACGAATTACCTGTGCGTGCCGACTCATTGCTACTACTTCTTCATCCTCCTTAGTCAGAATAGCGGCCGTAACAAGTTTTCCGGTTGCTTTGGATAGATTGGCCGTCTTAACTCCTTTTCCACCCCGACCTTGCAAGGAGTAGTTTTTAAGGGCAGTTTTCTTTCCATATCCATTTTCGGTAATAACGAATACACCGCCTTTATTATTGTGCTCTCCTATCACAAGGCCAGCAACGACCGCGTCATCTTTGCCGTCTAGCTTAATACCGGTAACACCCTTAGCCGTACGCCCCATGGTTCGTACTTCAGACGCTTCAAAACGTATTGCTCGTCCTTCCTGGGTGATTAGCATAATTTCATCATCATCATCTGCAAAAGAGGCAGATATAAGCTGATCATCATCTTCTAGAGAAATAGCAATTATGCCGCTACTTCTTACATCATGGAAACTATCAGCAGTCACTCGTTTTACGCGACCCTGCCTTGTAACCATTGAAAGTGTTAGCTCCTCACCCTTCTTGTCTTTTGGTACCGCAAGTATAGATGTCACAATCTCATCTGATTCAAGCTCAAGATAATTTACAATAGATTTGCCACGAGTCGCCCGCTGCCCTTCCGGAATATTGTACATTTTTGTCTGGTATACCTTTCCTTGATCAGTGAAAAATAATAGATCGCTGTGGGTTGTTGTTGAAAGAACCGTTGTTACAAAATCATCCTCCTTCGTATTAATATCAACTACCCCAACACCGCCGCGTTTCTGGCTCTTATAGTTTGAAGGGTTTGTTCGTTTTACGTATCCATCATGTGTAAAGACGAGCATACTGTCCTCATCAGCAATGAGGTCTTCATCAGAAATATCATCAATTTTATGCTTTACTACCCTGGTTCTACGAGCATCACCGTGATCTGCAACCATTTTATGAAGCTCCTCCTTCACTTTATCCTTAATATTCTCTTCGCTTGATAGAAGTTCTTCAAGCTCAGCAATGAACGCCTGGACATCGTCAAGTTCATCAATGATCTTCTGCCGTTCAAGACCAGCCAGCCGCTGTAGACGCATTCGTAGAATTGCTTCTGCTTGGCGATCTGAAAATTCAAAACGCTTCTTTAGCTCTACGTGTGCGGCCTCTTTATCTGAAGACTCGCGAATCAATGTGATAATTTCATCGATATGATCGAGAGCCTTCTTTAGACCAAGTAGGATATGCTCGCGAGCCTTTGCTTTTCCAAGCTCAAACTCTGAGCGACGAGTCACTACGGTAATACGGTGACTGATAAACTCTTCAAGTATCGCTTTCAGTGACAACGTCTGCGGTACCCCATCAACAAGTGCCACCATATTAAGGTGAAACTTGGTCTCAAGACGAGAGTTCTTATACAGAGAGTTAAGTACTTTCTGTGGGTGAGCATTACGTTTCAGGTCAATAACAACCCGAATGTCAGAGGTAGACTCATCACGGATATCACGGACACCTTCAAGGACATCATCCTTAACGAGGTCAGCGATTTTTTCAATAAGACGTGCCTTATTGATCCGAAATGGAAGTGAGGAAATTATAATACTATGCGCCCCGCCTGACTGCTCTACTATTTCGGCCTCTCCACGCATAACAACGCTTCCTCTTCCGTCAGCGTAGGCATCACGAATATCTTTTTCTCCAAAGATAACAGCACCAGTTGGAAAGTCTGGCCCCTTCACAAACTCCATTAGATCCTTCACTGTTGCATCTTCATTATCAATGAGGTGAATAACAGCATCGGTCAACTCATTAAGATTGTGTGGAGGTATATTTGTGGCCATTCCTACCGCAATTCCAAGCGTCCCATTTAGAAGCAGTCCAGGAACAGCGGCCGGAAGCACGATAGGCTCCTCTGTAGTACCGTCATAGTTTTCACGAAAATCAACAGTATCCTTATTAATATCAGCCAGCAGATCCTCAGCTACTGCGGACATCTTTGCCTCTGTATAACGCATCGCAGCAGCAGCATCACCATCAATGGAACCAAAGTTACCTTGCCCTATTGCTAGCGGATATCGAGTACTAAAAATCTGGGCCATTTTTACCAGTGAATCATACACGGCCGAGTCACCGTGTGGGTGATACTTACCAAGAACATCACCTACAATAGCTGCTGACTTACGGAATTTTGCTCCGCTGGTTAAGCCCATTTTGTTCATAGCAAAAAGAATTCGCCGATGAACCGGCTTTAATCCATCACGGACATCTGGCAGTGCTCGAGCTGTAATGACGGACATGGCGTAATCAATGTACGCATCCTTCATTTCGGCAGTTATCGGCTGAGCAATTACCTTATCTCCAGCATCCTGCGTAGATTCTTCATTGTTTTTTTCTTTATTCGTATCGCTATCGTCGGCCATATATGAGAGTATTATAACATGAAATTCTGGTCACTACTGATTAAACCAGTCTGATTCTTGATTTGGATTGTAGTTTCGTGACGTAAATGATTCTTCATCGCCACTTGTTTCCTGCTCGGTTGATGCAGGCTGAGAATTGCTGCTTGTACCATTCACCTCACCGTAATACTCATCTTCCCAGTATGCTTCAGGTGAGTCGTCATATCTAGTGTTTGATTGATTATTATCAGACACTTGATTAGTATCACCTGACTGATCGGAGGAGGTTCCAAGCGCAGCGTCCATGCTGGATAGCTGATCACGTAACTCCTGAAATGCAGATGAGGCATTGTTGCTAAAAGCTGATAAAGGAGATGCGGTCTGGGTTTCGCCAATGTTTGTGTTTTGCAGGCTTCCTTCTGAACCAAAAGGACCAAAGCTAACAACTGTCAACCACATAACAAAAATAAGACTTGAGACAGTAACAGATGTTCCAAGCGCATACCGCTTACGAGTCTCAACTGGTTTTTTTCGTAATTTTTCTAGAAAACGCTGCATATTATCAAGACTGTGATTAGCTTCCTTCTGGGACAATTATTTCTATGTCTACCTCACGACCAGAAAGATCACGTGGGCTAATTGTCAGTTTATCTGATGGTTTTACATCTTCCGCATCACTTTCAGCAATAAACTTCTTGATCACCTCATCATCACCGGAATCAAAATGAGTTGGAATTACGATCTTTGGTTCTATCTGCATAGCTAGCTTGTATGCATCGGCCGGTGAAAGTGTTGACTCTCCCCCAATTGGAACAAAGAGGATGTCCACTTCCTCCATAAGCTCCTGTGCACCAGCTGGTAGTTCCTTGCTTGATATCGGCCCCAAGAAACACACATCCATATCCTGGAATCGAAATACATAAATCGTGTTAATACGTGTTTTTCCATCGTACTCCGATGTGCCAGCAATACCATTGATAGACATTCCACCAATCTCATACTCCCCAGGACCATGAAGCACCACTGGTTCTTTATCACCAGCAGTCATATTCTCCCCACCATTGTAATCCTTATGACGAATTGACTCCAAAACAATATCTGCTCCAAATCTTAGTGTCTTCATATCAGAATCATCACCCGGAGGATTGGTTGCAATTACCGCCTCCCCGTACTGTAGCTTAAAGCAATCTTTTCCGTTGTTTGTTATAACCATAGTGGTAATTATTATAGCATCTAATTTCCTCCCGCATCCAGGTAAGCCCGACGATTCTTGGCATGTCCAGGCAGTGTTTCTGCAAAGTAAAAATTTTGATCCCTATCACTCAGATAGTAGAGATCATTACCCATAATTGGATCAATTGTGGCTCTTACCGCTTGAATACTAGGATTAGCAATTGGTCGCGGTGGTAGTCCAGTATTTGTATACAGATTGTATGGAGAATCAATCTGTAGATCAGCCATTGTTAATTCATACGTGTTCTTTCCAATCAGAGAAACAAAAGCAGCATCGACTTGCAGCGGCATACCTTCATCTATCCGCTTCCACAAGACACCTGCTATGCGACGACGAATTTGATAATCAGCGGCTTCCAACTCAATCAGCGAGGCCATCTTAATAACATCATCCAGAGCATACTGTGTTGAAGACAGTTCTTCACTGATGGTATCAATTTTGGTATCGAAATTATCTCGCATCACAGCGATAATCTCATCAGCAGTACTGTCAGCATGAAAATCGTACGTATCTGGATATAGGTATCCTTGCTGTGAATAGGCCTTCTTAATAAATTCAGGGCGAGAGAATTGTTCTGAATCAAGCACACCTTCAATTCGATCAGCAATCTGTTCATTAGTAAATCCTTCCGGAATAACAACTCGTCCTTGTGGGATACCAAATGATCCGCTTGCAACTCGTTGATATACAGTAGACGCATTCTCTGGCTGCTCAAAAGCGTATGTCCCAGCAACAATTTGCTCCCCACTTGCCAAAAATGGAATGATTAGTAATTCAGGAGTATACACAACCCCCGCATCAGTAAGCTTCTGTGCTGCTTGCGACACTGATTCCCCGCGCTGCACATGAACTGTTGCTGACGAGAAAAGTGGCGGTGGTACAAGCCACAGAAAAATCGGCACACTAATGCCAAGTATGGTGGCCACACTCCAAAGTAGAGATGATTGTATTTTTTTAGGTTGCATATACATTAGATTGGAAGATCTGATGGAGGCTGAGATTTTTTTGATTCAATACGTTTGAAAGTTGGAGTTTTGGCAACTTCTCCCGGAAAGTGATACAGCGTTGACACCTCTTCTGCACTTAATACATACGGACGACGTTTGTATGGTGGGTAAAAGTAACTGCGACGCCGGTAGGCATCAAACAATGAATTACGAGTAGCATTCTTGCGTTTATCTTTGTAATCCTGCCAGGCGTAGTCAAACTTCGTCATCCCTCGAGCCGGCTTGAAGCCATTTCTGCCCTTAGCATTAAATTGCTTAAATGATCCGATTAATCCTGCAATATTAACTGGTCGAAAATGCCCCTCTTCGGCTATGTAAAGACCTCGAATTCCACAATCAAATCCAAGTTTTGAGATATTTCGCTCAATCGCCTTGATCGTGTTCTGCTCTTCTTCATTTAATGAAGCTCCGGCTGATGAATTTTCAGCCGTCTCAGGCAATTTCGTTTTACTGTCTCGCTTCATTAGCTTATCGATCAGCTCCTCGCCCTCATCCTGCCAACTTGTTTTGCCAAAGAAAGCACCTGACTTATTCTTTTCCTCGTGAGCTCGTATCAGTATCTGAATCCATATCTGTTCTCCGCGACGAGCTGAACCGAGATACTCCAGAACCGGTGTTAACGGGTCAACCTGGTTCTCTTCATCCTTTCCACCGGTAAACTCATAATCGATATATGTCTTTAGCGGATATGGATCATCCTTTGTAAGATCAAATTCAGCACCCCAGAGATCAAAGGAATCGGTATCAAACTGCAGAAAATTAGTATAGTCTGGAACTTCACTTAGCTCAACCTGTGGATACTGTGCGTAAATATTATACTCGATAATATCCTGAAAAAATTTAGGAGTCCAGATAAACATATGTATATCACCTTCTATCGATACGAGCTCAAGTGAAAACCATGACTTTACATTTCCTTCCCAGAACCTACCAACAAATTTACCTGGCACACCTGTCTGGTGGAATGCATGCAGTACCAACTCCATTGCCTGTGGAGACTTCGCCTGCTCCTTCGGTAGCGTTACCTCAAGGAGAGCGTACTCCTGATTATGTAAATTGTGACGCTGAATGTATGACATCCATGTCTGATAAAAAATATACCCAAATACAATCGGGCCCCATAACGGGAACCAATTTACTACCACTGGGCCATACTGAGTTACGATATCAATTGATCCTTGGTAGTACTCAGCTGAAAAATATTGTAAAAAATACTCAGACATAGTATGTACGTTTATATAATAACAAAACCACCAGCATCGTGCTGGTGGTTTTGTTAGTAATTAGTATTTCGAGATTTAAGCCAGTGTGTAACGACCGTCACTTGTCTTTTTGAAATTATCTTCATTCTGAAGATTAACAATCACAGTATTTGGCTTTACGTATCGCTCCTTAAGCACCTTGTCGACAATCTCATCCCGAGTAAGTGGGCCGTCACGTTCAATGATTTTCTCAATCACCTCACGAACAACACCAGTCATGTACCCCCACTCCTTCAGCGCATAAAGCCCACGTCCAACTAGTACAAATCGGTCATCCTTAATAAGCTCATTATGTGTAGTTGCCTCATGAGCTTTTTTGTCAAAAAGATCTTTTATTTCTTTAGTTACCTCTCGGAAGTGCAATGGTGAACCATGCTTTCGGATTACAAGATAGGCATAATCACGAACTCCCTTAACCCGAACATTTGAGCTTTCGGCATGACCCCACTCTCCGAGTGGATTTCGATCAACCTTACGTGACATCGCCAACCATCGACGAAGCACCTCCACATTATCAAGATGATGATTGTGGTCATCAGGAACATCGGTGATGTGTGAAAGAAAACGTTTGATCATTGTCTCTTCAGAAACAAGCTCATCCATATCAAGCTCACTGTGGAGATTCTGTAAAGCGGAATGAATAGCCTTAGCCATGCGAGCATCTACGTGCCATCGATCATGGAAGTGCTCATTTACCCGCTCACGCTCAAAGGCATCATCTAGATCAAGAAGAAGAAACACGTGGTTGTGCGTAGACTTCCGACTAGATAGATGATTCATGAAATGCTCCTCAGGAACAATTACTCCTAGTGAGTGGAACACATCCTCAAGCTCAGAAAAGGTGTCCTTTTCCTGCTTATAGGTATCTGACTCACGAATTTGATTCAAGGCATCAGCCTCGATCTGTCGAACTCGTTCACGGGTGATGTCATAGCGATTACCAATAGACTCCAGTGTCTCTGGATCATCTTTACCTCCCAATCCATAACGGGAAGTAATAACATCCTCAGCTCGTTCAGATAGACCTGAACGTAGAGCTCGTGTTACTTTGCTGGGTTGAAAACTAAGCACGCTCATAATGTATTATTTATTTTATTTATCTCATCATGTTTTCTGGCGAATTCATCACCAGAGTGGCTTATAATAAAATTTTAGTCCTGTATCAGCGGACTGTGGCTAATAACTTACTTACAACTTTACCGCATTAAGATTAATCTGTCAATCATTTACCTGTAACGAAATTTACAAGGCGACCTTCAACATATATCTCCCTCTTTATAGCCGTATCTTCAAGCCAATTGGCTACATTTTCCTGCTCCTTTGCCTGAGTTAAAATTTCAGATTCGGAGGTATTTTGGGAAACAACGATCTCTCCACGGACCGTTCCGTTCACCTGAACAGCAATCGTTATCTCTGCCTTCTGTGTGGCAGCTTCATCGTATTCCGGCCATGCCTGCTGATGCACTGACCCTTCTCCATCAAGCTGACGCCACAGCTCCTCGGTGATGTGTGGCGCAAACGGAGCCAGTAATCGTATGCAAACACCTAAAGCATCTGAGGAAATCTGCTCTCTATCTACAAAGTCATTAACAAGCTCCATCAGGCTGCTGATAGCAGTATTGAATCGGAAATCATGTATATTCTCGGTGACCGATTTAATCGTCTGATGCAGAACATGATCATCAGCAGGTGTTTCCAGGCTCTTGATAGATTCACCATGCTGACCTACAAGGCGCCATATCTTTTCAAGAAACCGTCGTGGGCCGGCGATCGCATCCGTATTCCAGTCAACTGAATCAGCAAACGGCCCAGCGAAAAGCTCATACATCCGTAGTGTGTCAGCTCCAACCTGATCTACCACCTCATTAGGGTTTACCACATTTCCTACAGATTTACTCATCTTCGTGCCATCCTCGGCCATAATCATTCCCTGGTGACGCAGGCTTACAAACGGCTCACGAAAATCAATGTACTCCATATCGGCCAAGGCTTTGGTGATAAAGCGAGCGTACAGCAGATGCATCACTGAGTGCTCGGCTCCTCCAACGTAGGTATCGACCGGACACCATTTATTTATCGCGTCCGCATCGGCAAAAGCAGCTTGATTGTGAGGGTCAGTAAAACGCAGGAAGTACCAGGAGGAATCAACGAATGTATCAAGTGTTGATGTTTCAGGTTTCCAGCCCTCACCAAAAATCTTCTCGGTACGCTTCTTCAGCTCCTCTGATTTCTCCAACGGTGCTTCACCAGTTGGTTCAAACAGTACATCTGTTGGCAGCTCCCACGGCAGGTGCTCGGCTGGCACCACGTGCGCCTCACCCTCCGGGTCGTAAACAACCGGAATCGGGCAACCCCAGAACCGCTGGCGCCCGACTGACCAGTCGCGCAGGCGATACGTTGTTTCTGGCTTGCCAAACTTTTCGGTAATCTTTTCTCCCGCCTCTTCTGACGATAGATCAGAAAAATCACCTGAATTTATAAGCTGACCTTCTTCAATAAAAACCGAACTATCGATGAACTTTTTCCAACCAAATAGATGCGGCTCCCAGGTAATAGTGTTTGTTACTTCTTGTTTTGTTCGCCAATCAATTTCGTGCAATCCTTCGTCTATTTCACTCTCAACTTGCTCAAGATCTTTCAGTTTTACATGATAAAAGTTTGTGAACCCTCGCACGTTAGCATTTTTCGTATGGCGATACCCCAGGCACTCTAAGTCTTGAAATACTCTCTCTTTTATCTCGAAGTTTACGAAACCAGTTTCCTCAATAAGCTCTTTAGCAACAGCCTCTTTTTGGGTTTCATCTTCATCAATTCCGCCACCAACCAAGTGAACATGGGTATGTTCTTCAGCCTTCTCAATTTGTACTAAAAATTTCTCCTGAGTCGGGTGTTCGATAATGATATCAACACACGGCCTTCCATCTATGAGCTTCACATCTTCTCGTGGGTCATTTATGCCATCGCAATGTTCTATGTAAGTTGTTATTACTTGCTTCACGTCAATCCCAAATTTCTGAGCAAAGGCAAAGTCGCGTTTGTCGTGGGCCGGGACCGCCATAATTGCGCCAGTGCCGTAGCCAGCTAGCACGTAATCGGCCACATACACCGGTATCTCTTCACCAGTAGCTGGATGCGTGGCGGTAATACCTGCAAGCTTAACCCCTGTTTTCTCATCACTCTCTTGGCGCTCACGCTCGGTTTTTGCCTCAGTTTCTGTGCGGTGCTTCTCTACTTCCTCGGCATTTTCGAGCGCGCCTTCATCCAACGCGTTGGTGACCAACTCGTGCTCAGGTGCCACCACCATAAATGTCACGCCAAACAAGGTATCCGGCCGGGTCGTGAACACCTCCAGGTCAGGAAATTCACCCGACTTTGCAGAAACGGGAAAGGAAAAGCGTGCACCTTTCTGACGGCCAATCCAGTTGCGCTGAGCCTGCTTGGTAGATCGTGGCCAGTCCAGATCCACAAGATCATCAACCAGCTCATCAGAATATTTTGTAATATTGAAAAACCACTGATTCATCTCTTTTTGGACCACCTGACTGTCGCAGCGCTCACAGGCGCCATCAACCACCTGCTCGTTGGCAAGAACGGTCTGACAACCCGGACACCAGTTGACCTTGGCCGGTTTCTTTTCGGCTAAGTCATTTTCAAAAAGTTTTGTAAACAACCACTGTGTCCAGCGATAGTAATCAGAACGACTAGTGTCAATCTCTCGATCCCAGTCGTAAGATAATCCCAACCGGTTGATCTGACTCTTAAAGGTAGCAATTGACTCATCCGTTTTTTCACGTGGCGGGACTCCGGTCTTTACCGCATAGTTCTCCGCGGGTAGACCGAACGCATCCCACCCCATCGGATGCAGCACATCCTTCCCTAGCATGCGCTGAAAGCGGGCGTAGACATCGGTACCTGTATACCCCTCGACATGGCCAACATGCAGCCCGGACCCGGACGGATACGGAAACATGTCCAGTACGTAGTGTGGATTGCTCGGCTCCGCAGGAGTCTTGTACAGCTCATCATCAACCCACTGCCGCTGCCACTTCTCCTCTATTTCTTTGTGATCATATTCTTTCATTAATAACTATAGAGTATCATTCTCAGAAAGATAATCCACAATAACTTCTCGAGCTGCTTCATTTATGTAGTTATCTAAATTACCAGTGGCAAAGTCATCCAACGGATACCAGATCCACTCATGGAATTTTTCTGGCTCCTTAAGCACTGGTTCATCTTCTGTTTTGCAGTGAAATATGTGCAGTAACTCACAATCTTTTGCCTTTACACTACCAATATACGCAATAAAATCCAGATCTACAATTCCTGTTTCCTCCGCAACTTCTCGACGAGTTGCCTCCTCGAGCGTCTCACCCTCGTCTACGCTTCCACCCGGAGCAGTCCAGACAGTTGGCCCATTTTTGTAATCACGCAAACCGAGCAATATCTTGCCCTTACGGAGTATTACAGCAATTGATGCTGCTTTTTTACTGGGCTTGTGTGTGAGCTTCTGACGCAGTAAATCAGGCATGTATTATTATTATTTACTCTGACGAATTGCTAAATAAATAAACACCAAGAGAATTGATCCCAGGAGAATAAACTGTGCCCAGTCATTATCAATACTCCAGTACCGGACTAATCCGGACAGGATAATAATGACTCCAGAAATTGCTGCGGCCGAGGCCAGAATATCATTTTCCTGACGCAGGAATCCAAACACTGCCACAAATAGACCAATCACCAGCATAATCAAGAAACCATCACGGTCATGAACATCGCTGGCATCCTCGTAGGCCTGACGGCAGGTAAAGTCACGGTCACAGTAACCCGTTACGGCCGGAGTGGCTGTTGATGTTGTTTGATCAATTTTACGCGGTACAACGTCCTCATTCCAGGCACCGCCATCATCGATGCAAGCGGACTCAGTCTCAGTCTCAACTGGTGCTACCTGATACTGATCATGGCCGCAGAAGTCCCCATAATCAGGTGACGGATACAGAAAGCTCATTCCGTAATTTACGAATGATACTGATAGCACAACCAGACCGATAATAAGCGACCAGTCGGCCACCCACTGAGGAATATTTGATGAGGTATTTTTTGACATAGATCAATTGTACCTGAAACATCAGATTTAAAAAACCTGTGCTATGACTGTAAATATGTCTCGATCGCGCGGCACAGACGAGTCAGCGTGTCCGCAAAAACTTCTTCATTCGACTCAAGAAGAGTAATCCGAAAGCCGGACAAGCGGGAATGAAACCCTGTCGAAAGCGGCACCACACAGATGCCCTCTGCCGCCAGAAGAAAGTAGACAAATCGCTCGTCTGGCGTAGCATCAGGAAGTATTGGTGAAATAATTGACTGGATCTCGGGATTATCAATGTCCAATGTCTTGCCACCACTAAAAATATTATTGTCGAACAAAACACTAACGTAGTACGCACCGGCTGGCTGAACCACCGTAACACCATTTATTCCAGACAGTGCTTCTATCAGCTGAAGAGAGCGCTGATGATACATCAGACTTCGTTCCTTCAGGTATGGAAGCCAGCGTGAATCAGAGAGAATCTCCGGTAGCACCATTTGCGGAAGCGTTGTTGAGCATACTTCATGCATCTTCGTATCTATCAGACGCTTGCGAAATTGTTCGAACTGAAGATCTGTGTCAGTATTATAAAATTCAAGCCAGCCACACCGTGCCCCTGGCCACGGAACCTCCTTGGACATACCGTGCATTACAACGGCAGGCACCGAACCAAGCACATCGGTAATCCTACTGTCAGGTGAATCAGGAAAGCGCAGACCGTCATAGATCTCATCCGCAATAATGAAGCAATCATACTCTTTCGCGAGATCCACCACCCCTTGAAGCGTCTTCTTGGTAAATACACCACCAGTCGGATTACCAGGATTAATTATTAAAATAGCAACAATATCAAGATTTTCAGAAAGTTTAGCTTTAAGATCATCAAGATCTACCTGCCAGTCATCCGAAGGGTTAAGTCGGTACATTACCGGATCATCCTTGGCGTGTGACGCCTCAGCCGCTGTGTGAGATACGTATGATGGATCAGGGCCAATCACCCGTGCCTCTCGGTGGAGGTGGCTATAGATATTAGAGATGGCATCACCAAGCCCATTAAAAAAGAGAATGTTGTTGGCAGTAAGTTTGGTCTCTGACCGCTGATTATGCCGCTGTGCCAAGAACTCTCTAGTTTTGAAAATCCCCTTCGTTGGTGAATACGCATAGGAGCTATCCTGACCAGCGGCCTCTTTTACAATACTTTTAATCCAGTCCGGTGTGGCTTCACCTTTAGCGACCGGGTCACCAATGTTCTCCCAAACAATATCCTGCCCGAGCTCCTGAATCTCCTCGGCCACAGCCACAATTTCACGAATTTCGTAAGGTAGCTTTTCGGTTATCTCCGGAAGAATCTGTCGTCGCATAAATAAGTTTTGTTGGTACTGCGTATTCTATCATGCGTCTACGCTTCTAACTATCTAACTCCAACCAGGCAATCTTGTCAGCAATCTGCTGCTGTAGTCCATGCGCATCTCCATGTGAAAGCAGACCATGATAAGACTGTAACGCGTGAACATTCTCACTCTTCTCCAAAGCCTCAAGAGCCCGCCTTTTTGTGGTTGTTCGCAAAACCCGATGGTGCGGAAAGTGCACCCAACCCAAAAAATCAACGCCCGAAGCTATAGTCTCTATGGAGACCTTCCGCGGATGAAGCCGCAGCTTCAGTTCTTCCGAGAGATACGAACTAATCTTCGAAATTAAATCATTAAGCCACTGGCGGTCTTCCGAGAAGAAGACAAAGTCATCTGCGTACCTGATGTAATACTTGGCTTTCAGTTTATGCTTCACAAATTGGTCAAACATATTCATGTAGATGTTCACAAACAGCTGTGATGTGAGATTGCCTAGTGGCAAGCCAATACCTGGCCGGTGGGTGTGAAAACTAGAGATAATTTCCTGCAGGAGCCATAGAATATTTTTGTTAGGAATGTACGCTCTCAAAATATGTAAAAGAGTCGCGTGGTCAATTGAAGCGAAGAATTTGCGAATGTCGCACTTGAGCACCCAGGTAGTCTTTGTGTGATTATTAGAAACTTTATACGAAAAAGCCCGAAAGCGATTGATTGCCTTATGCGTCCCTTTTCCTATACGGCATGAGTACGAATCAGCGATGAAGGTGCGATCGAAGAACGGATAGAGTTTTTGGTAAATAGCATGGTGAAGCAAACGGTCGCGGACTGTCGCTTTATGAATACTGCGTGGCTTCGTGTCAGAGATGTTGAAGGCTTCGTACTCACTATGCCGATACGTTTTTCTTTCCAACTTATAGTGGAGCACAAAAATATGCTTCATCAAATTCATTTCAAATACCTGCACATCCTTCCGCCCGCGCTTGCCGACCATGAATCCCTCCCACGCCAGCAGAAGGTTCTCGACTGATATGATATTCTTATACGTATGAGTAAGCTGAATTCTCCCCATACACCAAAGGGTAGCCCCCCCCCCGAGAAATTTGCAACCGAAGTTGTTGCCAGTACTAGCCAAGACAAAAGATAGCTACAAACTCTGGCACGAGTATCATCGCACGCTGCCGAAGACACAGCGCTACTCGCTAGGGCAAAGAATAGACTCACTATTTGTAGAAAGCATGGAAGCAATATCTACCGCCACGTTTCTCTCCAAGGAAAAGAAACGGACGTATGTTGTTCATGCTATCCGCAAGCTGGATACGCTGAAAGTTTTGCTGCTGATCTTATGGGAGACAAAGTCTCTTGATAATAAAAAGTATGTTGCCCTTTCAAAGAAGCTTAATGAGTCTGGAAGAATGCTTGGTGGCTGGAACGGGAAGCTTAAAAAAGAAAACTCCTCCCGATAAGAGAGGAGAAATGAGGCGAGTTGCGAGAAACAACGCGAGCACCAGGACCCCACCGAACGTCGTCATCGAAGCGGTTGACGTTCACGTTCCACTTGCTGTTGTTGGAGTTCCAGTTCACGTTCACAACCGAGACGCTCTGTGCACACACCCATCCACTCCACCACCCATCGAGTACTCTCCGGGTTGTATTTTACTCGGCATCTAGAATGCCTCAGATGTATGCACCAATTCTTTTCATTTTTTATGACATGATTCTGATTCGCACTTTTCACAACCATAGTCAAGAAAATTCTGGATTCGGAGATGCCGAGTTCGGTGGCGTACAGCCGTAACCGTATACGTATTCACCTACTTTCTGTTGCATTATAACAAAACAAAAACTCTGACATACTTTATGTATGCCAGAGTTAAGATCTAAACCTGCCTACGGCAGGCAAAGGGTTAAAGAGCCAGCTCTAAAATTCAAGAACTGAGCTCTGAAGAATTGCGAGAAACAACGCGAGCACCAGGACCCCACCGAACGTCGTCACCGAAGCGGAAGACGTACACGTGCCACTCGCTGCGGTAGGAGTTCCAGTACACGTACACAACCGAGACGCTGCCATCGTAGTTTTCAATGAAGAAGAACGTGATATTACCGTCTTTGGCCAGGCTAGTTTTTTCGCCGGCCTCTACACGCTCGATTTCGCGCTCAATCTGCTTCATCTCGACACAGTGGCCAGCAGTAATAAGTTGCTTTTGTAGCACCTTATTACTAACTTCTTCTGCCTCGAGATCGATCCCGAGCACAGACGCGGCCATTTCACGAAAGTCGGCACGTTCTGTAAGGCTTTCGGCAATGTAGGCACCGCCTTGGTGAGCTTTCCGCTCCGGCGGTGTCCAGGTGTCGAGATCGCTGTCCCGCCAGTACTTGATGCGCTCACCATTCTGGAAGCAGTCCTTCGTGTTGTGCTCGGAGACAGCTTCGAGATTAAAGGTACTGAAAGAAGTGAAAATACCCTTAGTTACTTCCTTCGTCCGGTCAGCA
>Ga0306906_1000114_pt1 | contig 44669 bp, 55 predicted proteins | sample AntRauTorcE11897_FD_190405 | JGI IMG/M metagenome (GOLD analysis project Ga0306906, IMG submission 190405) | Saline lake microbial communities from Rauer Islands, Antarctica - Metagenome Torckler E11 #897 (v2) (version 2) | ecosystem: Environmental > Aquatic > Non-marine Saline and Alkaline >...
ACGAGCCGGTGAGAGTCAAGCAACTATTTTCATTTTCTTCGAAGTCGCCTTTCGTCCTCTTCTCTGACTACTCTATAAATTTAATCACGAGCCGGTGAGAGTCAAGCAACTATTTTCATTTTCTTCGTATTGAAACGTGAGCCGAAGTCGGGCCGCGTTCCATAACAGGAAAAAATCACTGTTGGAAACGTCTGGAAACTTTGCCCTACACTTTTCAATTGTGTCGGTATACTGCATAACCATGCACAATCGTTGAACATTTTGGACGAAGTTTGTCATGGTTAAACGTTGAATTCCAAGCGTGTCCGCGGCGTTGTCGCCGGGTAAAGAATCACCGCATGCGGTTTGTCGACAATTGCAGCGACACCATAACCGCGTTCAATCGTTCTCACGGCCATTAGTGGTGTAATCCGATGATAACTTGTTTCACCGCCCCACTTCGTTCCAGCACAATACCACGGCTTTGTGAGCGAGCACGTCAATTCAATTCGTTCCGTCATTCCTTAACCTTTCGTCTGAGTCTCTATAAATTTAAACACCGCTTGGTCAGAGTCAAGCGTCTTTCTCACAATACTTTCCGGAATGCTTCGGCGTACTGTTCAACACACTCACAAGCAAGAGCGCTGTAAGCCGCTGTGTCGACCGGTAAAGCCATTCCCTCAGCTAGCTCTAGGCCAAGCCGCCACGCTTCGCGTTCCTCTCTTAGAAAGCCCCTGACGTACTCGTGGCGCGACTTGGAGCGAAGCTTGTCGGCGTATTCGACGTTGTAGTCGTCAGCCGTCTGGATAAGGTAATGCCCGATCTCGTGCAAAAGTGAATGATATTCCTCGGTTTCATCGTCATACGATGAAAGATAAATCACTTCCGTTTCGTCGTCGTATTCTGTATGTTCCGCGGCGAATACCAACATGATATCTCGCTCGGCGAGCCACAGATACAGCGTTTCGATTGACATTTACTTACCCTCTTCTCTGACCTTACTACAAATTTAAGCACGAATTGCTTGGAGTCAAGCGATTATCTCAGTTTTTCTTGCTGTAGCCTGTTTTTCCTTTCTTTTTCAGTTTCTCAAGGGCTTTGCCCGCTTCGCTTCCCGCGGGTTGTTTACCGTGGAGCAACAGCGCAAAGCTTGGGCCGTGTTTGACCGCGTGCGTTTCATCATGATCAATTTCGTAGCCGAGCGCTTCCGCTTCCGCTTCCGAGAAGACCACGCGTGCCTCGCGTAAATCGTGCTCGCTGATTAGACCGTCAAGGCGGCCGCCGCGACTGGCCGTAAGAACGAAATTGTCAGCGATATCATCGATGCGTTTCGTCCAATATACCAGCGACTTAGTGTAGGCGTAGAAAATCACGTCGGGATTGTTAACCGCCACCTGATTCCAAGCGTCGAAATATCGTTGATTGAAGAAGTCGCCGGCGACATGTAGTCGAACAATGCTCGCCTTTTTGGGCAACGATTCCTCAATCAATTCGACCATGTTTTCCGTAGATTTAGCCGCACGGAGTAGATCGAAATTGTGTGCACGTGCTGCGTAAACGTTTGGGTATTGTGCCTCCTGCGAAGCCGAGAAGCAACGAAACTCGATATCAGCACCATCCTCGATATGACGCTTCCCCGTGTCGGGATTTTTATGCGCTTTCGAAAGACATTCCTTTGCGAACGGACACGACCAGCCGGACAGAATCGAAAACGTGTAAATCTTCGCGCCGGGGAAATTGTCGAGCTTCGCGTTACCTTTCTGAAATTTGAGATTCATTACTAGCTTTCCTTTTGAGCCGAGCGTTGTTTATTCTTCGAACGTTATAAATTTAATCACGAGCCGATGAGAGTCAAGCAACTATTTTCATTTTCTTTGACCGTCTCTTTGACCGTCTCTTTGACCGTCTCTATAAATATAATCACGAGTCGGTGAGAGTCAAGCAAGAAAACGACAAGCGAATCAAAAAATATTGGTACGCGCGACGCTCACATATAAGGAGCGCGCCCGGGCGATAAACACGCTTTTGCAATTGTCAAGCATTTAAATAATTTAGATAATTCGAATAAACCCAACGATTTTCGACTTTCATTAATGAAAATCGAAACAACGAATTTTTAAAACATAAACTAAATAAACAATCAAATATAGTGAAATGATGGCGGTCATGTATACCGCTGCAAATGTTGATAATGTGAATGTTGAATAAACTGCTAGTAACTCTGCCATTTTTAATCCTTTTGTTTTGATATGTAGACAATCTTTTTTGTGCAATGTTGCATAAAAGCTATATGTGGTCTCGCAAGAGAGTAATCATTCCTGCGGCGCAGGCGAGCTTGTAATGTTGCTGGTATTCCCGTATTCCTGTATTTGCTTCCAATAAGTAAATGTTTCTCTATTTCGAGCGCTGACCATTGAATCTGACAGTAACGAAACTTTGTGCGTGAATCCTCCCATCTTTTCCATGTGTCAAATCTGCTTTTCTTTTCCATGTGTCAAATCTGCTTTTCTTTTCCATGCTATTTTCAATAGAAAATGGAAGTTGTAGCCTGCGTGCTGCACGCAGGGGTGTACCCGCCCACCCCGGTACGGCAGTACAATAGTAGTACCTACAAATTGAAATCAATGTTGTGTTCTTTGTTTACCGTGTTGTAAGACGACACTTTTCGACGCAAGACTGATCATAATACTTAGATGTATTGATGCCGTCGGCACGTATACAGTGCGATTCACATTCTTCATACGTTTCGGTTCCTGTACATTTCTTGAACATACCTGAACATGCAACGAACATAACACCAAGCGCCATGATTGTGACCATTAGGTCAATAAACCCAAAGGTTGATTGATTATTCATAATTTACTCCATGTTTATCTAGTTCTCTTCTTAAACGAGAAAATCGAGGATGGGGTTGGGCGAACGGTCTCTCCGCGCGCATCGGCCCCGGCGGCGAGATAACAGTATCTATTTTTGATTGTTTTCAAGAATAACTCCGCTTTCATCGATCAGTACTTTTGTACCGATCGATACAGCATCGAGGGATGCGTTGGCAATATCCATTCCAACATGTTTATCAAGGTCAACCCACTCTGGCAGAGTTTTATCTGCGCTGGTGAAAATATGCACAATTTTACCTTCTGCACTGTTGGGCGAATTACGTTCAATTACTGCGTGTACTTTCATGTGTTTTCTCCATTTCTTTTTTGATTAGTGATCCCATTGTACCGTACACATTAAACTTTCCCAGTTTAATGATTTCGAGACAATATCGCGATCTTCGGAATCTTATAAACGGCAAATCCTTGGGGCCACAGACGACGTGCCTCGTCTCATGGAAAATAAAGCGAGGGCCGAAATAAATATCTTTGCTTTTGTTATATCTTACCCGTGAAGGGGACGTATCCGACCATGTGAAAAAGTAACAATATCTCATTACTCTATGATAACCTCTGCTTTCACTTCAAAATCAACCTCACTGACACCCGTCGGGGAATCGGCGTCTTTACGATAGATTGCCATATCATATCGTTCGTCTGTCCAAGTGTTTGCGCATTCTGTTACCAATTCGTCAAGGCGCGCTTGCCGCACTGCACCTTCGCAGTGAATCCAATCGTTACGAGTATACAAAATGGCAAAGTATGGTTTATCAGTTCCAACAACAAACCATTTCTCCAGTTTTTCCCGAAGTGTTGGTATCTTTTCGGCGCCGAACTCTGCTTCGATTTGTGTGATCATTTTGTCAATCATTGTTCGATTCCTCTTCAATCTTAGTGGCTTCATATTCTTCGCGAATCATGCGGCACAGTTTTTTTCCGCGGTATGAACTGTAGCTAAAAAGTGCCGTATCAATTTCAATCGGAATTACGCCGGATTGTGTTAGTCGGAAGCCGATCGATCGGTAATAGTAATCAGCCGGATTCGAAAAATGATCAAGGTCCATTTGAACTCGTCGCTGATCGGCCCACGGATCATGGGGGTATTTAACATGAGAAAACGCTGGCACCAACACGATGCCAAAAGGTGAACCTTTTGTCATTTTCTCAGGCTCCAAATCGATGAAGCAGTGTCTTTTTGATTCAAGCATGACTCAACCTCGCATCAATATCACCGTCTGAATAAAATGTCACATATGCCCAAGGTTTAATCTTATAGAACTCAATTCGTTGGTTAGAGTCGCCGCGGTTTGGATCCCGCGCGTGTTCGAAGCTGCATTGCCGGCGGTGTTGAAATACAAATGATTCCATTATTGTTTCCCGTTACTGAGTGTGTATGCTCTTCTCTGAGCACGTTATAAATGTAAGCACGCGTCAGTTGGAGTCAAGCGCTTTTCTCCAGATGTCGACAAAACGTTTCGTAAACGAGTGCACTGAATGATGATAATTAATGTATGCGTGAGAGATACTGCCACAAGGACCAAAATCTACTTGGTATCCAAGATTGACGCGGTGACAGTCACTCCCTGCATTAACTATAATAAATCCTAATCCTGACTTTCTTGGATTAACAGTTTCAATCATACAATGACGCTTCAATAAAATTAAGGTGTGATTACTCATATTTTCTCAAGTATGGTCCGGATTCAATCCACGGTACAGTTGCATGATAAATTATACCATTTGTATCTAAATGATACTTAAGGTCGCCCATGCGGCGAGAGAAACGACCCGCTTTAGTGCCTCTTTACTCAACGCTAAATCTGATTCTTTCAGATTTCATCAAATTTCCGATATTCTTTTATCAAATGCTTGCCAACATCCGAACTAGGCGACCACCAAATCATGATTTGCATTAAATACACAGTGTCTTTCTTTAATGGATTTCATAATCGAGTGAGCCATCTGGGTAGATAATATATAGTGGTTTCTTTGCTCTGCGCGAGAATTTGATAGTTGCCCACGTGCCAGAACCACTCTTAATCTCGTCGTAATTCGGAGGACATGCAATCATCACATTAGCCTCAGCAACTATATCTCGGTTTCTCTGCATTGGTCGTTTGGGATAATCAACTTCTTCTCCCTCACAATACGCGCGCATGTTCTCGTAGGTACAGGGGCGGAGGCGCGGTACTAGACCAGTAGATACGCATATGTCATGAAAATCTGCGTCTGCTCCGATACAATCGCCGTGTACACAGTGCGTTGCACCGTCGAGTGACTGCACGATTTCTTCTACTGTTTGTTTTTGTTCCAAAGTCATACCCTTGCGGGCACCAGTGAAACCAATTGTTTGATTGTTATTAACCACTATTCCCCCGAAGTTTGGTTTTTATACTTAGCATTTAATTCATCCAATTTGATAAGCGTTTCATAAAGAGCCACGATCAAATCTGCTGATTCTTTCGTTAAATCACACAGACCACTGGTAAGAAACATGGTAAAATCCATAGTCGCATTTGTGGCCCAATGCATTGGATCTTCATCTATTATATCTGTCTTAATTTCTTCAGCGGTGTTCACTGCAACTTCACCGCGGCTTTCTTCGAGTTGTTTGAATAACTCCCGGTTTAGCTGTTGACAATTCGCAGTGTTTCATTTTTTCTTTTCGTAATAGTATGGACCCCCTCGGATTTGAACCGAGATAAGACCGGTTATGAGCCGATGGCATTAACCATTATACTAGAGGTCCGATTTTATGCTCCGCGATATCGATCATCTTTAAGAACGAATAACGTTTCATCGTCTTTTTGATGAGGATTCACAAAACATTTTGCCCATATTGACCACTCACTAAAACCACCAATGCCCAATGCCAATGCGGCCTTGGTCTTTGAAAGAGATTTCTGGTGTATACCCGTCGGGGTGGACCGTGGGGCTGATCTCGATCGATATCAGTGAATGTCTTTCCATTATCGACGATGGGGCGAAGGTTTGATTTGGCACTCACGAATATCTTTCTGGTACTTATCCAGATCCTCGTAGCAATCTTCGAGAAAATCCCGACGTTTGTTTGGCACATTTTTGGTCGCAAAGCGCCCGTCATAGTAACCATCATCTTTCATTTTCTCACGAAATGCAGCTTTGATCGCTTTCATCGCTCTATCCTTCGAGTGTGACACAAGAGCAACCGCCCTTGGCTGTGAACACTAAGAATGTAATCACAGCCAAGGGCGAGTCAAGCAACTTTCTTCAGTATGCGTCACTGTAACGTACGAAGTCAGTTTGCCAAGACCAGCGCCGAGTCGACTTCGCCCAACGCGGGCTGTTATCAGAATTGTAACAGATTACTGCGCTGCTGCCATCGTCGAATGTAACATAGTGTCGGTTTGTGCGATGCATGCGACGCCGAAGGCGCGCGTGATAGCGCCTTCGGTTCCCGAGGTGGTCGCTGTGTACAACGTGACTATGTTCATATTTCTCTTCACAATCATCGAGTTGTCGTACCGAATCAAATAGATCATCATCTGGTTCATCCCACAATCCATAATCATCGATAAAGTAATCAACTTCCGTATAGGGATGAAGAAGATCGCGAATGTCATAGGGATCGGCACGAAGTGATTCGGCTTCGTAGGCCGCATCACGTTCAGTGTTAGAGTCGTCCGGCTCAGACGCCACATAGTCGTCGTCAAGCGGTTTCTCATACTCGCCGATCACTTCGTACCGACACACACGAAGCTTCTGCGCAGAGTGGTCTGTGGGGACGCTCACAGCATCCTTTGGATTCACCTTGACGATAATCACACGGTCGCTGCTGTTGTGATACGCTCCACCGGGGCCGGCGTATTCGAGTGCACCGACATGGAAACCAACCGAACAGGTATTTGATGCAACATCGTCAACCTTGTTGCGTGGCATTTCCATGACATTGCCAACGTTGTTATCAAACGTACCTGAAAATTTATCCATATAGTTCTCACGGACAGCCTTGTAAGCCAAGAAATGCCCATCATCCGTAATCGGCAAATTCTTATGCTGTAAGAATCCGTACAATTCCTCAACCGAACAACGCGACGGATTTTCCATCAGGTTGTCAAGAAAGGCAATCAATCCGTCCGTTGGGAGATCTCGATCGACAAAGTTGACAATACGTCGAGTAATCTCGTTGTGCACTGGTTCTCCGTTATAACAGATAACGCCATTTTCAATGGTAACCCCGCTGTCCTTGAACTTCGTTTTCGTTACTTTCTCAATTGTGAAATTATTCAAGAAACATTCCGCATCACCAACCAACACAGCTTCCAAAAGTGTGTCATACTTTGGGTGTTCTGTTGTCACACTATACGACTTATTGTTGATGATCGTTGTGAAGTTATCGTTAACCATAATGTTTGGCAAACTCATTTATTCTCCTTTGTGTAGTTGTACACCATGTTGATATAATTGATTACTGCTTCTTTCTCTTTGTCATCAAAAGAATGTTGGTAGTATCCCTTTAGATTAATCAGTTTTTTTCCAATCAATTCATATTGAGCATCGAGTTGATTGTAAAACGTATTGAACTTGTCGACAAACTTCTGGTCGTATGATTCCGACGACATGATCATGAACGATTTGTTCAATGCAAGCAGTGCGCTATACTGCTCACTTGTGTCATTGATGCTTTTAACTTTGTTAACCCATTTTTTCAATTCAGGATCTTCAAGCATTGCTGTGTATTTGCTGCTCCATTTGCAAAGCTTCTCCATGACGGAACCGGACATTTTTGTACGAATCTTGGGCAGATTTGCAATCATTTCAACATCATCCGACAAAGATGAAAGTAGCCATTTATTCAGATCGCGGGCAAGCTTTTCAATCGGTTGCCAATTATCAGGCACATTCTTCACCTTGGAAGGTGGCACCGAATAAACGTTGATATGTTCATCAATACCGGGAAACTTGTTGATAACCGATACAGCGTCACCAAGTGCATCAGCCCCGTATTGTTTTACTTTTTCCCCCCGATCGACCGCGGATTTGAAATTCCAATATTTTCTACTACGAACAACGTAGTAATTTACATCATTAACATTAGGAGCATCATGGTTGGTCCAGATGTGGTCGCCCCGCCACGTGCGACCAGAAAACTTTTTCAAATTCTTGAATATCTTATGCGGCCCGTAATCCGTAGATTTCTTTTTCTTTTTCTTCGGCGGTTTCTCAAGGTTAGAAATGTACTGAATACGATCCGGTGAAATTCCGCACTCCACTGTCAGGTATTCGTAAATCTTTTCACGTTCCTTGTCACTCTTTGGACTAAAGAAATATACTGGCAGTTTAGCGTTCTCCGAAGAATAGTGACGCATCTTCGCAATTTTGTAATATGTTTCATCCTCGATGATATACACAGGACGTATTAATTCTTTTTTAGCTGTTCCGTTTGCATTATAATGGCCATAATACGCGGTGTTAACCAAAAGATCGAAACCACCTCTTCGCCGCGAGTGCGTTTTACGCACAATAGAAGTCTGCGACCCAGCAGTGAACGACATTAGTTCGTATTCGGCATCATCCTGATTTTCCTGAATGTACTCATCCAAGTGCCGAACATCAACTCGAACCTTGGTGCAATCGTATTCTTTTCCATTCAACTCAAACGTTTTTGCAGTATCAGTCAGAAGGTCGTGCAAAAACCGGAATGTTGAATAAAACTTATTTTCACGCAATTGCAGGTATCTTTCACGAGCATCCGTAACATCATCGAGATTCTTAAATTCTTTAACGGCCTGTTCAGTGTAATACTTCATGATCGACGAAAGACGAGACTTAATTGCATCTTGCGTTTTATCATCATATTGCAGATGCTCACGAGACGCGGCCGGTGTCAGATCACCAATGTCAAAAAGCAAATCAAATCGGCGGTAGGAGGAGGCGCGCCGACGAAGCAATGCATCTCTATTTTTCAGGCGATTATATGTATTCCCGCCGACGAACACGTCTTTTCCAAACAACTCCTCACATTCGCTGTCCTGCCAATCCAATTTACTAAGGTCAATGCTATACATAACATTACCCATGATAGCATAGTTGGCGCTGGCGAAGCGATCTGTGGCAGTGCGCTGACGCCACGTTGGTTGTTCTGTATCGTATGCCGGCTGGTACAAAACTGTCTCTGGTAACACACCGATAATATTCGGTTTCGTTACGAATGGATAGAGCGCTCGGCTGGTCGCGGCATAGAATTTGCTGTAATCCTCGTGCTTAATATCGAATGAAACTTTGAGGCCATCGTTTTCATCAGTGTCAAATCCGCCGTCGGAAAGGTCTGCAATCTCTGGGATCCCATCTTCGTTCATGAACGCCGAGTACAGCCACTTTGTGCCGTCGACAACAGACTCCACCGTAAACTGATCAGAATAAGCGAACGGTGATTTAGAACCAACACCGAAGCTCCCGATAAGCTCGTTTGAGTGTGTTTTATCGGACAGACCAACAACAGTATAAAGGTTACGAATCTGGTCAGGCGTAAGACCAGTACCGTAATCTTTGATGTAAAAAGTATGATCCAAGCTGTTCGGCAGCTTGATATCGAATGGCTTCAGTTTGTTGCCGCTATCAACGTGCGCGTCGTACGCATTACAACTCAATTCACGAATGATTGCTTCTTCGATTCGTGAATAAAGGTTACTGATAACGAGTTGAAACATCTGCGAATTACTATCAACACGAAATTGGTGTCGAGGGAAGTTTCCGCTAGATGTTACAGTATTTTCGACGTGCGATCGGTTCATTCGTCTGCTCCAAGGGTTATGCTGTGAACGATTAGAATGTAAGCGCGACCCTGTTCGAGTCAAGGAGTTTTTTTGAGCAGAGGTTCTTTTTTTGTTTCTACAGGTTTTTCATTCGTCTCTAACCACATATTATAGAAAAAAGTGGCGAGCTTCATGGCAGTTTTGACTGGATCTGGCTGGTATTCATTCACAATATTTCTCCCACAAATCAAGTTCTTTTTCACGGACAGCATGGTGGCTATCGCCATCACCCCATTCGTATACAATTGTCTTTTCGTTAGGGAGTCGATCTGCGGGGCGAAAGCCAACATACACACAACTTTCAGGCCATCGACTAGTCCTAGTGAATGTATATCTAACTGTCATAAAATACACAGGAACGGTCGCGCATGCAGGATCGGAATAAACTGAGATAAGGCAATATCGTTTATTCATCTAATATCCCTATGGTAATAAATTATTGTACCATCATACCAAAAGCCGCACCGCCCAATTGAGGTACTGTCAAAATAAAACCAACGAACTTTTTGTGGTTCTGGTTCGAATTTAAATGTACAATAGCGGTTATATTTCAGTAGGTTTGACATACTTTATGGGTCCGTCATACCAGAAGCGGATAGGTTTGACATACTTTATGAGTCCGTCATACCAGAAGCGGATTAGATGTTGTGTCGAGGTTCGCCCTATTTTATGCATGCGAAAATCGACACAACCCCAATCAACATCACATCCGAAGTGACAGTAACGTTTATTGTTTGAATTAGCCATAATGTATATAACCATCATACCAGAAGCGGATTAGGCGGCGAGTCGATTCCCGGGCTGTTATATGCATGCGAAAATCGGCACAACCGGGGAGATGCGAGCCCCAACCAGCATCACATTCGAAGTAACAGTAACGTTTATTGTTTGCACTTGCCATAATGTATATGACCATCATACCAGAAGCGGATTAGATGTTGTGTCGAGGTTCGCCCTATTTTATGCATGCGAAAATCGACACAACCCCAACCAACATCACGTTCGAAGTAACAGTAACGTTTATTGTTTGAATTAGCCACAATCTACATATCCATCGTACCAAAAACCGAATTGTACCCTGTGTGCATCAGCTATCTCGCAGAGACCCGGGTCAACCAGAATTCGAAACTGCATACAATTGTAATCGTAATTAAAGATAATAATACAGAATCTTTTCTTATAAATTGTCTGAGATGTATTGCATTTCTTTGGCACTTAAAATCTCGGCGTTTTCCATCTTGCGAATACAATTAGCAAATTTTCTGTATGTGTTTAAGCATCTATCGGCATACGTTTGATACATTTCTATATCAATCTTCAGGTTTAAATTTTGAGACAGTTCATACCCCTTTTGCCAAGCGTCATATTCTTCTTGTAAAAGGTCGTTAATCCAAATTTTTACTATTGGATCATCGTGTCGTTTCGAAGGGTATAAGTTATGATAAGATTCTTTATTCTCCATCAACACGGCGTGTCCAGCCTCGTGCAACAGAGAATAAAGAATCTTACGTGAATCAGCCTGATGGTTTAGGATCAGTGATTTTGTCTGGGAATTATACGATGTGCGCACATCCTCAAACAGATAACAAGTAATACCCTTCCTTTCCAGGAAAAGGATTATTTTGTCAATCATGTGATCACAATCGACATTTCATTACCAGCAACCTCGGGGATACTTTGTTCATATGCGCGTTCTGTGATCCACAGGCGCGGGCAACGAGATACTATCGGTTTGGGCGCGCCCATGTCCGTCAGAACAATGTGCGCATCAAACTCGGTCTTCTCGTTTACCCACTTTGTTGGTGCATTGAAGTCAGTACCACCACAAGCTACGCGTTCAGGCGGCAGGCTCTTATTCTTGCGCCATTCATACACATTGTCTTCTACCACGCGAGTGTCAAAAGGAACAACAGTGAATGATACTTCGCTCGCAAGGTTCTTCAATTCAGCAAAGAACTTGGCAAGCAATTGATCAGAAACAGAGCCCGACTGGTCAATCGACACAGCGATGTTTGCTGCTCGTTTCTGCCGTCGGCCGGGTTGCTGGTACGGATAACGTTTGTTGTACTTTTTAAACGTGCTGAATTTCTCAGCCTTTCGTGTACCATTGATGAAGTAGCGTAGAACTTGTTTCCAATTTACAGTAGTGTGGAGGTGGTCTCCGACCATCTTCTGTATTTCGGCTGGCACTGACCCCCACGAACGTTCCATTGCTTCTTTTTGAGCGTCACGGATTACGCGCTTCAATTCTGCGTCTTCGAGCGGGTCTTTACCAGCACCGCCATCTTTCCCGGGGCCTTCACCCCACTCGCTATGGTCGCCAACCATATTCATGCTAGCCTGCGCGATCTTCTCGATATTCGGATCATTCAGAATCTTCGAGAGATACCATTCCGCCGCCTGAAATGGTGGGTAATCTTCGTACATTGATTCACCCGGCACAATGAATTGCAGATCTTTCACTTCGCCAGTATCTGCATCAACAAGCTTGCGTGGCAGTTCGCCGCGAAGGAACGAATTGATCGCCAAATCTGTGGCGTGATTCCAGATCTGCACCCCATGACGTTCCATAGGATGACGACGACCAGAAACATGTTCAAAGATCAGATGCATCAATTCGTGCTTGAAAATTGCCACACCTTGCATGAAGGTCATGCCGGCGATAAACTTGGGATTGTACACAAGTTCAAACTTTCCGACACCTTTGAGGTATCGAACGCCAGCCGTAGGGCAATCGGAATCAGCACGAAATCGAACGTTCCGAGTCATTCCGGCATAAAAAGGCTCTTCGACCCAGATATGCAGCATAATTTTGTCAATTGAAGCCATGTTTTATTCCTTAAAATGTTGTTCGTTTAATTCTTGCTTCATATGTGAAGTGGTTGGTTTTAACGATACCATTTTGTATTCGGCAGGCCCAGAATCGAACCTTATTTGAAAATCATGTGTCAATAGGATAACGGCCGATATCCTGCCCTGCCGTGCTATGCGCGGGAGGGCGATACTGAGAGTATGAACGAACTCTATTCAGAAGGCAATGTCGTTTTTGCATGGTGGCCGTTATCCTATCATTTATTCTCATTCTTCGTCCGAAGATTCCTCTTCGTCAGCTTTCTGAGCCTGTTCGATGAGCTTTTTCAGTTCCTCATCCTCTTCCGGTTCGATAAGCTTATCTTTGATAAACTTGGTGAATTCGATCTGCTCCTCTTCCGTCTCTTTGTTGTCGTAATCCCAACCAAGCTTCTCGATGTTTTCCGGCAGAAAGTCACCAGACGTCACGAGATTCTTGAAGAATACGATCAGAGCTTCCGTTGGGAACATCTGGATCGCCTGACGGATATTACTGACATATTCTTCCGTCAGATCGTTGCGGTTCATGATTCCCGAAGCGATGAATTCGTTAACGAACTCCATCATCGTCGAGATCTGAATGTCGTTCAGAGCCTCGATATTACCTTCATAAATCACATCTTCTGGTCGGACGGCTCGGATATAATCCAGCGCGTGATTCTTGAACGCAACAGACGCGTCCTCACCGACGAAACCCTGCGCGATATTGAACATCATCGGGCCATGAGCGTCCTCGAATCCGTCGGCAAACATATCGAGCGCTTTAAGGGTCGTCGACAGTCGCGTCCAAGATCGACGAGAAGGCGTCACCTGCGTCGGATCAAAGCCGGAAACATCCGTCACTTCGAGCCATTGCGGATTTTCTCGAACAAACGAGATAACTTCCGGCAGGTGATCCGTCAAGGTTGCGTAATCAATCCACTCCTCAACTGTCGGTTCAAGGTCGTAGACCGTGTAACGATCGAGTTCAGCCGGGTCAAAATCGCCGACCTGATACATCGCGCCATGCTGCCCACCGTTGATACACGCAACAACACGCGTTCCGGGGTGAAGATGATGACCGTCAAGCTGACGGGAGTCATTGATCTGGAAAATGCCCTGACGAACTTCCATGCAAGCACGGTCGACTTCATCGAAGAACAGAATCACAGGTTCAACGCAGGCGCGGAGATACCAATCCGGCGGGTTGAACTGCGTAGAGCTTTGGCCCCCAATTTCTGGGCCTTTATACGGCAGACCTTGGAGGTCACCAACATCCATCAAGGATGCTCGTTTCTCGATAACTCGCAGTTCGGCATCCTGTCCGACCAGCGTGCCGGCCTCCTTGGCGAATTGGTATACGAACTCGGATTTACCAATTGCGTGTTTCCCACGAATAAGAAGTGGGAAAGGTGAGGTAAGGACCGCGCGGGCAAGCTGTTTCATTTGCGTCATGTTCACTACAGTCATGTCATTCTCTCGTTGTAGGTGTTGTTCTGACTGACACTATTAAAGTTAAGCACTCGACCAACAGAGTCAAGCAAGTTTTTTCAGTTTCTTCGGATTCCTTTTACCGCTTCTCTGAGCACGTTATAAATGTAGGCACCAGTATGAGTGAGTCAAGGATTTTTTTTAAGGGAGGGTGTTAAAGTCACATTTGGATAATGATGACTGATTCTTTTTCGGCGGGGGATTCTTCTTCTTTCTTCCATTTTTCATAGTTTTCATACAAGGGTAATCTTAATTGTGATTGATTATCAGATTCCGATTCTTCTTCTTTTTTCATTTCTTCCCAAATCAGAATATCTAGCGGTATCTTTGTATGCATTATAGCTCTATTCATCGAAATCAAAATGGCCATCGCTTCGAATAACTGAAACGACGACTTTCGGATCGAGTTTCTCCTGTATATAGGTTTGAATATAATTCCATTCTTCATTAGTAAATAGTGAGGTAACCCATAGGAAAGCAACTCTTGTCGCTCGTTGGTAGTCTCTAAAATCTACAAAGTAACTGCCATCTTCGTTAGGATAATCCTCACTTTCCAGAGCCATGTCTAGAAAATATACAATTTCTTCTTCGCTACTTGATTTGTCAAATTTCACAAAAAGCCTCTATGTTCATTATTGGAGTATGATTGTCGAGAAGGGGAAGGACCGATTATTATAACGGAAGAACAACGCTTTATATGAGACTTATCATGTAAAAATAGAATGTGATCACTTTCTGTCACAAAATCACAATAATTTGTCAAATTATCTAACCCTGCTCCTGTATAACAATATCTTTTATTCAGCATTAAGAATCTCCACAATTTGATTAGCTTTCTTTTTGCCAATTCCATCAATTTTGCAGAGCCTTTTGACTTCTCTGGGTATATCTGCAATTAAATGAAACGTATTTTTAAGAAGAATCTTCTTGAGATTCTTGGGCAATTTGCTGTCAACCGTAAGAACTGCGCCGGCGCTGCCCTTTGATATAATTTTCTTGGTAGGACCAGTTTTGATAACTTTGTTGAACACTTCTTCCGCAGGCTTGAGGCCAACACCTTTAAGTTTACGAATTGCGATAAGATTCTCTGGCACGTCACCGCGAACATAAATCTTGTTTTTGTGTAATGCTGTGAGTGTGCGCGGCTCTAGTTTATAATATTCCAATTCCTTGTTCTGATATGTTGGTTCAATAACCTCGTCACCAAACTTCGGCCACTCCTCTTTGATAAGTGAAACAAACATCTTATTCAATTCACGGTCACCTTGGATGAATGTTTTGAACGTTCGACAGGCATCGATCAAAGCATCTGTAAGGTTGGTGACATTGAGTATTGTTATCTTGCGGAGCGCACCACCTCGGTACAGTACCACGGTACTAGACTCGTCTGTATCGGTGTACGCCTCAATGGAACAAGAATCGAGTTTAAGTTCGAAACGATTGTCAACTTTCTGGAAATCCATAATTATGATCTATTTTGTATTGGTATTGAATGCCGTGTTAACTTTTGTTGTCCAGTTAGTACGGGCGAGTGTCTCGAATTTAGCGGAACTTAATTCCACAAGAGCCGCGGAACTTCCAAGCTTTTGTCCATTGTAATGAGTATGACAAGTAAAACGAATCATGTCACACATATGATCTTCGGATAAGAACCTTTCGTTATATTTATTGAGCCAAAATTTTATTGTGTATGCTTTCCATAAGGATACAATTCCAAGGTGGCAATGCCTATTCGATCTTATTTGATCTTTCGTTTGCTTCAAAGTGTGTGTATTCTCCGGTATCTCTTGAGTTACAGACGGTACAGCCCGTGTAAAAACTCATCAACGGAATGTAGCGAAAGTTATTGCATTTCTTGCATCCACTATAATGAGTAAAGAGAGGCCAAGTAAATTTGCGACAGATGATATCCATTGACTTATCTCTAACCCAAACATTTCCATTCTGAACTAAATTGTCCTTGACTGAATCAAAGTTTTTCATTTGGGCTAATGTAATGCATTCTTTCAGGACCACATCTGATTCTTGTGTGTAAGGATTCCAGCGATGTATAATACACTTCAAGTCTACACCAACCAGATCAACACGAATGTGATATAATGTGCTGAAAAGCTTATTTCTCTTTTTGAGAGATTTGCGGAGCTTTCGCCAAGTCTGTGGCATCTCAATTGTCTCCGTAATCATCATCGCCGGAAAGGATATCCATATACTTCTGCAAATCTGTATCAATGCTATCGCGCGGGGTTGTTCTCACAGAGTCCATCATTGCGTCATTCATCACACGATATACAATCTTTTCACTGGCGAGACGTTGAACCTTCCAGATTTTCTGGAAATTCGGATTCTCGTAATAATTGACGAGCACCATCATTTCTTCATCAGAAAGAATTGCTTCCATTTCTGAATACATCTCTTCCATATACTCTATTGTTTTGTCGTCGGCGTCTGCTTCTCGCAACGCGTCAATGATTCTTTCTGTTTTGATACTCATGTATCCTCCGTTATTAATTAAATGCTTTATCATAACTGGCTATTTTAACCAATGTCGACAGATAGCCGATATATTTTTCCACCACCTCTACTCTACCAGAAGTTTTAGCCTGTTGCAAGCAAAATCTTGCAGTGTGCGCGGCTTTTTCACAGTTGATCATAAATTGTATAGCATCTCTGACAACTTTGGTTGTCGCACGAACCAGAGACACGTCTTTGCTACTGAATAAAATTTCCTCACCTGCGGGAACTTGTATGCCAATTTCCACTTCAACTGAGGCGTCTGTTTGTTTAACCTCTCCTATGAGTTTCTTTTTAATTCTTGCTTTCACTTCATATCTGGACAGATAGAAATTTTCTAGGGATGGGTATTCTTCTTGGAAATGTTCTACAAAACTCGCGACCATCGCGTCGACGAATCCTTCGCCGGCGCCGTGTATGCCGCTGTATTCATTATTCGTCTCAAACTTTGTTTGCACAAAGGTTTGCTCGAATTCGTCATCTTCTGTGATTTCAAGTTTAAGAATGTTTATCGTTGTTTTTTCTTCGCCGAGAAGTTCGTCAATAATAAGTTTTACTTTGGAATAGCGCTGCATCAATCACCGCCTTCGATTTTGCGTTTTATAAGAAAATTTGCGTGATTATAGGCACACTGCAATAAGGACAGTTCAAAATAAAACTGATCCAAAAGATCATCATGATCTTGCGACGAATCTTCAAACTGTTTTATCAGTTTTTTCAAACTTGCCATCTTCGTACTGCATTCTCTATACTCTATGATTTCAGGCTTCACTTCATCCATCAAATCTGGGAAGTGATTAGCGAAATTTGTTACTTGAATCGAAAGGGTTTTCTCGTGGAATTGATTCTTCTCTTCTTCAGTATATGGTAATGTTGGCATCTAGGAACTCCCGAATTTTGGCTATTAGGTTGACGTTTGTAAACGTTTGTTCCAATCCGGGGTGGAGATTACCTAAATGAATTGCTTCATCAAATGGTATCCATTTGTTCCAAAGGATTTCGTTTTCAAATTCTTCGAAAGGCAAAAAATCATGATCTTCGTAATCCTCTGTAAATGCAATAAAAGAATAGTAACGAAAGCCGTCTTCTCTTGTTTGTTTTGCTAACATCGTAATGTTATCAAATGGGCCGTCGTAACTTGATTCTTCGTAAAATTCTCTTTTTGCACCTTCTAGCGGGCTTTCGCCCTGTGTAAGATGACCACCAATTGTTCCGATGGTCAAGGGATTATTAACCGTTTCCGACCTTTTGCTCAACATCACTTCACTGTCAGGATTGAACAACAATATTCCTGCGGCTGCATTAATATCATCTTTATGCTCAGTTAAAAATTTTCTCCATATATCTATTTCACCTTTCATCCTAGGAGCACTCGTCGTGCGCCTGCTTTTTTGCGCTCAATTTCGTTAATGCTCCCGACAACGACATGAGCAGCACCGTCACTTGTAACAATACGAGAAAAACGAGTGTGTTCGCTAAGATTATCGGGGAATTTGCTTTTATCTTCACGCAACACTTGGTTGTGCTGCAAGGATTCGGTAATCTGTTTGATATCCGATGGTTCTATTTTAAGGTCTCGGAAGGTGTATGATGACTCACCTCCATTTATTACTTCAATTAATGTTAACATTATTGCTCCTCCGTTGTCTCACTGAGCGATTCTCGGGCCTCTTGGAATGTTTCAATATCTTCAAGTGTGATACTCAATCGATTAATCATACTGAATGATCGCGCGATAGCGTCTGATGCAAGGTATACTGAATCATTATCAGGGCTCACTTCATTATGAATAACCTTCGATAATGACGACGCGAGATCTTGAAGCTTTTTAATTTCACTCTCCACATCTTTCAGCGTGTATGCCTTCGGAACTCGAATCAATCTTTCTGTCATTTTTATTCTCCGTATAAAGGGAATACAAACACCTGACCAGACGATCAGGTACTCTCAAATAATTATAAACTCTAATGAGTTTTTTGGTAAGGGGTTTTTTCCGTTCCATGCTGTTGGACTCTATAAAAGTAAGCACGTCTCAGGGCGGGTCAAGTGAAAAATCCGTGAACGACGGGACTCAAGACTTCCCATATAATTGTTGCTGAGACGGCGAGAAGGGCGGCACCGATCACAAGTTTCATGCGGAAATTTTCCAAGTTCGTTAGCCGGTTTTCGATCCCTCTTAAATTCTTCTGGACTGCCTCATCAAATTTGTGCTTATGTGTAGTTTCGATATCTGTAGAAGTCTCAAGCCTTGTTAAGCGTGAATCAACATCGCGAACAATTTTAGCTATTTCTTCTAATTGAGCCAATATAAGATTCTGTATATCTTTATCCATTACTATAACTAGTCTCTCGCTGCGACTATCACTTATTCTTCTAAGATAGCCGTGTTTGCCAACAACAGTGTAGTCGCAGCGGATACAGCATTCTCCAAAGCTGTTCGCAATACTTTTGCAGGATCAACCACTCCCTCTTCAATTAGATTGTCAACGCGTTCTTTTGTTCTGAAATTAATACCAACTGATTCTGGTGCAGTTTGAATACTTGATATAACATCAGTAGTTAGTTTGCCAAACGTTGTTTCGTACAACTTTTCAAATGGGGCTAGCAACGCGTTATATATTACTCTTTCTCCTGCTGTCTTTCCGAGTGTTATACTCTTGGGATCTGAACAATCAAAGAATAGATCGCGTGCTTTAAGGAACACAGTGCCTCCACCGGGGACAATTCCTTCTTCTTTTGCCGAACGAACAGCTTCCAAGGCATCTTCAATTCTATATTTCTTCTCGTCTACCTCCACTTGGGTAGTGCCACCCACCCGGATTACTGCTATACCCGCTGACATGCGTGTCAGACGCTCTTGAAGCCTCTCTGACGCATCCGCATCCTTCATTTGATGCATCTCACTCTTGATCTGCTCCATGCGCTCTGTGATCGCCTCAATGCTTCCCACGCCTTCGGAGAATACCGTCTTTATCTTGGTGCATTCGATGGTTGCACAAGTTCCAAGGTCTTCCAATTTAACGCGGCCGATCGTATCTCCTGCTTGTGAACTAATGAATCGACCGCCCAATGAGATAGCCAAATCCTCCATGATTAAACGCCTCTCTGAACCATAGCGCGGCGGCTTTACCACCAAAACTGGGAGATCTTTGAGGGCATTCATAATCAATAAGGCCAGCGGCTTATCATCAACATCATCTGCGACGATGACCAGCGGTCTTCCTTCTTTGTCGGCATATGCAAACACTCGGCGAAACTGTTCAAAGTTGTGGTTATTGATTGCCAGATCGGTCACCAACACTAATGGGCTCTCGTATTGAGCCATATTTAGCCGCTTTTTGTTAACGAATGCAGGTGCTCGATAACCCACGTCAAGTGTGAAACCTTCCACAAAGTCTAGAATGGTTTCATTCTCACCAGATTTTTCTACAACAATAGAACCAGCCTTACCGACATTATGCACAGCGTCGGCGATAAGAGAACCAATAGCATCGTCCCCGTTTGCTGAAATTGTAGCGATGTTCTTAACCTGTTCTTTGTTTCCAATTTCAATAGCAATACTGGCGATGTATTCTTTCACTTGTTTTGCCGCGGCCTCGATCTCGAACTTGAGATCAATCAGAGGCATCGAATTACTTTCCATTGCGTGCAAGCCCGCACGGTATATAGCGTCAGCCAAAATGGTTGACGTTGTGGTTCCGTCCCCGGCACGGTTCCCGGTTTCAATAGATGATTGTTTGATAATTTGACAGGCGAGATTTTCAACCGAGTCCTCAAGGTCAAAGAATCGTGCCACTGTTACACCGTCTTTAGTCACAGAGACATTACCCATGTCATCGGATAAAATAACATTATGTCCATTCGGCCCCAGTGTGGATCCAACCGCTTCGACAAGTTTATTGGATCCCGATTTTAATTTTTTATGTAAATCTTCTCGAAAGACAACATTTTTCATTTTCGCTCCGTGAGTTATATTAACTTAATTGGTTAACTTTCTTATGCAGGTTTTGTGCCGTTGTTGCTGCCTCGGCGCCGGCTTCGGGCTTACCTTCAACATAGTACATATTGATGAACTCTGTTAAGTCCGCGAGATCTTGATAGATTGGGACAACCATTTCTTCGAGACGTTGTGAATATTTTGTAACGGAATCTTCAAGCCAGTTTTCGCCGAAGTCAAGCGTTCCGATTCGTTTCGCATATTCACGCACCCATTGCGATGCGACACTCCACTGCGTGTCGACAATATTGGAGGTCAATATACTTAACCACACATTTCTGTCTTCATCCCAGATTTGTTCCAATTGAGTGAACAAGTCTTCTTCCTCAATTTCATAGTCACCTTTGTGAATTGCTCTTGCAACGCGGTGGTATGAATAAGGATCTTTAAATGAACGACTTCTCAAGAAATCCAACACCAATGTTGACCTATCTTTTGCAATATTGGAAATTTCTTCAAGCAAACCTTCCAATTCTGTCTTCAGGTCGTTCAAGATTTGTTGTGGATTTTCAGCGTCTTCTTGGATTTCATTTGACGGTTTTATGTCCTTTTGCAGCGCCAAAGCTTGTACCTTGTTAATTAAATCTTCATACGACTGATATAGGTTTAACACTTTTTCATTCGAAAGCGCCGTAAGAGTAGAATCCGAGAGTCTCAAGAATTCTTCCCAGCCGTTTTGGGCCCCGGGAGAGATAACCAAGGAGGCAACGCCTTGCAAATCAGATTTATTACCATTTTTCGGGCGTGAGCCCCAACTCAAGTAATTGTCAGATATTTCATCTTCTTTCGGGTTTAGATTAGATGCATCAAAACCAAGGGCCGGCCCGATTTCCTTAAAGAACTTTTTGTATGCATAGAATTCATCACCCTTCTTATCTTCTTCCATAAGCGGTTCTTTTTGATTAAAGTAATCTCGTATTGCGTTTTCGATCCCATCCTTATTAAACATTCTAGATTTCAGCTTCTTTTTCTTACCCTTACCAGTTGTGTAGAACATGTTGGTAATATGAAAGATATTTTTATGATTTAAGTCGAATTCATAGAAACCAAGACGTTTATCTGAAAATTTATATGTAACCAGATATACGATACCGCGTTCAGATTTTTCAGCCAGAGGATGCTGTGCTAAGAACGAGAGAATATTGCTGACCGAGCCGTGCACGTTCGTCTTCGGCGTCAAGAGTTTCAGCGAAACTGGTGTGTTTCCGCCCGTAACATAATCATGAATTGGCAGGGTACCGCCCACGTCATCGGAGCGTTCGGTTTCCTGCACACCAAGCGTCATCGCAGCCATCCAAGCTTCGAAAATGAAACCAGCACCAGCAGGTGAGAATCCTTCAACAACTGTGTTGAGAAGATAAAGGTATGTCAGGTTGCCCAAAATCTCTGAGATTGAATAGGACATGATATCTTCTGCTTGAACGAAAGACTCAAGATAGTCGATACGTTCTTCAAGCGTCTGCCCGCTTGAAATAATAAGGTTAAAATATCGCTCATACATTTGGCGAGGGAGTGTACCTTTGATACCAAGTTGTTCAGAAACTTCGAATTTGGGCAATAGACCCATAATCTTCTGAGCGCTTCCCTTATCTTCATTAAGGATTAGTTCATTATTCTTCAGCATTTCGAACTGTTCATTGAAGATTTTGTCAACGTTTTCTTTCAGAAAGTCTTCCAATGTTGGTTTCTTTCTTAAAAAATTTTCGACTAGTTGTTGAGACTTTTTTCTCTTCTCGTACAATTTCTTGTCAGCAACCTTCTCTATCATTTCATTTAGTATCTTCTTCATTATCCTTTCTGTCCCTCTTGATATCTTTAATAATTAGTTTGATAGGGAAGCCAGCCGTATCAATTTTGTTTTCATTGAAGTGATAATGGTGAAAAATGCCCGAATGAGCACTTTCGTCATCAGGATTTGGTAGCGTATTATGAGTATCTGGTGTTGTTAATGGAATATCATAATGATCTGTTAACACACGAACCAATTCGCGAGTCGCATCCACTTGTTCTGGATAGTATCCCAAATGATTCTTCAAGCTTTGGCCATTGACTACCGTAGAGATAGTTGGTCGAGTGCCGTGGCCGTTTGCTTCGTATGTGTCTTGATATTTAGGATAGTATGCATTTGAGATATCAATACCAATGCTAGTATTATTCACTTCTTTGCAGTGGTAACCAACGTGATTGGTATTGATAAGCTGGAGGATTGAGCCGTCATTATCAATCAAGAAATGAGTTGAATAGCCTCGCTTCTTGAGGATTTTGAACGCGCTTTGTGACGAGAGCGCAGCATCCCAATGAATCACAATCTTATCGATGTTGCGATTTTCATCTAGAGGTACTTCTCTATAATTTCGGGATGGCAACTTGTTGTATAATCTGTTGGAAACTCTTGGCCAGTTAATTGGTAACTCGTGAAGTTGACAACTAATGTTTCTTTCTTGTTCCACGACAACGGCTTCACGTGATGTGGATAACCGAGTAAATGTTCCCTCGCCGACGATTCCATCAGGAGCGATATTGTATTCTTCTTGAAATGCAATAATTTTTCTTGTTAATTTGTCACCAAATTCATCTTTAGGCAATTCGAACCATGTAGGATCCCAGCCGAGATAAAATGCACTTCCTCTATTATAAAACTTTCTATTTGAAATACAAACTTTTGACATATTACTCTCCATAAAAATAAAGAGGCACCCTTGAGTGCCTCCATACTTTATATCATGAGTTTACCTTTGTGTTAAATGCTTTATCGGCGCTTTCGCATATGTCGTGCCAACTTGCGAACCACTGACTCGGCAATTTGATCGATTCTACTTTCATTGATAGAATTTTTAAGGTGGGATTTTTCTTTACTAAGTTTATGGTCGGAATGAGAATTATCGACCTTTCCACCATTAGGGTTAATAGAATTTTCCAATTCTTCCATCAGTTCATCGTCATCCAGATCGTCTTCTGCGCCCATTTCCATGTCATCCATGCCCATGTCATCTTCGGCACCCATGTCATCAACATCGTAATCCATACCCATGTCATCGCCCATGTCCGGTTCCGCTGACACTTCAGCCTCAGTTCCCAGAACACTTGCAATAGCATCAGAAACAGCAGTGATCAGATCCGCGGCCAGTGTTTCGTCGCCTGCACCTGCGCCCATGCTCATGTCATCCATGCCCATGTCATCCATGCCCATGTCATATTCGTCATCCATGCCGCCGCCAGCGCCACCGAAATCTTCAGTACCACCAACATCAGCTAATTCTTCATCTTCTTCATCGAGATAATGATAACCTCCGTCCGGATTCATTTCCATGTCTTCTTCGATCTCATTGCCCGGAAATTTGCGGGTCGCTTCATTAAGCTGATACGATCGGCGACGAGCTTCTTGGTCGTCAACGATATTGGCAATTCGAGACCAACGAATTTTTGTTCCCTCGTGTAACATCTTCTTCTTTTTACTCATGATATATTTAATCTCCTTAGAAAATTTTCCTGTATTAAATAGGGTAATGTCGCTCAAATGGCAAACTTTTCTTAATGTATATTCTTCTCGATCTTTTTGAGAGCCTTCTTTTCAATCTGCATCACCCTAACATGCGAAATCCCTAAACGCTTCGCAATCTCTCTTAGTGACATTTCACCATTCTCGTACACACTAACTAGTGTGCAGTTATGCTCATCGGGATAATCAATGTATTGACGGCATTCTTTTTGATCTTTATCACATGACAAACAGTCACAAATAGTCTTGGCTTTATCTTCGTTCATAGTTTATTCCTACTTCTAGAGTTATGTTTACATAGACACTTTTTTGGCCCAATGGTTGTGATCCGGTGGACGGTTATTTTATTACAACAACAGCGCAATTGTTTTCGCAATTCCTTGTAATCGCGGGGACCGTCACGTAATATTTGGATACAATACAATGAATCAAGTTTATTCTCACTTTTCACATCACGAACATAAAAGTGCATTTGATTCTTATAACCAAATGAGCAATATCTTTTATTCATCGAAGAAGTCATACATTTCATATAGTTCCTTATCCGTGATCATGAATTCCTCTTCGAATTCCTCTTTCTTTTTTCTTTCTTTCTCGATCAAGTCTTGCTGCCTCTTTGTTATAACACCTTTCTCCTCTTTCCAGTCATCCACAATATCTTGCAACCGAGAATCACGTTCTAAAAACTTTCTCATCATTAAACGAAAAAACTTTGATTGTGTGATATTCTCGTGTTGGCAACGAACTTTGAAATCAGCGTGGACTTTATCGTTTTGTTTAAAAACGATCTTTTTGTTTTTAGGTTTCTTTGCCATTACTGATTATCAAACTTTGCGTGAGGTTGGCTTTCAATTTGAGCAGCAGGAGATACACGTATATATCGGGCCGTCTTTTTGAAGTCTGATAAGTTCGTTGCACCAGTATAGCTCAAGGCGCTGCGCAAACCATCCCTGAAAGTGAGTAGAACCCCAGTTACAGGGCCTTTCATGTCAACTTTGACCTCGACCCCTTCCACAACAGAGACGCGTCCGTTGGCGTTCTGAGCGGGCTGTGACGCCATACCACGATATACAACTTGTTTCTGGGGTTGCTGTTCAACTGTGCTGGCGTCGAGCTGATCCAAAAATCCGCGATATTGTACAACAGATGGTGTTTCTTCGCAGCCGGATAACATTGAACCGACCATCACATAATCTGCACCAAAGGCGAAAGCTTTTGCGGCATCGCCAGATGTTCGAATGCCGCCATCAGCAACAATATAACAATCTCGATTTTCCAGTTCTTGATAATCCTCTTTAGCTTTGCGAGCCAATTCAATTGCTGTTAAATTTGGGACACCATGTCCAGTGACGAGCCGTGTTGTGCACACGGCTCCACCGCCAACGCCGACACGGATTGAATCAGCGCCCCATTTAAAACAACGGAAGGCGCCGTCATAATCACACACATTGCCGGCCATGATGTGTATATTTTTGTACGAGTGCCTCAAAGCTGTGATGGCTTTTTTCACAAAAATATGGCTTCCGTGTGCAACATCAATGCAGAAATGTCGGGCTCCGTTGTTATATAATACAGTAGCGCGATCGAGATAGTCCCCCGTTACACCAATAGCGGCGAAACAAGTTGCATCGTCGGCGACCACACGTTGAAGCATTTCCACTTGTTCGTCGATGGTGATATAACGATGCAATATTCCTATTGCTCCTTCTTCCCAAAGAGCGATACACATCTCTGCTTCACAGATCGTGTCCATTGGCGCACCAATTAGCGGTATACGAAGCTTCTCTGTTTTCTTTGGTGTTTTTAACTCAACGGATATATCACAATGACTTCTGCTTTCAATTTCAGAATATTGCGGAATTAGTGCAACGTCATCGTATGTTAAAGCAATTTTATCATCCATTCATTTTACCTCGTATTATTTTAATTTCGGTACAATAAAGCACCTCTTCTTTGCGACCAGCGATAGTATGTATTTGTTTTTCGTAAGAATATTTTGTAATGTTGCGGAACATTCTATCTTGAGATCTCAAAACTTTGTATTTGGCGAAGCGTTGTGCTTCTCCCAAAGTACTACATTCGCGAATGCGTGGGTGCTTAGATGAGTCGTTCTTTATCATATAAAAAACACCAAATATTTTTACTTTTTCTTTATCCATCTGTACTCCCAAGTGCTCCGTCACCTCGATCTGAAATCGTTACAGGATTCTTGTACAATTCCGATTCCTCTACTAACTCGCAATGTGGTGTTTCAATCTTGATCAAAACAAGCTGGGCGATTTTATCGTGAATATTGATAACTTGGGGTTTATCACCAATATTATGAAGGTCAATAAATACTTCGCCATTGTAACCAGAATCGATCACACATGCGCCGACGATCAATTGCTTTTTTGCAGCCATTGATGATCGATTCTCAGCCCGCAACATATAACCATGAGGTACCTCAAACTTCAGCCCCGTTTTAAATAAACGTGAACAACTTGGATAAACTGTTCGCTCGTCACGTGGTCGGATCGAATCATCATAATAAAACACGTCAAGACCCGCATCAGACGGGTGGGCTCTTACAGGATCTTTTACATCTTCTCTAATCTTGGAATATTTTAAATACACTTCTCTTCTCCTTCTTTTCTAGTATTATTTTATTGATAATCATTTGTGCTTCATTAGTTAATTCGAGCATATCATATAGCGCTGATTTACGGAACATTCTAGGTCTTTTGTCTATAGCAAGATTGTAGAAACAGAATGATTCTGTTTTGAACTCCAATGAAAATGGATTGACAACAACTGTTGCTGCATCAGCTTTCCAACTTCGGCGCGTCTTTTTATGCTCCTTATCTGGATTATGATCCATCGTTGCAAACGTGATTGCCTCCTTTACACGATATTGGGTTTTAAGCTTGCAAGGGAAAAACAAGCAGTGGCGATCTTTTATTTTATCAGGATTGAATCCCATAATCTTATCCTACAATAACCCAGTTTTTTTCGAACGGCGCGCGCCAACCAGTAGAAAACCCCCACTGTGTATCGTATTCAACACCTTTGACAATATACGGACGATAAAGCTGCGGCTCAGATCGTGCCGTTCGAATGTTCCAAACACGAACGCGTGACATTTGAAACGTCGAATCAGTTACCATAATTTCATAATATGGAGAGCCACGTTTCTTTGTCTTTCGCTTGCGGAATGAGACAGGGATACACCAACTATACTTATGACCCACCTGATTCTCTGATAGTGGACCAATGTCTAACTGATCGAAGTGTTTCAACATTTCGTCGTCTACTATCATATCAATCGGCAGCACCGATGTCAAGTCGGAAAGGAAGGCGATGCGCTCCATATCAGAGAAATCACCTTCTTCTCTATATTCCGGGTTTTCAATAAGCTCTAGGAAGTTTTCTTTCTTCTTTTCCCGGGACAGCAGCACAGACCAGAAATGTTTTGATCCGGTGAAACGATCATCAATCAGGTCATCGAGTGCCCCTGAACGACACAACCTATCGATGACAGTCTTATTCACCTTAGACCAGCGGATGTCTTTATGATAGTATAGATCCTCAATTAGTTCGAATGGGCGATGTGGCAGTATCTCTTTATATGCAGCATCACCAACTCCATCAATATCAGTCAGTGGCTGGAACAGGGTTGACCCATCTTTAGAGATTTCCCATTGGTCTGATGAATAATTGATGTTTGGGCGTTTAACATTGTAGCCGAGCTTCTTAACGATGGCAATAGCTTTTTCCATCTTTGTTTCCGACTCTTCGTTAAGGAACGCGGCGAGCCAGCACTCTGGATAATATGTTAATAGCCATGCAGTCTGAAAGGAGATTAAGCTGTAACAAACGGCGTGTGATTTGTTGAAACCATAACCGGAGAAATACTCAAACAATTGCCACGTTTCTTTGGCTTGTTTGCGCGTCATACCCTTTTCCATGCAGCCATCGACAAACTTGTCGTACAACTCCTCTTTCATTTTCTTGGATTTTTCGCTATTCTTCTTAGTTAGTGCTTTCCGAAGCTTGTTGCCGTCATCCAGAGAGATATCTTTCCCAAGTTTGTGTGCCATTTCGGCAATCTGCTCTTGGAAAATCAAGAAACCGTATGTTTCAGCCGTTACCTCAGCATGAATATCATTCATGAATTTAATCTTGTGAGGGTATTCTTTGGCCTCACCATATTCTTCATCAACGCCAGCCGCCAGAGGACCGGGACGTTGAATACTAGTGATCGACGCTAATTCAATGATATTCGTCGGTTTAACAACTTGGCAAAAATTCTGCGCGCCTTGTTCAGTGAATTGGAACACACCTGCCCATTTACCATCATGATATACATTTTTGTATACCTTTTGGTCTTCAAGGTCGATCACATCAGGGTGTAATTTCTCATTGTAATAACCAGTGATATCATCGATGGTGATATCAGTTTTGTTATGATATCGCCGAAGGATATTCGCGATCGCGCGGTGCATCATTTTTAAGGTATCCAAACCAAGAAGGTCGAATTTGATGAAACCCATCGGTTCTAGTGTGTCTTTAGTCCACGGCACCTGCGTCGTGCCTTTGCTATTAATCAATGGAATGTGTTTGTTGAGATTGTCAGCAATAACCACACCACCAGCGTGCCGTGACACAGAGCGTGGCATGCCATGCAAACTATCAATGAACTTTTCGATCTTCGGGTATTTGCGTAAGAACGCTTGAAGTGACTCGGAGAACTCTTTTACTTCCTCATATGTTGGTGTATAAACACCAGCCTTGATTCCGTGCTTTTGCTTTGCACGAGGTGTCGCTTCCTGCATCATTGTGCTGGTGACCTTGTTAACCTCGGTGAAATCAATACCATAATACTTTGAGATATCTTTAACAAGAGACCGCAGTTGCATGGTATTGATATTTGAGATAGAGACAACAGTGTTCTTACCCCATTTTTCAATCAAATGATCACGGAAGTCTGAGTTGTGACTAATATCGAAATCAATATCAGGGTAGTCAGTCGCGTCAGACCGCAAAAATCGCTCGAACTGTGTATTCCAGCGCAATGGATTAACCTGTGTAATTCCTAGCATATATGCCAGCAGCGAACCAGCAGCAGAACCTCGACCGGGACCACAAAGGTATAACTGCTTCGCTTCGTCTGTCACTTCTTTCATTGTCAAGAAATATTTAGAAAAGCCGCGACTAGAGATAACCGCGAGTTCTTTTTCTAAACGATCATAATACGATGGCAATGCATCATAACCTTTTTCTGCAAGTGCGGCGAAAGCCATTTCACTCAGCGCTTCGTCGGCTGTCTTGTTTTCGGGTACAACAAAATCGGGCAACTTCACCGTACTGTCAGGATAGAAACTCTCAATTTTATTGTGTGCAATATTGTACGATTCTTCGATCGACCCAATTACCATCGATTCATCATACTCAATATCATTTTCTGCCAGATAGTCTTTGATATCTGGGTGGACCGTAGAGTTGCGAAACGATTCGAGCATCTGGTCGCCATTCTTAGGCCAGAGTTGATAGCCCATATCCTCAATTTTTTCCGGCAGTGGCTCTAGATCTTCTTTGTTTCTCAGCCAGCCGAGGCGCTTATACATCTCGCGCGCGGCGAACAGCTCAGGATTGGGATAATGTGCATCACACGTAGAAACAAGCTTGATATTGAATTCTTTGCAGATTTGAATAACGTATGAGTTAAGTAAGTGTTGTTCAGGAATGTTGTTCCATTGAATTTCACCGTACCAATCTTCTCCAAAAATGTCCAACATCTGCTCAGATGTCTCGCGCATAGCGTTAAGCACCTTGGCGTCGTTTTCTTCCTTGCTCAATTCAAAGTCATAGTTTTCCCACATGTTACCAGCGTACACTCCACCAAGACATGCGCTCGTCGCAATGATATCGCCACCGGCGAACTTCTTTAGTGTTTTGTAGTCAATGCGCGGGAAGTAGTAGTGCCACGGCTTTTCGAATGACTGAGTAATCATTTCAAAGAGCTTGTTTAGACCGTCTTGATTTTTCGCCAATAGCACCATGTGTCGTCGGCGCTTCAAAATGCTCTTGATGTCTCTTTCTTCAGTTTCTACAACGATAGCCGAATCACTGTCATCCTTCTCTTTTGATTGTTTGTAGGTGTCTTGCCATTCCTGTAAATCAGGAAATGCATATCCTTCAACACCATAAATGGGTTTGAATTCACGACCATCTTTTTCCATCTTTTTGGCATGGAATACTTGCAGTGGCAAGTTATTCATATTGCCGTGATCAGTCAGAGCAATCGCGTCGAGGCCGTTTTCATATGCGAAATCCATATGCTCTGATGGATAACCTAAACCATCAAAAACAGATGCACAACTGTGGCCGTGAAGATTGACAAATTTTAATTTTGATTTATTTCGCTCTGTCATGCATACCTCATGATGTGAATTGGCGTAGTATTGTTGGAATGAAAACTAACAAAAGGTTTGTTATTCTCTGTTCCAACAGATTTTGGATATAGAGAAAATGTGAACCACCTTAAAAATATGTTCTCATAATATAAAAATCTCAAAAGGGACGCCGAATGATTTGTTAAACTTAATTCTTGGAGAATAACCCCGATGATGTCGCGCGATGAACCTGAAAGAGATTTGTGCGGAATGAACATGATCATGTCTTCGGGCCGCTAATATATAACAATATCTCATGATATGATTGATATATCAATAGAATTACTAGAATAAAAAGAAAGACTCTTTGACTGCGTATGATAATTGTGCTTAGAAAGAGCTATTCTTATATATTTTGCGTTGGGGCCGAATGTCTCGTCGTTGCGGTCGAGCCAGTTGACATTTTTTTGCAGATAGCAGTATCTATTATTCATTGTGGCCATCAAAGTTTATGTAAATTTTAGTGTGTGCATCAGAAAAGAATTGTATACACTCATGGTCGCCTGCTGTATGCAATGTAGTTATCTTGATCCATGAATACAAACTGATCGTTCCTTTAGCGATACGTTTACAAGCGTAACAGCGGGGTGTGAAGAGGCGCCTTAGTTTGTATAGACGCATCTGGTTCTCTTTCTGTCGACTCCTATAAATGTAAGCACGTCAGTCTGGGAGTCAAGGGCTAATCGTCAAACTCATCGTCATCAAATGACATAGAGTTTTTGGCGATAGATGCGAACAGGTTTCGGAAATCTGTTGGATAAAAATCTTGGTCAGAGCCGAGTGCTTTTCTATAACCTTCAAATGTATGCGCATCATACGCCCAAGACATTGCATGATAGTTTGGTGTATATTTCTCGTACAGAGGGCGGTATACTTCGTCAGGACCGAAATACCTTGCTGAATATTGTTCGCTTTCGGGGAGTCTCTTCGTTGGGACGGAACCAAACATCCATTCACTTTTCGGCTGGCTCATGTCTTTCACACCAGTGCCGACATGATACACGTGTTGTTTAATTTGTTTAGCTTGCTTATATGTTATCAATAGTGGGTAATAGTGCCCAGTGGCAACAGAGTTGTTTTCCGGGTCAGTGAACAATAATGGTGTTTCTGCGTTTCTTATATCTTCTCTGTTCTCCCGAATCTCATGCGGGTCGACAATGCTGTAAGGAAATGTAATAAAGTACGTTTGAGGTATCACATATGTGCTGATTTGCCCACAAATCTTTCGAGAGGTTTGAATAGCATGCAATGCTGTATAAGCAACACTATCTCTCTTGTTCGCTTCCATCGTTGATTGTGGCACAAAGTGGATAGGAATTCTTTTCGTCGTTAATCGGTTTTTATGGTAATTGATTCCCTTATACACAGGATCGTCAATGAAATCCCCAATACGTTTACGAATGAATGGGGTCATGGAGTCATCAAATACAATCCATATTGTATCAACACCAAGAAACGCACACTGCGTGATAGCGTTATCTAACAGTAAGTAATCCTCGTGCAACGGTTGCAACGCAGGATGCCAGAGCATATTTGTGTTTTTATACTGTTGACCACAAACGGGTATTATCCCAGCACAGTGTGCGGTGCTCGGAGGAACATAATCTTTTTCATCTATCTCGCGTGAACCAGCCATCGATATCCATTATCTTTTGATATTTAAGAGACATGCTGTCTGATAGTGGCAAACTCAGTATATCTTCGAGGGTTTTGTTACCCTCATCATTGTTAGTAAAATTGTAAGATTTTGTTGCTTCTCTTCGAATAAACCCAAGTCTGCCTTTTAACTTGATATCTTTTACATTATCAAACATATCTTCCAGCATAAGACGAACAGTAATTTCATCTATTTTGTTTTCGTCATATTCTTCTTTGTTTGGATAGGAGATCACTGCGATATTATCTGGCAGAATCCAGAGTTCCTGTGCTATGCGTTTATAGCCAGTGAGATAGAGATTATATTTCTTTGTATTTCTGAGAGTTGCGCTGAAATAATCGATTACTTCATATTTGATACTTTCTGTTTCGTAGTATGCGCCGGTGATATTGTCAGAATTGTACATGACGATATCGTCACAATCTAGCGCATATGAATAGCTATTCTCTTGATATACCGTAATGATGTTGTCTGATACATGAATCTTGCCTTTGTGGACCATGCCATGTACTGACATGAAACCACGAATCCTATCAGCTATCAACTGCTTTTGCAATCCTTCGCGTAGATTCCCATAATTACTCTTGAAGATTCCCATATCGTTTTCTATCTCCAAAAAGCCTAATTGCACATCCGCCGGGACACGATCCCTAAAAGAGTGATCAATATCGTTAGGCAAAATGAGCCAATAATCCTTTTTAAAAGCGAGCAGGGCAGCCTCCATAGACCACCCTATTACTGCTTTAACTCCGGTTAGCATTATAGATCAGAATATTTAACGAGAATATAGTTCTCCGTAATTACTTGCACCATGTTGCCGTCAGGATCGGGTAACGCCTCAATCATTGACGTTTCCACCACGATAACATCACCGATTGATAATTGGTCCAAATTGTGGCAATGTTCTGAAACAGCGTCAACAACACGGAGTTCGTACTTATCCATGTTCTCAGCACGTTCCTGAAAAAATTCCTTCGGCATATAAAACGTGCTTTCGCTATCATCGCTGGCGTGCGGGTTTTCTTCTTTGGGAGTATAATCTTTAAGGACGATATATCTGTTCAGTGGTGCCACTCTCATTACTCAGATACTCCCAACTCTTTCTCAAGTGTTTCTTTGATTTGTTGAGTCTCGTTGAGGTCAATTCCCTTCTCAATAGAGCGGTAGGCTCGAACAGCCTGTGCCATGTCTGCCGAAGTAAGATAATTGTTATCCTTGAAAGATTTGCGAAGATCCTTCTTACCTTCTTTATAGGGCTCCATAGCATGCTCATACTGAGCGAATTGTTTGATGAAATCGATCATGTGTTGTTCTTTCGTCTTAGTATCACTCATTTTCACTCCGTTTGTGAATTGCAGGATATTTCTCTTTTATCCTGTCCTCTTCATTCTGCCAAGCTTGATATTGTTCTTCAATATCAAGCACTCCATAAAACATCTGTTTCTCTTTTATAAACTTTAGCTTATAAGAAGATGTGTCGGGAATCGTACTAGCGTTTTCCCAATCGAACTTAATGGTATCAAGTAACTCCTCCTGTGTCAAGGACTTTTTCAAATTCCTTATTTGAAAGATTCTTTTCTCTCTTCCCCAATCGTACATTCATTTCTCCTCCTATTTTAATAGTTGTACGCTTCCTGAGCGATGTATAAGAAAACAGTTTGCGTCTGTGTAAAATTGCAATTCGCTATAACCACCAACTAACCACATTCTGTATTTCCTAGCTTTGATCATGCATTTTCCGGTGTTTGTTCCTGCTGACAATCATGCACTACTATTCCTGATCCATACAATTGTACACCATAGCAATCCGTATAGAATTCCATTATAGCATAGTTCTTTTCTGATGTTGTGGACCAAAAAGCGCAATGCCTACCATGTTTCAAATAATCTAATGAGTACCAAATAGCCATATCAACAGGCCGTCCAACCACACTTAGAACAAATTACGCACCCTTCACTGTAAGTCAAGTCATGAATATCGCCGTCAGTGCATTCTCCTTTTGCACCTGATACTACTTTTGTACCATCATCTATATATTCCTTCAATACTCTTGATAGAACTTTGGAGAAGCTGGCGAAACTCGCGTCTTTATCTTTCTTTAATTGTTCAACTAAGAATGAGGGACGGACACCATGTCTCAACGATGTACTTACCATTCGAGTTAACACAGCATTATCAGGATTGTCAAACATTGCTACAATATCCTTGATCGTGAATCCATTCACTTTCAAATCATATTTGTTTGGCACCGTTTTATACTTTCTTTTAATTGTTTTACCTTTTTTGTAATCCTCGGGTATCTCAACCTGTGTTGCTGCTCCACCCATAACTTCATACGGTTTTCCTTCAAGAAGTCCTACCAAAATAACCCAATCTTTACCGTTCACTTTAGCTTGATGTATATCGCATTCTATTTCTTCTGGCCGAGGTGTTGCATCATAGTATGTAATTCCGAGGTTGTCTTGGTCATCTTCTGTCAACAACACGCCATCTCGTGAACCATCTACATATACTGTCACACCTTTGCAACCTTGCTTCCATGCTTCTTTGTAGATGTTTCCAACTATATGAGGTTGTGTATCTCGGGGCAAGTTGATTGTTGAACTAATAGAATGGTCAATATGCTTCGACATCGCCGCCTGAATAGTGACGCGTTTAATCCAATCAATTTCGTCACTGGTAACAAAATAATCAGGTAATCCATCTTTTTCTATATCTTTTCCAGTAATCTCTAAATATTCTTTCAATAGATGAGACTTAACCTCAAACTCGATCCAACGGTCTCCTAATTCATCAACAAAGTCTGGAACTACGTCTGTTTCGTTATGACTCAGTTTGCGGCGTCGAGTCATCAGGAATCTGAATACAGGTTCGCAGCCAGAACCGTCACATAGTGATTCGATTGAGACTGAGCCGGTTGGAGCGTTCGTCAGCAGCGCGATGTTGCGTCTGCCGTATTTCTTCATCTTTTCAATGAGGTCATCAGGGAATGATTCAAAGAATTTACAGTCTTTTTCCGTTTCCCACTCGAAAATTGGAAACGCACCACGTTCCTTGGCTAGTTCTATACTTTCGTCATATACAATGAGTTTTCTTTTTTCGTATAATTTATCAACGAACTCCAGAGCTTCCTCAGAATCATATCTTAAACACAGGCGCGCGAGGGCGTCGGCGAGGCCGTGGGTACCCAGTCCAGTACGCCTCCCCCACCGCGCAGAATAGAGCAAATTTTGAAACAGAATCTTTTCTGACTCATCGTCTGTTGCAGCAATGATATCATTAAGCTTCTCAATTTCCAAATCAACCAAATCGTCACTCAATCTGGTTGCCATTCGGGCGTCCTCTTCGAATGCTTTCCAATCAAAGCTGGCGAAATTTGTGTATGGATCGTTGACATACCATTTCAGACACTGTGAGATCAACCGACATGAATCATTATTCATGGCAATTTCACCACAAGGGTTTGTGCTCAGTGTCTCAAAACCGGGGTAAAAGTGTGAGGGAAGATTCTGAATCATCGTATCCCACATCAGCGCACCGGGCTCGGCATGCTCTGTGGCATTGGTAATGATTAGATTCCAAATGTCAGAAGCTTTCACTTCTCTAGTAATTTCCGGGTTTGGCACATCGAGTGGCCATTGTAGCGTGTACATTTCATCAGCAATGACAGCTTCCATGAAATCGTCACGCAATCTTACTGATACATTTGCTCCGGTGACCTTAGTTTTGTCATTTTTCATTGTGACGAATTGCATTACATCAGGATGCTGCACATCAATTGTGATCATTAATGCGGCTCGGCGGCCGTTTTGTCCGACAAGGCGACCGGTAAATGAAAACAAATCTGCGAACGACCATGCACCAGAGCTTGTTTCTGCTGCATTGTTAACGTTTGCGCCTTCTGGCCTTAACTTCGATATATCGAGACCGACGCCACCACGTCGTTTACTAAGATTTGCAATATTTTTGGCAGCATCAAGGATTGAAGATATGTTATCTTCAGGGGAGGGGATAACAAAACAATTAGAAAGAGACACAGGTTTTGGGTTACCAACCCCATACATGGGGCTGCCCTGTGGAACAATATACTTAAAATATTGTAATTTTCTGTATATATCCTCATCATGATGAGGATTGGGATATTGCTTTTCTATTCTAGCAAACTCAGAAGAAAGTCGCCGATGAAGGTCATCAGGATCCTTTTCTAAAAAATTCTGATCTTCATCTTTCAAGGCATATTTGAAGAACACGTTTGTAGCTAATTCATTGCCCTTGAAATATCTTTTTGTGTCCTTCGTAACCTCTTCTTTCGTATATGTCATTTTTATTCCTCTGAATTGTGGTTCTGGGCATTAATATAATGCCGTATATCATTTCTTTTCTTATTGAAGTTAATTATCTTTTCTCTCGTGCCAAACGCCATATGATCTTTGTTAAATGTTGTTCGAAAACATGCTCTTTTATGATCGAACGATCTTTTGACGCGTGAAAAGAATATGTCGTTTAGTGGGTCTTGTTCTTCACATAGTCGTTGATCACTATTCATTTCACCTAGTAAAAACGGAGAAAAGAATAATGTGTTGCCGCTATCCCAATTTTTCTTATTATATGGAAAAACATAGTTATAGGCATTAATCGAATAATAAGTGCTCATGAGACTTCGATATCAGAAGGGCTTTTATACCACATATAAACTTCTCTTTCCGAGGCACCGACATCAAATGTTAAACGATAATCGTCGGTTTTTGAACTAAAGAACAGTCTATCAAACAGTTCCCACTTTTGGCGCCGAAATTCTAAAAATCCAAAAAAACAGTGTCTTTTGTTTCCCCAACACTCATCTCGATCTGCACGCGTGTTGCGATACCAATTATTAGTCTGCCAATGCGTTGTTAAAGTTTTAATCGTCATTATTCTTCACTCTTTGCCAAGCTGTTGACAATTTTTGCTTCATCTTTACTTGTTGTTTGCCGGCCGCGTCATCGACCATATCTTGTACAGATTGTCCCGATGGTTCTAAAACACGAATCTTGACAAATTCGGGATCCATAACAATAGGATAAATTCCGGCATCAGGGCCGTTTCGGTTTTTGGCTATAAAGAATCTGCCTGTTTTCGTTTCTTTGTCTTGGATTGTTCTGGAGATAGAAAAGATGAAATCGGCACAAAAACACTTAGCATATGAATCAGCGACGGCATCCATTGTGACGATCTCGGCGTTTCTACCGCCGCGATTACTCTGCGAAGCTGTCCAAAGTGGGCATTTATTTTCTCCTGCTATACCGCGTAAACCTTCGTAAATGTCAGCGTACTCCAAATCGTCTCTATTGCGAGTGCGCGGTGGTTGAAGCAGGTCACCATAATCAACTATAATCAAATCTATGTTCTTACCTAATCTCTTAATTTTTTCGATATGGTTTCTTAGTGTCATGAGTGACGCTGTTTTGGTCGGGTAATATTTGACGATAAGTTCGCCTTCGACCTCTTTAACTATCTCTTTTACTGTTTCTTTGTATATTTTTAATTCATTAAGAGAAACACCAGTAAACCACGAGTCATGTCGCAGGCCAACTGTTTCCTCTGCCAATTCAAAGGTGTAGTAAAGAACTGTTTTACCTTGACTCACAGCTTTAGCTGAAAGGTGTGCCAGTGCGATCGATTTACCGGCACCAGTGCCAGCAATAATTACACCTAGCTCGCCCTTACCCAGACCACCTTGTGTAATCTCGTCTATTTTGCTCCAACCAGTCGTGACAGGACTTCTCGCTTTCAGGAGATACCTTTCTTCCAAATCAATCTTGTAATCATGGCCGCAATTGTTATCGTTACCAAGTTTTAATGCCTCTTCGATTTCATATTTGATTTCATCAAACTTCTTTTTTTCCAATAGGTCGATAGACTTAACCATCGCTCCGTATAGTTTACGCTTTTTGCAAAAGTCAAGAGCCAAATTCTTGATGAATTCAGCATCTCCAATCTTGCCACACTTCTGTTCTGCATCTTCAAAGAATTCTAAGACCATTTCTCGGTCTTCTTCGTTATACTTCTGCAATTCAGTTGCTAGAATTGTTTCCAGTGTATCACTTGATGGATGAACACCATATTCATGTCGATAATTGAAAATCAATTCAGCAAAAATGCGCAGGTGTTCATATTCAAAGAAGTTTGTTTCCAGTACCTCTTCTACTTGCTCCGAAAAAGAGCGATCATTCAGTATTAAGCAAGCTAGCTTTTCTTGAAATGATTTGCCAAATTGTGAAAAATCTTCTTTATTTATTGTCATTCAAAGTCCTAAAAATTCATGTATTATATGCGCCCGGGACCGGTCATGGCGCTTTTTAAGAAATGATATTCTCGGTGTAGTTATATAATTTTCGTCGGGATCGTAGTTACCGAGGCGGTCCATAGTGAGAAACAAGCCCATAATTAAAAAAATCTTCTTTTGTTCATAATCTCGTACTCGCTTTGCAATCTTTTGTATGGAGTATGATTCCACTGCTGAAAAACATTATTTTATCGCCGGGAGAGATGACCAAATCATGTGAAGTGGATAATAGTACTTGAATCCTTGTGGTGTTACATTCTTTCTTAATTTTGTCTTCTCTTGTATACAAATAACAATTCCTATACCTTTTGCTTTTGTTTATTACCTTTTGTTCGTAGTGGTCTCTCATATGTGATACCAGATGTCACCTGTATTATAAAAAATTATCTTTATGTCGGGAAGCAACCGCCCGGGCCATCCGGAGAAGTATATACGACTGTATATTTTTTTGGGGATACTTCCAATATTCGCCCGGGGGTTGAACATTTTGCATTGAAACATGCAATGACGAGACTCAATCTTCATTTTTTTGGTCATACAACATTCCTCGGAAACGAGCGTGCATGGCATTCCAGTTATATTCACCGAAACCATCTTCAATCATCATTTTTTCTAACTCGAACCTAGAATAGTTGTATAGCTCCTCTTCAACCACTTGTTCAACAATACGAACAGTTGCGTGGCCCATCTTAGGATTGTACAATTGCATCATTCTGTAGTTTAGATCAATCCTGTCTTTGTGTTCCAAAATTGAATTGTGTGCTTTCAGACGATCTTTCTCTTCAACATCTGACATGGCGTTCATCACGTCTTCCAGCATCATCGTAGCACTCCCTGAGATCGACGGTAAGACCTTTACGAGAGTCTTGAAGCCTATGCCCGGGACACCCGGGAGATTGTCACTAGAGTCGCCTATGATGGCTCTGGAGAGTGCCATGTTTTCTGGATGGACTTCATATTTCTCAATGATATCATCACGAGTCATCACACCCTTGACAGCTGGTCGGTACACGATTGTTTCGTGATCGGCTAATTGGAGAAAATCTTTGTCATTTGATATGATAACTTTATTGTAGCCCTTGAAATATTTGTTACTCAACATGGCAATAATATCATCGGCCTCAACATTGTCCACTAGATACTGCTTGATAGGTGTTTCGTTAAGATATTCCATCAAGCGCTTCAATTGCCAGACTTTGTTTTCTTTAATCTCTTCATCAGTCTGTGGAATCTCAATGTTACGATTATAATTTTTAGGGTTGACAGCTTTTCTGCCTTCCTTATAATCCTTCTTCATTGTCTTACGTTTCTTACTGCCACCTTCTCCGTCCCAAACAACATGAATTTCGTCCGGTGCCATTTCACGACAGAACTTGTTTATTTGTTTGAGAAAACCTTTGCAGCCGCCGATATGCTCACCTTTAGAACTGATACTCGGATCGACAGCGTAGCTGCGAAAGAATGTGTTGAGTGCGTCAATTAAAAGAATTACTTTTTTATTTTCCGAATTGGTCATGATTTATTACCACAAGAAGGCTAATGAATAAGATTAAATGGACAACCCCTATCACGATGAGGTGGTAGGGGTTCATTATAACATAGAACGAGGCGAATTGCAAGGCGCATGCTACGATCAGCGAACCTATCATCAGGCTCATCCAGAATTGAAAACTATTCTTTTTCGGTTTCTTCTTCGGACTCATCGTTTTCTTCGTCATCTTCTGGTTTTAACAATGCGTCATGCTCTTTGGCGAATTTAATAATCAACTCATCATCTAGCATTTCTTCGATCGCTTTTCTGAAATCTTTATCTTTATTTAACATAGGAAGAAAATCTTTGCTGAAACGATTTTTGGTCCAATCGCCGTTACCGGTGAGGTCAATCTGAAAATATGCGCCGTTCTGTTTATAGCGATCGCTATCTTTGATAACTTCGAACCACGACTCTTTATCAGCAATTCGAGGTGGATATGTCCAGATAATATCAAACTTGCATTTGCGTCTTTCTGTTCCAAAGCGAGATTTTTTGATTTCCGCCTTAACCTCACCACCCTCCCTGTTCCCATGCTCATCTTCAAGGTAAGCACTGTTTGACGTTCGTCTAGTCAACCATACTTCAAGAGAATATGCGTATTTCGGACTTTTGCCGCCGGGAGTTGTATAAGGATTCACCATCTTTTCGATTCTGTCAGATGTGATATTCTCTTTCAATTGGTTGAGAATCAAAAGAGCACATTCTTTGTCAGCAATAGGAATCAAAAGCTTTTTCAGTCCCTTGGATAAGATACGCGCCATTTCTGCGATGTCACTACGAGGATTGAAATCATCTTCTAATTCGTTGTTCGTGGCAGTCAATGCCAGCGAATCCCAGACAAATAATACTCTGTTATCTGTAATATTTAAAATGTTTTGAATTTGTTCCAAAATAAATTCTACTGATTTACCTTGGACGTATAGAAAGTTTTTCAAGTCTACGCCACAATCTGCCAAGAATTCTGGAGATATCGCAGATTCCGAATCAAAGTATACAACTGTTATGCCCATCTTTTGAGCGTTTGCAGCAATTTGAGTGGCGAGGTAACTTTTGCCTGTAGATTGAAGGCCAGCGATACCGGTAACTTTGCAGCCGGGAATTCCGGCTCGCTGGCCTTTACAAGTAATTGAGTCTAATACTCTTGACCCGGTTGGGATCCAATATTTCACTTCGGTCGGATTTTCTTTTCGCAAATCAAAAGCAACATTCGAACCTGCCGCTTTGTTTACCAAATTCCTCATTTGGCTCGTTGTTAGTTTTGACTTCTTTTTCTTTGCCATTAGATATACCGATCCTGTAAATTAAATAAAATATTGAATTGTTCGGGGTTCTAGTCGCTAGCTTGAAGCTTCGCGAACGCGGCGGTCACATCGTTTTCTTCCGCTGCATACTTCGCAGTACCGGCATCATCTGATGCGGCTCCGAATACAGAATCCAAATCAGCACGGATGGCTTCAATATCCGGCAATTCGAATACATCTTCTGGACCGGTGATTTCAGCGCGGAGTTCTTCGACGGTCTCGTCATTAACCGGACCTTCCGAGAATAACGGTGAAGTTTTCACGCGACGGTTAATCGTTGTGCTCGCTGAACGGCGGTCATTTGGATTAGCCAGTGAGTAGGAAACCTTCAAATCAAAACCTTTCTTCGGATCGAACATATCCTTGCTTTCATCATCCAGAGCGATCGACAAGATCTGCTCCAGAGCGCGAACGCCACATGAGTAAAGTTTTGGACCTTCGTCTTCCAAATCACGAACCAAAACAGGTAGGTAATAACGCTTTGACGAGAACAGTTCTTTCGCTGTTTCTTTCAAAGAATCATCTGGATTTCCTGCTTGCTCAGTTGCAACATACTGATTCCAGATTTCTGATGCCAAATCGCACACCGGACACTCTTTACCATACGACTTCTTGGCGCAAAGGTAGCGGTTTCCGTTGACATTGTAGTGCCAATGAAATTCACGTGAGAACTGATCATCATCATAAAGCAACACGCGTATATCATGGTCACCGGGTGTCAGCTTCCAGAAGACACTCGGACCACCACTTGAATTGATGCTACGATTGTCTTTCAGTGCAGCCAGTTGCTCTTTCATTTTTTCTAAATTGGGAGATGCCATAATTTGTTCCTCTCTGTTTGTCTATTGTGTTTTGTGTTTTGTGTCTTGAACCTTTGAGGTGTGAAGCCATACTAGCACGGTTACATCGTCCTGTTCAGCATCATTCTCAAAAACTCCATAGCTTATCGTCTTGTACTGTTCTTCTCTTTTTTCTACTGTTTCCAAAATTGTTGTCATTAGGTTAACGTCATTATCTATTTTCTCCTTGGGAACGAAAAAGTTATACTGGATTTCCAGTGGATATACAATTTCCTTGTCATCGCTTTGCCACTTTAAATCATAAAATAGGTTTATATCCTCCTCTAATAGTCCATAACCTACACATCCTATTCTAGTGGTTTCTAAGAATTCTCCTTTGTTGCCAAAAATGGGTTTATTCTTAGTACAATAATTGAGCATGTGAACTGTTCTACAAATATGATCATTAATCTTGTTGTAGTAATTGGAAATTGCAACATTTCCAATCATTTTGCCAAGAATGTTGTTATCAAATATTAGTATATTCTTTAACAGACCTGAACGTGCATATTCTTGTAATACACCAAACGTAACTCTGTTCTGAAGTTTCTCAATATGTGATAAAAATTTATAATCTGGCATTATAAAAAATACTTCTATTTCACAGCCAACACTATTTAAATGTTGCAAAACCTGTAATACAACGCCAGATACATCACTTGCACCACAGACAAAAAGCTGTATTTCTTTCGAATCGCCTTCAAGGCCGGCCCAGTCATAATCAAGTTGATCGTATGCCTCATGATAAGGTTTTTCCGTTGGTTTTTGAATCACTGTTCCTTTGTCAAAATCGTGATGTTCCTCATCAACATACGTCAAATCATACACATCATAATGGTCAAATTGTTTAACAATATTCGCTCCTGCGGAGCCGATACCGATTAATCTCATTGTATCAGACATTATGATATCTCATATAAATTTCCGTAATCTTTGCCAACTGAAACTGATGTATTGTGAAAATAGCCAATTTTTGAATCAGACATCATTTCCTTAATCTCTTCAACTTTTGGTACATCGTCATTGTGCATGTCAATAACCACGCTGTCGTGCATCATGCATGTTATATGCGATTTAGAATCATGAAGAAAATCGTCTATCTCACAAGCAGCGTTTAACACTACATCGTTAGAAGTGCTTTGAACCAGATAGCTCAGAGCATGATATTCGTCCGACTCGATAACTCTATTGTACGGCGTCTTGACCGATCCGTTCATTAGAAAATTTCGAAGTAGCACGGTCTTATCATAATACTGTTCTAAGGCTGCATCTTCCTTGATTGGATTGTAAAACCATGCAAAAAACCTTTCTTTCGCTTCTGATCTGTCCATGTCTTCTTTGAAGATGTTTTGTTTATTCCACTCATGAATATCAGTTTTTGGCTGCTCTTTTCCCAATAACGATATAAACGTTCTAATATCAGCCGCGTTTAAATCAAATTCAACAAAGAAATGATTTTGAGGCTTCAAAATGCTTCTAAAGTTTTTCTCTATATTTAAAATTGGAAACGAATGCTTCTTGGTTGTTAACCGGCCGGTCACGGTTCCAAAAAGATTGTAGTCTATGTAACTTGTTAACTCTTTTTTGTGTCTGGCTTTGTATAAAAAACTTGTTCTTTTGTCTGTGTTTAATGTCTGTTTTGATATCTTGTCTAGAAGCTGTGCGTACCTATATAAATAGTCATAATTGGATGGTTTTGGCACATTTTTTATCACATATTTTGTGGCTTCATTCTTGTAAAAATTGTATCGTAAAAGGAACGATTTTGGCACCAAATCATAGAAGCAATGCTCATTCAAATCGATCTTCGCATTTTGAAAACTTTTGAGGAAGGCTGTTTTTTGTTCCTTTAATTCAAGCCAAGCGTTCTTATGTTTTTGTGGAATAGTTTCACTGACTGACTTTCCTTTCACGTATAGAGAGGCGCATTCTGCGGGGTATAAGGGATGATAATTCCACGTATATTTCAAGGTTTGTGGATCAACGTTTTCAGTCAACAATCGATTGTCTTGGTATACTCCGTAGCAATCGCGATTGTTGTCCAAGATTTGAAAATAACTCATCGGCACCTCACCACTGGTAAACATCATACACCGAGTGTAGAGAGGCGTTAACAAGTTTCTGAGAATCGTTATGTGCCCCACTTGTTATCTAGATATCGATACAAATCGGCACGTTCTGTTGAGGTTAAAGTTCCTTGAATAATTAATTGCTCTCCAATATAACCTCCGAACGGGAAGAGACCGTATTGGACGTCATTCCCGATGGCGATGCCCTCGTTCGCGTCCATTCCGCCTGCGCCCACGGTAAGAGAATCTGCTGTGGCGTTATCAGCGCGAATCTCATCGCCGCCAGAATTATCTACCAGCACCTCACATTTCCAAGATGCTGTTGAAGGATAGCTTGTTACTGTGTCTACGGAGCCGCCAGCAGAGACGCGTATACTCCCAGATGATTGAGAGCCGCCCGAATCTCCGTTAACAATTGTATATCCACTACGATTAGTATTGTCAAAGATTGTCCCGGCAGAACCATCACTCTCTAATACAGTAATTACAGTATGTGGGTCAGTAACTGCGACGAACGTCCCGGCCGTGGAGAG